>Ga0194132_10012339_pt1 | contig 10682 bp, 8 predicted proteins | sample TA2KigOf80mmetaG_FD_148612 | JGI IMG/M metagenome (GOLD analysis project Ga0194132, IMG submission 148612) | Freshwater microbial communities from Lake Tanganyika, Tanzania - TA2015054 Kigoma Offshore 80m | ecosystem: Environmental > Aquatic > Freshwater > Lake | place: Tanzania: Lake Tanganyika... | reverse complement strand
TTCGGGATCGACGACCCGCAGTTCCACAAGGACGTGGGCTTCTACATCTTCCGACTCCCGTTCCTCACCTTCGTGTTCGACTGGCTGTTCGCCGCGCTGCTCATCGTGCTGATCGTGACCTCGGTCGCGCACTACCTCAACGGCGGTATCCGGTTGCAGGCCCCGTTCCAGCGGGTGACCCCGCAGGTGAAGGCGCACCTGTCGGTGATCCTGGCGCTGATGGCCTTGGTGAAGACGGCGCAGTACTACCTGGCGCGCTTCGAGCTCAACTTCTCGACACGTGGGGTGGTGGAGGGCGCCAGTAAGACCGATGTGGCCGCCGAGCTGCCGGCGCTCAACCTGCTGATGGTCATCTCCGTGGTCGCGGCTGGCCTGTTCGTGTGGAACATCTGGCGGCGCGGGTGGGTCCTGCCGGTCATCGCGGTCGGCCTGTGGGCCTTCGTGTCTCTGGTGATCGGCGCGGTCGTGCCCGCCGTCTACCAGCAGTTCTTCGTGAACCCGAACGAGCAGGCGAAGGAAAAGCCGTACATCGGTCGCAACATCGAGGCCACGCGGGCCGCGTTCGACCTTGACGAGGTGTCGGTGCAGGCGTTCCCGTACGCCGAGGATCTCACCGACGCCGACCTCGTGAGCAACGCGCAGACGCTCGAGAACGCACGACTGTGGGACCCCGACACCGCGGTCAGGGACTACACGCTCTTCCAGGGCCTCGTGACCTTCTACAAGTTCGCCGACGCGGACGTCGACCGCTACGTCATCGACGGCGAGCTGCGCCAGGTGCTGATCGCGGCCCGCGAGCTGAACCAGGAGGACCTGCCGAGCCAGACGTGGGTGAATCGCCGCATCGTCTACACGCACGGCTACGGCGCGGTCGTGTCCCGCGCCAACTCCGCGGACACCGACGGGCAGCCGTCGTACCTGCTTCAGGACGTCCCGCCGGTCGGCGACATCCCGCTTGACCGGCCCGAGGTGTACTTCGGCGAGAAGCTCGACGGGTTCTCGCTGGTCGACGCGAAGCAGGACGAGTTCAACTACCGCAAGGGCGAGAAGGACGTCTTCACCCGGTACGAAGGATCGGGCGGCATCGGCCTGTCGAGTTGGGTGCGCCGGGCCGCGTTCGCGTTGCGGTTCAACGACGTGAACCTGATGATCTCCGGGCAGATCACCTCCGACACCAAGATCATGTACCTGCGCGGAATCGCGGAGCGCGTGAAGAAGGCCGCGCCGTTCCTGCGCATCGACGCCGATCCCTACCTGGTGATCGCGGACGGCCGACTGGTCTGGGTGCTCGACGGGTACACCACGAGCGACGCGTACCCGTACTCGCAGAGCTTCACGGGTCAAGGCGGGCTCGACGGGTCGTTCAACTACGTGCGAAACTCGTTGAAGGCCACGGTCGACGCGTACGACGGGACCATCACCTTCTACGTGGTCGACCCCGACGATCCCGTGATAAAGGCGTACCGGGCGGCGTTCCCGCAGCTGTTCACCGACGGTTCGAAGATGCCCGAGGACGTGAGGGTGCACCTGCGGTACCCGCAGGACCTGTTCCGCACGCAGACCGACATGTACCGCAAGTACCACGTGACCGACCCGACGACGTTCTTCCAGGGCTCGAACAACTGGGAGGTCTCGCCGGACCCCGGCTCCGGGTACGTCGGGATCCCGAACATCGACGCAGCGACGACGAGCACCACGAACGCGCCGCAGGCCGCCGCCTCCACCGGACCGAGGATGGAGCCGCTCTACGTGCTGATGCGCCTGCCGGGCGAGGAGCGCGAGGAGTTCGTGCTCATCCGACCCTTCGTGCCGGTATCGAAGGGCAACCTCCTCAACAACCTCGCGGCGTTCATGGTGGCGAGGCCGCAGCCGACGGCGAGGGAGCCGCTGCGCAGCTACCCGATGCCCTCGGGCCGGTCGGTGTTCGGTCCGGTGCAGGTCGACGCGACGATCAACACCACCGACGAGATCTCCTCGCAGTTCACGCTGCTCGGTCGTACCGGCTCGCGGGTGTACCAGGGGAGTCTGCAGCTCGTGCCGATCGAGAGCTCGCTCATCTACATCCGGCCGATCTACGTGGTCTCCCAGGACGGGCGCCAGCCCGCGTACCGGTTCGTGGTGGTCTTCTACGCCGGCCAGGCGGTGATCGACACGTCGGTGCGTGACGCACTGGGACAGTTCGACGACTTCTCCGACTCGACGACGACGCCCACCACGACACCGGGCGGCCCGACGGAGCCGGACACCGGGGACGAGACGGTGAGCGACCTGCTGCGCCAGGCCAGCGAGGCCTACAACGCGGCCGAGGCCGCCCGGAAGGCGGGGAACCTCGGCGAGTACCAGAAGCAGGTGACCAAGGTGGGCGAGCTGCTCGAGCGCGCCGCCGAGCTCTCCGGACGGGAGCCGGTCTCCGTGGCGCCCTCCACGACGACGACCACGACCCGCCCCCCGGCTGCCCAGGCTTCTGCCGCCCGGGGCTGACGCCGGCGCTCCCGGCGGTCTTGGCCCCGACGCCGGGGATTGTTACTATCTCCGTAGTGGAAATCCCCGGCCGTCCCCCCGACCGGGAACCTCGACACCGGAGCATCCCCATGGCGGTCAAGGGCATCGACCTTGGCGGGTACCAGCTGGGCTGGCACGACTCGACCGACGACTACGTCTACACGCCCAAGAAGGGCCTCAACGAGACGATCGTCCGTGACATCTCCGGCCACAAGGACGAGCCGGAGTGGATGACGAAGTTCCGGCTGAACGCGCTGAAGCGCTTCGAGCGCAAGCCGATGCTCGACTGGTTCGCGCGCAACATGCCCGACATCGACTTCGACGACATCTACTACTACCTCAAGCCCACCGAGGGGCAAGTGTCCGACTGGGATGACCTCCCGGACGACATGAAGAACACCTACGAGAAGCTCGGAATCCCCGAGGCCGAGCGCAAGTTCCTCGCGGGCGTCACTGCGCAGTTCGAGTGTCTGCGGGGCTCGACGCTCGTGTGGACCGATCTCGGCATGCGCCCCATCAAGGAGCTCGAGCCCGGAGACGTCGTCTTCTCGCTCGACGAAGCGACCAAGCAGGTCGTGCCCGCGCCGGTGAACGCGGTCGGTTGTTCGGGAGACAAAGAGGTCTTCGAGATCACGGCGCGCGGCCGAACGATCGGTGCATCGGCGAACCATCCGTTCCTCGTGCTGCGCGACGAGCGCGAGCCGGGTCGACAGCGAGCGCGGTTCGCTACCAGTTGGGTCCCGGTCGAGGACCTGCGCGTCGGGGACTTCGTCGCGGTCGCAACCGACCTGCCTGCGTTCGGCCAGCACGCACCGCTGCTCATTCCCGAGCGGACAGACGCCTTCAGGGTGCCTCACTACACGAACGTCGACCTGTGCTGGTGGGCCGGGCTCTTCATCGGCGCTGGGTACCTGAAGCACTCCGAGGGCTACACCACCGTGCAGATCGCGGTCGACCACACCGATGCCGAGCTCGTCGACGAGATCATCAGGGTCAGCCGTGAGCTCTTCAGCTTGGACTTCACGCTTGCGCGCGACGGGCAACGCCTGACCGCGAGGGGAACTGCTGCACTCGCAGAGTTCATCGAGATGAACGGCCTCGGTGGCACTGCGCACACGAAGCGGATCCCTGACTGGGCCTTCGGGCTGACGCAGCCGGAGCGGCTGGCCCTTCTGGCCGGTTACGTCGACGCAGACGGGTACGTACGCGACGACGCGACATCGAAGGACGTGACGCTTTCGAGCGCCAGCCCGTCTCTCCTCGAGGACGCTCGTCGGCTTGGCGCGCTCTGCGGCATCCACTCGAGCACCGTGATCGAGGTCAAGAGTCGTCACTCACTCGACCCGACCCGCATCATGACCCGCTACCACCTCCACTTCAGCGGGAGGTCCGATCGCATCCCCTGCCGGTCACCGCGTCGCGTCGCACGGATGGGGCGTCGAAGCTTTGTGCATACGTATCGCTCCGTCGATGGCACGACGCTCCGCGCGCACACCAGCGACATGCTCGGCTTCGTGCGGATCGAGGGGATCCAGTCCGTGGGTGTCGAGCCCACGTACGACATCGAGGTGGCCGGACATCACAACTTCGTGGCCGAGGGCTTCGTGGTCCACAACTCCGAGGTCGTGTACCACAAGAACCGCGAGGACCTCGAGAAGCAGGGGGTGTTCTTCACGTCGATGGACCAGGCGGTGAAGGACTACCCGGACCTCGTGCGCGAGCATTTCGGCACCGTCATCCCACCGGGTGACAACAAGTTCGCCGCGCTCAACTCGGCTACCTGGAGTGGTGGGTCGTTCATCTACGTGCCGCCGGGCGTGCACGTCGAGATGCCGCTGCAGGCGTACTTCCGGATCAACGCGGAGAACGCCGGGCAGTTCGAGCGGACCTTGATCATCGCCGACGAAGGCGCGTCGGTGCACTACGAGGGCTGTTCGGCGCCCGTGTACTCCACCGACTCGCTGCACTCCGCGGTCGTCGAGCTCATCGCGAAGCCTGGCGCGCGCATCCGCTACACCACGATCCAGAACTGGTCGCCCAACGTCTACAACCTCGTCACCAAGCGGGCGCGGGCCGAGACCGAGTCGACGGTCGAGTGGATCGACGGCAACCTCGGCTCCAAGCTCACCATGAAGTACCCGGCGGTGGTGATGACCGGTCCGAAGGCGCACGGCGAGGTGCTCTCCGTGGCGTACGCGGGAGCGGGCCAGCACCAGGACGCCGGGGCGAAGATGACCCACGCCGCGCCCGAGACCACGTCGATCATCGACAGCAAGTCGATCTCGAAGGACGGCGGCCGCACCACGTACCGGGGCCTCGTGCGGGTGGAGGAGGGCGCGCACCATGTCAAGAGCCATGTGCGTTGCGACGCGCTGATCCTCGACGACGACTCCCGCTCCGACACGTACCCGTACATGGAGGTCGACGAAAAGGACGCCCGGATCGGCCACGAGGCGACGGTCTCGAAGGTCGGCGACGACCAGCTCTTCTACCTGATGAGCCGCGGCCTCTCCGAGCAGCAGGCCACCGCGATGATCGTCAACGGCTTCATCGAACCGGTCACCAAGACGCTCCCGATGGAGTACGCGGTCGAGCTGTCCCGCCTTATCGAGCTCAACATGGAGGGCGCGGTCGGTTGACCGTGCACGCAGCTCGATGACCGGACGATTCACGGTGGATGGCGCGCGAGCCCTCGGCGGCCCTGCTTGGTTGCTCGACCGCCGCATGGCAGCCGCCGAGCGGCTGGCGACCACGGCATGGCCGACCGACACCGAGGAGATCTGGCGGTACAGCCGCATCGGCGAGTTGGACGTCGACCGCTTCCGGCCTCTGACCGACTCCGAGCTGGGCGCGGTCGGGGCGGAGTCCGTTCCCGGCGGCGGCCCGGTCGCGGCCGAGGCCGGGGAACGCGCCGGGCTCATGGTGGTTCGCGACGGCCGGGTGGTGCACCACGAGGTCGACGACGCGTTTGCGGCCAAGGGCGTGCGGGTATGCGATCTCGCCACGTGCGATCGCGACGAGGTCGCTAGCTGGCTCGGGTCCACCTCGGACGCGTCCCCCGACGCGTTCACCGTCCTGCACGACGCGTTCCTCGCCGGTGGCGCGTGCGTGATCGTGCCCGACGGCGTCGTCGTCGACCGACCGCTCGTCGTGCTGCACTGGTCGGACCTCGACGGCGTCGCGACCTTCCCGCACACGTTGGTGGTGGCCGGGGAGCAAGCCGAGGTCTCCGTGGTCGAACGACACGGGTCGCCCGACGTGGAGCACCTCGTCGACGGCGTCACTGAGATCGTCGCGCGAGACGACGCGCATGTCCGGCACCTCGCGGTGCAGGAGCACGGCCCGTGGACCTGGTCGGTCATGCTGCAGCGCGCGCACCTCGGTCGCGATGCGACCCTGCGCTCGTCGACCGTGGCGCTCGGCGGCGACTACGCCCGCCTGCGCGTGGAGTCGTACCTGGGCGGGAAGGGCGCGGAGAGCGACCTGCTTGCGGTCTATTTCGGCGACCGGGGCCAGATGCACGACTTCCGCACGCTTCAGGATCATGCCGCGCCGCGCACCCGCAGCGACCTGCTGTTCAAGGGCGCCGTGGAAGACGAGGCCCGCTCCGTGTACAGCGGGATGGTCCACCTGCGGCCGGTCGCGCAGAAGTCAGAGGCGTACCAGACGAACCGCAACCTGGTGCTCACCGAGGGCGCGGGTGCCGAGTCGATTCCCAACCTGGAGATCGAGGCTGACGACGTGCGCTGCTCGCACGCCTCCACTGTCGGCCCGACCGACGACGACCAGCGCTACTACCTCGAGACCCGGGGCATCCGGCCCGAGGACGCCGAGCGGCTCATCGTCCTGGGGTTCTTCGAGGACGTGTTCGCCCGGTTGGCGATCCCGTCGCTGGCCGGCGCGCTGCGGCGCTCGGTGCACGAGAAGGTGGGGCACCTGCACTCGGAGGGCGGGGCCGGTGTCTGAGGTGCGGGTGTGCGCGGTCGGCGACGTGCCGGTGCCTTCGGCGTGTCGCTTCGACCTCGAAGGCCATCGGCTCTGCGTCGTGCACCTCCCGCCGGCCGCCGGCGCCGAATCCCACGGGTGGTACGCCATCGGTGACGAGTGCTCGCACGCCGACTACTCCCTCTCGGAGGGCGAGGTTTGGGTCGACGAGTGCGAGATCGAGTGTCCCAAGCACGGTTCGACGTTCAGCCTTGTCACCGGCGAGCCCCAGACTCTGCCGGCGACCAAGCCGGTATCCGTCTACTCGGTGCGCGTCGACGGCGATGACGTGCTGGTGACCCTCCCCGGGGAGGGCGAATGAGCGCGCTGACGATCCGAGGCCTGCGAGTGTCGGTGGAAGGCGTCGAGATCCTGCGTGGCGTCGACCTCGAGCTCCACTCCGGTGAGGTGCACGCGCTGATGGGCCCGAACGGTTCGGGCAAGTCGACGCTGAGTCACGCACTGATGGGGCGCGGCGGCTATGTCGTCACCGGCGGATCGGTGACGCTCGACGGCGAGGAGCTGCTCGGGCAGCCGACGTGGGAGCGCGCCGCCGCGGGTCTCTTCCTGACCCACCAGTACCCGGTCGAGGTGCCGGGCGTGCGACTGCTCGACCTGCTCGACGCCGCCGCGGGCGTCGACGAGGTCGCGCTGCGCGCCGAGGCGCAACGTCTGCGGGTCGCCGACGATTTCCTGGGGCGCGGGGTCAACGTGGAGTTCTCGGGTGGTGAGCAGAAGCGGGCGGAGACACTGCAGCTTGCGCTGTTGCGACCCAAGTTCGCGATCCTCGACGAGATCGACTCGGGTCTCGACGTCGACGCGCTGCGCGACGTGTCCCGCCGCATCGAGGTGATGTCCACCGAGGACGGGCTCGCGGCTGCTCACCGAGCTGCGTCCCGACCGGGTGCACGTGTTCATGGACGGCCGTGTGGTCACGAGCGGAGGCCCGGAGCTCGCCGACGAGCTGGAGCGCAGCGGTTACGAAGGGCTCGCCGAGGGCCTCGGTGTCGAGTCGCTGCGCGTCACCGTCCCCGAGGAGTCCGACCCCTTCGCCGACCCCGGCTTCTGACCAGAGCCCGATCTCGGCACGCTCCGGTCCGCAGAGCGAGCAAATTCGTTCCGAGAACGGGCGGTTAGGGGCCGGGCGGGGCCGTGGTGGTGGTGGTCACTGGCGCGGCCGTGGTGGTGGTCGTCGCCTCGGTGGCCGGGGGCGTGGTCGCCGGAGGCGCGGTCGCGGGTGGCGCGGTGGTGACCGGCGCAGCCGAGATCGGGCTCGACGAGATGATCTGGGCCGGCTTCCCGCCGAACACGTACACCGCGTCGCCGACCTTCACCAGGTTGTGGAAGTAATCGGCGATGTGCATCGGGATACGCGTGCAGCCGTGCGACGCGGGTGACGTCGGCACCGACTGGTAACCGTGCACCGCGATGCCGCCGTTGAAGTAGAAGGGGTTGTAGAGCTGGCCGAGCGGCGACTTGTCCCAGCCGCGGCGGAACTCGCGGAACGTGTACCGACCCGACGGGGTGTTCGCGTACTCGCACACCCGTCGTGTCGGGTTCACCCGCGGCGTGTTGTAGCAGTACGACTCGCCCGACCCGGTGGACACGGTGGTGATGAGGCGCACCTGGTAGCCCTCGTAGAGCGTCATCACCTGCTTGGTGATGTCGATCTCCGCGCGTTGCGCTTCGCCGTCGGGTTGGAGCGGGGTGGGGTACTGGAACGTAGCGAGCGCCGCGGCCTCCGCACCCGTGAGTCGTCCGGTGCGCTCGGTGCCGAGGATCTTCTGGAGCGCCTGCACCGCGTAGACCATCGCGGTGCCGTAGTTCCCGTCGATCGGGCCCGGGTCGAAGTGCACGTCGGCGAGGCGCTGCTGGTAGGCCTTCACGACGTCGCCGGAGCTACCGGGCCCCATCGGGTCGCTCGGCAGCGGCGGGAGCAGAACCTCCGGGGGCTGGGTCAGGCCGGGGATCGTCGTCGTGGTGGTGGGGGGCTCGGTGGTCGTGGTGGTGTGCCGGGCGGCCACGGTGTGCCGGCCGGAGGCGGACGGGGCGGTCGGGTCGGTGCGGGTGAGCGCGACCACGCCGACGGTGACGAGACCGACGACCGCGCCGAGCGTCACCCAGATCCAGGTCCTGCCGAACACCCGCTGCACGCCTTCGAGTCTAGGGTGCGCGTACCCCGCGTTTCGGACGCTGCGCGCTCAACCGGTGGGCTGGCGCTCCTGCTCGAGGAGCGCCTCGAGCTCGGCGTCGGCCGCGATCACGGCGAGGCGGAGGTCCAACAGGAAGTCGAGCACCTCGGCGCCCGAGACCAGGTCGCGCTGGCCGAAGCGCTCGAGTGCCTGGTCGATCAAGGTCACGAAATCGGTCTGCTCGGGCATGTGCCTCCCCTTCTCTGTCAAGTACCAACGTACTCGCCGGAGGGTGTTCCCGGGCGCGGTTGGCGATTTCGGGTCAGTCGGCGGCGGCCTCGTCGAGGCCCTGGGCCAGGGTGTTCCAGGCGAGCGTGGCGCACTTTATTCGCACGGGGAACTTCACGACCCCCTGCAGCGCCTCAAGGTCGCCGAAACGCACGTTCTCGAGCTCGGCGGCCAGATCTGAGCCGTCGCCGACGCCGTCGAGCTTGGACTCGTGGATCGACATCAGCGCCTTGAACGCGCGGATCAGCTTTCGGGCCTCGGCAACGGGCTTGCCTTTCACCGCCGCGCTCATCATCGACGTCGACGCCTGGCTGATCGAGCAGCCCTGGCCGGCGATCTTGACGTCGGTCACGACGCCGTCGGTGACCATCAGGTACAGCACGACCTCGTCGCCGCAAAGCGGGTTGAACCCCTCGATCTTGTGGGCGGGGGGCACGGGCAGCTCCCCTCGGTTGCGTGGCGCGCGGTAGTGGTCGAGGATGATCTCGCGGTAGAGGTCTTCGTATTCGGCCATCGCTTCGGGAATCCTAGAGGGCGAAGAACTTCTCGGCCTTCTCCAAGGCCACCACGAGGGCGTCGACGTCGGCCTCGTCGTTGTAGACGTAGAACGACGCCCGGCTGGTGGCCGGCACGCCGAGCACCCGCATAAGCGGCTTCGCGCAGTGGTGCCCGGCACGCACGCACACCCCGTCCTCGTCGAGCACCTGCGACACGTCGTGGGCGTGGATCCCGTCGAAGAGGAACGACACCGTGCCTCCCCTGACCGCCGTGTCGCAGGGCCCGTAGATCGTGAGCCGCTCGCCGAACCGATCGGAGAGCGCGTCGAGGGCGTAGCCGGTGAGCTCCACCTCGTGCGCCCGCACGTCGGCCATCCCGATGGCCTCGAGGTAGTCGATCGCCGCGTGCCAGCCGATCGCCTCGGTGATCGCCGGGGTGCCGGCCTCGAACTTCCACGGCACGTCGTTCGTGGCGAACCCGGCCTTGGTGACGTCGCGGATCATCTCTCCGCCGCCGAGGAACGGCGGCATGGTCTCCAGCAGCTCGGCACGCGCCCACAGGGCGCCGATCCCGGAGGGGCCGAGCATCTTGTGTGCGGAGAAGGCCGCGAAGTCGGCGCCCCACTCCGCGACGTCGGTGGCCGAGTGGGGCACGTACTGGCACGCGTCGACCAGCACGAGGGCGCCGGCCGCGTGCGCGGCGCGGGCGAGCGGTCCGATCTCGTTGATCGTGCCGAGCACGTTCGACATCGCGCTGACGGTGAGCAGCTTGGCGCCGCGCAGCAGGTCGTCGGCGTGCGTGAGGTCGAGGCGGAAGTCGGGCGTGAGCGGGATCCAACGCAGCTCGACGCCGCGCTCCTCCGCGAGCATGAGCCACGGCACCACGTTCGCGTGGTGCTCCATCTCGGTGAGCACGACCGCGTCGCCGGGCGCGAGGTTGGCGCGTCCCCAGGTATAGGCGACGAGATTGACGGCCTCGGTGGCGTTGCGGGTGAACACGATCTCACTCGACGCGCCCGCACCGACGAAGCGCGCGACCGCGGCGCGCGCCGCCTCGAACGCGGCCGTGGCCTCCTCGGCGATCGTGTACACGCCGCGATGGACGTTGGCGTACGACGAGCGCTGGAACCGGTCCATCGCGTCCAGCACCGACACGGGCTTCTGAGCGCTAGCGGCGGAGTCGAGGAACACGATCCGGTTGCCGTGCACCTGGCGGCACAGGATCGGGAAGTCGCCCCTGATCCGGGCGACGTCGAGGCCCACCTACGCCGCCCTGGCG
>Ga0194132_10012337_pt1 | contig 10684 bp, 10 predicted proteins | sample TA2KigOf80mmetaG_FD_148612 | JGI IMG/M metagenome (GOLD analysis project Ga0194132, IMG submission 148612) | Freshwater microbial communities from Lake Tanganyika, Tanzania - TA2015054 Kigoma Offshore 80m | ecosystem: Environmental > Aquatic > Freshwater > Lake | place: Tanzania: Lake... | reverse complement strand
GCCGGCGCCGCTCAACGCCCGTATCAACCGTTACCGTCGTCATGTGCCCTCATTGATTCGCAAATCAATGGGCACACCATCTCACGCGTAACGGCGCACCGTAAGGCGGCCTCTACCGGACGCGTACGCCGATAACGACGCCAAAGCGCAACAATCGGCAGGCAGGATGGCTCGTTTTCCGAGCGGAAATCCGGTTGCTTCACAGGTGAGGCTCAGAATGACCAGGTACGCGCAAAGTCTACGCCAAATCATGTCGGCCGCTGCCGGAATCATGTTTGCGGCGACGCTCGCGGCCGCGCCAGCCGCAGCACAGAAGCTGGTGCATTACAACGCCAGCAACACCGAAATCGAGAAGGTGGTGGTCGCCGCATTCCAGAAGATGCATCCGAACATCAAGGTCGAGTCGATCAATATGTCCGGCGGACCGGCGGTGCAGCGCGCAATTGCCGAGAAGGCCAATCCGCAATCCGACGTTGTGTGGATGGTCAATGACATCGCGCTCAATCAGCTCAAGGCGGCCGGCGTATTCGAGCCCTACGACCCCAAGGGTGCCAAGGTGCCGGACAATTTCCGCGACCCGGACGGGTTCTGGACGGCGCACAACGCCACGATCATGGCCATGGCGGTCAACACCAAGCTGCTGAAGGAAAAGAACCTGCCGATGCCGCAGTCCTGGGACGACCTGACCAAGCCGGTCTACAGGAACATGATCGGCGTGGCCTCGGCGACCAAGTCAGGCACTGGGCTCAGCATCTTTTCGACGCTGTATGACGCCTATGGCTGGGGCTTCCTCGACAAGCTGCACGCCAACGTCTTCCAGTATTCGACCAGCGGCAGCGCACCCGTCAGGCAGGCCGCGGCCGGCGAGGTGGTCATTGCGCTCACCTACGATACCGCCATCGTGCAGCAGGTGCGCGCCGGGCAGCCGATCGAGATGGTCTATGGCGGGCTCTCGCCCAACATCCTCGAGGGTGCGGGCCTGGTGGCCAAGGGGCCGAACCCGCGCGAAGGCAAGCTGTTCATGGACTTCCTGTTCAGCGAGGAGGCCGGCAAAGCCTTCGCACCCTTCGTCGGCATCGGCGCCACCCCCGGTGTCACCAATGTCGACATCAGCAAGGTCAAGATGTGGAAGATGAAGAAGCCGGTCGACCCCGAGGCGTTCAAGCGCGAGTGGGCCGCCAAATACGAGAAATAACGGCGCGCGGGCCGACCCCGGGGAGAGCGGGCGGGGAATTGGACCTGGGCGTGCCACTGGTGTGGGCGTAGGAGGGGTCGGGCGGTCGTGACGCAAGTCACGTTGCGCAACATCACGAAGCGCTTTGGCGCCGTGACGGCGGTGGACGGCGTCTCGCTGGACATTGCATCCGGCGAGTTTGTCTGCCTGCTGGGTGCCAGCGGTTGCGGCAAGACCACGCTGCTGCGCATCCTCGGCGGCTTCACCCGACCCGATGAGGGCGAGGTGCTGGCGGACGGCAAGCGGGTCGACGGACTGCCGCCCAACCGGCGCGAGGTCGGCTTCGTGTTCCAGTCCTATGCGCTGTTTCCGACCATGACGGTCGCGGAAAACATCGGCTTCGGTTTGTCGGTCCGCCACCGGCCGAAGTCGGAGATCGCCCAGCGCGTGGCCGAGCTGTGCGATCTGACGAGGCTCAAGGGACTCGAGGGCCGGTACCCGCACGAGATCTCCGGCGGACAGCAGCAGCGGGTGGCACTCGCGCGCGCCCTTGCGACCCGCCCGACGATGCTGCTGCTCGATGAACTGCTGAGCGCGCTCGACGCCAAGATCCGCGCGCATCTGCGCGCCGAGATTCGCGCCGTGGTCGACCAGCTGAAGGTCACGACGGTCTACGTCACCCATGACCAGGAGGAGGCACTGTCGATCGCCGATCGCGTGGCGGTGATGGACATGGGACGGATGCTGCAGGTCGATGCCCCGATGGACCTGTATCTGCGGCCGCGCCAGCGTTTCGTCGCAGATTTCGTCGGCACCAGCAGCGCGCTCGTCGGCAAGCCGCTCGATGCCGGTCGCGTGGCGCTCGGCGCGACGATAGTCGAGGCCGCCGTACCGGAAGCGCTACGTAGCGCAGCACAGGTGCAGATCTGCGTCCGGCCCGAGCATGTGCTGCTCGGCCGCGCCGGCGATGAGAAGGGCGCGGAACACGGCCGGCTGGTTGCAGTGAGCTTCGGCGGTGCCGTCGTGCGCGCACGCATCGCGCTGGAGCCGGACGGCGAGATCGTCGCAGACGTGCCGACGCATGAGTGGCAGCAGCTCGATCTTCGGCAGGGCGACACGGTCGGTTGGCGTGTGCGTCCGGGCGCACCCGTGGTGCTGCCGTCCGGTAGCGCCTGATCACCCGTGTTGCGCGGTCTTCGCCAACTGCCGTCCCATGCGACGACCGCCGTCATCGGCGTGCTGCTTTTGGTGTTCATCGCGCTGCCGATCGGCATGGTCCTGGTCGAAAGCGTTCGTCTCGCGGGCCCGATCCCGCTCACTGACCTTGCCGGGATCACCCAGCAGGCGCTCGACAAGCTGACGCCCGAGGACCGTCAGAACCAGATGCGGCGCTGGCTCGCCACATTGAAGCAGGATGAGAAGACCTCGGCGGTGGCCGGCACGCTCGAGCTGATGGGACGCGAGGTGCCATGGGACCGCAAGGCCGAATTCGACGTGCAGGATGCGGCCGCGGAAAAGGCCGTGACGGGGTTGACCTCGGTCGAGCGCGCCGAATTCGACCGGCTCTACCCCCTGGCCGTTGTCACTTTGCACAAGCGGATACCGCTGGCGTTTCGCCTGCGCGACACGCTGAGCCCGGATGAATTCGACCGGCTGCGCGAAGGAACGCGGGTCGGCTACGGTTTCGACCACTACATGGCCGTGTTCACGTCGCCGCGCCTGCAGAAGGCTTTTCGCAACAGCCTGCTGCTTGCGTCGATCGGCGCCGTGCTGACCACGGCGCTCGGTTTCGCGATCGCCTACGGGGTCAATCGGCGCGCCATCGTGCTGCCGCACCTGGCGCGCTACATGGCGCTGATTCCTCTGGTCTCGCCACCCGTGGTGATCGCGACGTCCTCGATCCTCCTGTTCGGACGCAACGGTGCGGTGACCAAGGGCCTTCTGCAGGACACGCTGGGCTGGATCGATGCCGATACGACGAATCTGTACGGCTGGGGCGGTGTGATCCTGGCGCAGGTGCTGGGTCACGTGCCGGCCTCGTTCATCATCATGGACAATGTTCTGTCCAAGAACGACGGACGCATCGAGGAGGCGGCCGCAAGCCAGGGCGCCAGCGCCTGGCAGGTCTTCACGCGTGTCACGCTGCCGATGACCCAGCCCGGCATCGTGCGCAGCCTGATCCTGATCTTCATGGTCATCATGACTGACTTCGGCAACCCGTTGGTCATTGGCCGCGACATTCCGGTCCTGGCAGGCATCCTCTATGACGAGATGACCGGTTTCCAGAACACCGGCCTCGCGGCGGCGCTGGGCGTGTGGATGATCCTGCCGGCGCTGCTGGTCTACGTGGCGATCGAGCGCCTGGGACGGCGCAAGCGCTACGCATCGGCCGTCGGCGCGCCGCCCGAGCTGCCGGTGCCGCTGTCCGCGCGCGCGCTGCTCAACGCCGCGACCTGGAGCGTCGTGGCGGTCACGTTGGCGCTCTATGGCGCCATCGTCTTCGCCTCCTTCGTCAAGATTTGGCGCGTCGATCATGCGCTTACGCTCGCCTGGTACCTGAGCGGCGAGGTCGCCGGCTTCATTCCGGAGGAACCCGCACCGCGGATGATATGGCACAGCATCAGGGTGGCGGTGATTGCGGCCCCGGTCGGAGGCATTCTGGCCGTGGCGCTCGCTTATCTGGTCGAGCGCGCCCGCTCGCTCGGCGGCAACGTGCTGGGCTTCACGGCGATGCTGCCGGCGATCCTGCCCGGCGTCATCCTGGGCGTCGGCTACGTCGTCGTCTTCAATCTGCCGTTTGGCAGCAAGGAGCTGGCGCTCACCGGCACGATCTGGATCCTGGTGCTGAACATCCTGTTCGCCAACATCTATATCGGCTACCTCGCGGGCCGGGCCGTTCTTCAGCGCTTCGACGCGGCGATCGACGAGGCGGCGGAGTCGCTGGGCGCTTCGCTCTGGCAGCGCTTTGCCTGGGTCACGCTGCCAATCATGCGCCACGCGCTCATGCTCGGGACGCTCTACATATTCGTGCATGGCCTGACCACACTTTCGGCGGTCATCTTCCTGGTCAGCCCGGCGCACAAGCTGGCGGCGGTGGAGATATTCGGCGCCGCCGAAGGCGGACGCTATGGTCTCGCCAGCGCCATGAGCGTCTATCTTCTGCTGATCGTCTTTGCCGTCATGGCGGCGATCTACTGGGTCGAGCGGCGTGGGCCGGTCTGGGCGCGCGTCGGCGCGTTGGCAGCCGGACAGGACCAGGGACGGGCATGAACCGCAACGACTGGCAAAGCAAGCATGCCGATGCTGCCGCTCGCTCGTTGCTCGAGCGCGACGCGGCGGCCTATCTGCACCAGAGCGGATCGACGCCGTGCGTCACCGCCATCCGCAAGGCCGAGGGTGTCACGCTCGAGGACTTCCAAGGCAAGCGCTACATCGACCTGCATGGCAACTCGGTCCACCACTTGGGCTACGGCCACAAGCGGCTGGTTGAGGCGCTGACGCGGCAGTTGCACGATCTGCCCTTCACGCCACGCCGCTTCACCGACGAGCCGGCCGTCCTGCTCGCCGAGATGCTCACGCGCGACTGGCCTGGCGGCAAGGCCAAGGTGCTGCTGACGACCGGAGGTTCGGACGCGATCGAGGTGGCAATGAAGATCGCGCGCGCGGCGACCGGACGCTACAAGACGATCTCGTTCTACGATTCCTTCCACGGCAGCGGGTTCGGCGCGCTCAGCGTCGGGGGCCGCTACAAGGATCGCTCGCCCCGCCTCGGACCCTTGCTCGAAGGGGCGTTGCACGTGCCGCCCTTCTATCGGCGGCCGTCCGATGCCGACGAGCAGCCCACTGATGCACCGCGCTGGGCCGAAGCCTCGCTCGAGGCCATGCGATTTGCCTTTGAGCGCGAGCGCGACATCGCCGCGGTGATCGCCGAACCGATCCGGTCGGCGCCGCACGTCCCACCGCCTGAGTACTGGCCCGAGGTGCGCCGCTTGTGCGACCTCTACGGCGCACTGCTGATCTTCGACGAGGTCCCGACCGGGTTGGGCAAGACCGGCAAGCTGTTTTCCTGCGAGCATGTCGGCGCCAATCCGGACATAACGGTACTGGGCAAGTCATTGGGCGGCGGCATCGTGCCGATCGCTGCCGTGATCGCGCGCGCCGAGTTCGACGTCGCGCCGGAGCTCTCGATCGGCCACTACACGCACGAGAAGAACCCATTCACCGCGCGGGCGGCTTTGACCACGCTGCAGATCATCCACGAGGAAAAGCTCGTGGAACGCTCTGCGGCGCTGGGCACGCGCGCGCGGCGGCGCGTCGCAGAGATGGCCAAGCGTCAGCCGACGGTGCGCGGCATGCGTGGGCTCGGCTTGCTGTTCGCCGTGGAGATGAGGGCGGGTATCGCCGCCGATTCGATCGCATGGCGTGCCCTCGACAGGGGCGTCAACCTATCCGCCAACGACGGAAGGGACTTGTCAATGACGGCCCCCCTGGTGATCACCGAGCAGGAGCTCGATCGTGCACTCGACATCGTCGAGGAGGCCATCGCCGAAGAGGCCGCATCGAACAGCTGATAGCCGCCTGCTGGGCCTCAGACTACGATCGGACGATTGGCGGTATTGAATTGCACATTGATGCGCTGCGTCCCGACAAGCAGATGCGACACTTCGCTGCGGCCATCGCCGAGCGGCAAGGCAATCCGAATGTACTCGTAAGGCTGACCGTTCAAATCGCCGCCGATCCGGTAGCAGGTTGGCGTGCGGTTCTTGACCACTTCCGATAGGTGCGCTGTCACCATGGTTGCGAACTCACGATCCGCATAGTCCATGGTCGTGCGACCGGTCATGTCGACGCGATCCGGGTTGGTCACGCCCGAGCCGTAGATCTGATAGCGGAAGACGCCGGGTCGTTCGACGACAAGAAGGTGCATGCGTCCGAGATTGTCGGGAATGGCCAACGGATCGAAGTCGGCCCGATTCGGCATCGAACGCCCGGTGCCGAGATCTAGCCAGTACGCGTAGAGGTGCCGAAGCCTCTCGTTGGGAATCTCGCGCATGTCGATGGGCTTCAGGCTGAGCAGGCGAAACATGGACGGAACGTTACTCCAGGCATTGTCGACATCCGCGTAACATTATCATGGCGTCGCGCCTTTTTCACGATGGGCGCCGACGAACCGGTGAGATCGCGACCTGTGCAGTTTCCGGCGCCAATTCATTCCATGTCCAACGCGCCATCCCGCACAATTGGTGATCCTCGTGCGGCCAACCGATAAGCTGCACGCCGACGGGCAGCCCCCGGATGGTCATCAAAGGTAGAGTGATGGCAGGCGTGCCGAGGGCCGAGGTCGCTGCGTTGAAGGCCGGCAGCCCTGTCGTGTGCGTGATACCCGGCTCGCCCTTGGTGGTTGGATCGTCCAGCGGCGGCGCCGGGCCGACCGAGGAGAGACTGATCATGGCGTCGCCGAGCGATTGGATCGTGGCGAGGCGCTGCCGCATCTCCTCGCGCCGGGCGAGTGCGGCGCGATAGTCGTCGAGCGTCATGGCCTCGGCCATCCGCGCGCGGGTCTCCATGCTCGGGCTCAGCTTGCCCGGCGCCCGGTGATTGAGGTTGCGCAGCGTCCAGCGCATCTCGAAGGCACAGATGTCGCGGCAGACCAGCAGGCTCCTTGAGATCGATCGCTCGAACTCCTCGACAAGCTTGCTATCGCGCCGGCCGATAATCGCCGTACCGCGCGCCCGCAACTGATCGAGCAGCTTGTTGAATGCTCCCATGGTCGCTTCGTCGACGCTGGGCCAGCCTTCGGTTTCCACGAGAATGAGCCGGGCCGGCTGATGTGCCGGCGCCAGCCCGGGCAGGCCGAACAGCCCGGGATAGCCCGGGTCGCCGCCCGAGATCGAGGCGATCGCCCAGCAGGTGGACCACATGTCCTCTAGAGATCCCGCATGGATGCCGAGATGGCTGTGGCTCAGGAATACGCGCTCGCCACGGTTGAGCGCGCCCAATGTCGGCTTGATCGCGATGTTGCCGCAGAAGGACGCTGGCCGGATTACCGAGCCCACCACCTGGCTGCCGAGGCAGACGGGAACCATGTTCGCGCCAACGGCGGCGGCCGATCCGCTCGACGAGCCACCGGGCGTGCGTGTGGGATCAAACGGATTTGTGGTCGGTCCGGGATGAGAAAATCCGAGCTCGGTCGTCACGGCCTTGCCGACGATGACGGCGCCACTCACGCGAAATGCCTGGACGGCAGGCGTGTCTTCGCCGGTCATGCGGCCCTTGAAGATCGGGCTGCCCATTTCGGTCGGCATGTCCCGCGTCATGAACAGGTCCTTGATGCCGACGGGCATGCCGTCAATTGCCGAGAGCGGCCGGCCGACCTTGTAACGGCGGGCGGATTCGTCGGCCTGCTGCCGCGCGCCCTCGGGATTGAGCGTCACCCAGGCCTTGACCACCGGCTCGCGCGCTTCGATTGTCGCGAGGCAGCGCTCGAGATAGGCACGCGGATCGTCGCTGCCGTCGCGAAAGCGCGGCACGGCGTCGAAGAAAGTCAGGAGCTTGTGGGCGGGCGAGTAGCGCATGACTGCCTCGGATGGAAGAGCGAAGTCCGCCTAGCACGTCGCGATGGCTTCACGCATGGCCTGCTCCAGCACCTCCATGTCGCCGATATGGTTGGCGAGCAGCAGGACGAGCCGCGCATTGACGCGCATGCTCTCGTCATCGGACAGGCCGCGATGAAGTTCGAGCAGGCGCGCATAGACATCGTCGGGCCGAGCAATGTTCGGACTGGTCCTCAGCGTTGACATCGTCATTCTCCGGCGCGTCTCAGCGCAGTCGCCATATCGTTTCCCAATGCGCGATCGCGCGCAGCGGCGATTGCCGGTGCGTCGGCTCGGCGCCAGCGCGCCGTGACATGAGCATCTGGACGGAACAGGTAATAGGTGCCCTGCGTCGCGTCGTAGCGCCGCCGAACGAGGCCCTCGCGATCGACCAGATCGCGGCCGACACGGAGCGTGCGCACCGGCACGGCAGCGGCCGCGAGGGCAGCTAGCTCGGCCGGCAGGGGCGAATCCTCGAACCATAGTCCGACGAAACCGCCGGTGCTCACCCGATCGACCAGAAATCCGTCGCGTCCGCCCATGATGATCGGCGCATCGAGGCATGATGTGCCCGGCTCCGCTCCGTCCTCGAAGCGATCGCGATCAGGTGTATTGAGGGCCGAGTGCCCGTTCTTCGCGGCCACCGACAGTCGTCCGCTGTTGACCATGGCCCGCGCAAAGGCGTGGCGCGGCGCCAGGTCGAGCACGGCGTCGCGGAAGGCGCGGCTGATCTTGCTCTTCGGCGTGATGAAATCGGTGCTGCGCGTCGAGTTGAGGATGTTCTCGTCATTGGCTGGTCCGCGCTCGGCATCGTAGCTGTCGAGCAGGTGCTCCGGTGCGTGCCCGGCTAACACTGCCGCCAGCTTCCAGCACAGATTGTCGGCATCCTGGATGCCGGCATTGCCGCCCCGCGCGCCGAAGGGCGAGACCTGATGCGCGGCGTCGCCGATGAAGATCACGCGGCCATGGCGGAAGCGATCGAGGCGGCGGCATTGGAAGGTGTAGACGCTGACCCATTCGAGCTCGAAAGGCCGATCCGGTCCGAGCATGGCTCTGAGGCGCGGCAGGACGCGCTCCGGCGTGCGCTCGAGCTCGGGGTCGGCGTCGCGGCCGAGCTGCAGGTCGATCCGCCAGACATCGTCGGCCTGGCGGTGGAGCAGAGCGGACTGGCCGGGATTGAACGGCGGATCGAACCAGAACCACCGCTCGGTGGGAAAGTCAGCCTTCATTCGGACGTCGGCGATCAGGAAACGGTCTTCGAAGACCCGGCCGCGAAATTCGAGGCCGAGCAGCCTGCGCAGCGCACTGCGTGCGCCGTCCGCCGCGATCAGATAGCCACAATCGAGTTCATAGGGCCCGTCCGGCGTTTCGACCGACAGACGCACGCCATCCGCCCGCGCTTGGAAGCCCGTGACGCGGTTCTTCCAGCGCAGATCGGTGCGGCCGAGCTCGATCACCCGGGCGACCAGCATTTCTTCGGCCAGATATTGCTGCAGATTGATGAAGGGGGGGCGGCGGTGACCGGTTTCGGATTGGAGATCGAATGCGTAGAGTTGACCGGTGCCGCGAAACACCTTGCCTGTGCTCCAGGTGATTCCGCGCGCAACCATGGGGTCGGCGCAGCCCAACCGGTCGAAGATTTCCAGCGTGCGCTTCGACCAGCAGATGGCGCGGCTGCCGGTGCTGACCGTGTCGTCCTCGTCGAGCAGCACGGTTGCGATGCCGCGCGTGGCGAGGTCCGCCGCGACGGTCAGGCCGACGGGGCCCGCGCCGACGATGATGACGGGATGATGCGCCGGCGATCCGCGCCGGCGCTGGTCGGGCGATGGCTTGTAGGGATAGACGGGCGGCCGGTGGCTGCCCATTGCTCTGCTACTTGAAGGCCTTGAAGGTGATCAGCGTGAAGGTGTCCTTGACGCCCGGCAGGGTCTGCACCTTTTCGGTGACGAAGTGCCCGATGTCCTGCCTGTCGTCGAGGTAGCACTTCATCAGCAGGTCGTATTGCCCGGAGATGGAATGAACTTCCGAGACCTGTTCGACGGCGAGCACGGCCTCGTCGGCGACCTTGTAGGCCTTGCCCAGCTCGCACTTCACCATGATGAAGATGGTCTGCATGATCGTCGATGTCCCGTCGCTGGTCCGCTCGAACTATAGCGGCCTTGCCGGGCGTTGAAAACGACGGGACTTAGCGCTGGGCCGGCGGTCGTTTCTTCAGCGCTCGGTCCAGCCGGTCCTTGAGCGCGCCGATCGAAACCGGCTTGGCGAGAAATCCGTCGATGCCGAGCGCCATCGCCTGGCTCACTGTCTCGGTATCGGCATGGCTCGTCAGCACGATGACCGGCGTATCGGCAGACGGGCTGTCGCGCAGGCTCTTGAGAAAGTCTATGCCGCCGACCGGCTTCATCTCGATATCGCAGATGATGACATCGGGTTTGGCGATGCTCAGCTTTTCGAGCGCGGCGCTGCCGTCGGTCGCTTCGGAGTTCTCGCGCACGCCGACATTGTGCAGCATCTTGTTGACGAGCGATCGGACGAAGCCATTGTCCTCGACGAGGAGAACGCGAACCTTGGCATAGGTCGGATTGCCGAACATCACTTGCCCCATCGACTGGAAACGCCGGACCGACGCGAAGGGGCCGACGGATCTGCTGTATCACCGAAGCTGCCAGATTGTCGGCCGTCCGGCAACCCTGCAAAGTTCCGAAAGGCGTGGGGTTGGCTCGGTTCCCGGTATTTCTACTGTCCCCGTTTGTGAGGTAAGCGTCCATTCGTTAGACTGAACTTTGCCCGAATTTTGACCAAGCCACTGATGTGACTCGCGTTTGTCTGCGGGTCCTGACTACAGGCTGGGCTTGACGGCGAGCAGATCGAGTGCGCGGCGCTGGATTTCGGTCGGGGTGGCGAGCACCGGGAAGGA
>Ga0194132_10012334_pt1 | contig 10686 bp, 10 predicted proteins | sample TA2KigOf80mmetaG_FD_148612 | JGI IMG/M metagenome (GOLD analysis project Ga0194132, IMG submission 148612) | Freshwater microbial communities from Lake Tanganyika, Tanzania - TA2015054 Kigoma Offshore 80m | ecosystem: Environmental > Aquatic > Freshwater > Lake | place: Tanzania: Lake... | reverse complement strand
CGCAGCGTACGTTCTTCAAAGCCGATGGCAGCGGCTACCGCGCGGGCGAGCGTCTGCAGCAACCGGATCTCGCGTGGACACTCGACGAGATCGCGAAGGGCGGCGCAGACGCCTTCTATCGCGGTGAGATTGCGGCGCGCATCGAAGCGGACATGCAGCGCCAAGGTGGGTTGATTACCCGGGCCGATTTGGCCGCCTACCGAGCCATCGAGCGCGAGCCCCTTAGCACGACCTATCGCGGGCACACGATCTACACCGCGCCGCCTGCTAGCGGTGGCATCACGCTGTTGACCATGCTCAATATTCTCGAGAACTTCGATGTGGCGCAGTTGGAGCCGGGTTCAGCTGAAGCGGTGCATCTATTGGCCGAGACGATGCGGCTCGGCAATCGCGATCGGATCGCCCATGTGGGTGATACCGACTTCGCTAAGGTGCCGCTTGAGGGTTTGGTATCAAAGAAATATGCGGCTGATCGAGCCAAGTTGATCAAGTTACGCAAGGCCGGTAAAGATTCGGCGATCAAGGCAGGCAATCCGGCCGATTACGAAAGCCCGAGTACGACGCATTACTCGGTGGCAGACTCGGAAGGGAATTTGATTTCCGTCACCTACACTTTGGGCTCGGACTTCGGTTCGGGTGCCATGATCGTGGGCACCGGTATTCTGCTGAATAACCAGATGAACAATTTTAGCCACGAGCGTGCGCTCGTCGCCTTGCGACGCGGCGAGCCGTTGCCACCGAATGCGATGCAAGCGGGCAAGCGCATGGTTTCGACGATGACGCCAACGCTGATTTTCAAGGGCGACACGCCGTGGATGGCCGTCGGCACGCCGGGCGGCGGCCGTATCGTCAATACCATCCTGCAGGTCGTGGTGAATACCATCGACTTCAAACTCAATATCGACGAGGCAATCCATCAGCCGCGCGTCTCGCAAGTGTCTGGGCCACTCGAGATCGAATCCAACTACAACCCGGATACTCGGAAGCGTTTGGAGAAGATGGGGCATAAGACTCGCCCGAGCGAAACCATGGGCAGCGTGCAGGCGATCGTTCTCGAGAACGGCTATTTCTTTGGCGGAGCGGATCCGCGTCGACCGGGTGCGGCGGCGATAGCGCCGTAGCGGGCGGACGTTTGTATGAACAGAACAACCTGCAGGGAGTCACTCGGCATATTCGCTCCGTAGCTCTGGCGGGGTAAGCTCTGCGTGCGTAAAGTGTTTTCGCAGCCGAAATTACCTGTCAAAACACGATATTAAAAATGTATACTCTTACACACCGCTTAGTGACACGCGTAAGTCATCGAAGGCCAACAGGGATCACGAACTCCAGTCTTCTCATGATCCCTTGGTCATTGGTTTGAATCCAAGCGGCCTCGGTCTTACAAATCCGTCCGTTTTGCCCGTAGCCCACGGATCGTTACCACAACCCGTAAAAAACAACCTAAACTAACTTTAACACTGGACTAATCAAAACGGGCTGGACAGTAAGGTCCGCTGGGGAAAATCAGATGTTTTGGGAATGGTATGAGACTGAAGCAGCGCCCAAGCTAGGATTACGTGAAGCGTCCTTTCGGAAGATCTTTAAGTATTTAGATTCCTTAGATGAGACAAAGCCCTTAGTAATTGTTGAGACTGGGTGTGTTCGCGCCGCAAACAACTGGGGCGGCGACGGCCAAAGTACAATCCTTTTTGATCGGTATCTTCAGTATCGAACTGGAGACGGATCGTGTTTTGCAGTCGATATCGATCCAAAGGCGACGGCACTCTGTCGGACGGTTGTATCAGAAAAAACTGAGGTACTCACTGGGGACAGTGTGCTGGTGCTGCGAGATATCTCGAGCATACTTAAAAAACATGACGTATCGATATCTTTGTTGTATCTCGATTCTTTTGATTTGGATTGGAAAAATCCCGCTCCCAGCGCGGTGCATCACCTAAAAGAGTTAGTATCAATTTACGACCGGGTCTCTCCTCAAACCCTAGTTGTTGTCGATGATTCCCCGATGGCCGTATTTTGTACCTCTTCGACGGCAGATAGCCTTCACCCGATTGGTAATCCGGTTGTTGGAGGAAAGGGTCAGTATGTTGCCGAGTACGCAATTCAGTTGGGCGCCACCTTGTTGTTTTCGCATTATCAGGCTGCGTGGCATGGATTTCGGTAGCGTTTACGACTGAGGTGAGCGGTACATAGATTGCATTTCAACCAGCTTTACTACCGTTGATAGAGGTTTTGAGATCGACGAAATTTGTATCTCGCGCAGGCCTCAGGGCAATCCTCGTACTGTTATCAAATCCAAAATATGGATTTGCGGGATTCCTGCCTCACGGTGGTAACAGGGCAACGTAGTTACTTTTATCAGATTCAGGATATGGACTCGCGTAAGAGTTACCTCGCAATGTTGTAGTCGGCTCTCGCCGGTGGTCGCTACTTCGTCGAAATTGGGAGAATAAGAGTATGCGCCGAATCTTCTTTGTACTTCTTCTCGCAACCGCATGGCAAGACGCTCTCGATTTTCCTCGAAAACATCGGGTTTTAGTCATCAAAATGAATAGAAAGATACGGGTGCGTAGTACGCCGACACTTTTCGTCGTGATGTTGCTCGTCGCTTGTGGTGGCGGGGGTGGCGGGACGAGCGGTCCTGCGCCGGTCGCGAACCTGCCTCCCGTCGCGAATGCGGGTATCGATCAAACCGTTGGTGTCGGAGTGACGGTGAATTTGGACGGAACCGCAAGTAATGACGCCAATAATGATTCTCTGACCTACTCCTGGGTGTTAACTGCCCAGCCGACTGGCAGCAAAGCCTCCATCGCTGACACCAAAGCGCCTAAAACCTCGTTTACGGCGGATGTGCCTGGCAGATACACCGCGTCGCTAGTGGTAAGTGACGGGAAGTCCAGTAGTAACTCCGCTGTGGTGACCGTTACCTCCACCTGGATACTCAAGTCGTTCGTGATCGCGGATCAGGCTGACTCCTACAAGTCTCTTTGTGCGAGTCCCATAATCTCTTTCGTTATTCCCGTACGTCTAAACGAGGACAATCTTTTAGATTTTTTTGTCCACTATTGGTGTAGCGCACCAACGACGGGTAGCGTTTTAACGACGGCTACGCCGGATGTCCTGGTTGCGTTGGTCAGTCAGCCTGACGGTAGCTATAAAGCCTCGAATGAGCAGGTATTCGGAACTAAGGAGTACAAACTTGGCGGTGCATCCCGCAAATACGTGCGAGGCGATGTAAACGGCGATGGGCGAGATGATTTTGCATTCGCGATGAACTGGGAGGATGGACGGCTGGCTGCCGCTCCGACTACCAACGCGACTCAACTTAGCGTACTGCTTTCGACGACAGGCGGCACCTACAAGGTAGAGCGTTTGGGTAATCCGAACTGGAATCATGCGGTAGAGATTGTCCGAAATACAGATTCTGTTGATGTCGTAACGAGCGGGTTTGCCTGCTGCCAGAATACTCAGGCATTTCGCTGGCGAAGCGGCGTGTTCGGTGACGTTTCAACGGAGTACCTAAGTTCATTTTCCAATAACTGGGCATCAACTTTTCGCGCGATTCACGATCCGACGACGGGGTTACTGCAACACATTGCAGGCGTCGCGACTCGCCAAGTCCCATCGGTCAAAGAATACTCCTTGTCTGAAATCGGTATTCAACTGGTGAAAAAAAACGCGACTGGCTTTTCTTTAATATCGGAATTTTGGAGGAAGGTCGAGTTCACAGTTAATTGGACTAGCTGGCAGTTGACTACGGGCACAAACAGCGTCGTACTCCTCAACGGGAAGCAATACTTTGGTGGCGCATATGACGAGATTTGCATCATGCCGCCGTTACGGTCTGGCGGCCCTCGATTCGTCGTGGCGAAGGTAGGTGTTGAAGCGGACAAGCTGGGGCGAACGCTGGTTCCAGGAGGGCACTACTCGGAGTTGGATACTGTTCCTGCGAACATTCTGGATTTTTACGAAATTGCGAATGGCGCCGAGCTTAAGTCGATTGCATCGCCGATGGTCAATGAAGAGATCATGTCGAACTACAATCGTTTTGAATGCAAAGATATCAATGGGGATAGTCTTCCGGATCTCGTCGCGTATGCCTTTACTCGGCCGGGTTTTAATGAGCGAGTAGCGGAGCGGGGCAAGCCGACGGTTTACATCAATAACGGTAAAGAACAGTTGGTCCGTGCCGATATCAGCGCGTTACCCGGGCATTCGGCTGGCAATGAACTGCAAAGCGTTATGACCGATGTAAACGCCGACGGGGTGACTGACTTGTTGTTGTTCGGAAGTGCGACCGACTCCGGTGGAGGCGCGATCGAGGTTCACTTGTTGCGATCGCCGCTTCGCGCACCCTGATTCTTCCCCATGTATGGTCGAAACAGCGCCCCGTCAACCGTATTGCGGGTTCGGTCGGCGGGTTGTTTCGGGAGGGGGCAAGTTGCGGGTCGAGTTGCGTTGACTTGGATCTTCTCGGCGCGTATAGAACTGCTGGCTCGCCGCCACCCGAGAGCTGGTGCAAGAGCCCACGTCAAGGAGAGGATTTGTGTCCAAATAAACGAGGGAGAAAAATCCATGAATAAATTCAAGGCCCTAGTTGCTCTAATAGCCGTCGGTATGATCGGTCACGCGAATGCAGCTGAGATGTTTAAGGACTACGTCAAGAGTAAAGCGGTGTGGAATGTGACGATGGTGAAGGTGGATCCGAACCACATCGATGACTACCTAGGGGGCCTGCGGCAGAGCTGGATGACAACGTGCAACGCCGGTAAGAAGGTGGGTACGCTCGAGGACTGCTTCATCTATGTCAGTGAAACTGACGCTGCCGGTCCGTTCAACGTGATGCTGGTAAATAAATTCGCCAGTGCGGCGATGCAGGAACCAGATGAAAAAACCTACAACCAAGTGATGGCCGAGGTCCGAAAAACACTCGCGGACGCCAAGGAGAGGGAACTCATTAAGGGCTACGAGGAGTACCGTAGCTTCTTCGGTGAGATGAATTTCCGGCGCATCGAGTGGAAGTGATGGCCGGCTGATCCCTTGCGTAGCGGGCGGTCAGAGCGCCCCTGCTTACCGCAGTCTCAGACAGCGAAGCGTCTCAAGTAGCGACGCGAGACCTCTATTTTGTAATGCACTTGGAATACAGGGCTGTCCTGCTTACCATTTAAAGTAGTCGTGTAATACCTTAAGCCCTCCAATCAGCAGGGGGGAGAAACTTGGTTATCGGGAATCCCTTACCGCCTCGCTATCGTTTCGGTTTTTGAGTTTTTGGCGGCAGGCGTTGCTCAACGATCACTTTCTCTCTATCTTTAGCAGCCTGACGATCCCGCGCGGAGATGGCGAGCCCGATGGACTTGCGCTCTCGGAGCAGTAGCGGCGATCTTTCATGCGATACCAGTGCCGGACGTCGGGTCCGAGCCTTATTCGGTGGAGAAGTAACCAATGATTTGGATACATAGCGCAGTTGGGTGGGTGATATTCGGTGTTGCCGTTGGCCTTATTTGGTATTTAGTTGGGAAAAGGGCTGACCGAGATGTTGCGTCTTTCGATAAGAACGATCATAGATCAAAGTATTCGGATAAGGATTAGGCGGGAAACCCGGTTATCTCGGGCGCTAGATTCCCGGCAGGCCGGATTCCGCCCCTGCGGTGCAGCTGGTAGCAGGACGCGGGGCTTTGTTTATTCTCCAGGTTTCTGGAAAAAGAGATAGCAAGAGATAAGGTCGGGAAAAAAGGAGTGGGTTATGCGCCGCCACGTTTCTCTTACTTCTGTGTGCGCGATTTTCATGACGCTTACCGGTTGTGTAAGCACTAGTGCAACCCGCCTCGGAGTGGCCGCGATCCGCCCGGCAGTAGATCCTGAGACTGTGGTGATCTATCGAACGGCAGATCAGGTTCCTAGCGCCTATGACGAAATCGCGCTGGTTTTCGCCGAAGGTGATCACACTTTCACAAAGGAAGAACGACTCTATAGTACGATGCGAAAAAAGGCGGCGACCCTCGGGGCTAACGCGCTAATTCTCGACAGCGTCGTTGAGCCTCAAATGGAGCCAAGGTTGTCAGGTAAGTGGTGGCTAGAGGTTGGTCACGCGTTCTACACCGCCGTCGTCAATCCCCCGAATCGTAAAGGAAAGGCGCTCGCCATTTACGTCCGGCCACGCGCCGAATAGATGACCCACACGCTTAGAGCGGTTGCACTCTTATTCACACTCTGTCTCTCCGGTTGTGCCGGAGGGGCACCCGGCAATGTATCTTTCACAGCGCCGATTGTCTCGAATCCATCATCTCCGTCAGTTTCACCGGGATTTGCTTCCGTTTCCTTGAGAGTCAGATCCGAGCAGTTTAGTTACGGACATTTTTGCCCACCGTTTATGGAGTACGGGTCACCGTCGCGAGATATCGATTTTCTATGTCGCACCGGTTTTGCTGTTGGACATGATCCGGATACTCGAACACCGCGTTGGGTCATTGAGCGGTTACGAGTAGGCGCTCTTTATGGCGGTATTGAGCGGACGGATGACTTTCGTCCTGATCCGGATCTTCGGCCTGGGCGCCGTGCCGAGCTATCGGACTACGTCGGTTCAGGCTATGACCGTGGCCATATGGCCGCAGCGGGAAATCTGACTTGGAGTCTCCAGGCGATGGTTGAGAGTTTTTATCTCTCGAACGTTGCACCCCAGAATCCGAGCCTCAATCGAGGTGCTTGGGCGAGGTTAGAGGACGACGTTCGGCAGTGGACGATGGAGCGCGGTGACCTCGTGGTGATCACGGGCCCCGTATTCGCCTCTCAAGGGGTAGTCATTGGTCAGTCGCCCGTGAGGGTTCCGATTGCATTTTATAAAGTTATCTTTGACCCGTTTCGGCGAGAGGGGGTGGGCTACGTTTATTCGAATACCCCTCCTGACTCCAACAATCGAGCGGACTACCAGGTGCCGATTGAGCAAATTGAACGGACAACCGGATTAGCGCTGATTAGTATTCGATAATGCACCGCTAATCTAGGCCGATCAGGAGTCTGATCCCGCCCGCGGGAGGATCCCCGAATCGGTTCAGGAGTACCGTCAGCAGCGCTAGCACTTAAATATGGACGAGTGGTCCTGAAAGATTTAGTAGCAAGTTAAACAACACGTTGGGAGAGAGCGAGTGACTGAGGAGCAGCAGCGGCGTTCCTTCATGCTGTCCCAGCTTCGGGCATCGGGCCTGGGGCCTTATTCTCCCGCGGTCATTCGCGATCTAAGGATTTACGGTGGGGCCGCTGGCATTTGGGTAGATCGTACGACGACTTCCGTAACGACCGACGATCCAATTGGTGCTGCGGTCTCTGTAAACCACACTGGGGAGCACTATCTCAACGATCTCTCTGAAACAGGTCTGATTTACCCCTATCCGGTCACGAGGCGACCAGGGCTCACCGACTCAAACGATATCGATGCCACCAAGCGTACTCGCGACCTCGGACTCCCGCTGTTTGTTTTGCTCAAGAATGACGACGACGATACGAAACGTAATATTCGAGTCGGATGGGTAACGGATTGGGATGATGTCGCCCAGAAATTTCTGATTATCTTCGCCGAATCCCCTCCAATTATCGTTGAGCGACCGCGAGACGAAGATCCATTTGTTCTGAAGGATGAGGAAAACCACCAACGGAAAGTGAGTTCGTTCTGGGCGAAACCCAATCAGCAACGCTTTCGTTTTGATGTATTAAAAGCTTATCGATCCCAATGCGTAGTCTGTTCGGTTTCGCGGACTGACTTGCTAACGGCTGTGCATATTTGCCCGAAAAGTGAGGGAGGGTCAGACGATTGGCGAAACGGGCTGTCTTTATGTGCGACTCACCATACAGCGTTTGACCGTGGCCTGTTCGGTTTTCACCCCGAAACTCTCGACTTAGTCATGAAGACAGGTGTTACGGAAGATCAGCTCGGTATCAGCGAAAGGACGGACGCGTTCGCGACTAGCCGACCGCATTCTGAAGCATTGAGGTATCACGTCGGTCGTTTTAGTTTTTTAATTTAAGGTTAAATTTTTTATCCTACTCAACTGCCACGGTGTGCGAGGCGGGAGAGCGCTTGTCACTGCGAGAGTATTGTTAAGGAGTATTTCGTCACGAGTTTAAAGCTCGGAATGCGAAACCTCTTTGAGGCATGAGGGGAATTGATCTCTCCGTAGTATGCGTACTTCATCTTTGGGTTGTGCCCGATTGGCTACACTCAAGCTCCAACCTGGACAGATTGAGCGACTTCTTAGCCAGTAATGGCGCGGACGATTAGAGAAGCGACTTTCAAGCTCCGTCGATGGATGCCCCTTGGCCCGCTCTATGCGGCTGGAAACGGCTTCTGCCGTGTATGGATTTTGAGTTCGTCGCTGATGATTGAATTATTCTTCGATCAAAAGCGCGTATTGAACGGGGCGAGCCAAATATATAAAACGCTGTACATCTAGATCGGGATAGCGCTAGTGTCCTAAAGTCAGGTGATCTTATTAGCAGTCGTACCAACTCCTTAGACAAGGATCGCTAAAGTCTTTCTCGATCGAGTCGTGATCCTACCAATGTTTCGGCAGAGCTGGACTCATGAACGTATCGCTCTCGCGTCGATGCTTACGTCGTTCTCTTCTTTGTTCGCAGCGAGGGGATTCCTTAGTCTCGACCGATCTGTCTGGGGTAGCCCGATTACTCGTCGGTTGCGATACTCATCTCGAAGTGCCTTCTCGGCAATTAGTCGATGTTGCGGAAAAAAACCATGGATTCGTCGAGGTAACGGAGGCTATGGAGCAGTTAAGATTAAGTCGTCGTATAGTCAATACTCTGTGAATGCTGGCTCCATACATTTCAAAGAGTGCGGTCCTACCGCACAGTAGGTGCTTATGAGGTTAATGAGAAAGGCCCTTGCAGGGATGGCGTTTATGGCTGCAGGCTCATTGGTCTGTGGTAAGTACGAAATGGCGTTCATCCTTGCGACAGCAGCGGCGCAACATCCGCTCAACTGCTATCAGATTCAAAACATGGATCAGCGGAATTTGTGTTTGGCGCAGAGCTCAGGACAGTCCTCTTACTGTTATCAATTCCAAAATATGGATATGCGGAGTTCGTGTCTGGCGGTAGTAACAGGGCAGCGTAGTTACTGCTATCAGATTCAGGCGAAGGACTCACGTAACAGTTGCCTTGTAATGTTGAACGATTCCCGGCGATAGACGGTACATTGTCGAGATCGAGGGAATATCGGTATGAATCGAATCTTCTTTTTACTGCTTCTCGCAACCGCGTTAGGAGAGACTGATACACAGCCACCGCTTCCTCCATGCCCGACGAGAACATCGGAGATATAGACAAACTGTGTCAAGGTTTACACGAGGCGAGACACTCTATCGTCCGCGAGGGTGGGCTACGAGAGTCGTGTGACCGAAAGTCCGGCTGCTTTTCCGAGGTGATAGAGTTCCGTGGGATTGGCTTCTTAAGAGGTATTTCTTCATGACTGACATTAAAGAGACCGCCGCATGTTTTTTCGATGCGTGTGAGACGGGTAAAGGTTGGGTTACATGTCGGCCGTATTGTCATGACGACGCCGGGTTTTCGGCTCAGGCAGACGCCCTGAAAGACATCACGACGCTGCGGGATTACACGGAATGGATGAAGTCTATGTTTACGCCGATGCCGAACGGGCATTACGAGATTCGATCCTTCGGCGTTGATCCGGTTCGGAATAACGCGATCATTTACGGAGTTTTCCGCGGCACGAACACTGGAGTCGGCGGCCCTGTTGCGCCCACAGGCAAAAGTCTTCAGGCGGACTACGTATACGTCATGAAGTTCGAGGGCGATAAGATCCGGCACATGACCAAGATATGGAACGATAGTCATAGCCTCCGACAGATCGGCTGGATGTAGAGCGAGAGTCATCTGTGCGAATGACCTCCCGAATCGGTTGGGGCGTTTTTTTTATTATGCTGCTCGGGGGCTGCGATGATTACTCCTACGCACCGCAATGGATAAAAGCTGACAGCCGAACATTCTTTGCTTGTTCGGGCTTTGTGCGTGTTCATCAAGAGAAAGCCAGCAAAGGCTCACGCTACGAGATTGAGTTCACGGACGCTTCCGGCGCTGAAAAAATCATATCCGGAATCAAAAAGCTTGAGCTGGTCGCGATTCCATCAACGATCAGCGTCCCCATGCCTTCGCCACTGCCTGATCCAATTCACGGCACGGACGACGATGGGCTTCCGTTCAAGGAAGGCTGGACGTACACATGGCCGGACGGCGCATCAGCGAAACTCGCTGGCGGGCGATGGATCCCCATAAAAAACAGGAATCCGGTTTGTGACAAAAAGCATTAGCGTTCTTTTTACTTCGCTTATGCCGGTGATCGCGGGCGCTGCGCCACCGGCGCCGCCGCTGCCTCGCGAAGGCTCTTGCCCGAGTGGCTACTACGCAAGCGATCGCTATTGTGTCCCGACAAGTTCGGCGCGATTTGCGATCAAGCGTCACTGAACTTGTCCGAGCGGGTACTCCGCAAGCGACTACTACTACGCTAGAAATGGTCCCGCTTCGTCGGACAGTTTTTCATTGGATTTAATGAAGACTGTCCTGCGGTTTAGGCAGCCAAGGCTGCCGGGTTGGTGGATTCGAAGTAAACCTGATCCGGGGTCTGACCGTCCAGTGCCGAGTGCGGCCGGGTACGGTTGTAGAAGG
>Ga0194132_10012333_pt1 | contig 10686 bp, 9 predicted proteins | sample TA2KigOf80mmetaG_FD_148612 | JGI IMG/M metagenome (GOLD analysis project Ga0194132, IMG submission 148612) | Freshwater microbial communities from Lake Tanganyika, Tanzania - TA2015054 Kigoma Offshore 80m | ecosystem: Environmental > Aquatic > Freshwater > Lake | place: Tanzania: Lake Tanganyika... | reverse complement strand
GCGCGGCCGCGGAAAAAGCCCTGGCGGGCGACCCGCAGAGTGCGTTCGGCTCCGTATTGGCGATGAGCCAACCGGTGGATGCGGCCACCGCCGAGTTGCTCTGCATGCCTGGGTTGTTCATTGAGGCCATCGCCGCCTCGGAGTTCGCGCCGGAAGCGGTCGAACTGCTGACGACCCGCCCCAAATGGAAGGACAACGTGCGGTTGCTGGCCGTGGGGAACTGGGCCGAGAATGCCGGCCAAAGGATGGAATCGCGGCATATCGCCGGCGGACTGCTGGTGCAGGAATCGGACGCCCTGCCGGACGACGAATCCCAGTGGCGCGTCGTAACCCGGCGGCCACCCGGCGATGACGAACGGGCCGATCTCCGGTTTGCCTGGGCGGTGGTGCGGGGGGTCAAATCGAATGCCATTGTGCTGGCTCAAGGTCAATCGCTCGTGGGGGCCGGCGCGGGGCAGATGAGCCGCGTGGACTCCGTGGAGATTGCCATCCGCAAAGCCGGGGACCGGGCCCGCGGGTCGGCACTCGCTTCCGATGCTTTTTTCCCGTTTGCGGATTCCATCCACCAGGCGGCGTCAGCCGGCGTCAGGGCCATCATTCAACCCGGCGGCTCCCGCCGAGATGAGGAAGTGATCGCCGCCTGCAACGAGCACGGTCTGGCGATGGTGTTTACTGAGCGCCGGCACTTCAAGCACTAATGGGCGATATTCTGGCTGAGATCGTTGCGCATAAGCGGCAGGAGATTGCCGCGGCGCGGAGCCATGTTCCGGAAGCGGAACTGCGGGCTCTGCTGGATTCAGCGCCGCCGCCGCGCAATTTTTTTCAGGCGCTGGCCGCGACTGGCCCGGTGGCGCTGATTGCCGAAGTCAAACGGGCCAGTCCATCGGCCGGGTCGATCCGGGCCGACTTCGATCCGGCAGCCATTGCCCGGACGTACGAAGGGCACGGAGCCACCTGCATCAGCGTGTTGACGGACGCCCGCTATTTTCAAGGAAGCCTGGAAGACCTGCGCCGCGTGCGCGAGGCGGTCTCCCTACCCGTGCTGCGCAAGGATTTTATTCTCGATGCGTATCAACTGCTGGAGGCCCGGGCGGCCGGTGCCGACGCCGTGCTGTTGATTGCTGAGTGCCTCGACGATTGCCAGCTGCGCAGCTTGCACCGTCAGACGATTGAGCTGGAGATGACGCCGCTGGTGGAGTTATACGAACCGTCCAATTTGCAGCGCGTTTTTGACGCCGGAGCTACGCTCATCGGTGTAAACAACCGTGACCTGCGCACGTTCAAGACCGACCTGGAGCACGTCATCCGACTGCGGCCGCACATACCAGACCAGTGCCTGCTGGTGGCGGAGAGCGGCATTCACACGGCTGCTGACGTGGCCCGGCTCCGCGCGGCCGGCGTGGACGCCATGTTGGTAGGGGAATCGCTGATGCGAAGTACGGACATCGGCGCCGCGGTCGATGCGCTGCTTGGCTAATGTCGGCCGCGAGGCTCTCAGGCTCGATTCGTTTCTTGAACCACGGCCCCAAAACGGCTAACATAGGGGGCTTCCCTCCGCGGCCTTTGGGCCAGATTTAAGCGTCTGCCTCGCATGAGCAATCCGTCCCACTCCCCCCCCAGCAGCCAGGCCCAATGTGAACGCCGCCGCGAGGTGGTCGTCACCGGCCTGGGCATTGTCAGCCCCATTGGCATCGGACGGGAACCGTTCTGGCGGTCGCTGATCGAGCAACAGAGCGGCGTGGGGGAACTCACCTCGTTTGACAGCAGCACGCTGCCGATGCGGTTTGGCGCGGAGATCAAGGATTTTGACGCCAAGCAATATGTCCGCCCGCGCAAGAGTCTGAAGGTGATGTCTCGGGACATTCAACTCGGTTTTGCGGCGGCGGACATGGCGTATAACGACGCGGGGCTAACGCCCCAGACCGCCGCGCCGGAGCGATTCGGAGTGGTCTACGGGGCGGACATGATGTATTGCGACCTGGATGAAGTGGCGGATGCCTATCGCAATTGCCGCGTGGAAAACCAATTTCAATTCGACTTGTGGGGCACGCAGGCGCTGGGCAATCTGTATCCGCTGTGGATGCTCAAGTATCTCCCCAACATGCCGGCCTGCCACATTGCGATCGCCCTGGACGCGCGGGGGCCAAACAATTCCATCACGCTGAGCGAAGCATCCAGCCTGCTGGCCATCGCGGAGGCGATGCGGGTGATTCAGCGCGGTTCGGCCGACGTGATGATCGCCGGCGGCACCAGTTCCCGCGTCCATCCCACCAGCTATGTGTTCCGCGGGGCGCACCTGCTTTCGCGGGCCACCGAGAATCCGCAGCAGATCCTCCGTCCCTTCGACGCTGGCCGCACCGGCACGCTCAACGGCGAAGGGGCCGCGGCGCTGGTGCTGGAATCCCGCGAGCATGCGGAGGCCCGCGGTGCCACCATCATCGGCCGGCTGATTGGGTACGGCAGCACCTATGAGCCGGTGGCCAAGAACGGCAGCGGGGCAACCGGGTCCGGGGTCCGCGGCGCCATTCGCGTGGCGCTGGCAGATGCCGGGTTGACGCCGGAGCAGGTGGGGCACGTCAACGCCAACGGCATCAGCACGGTCGCAATGGACAAATTGGAAGCCGCTGCGATCCGCGAAACGCTGGGGGATGTGCCGGTCACGGCCCCCAAAAGCTACTTCGGAAACGTGGGAGCCGGCACGGGCGCCATCGAGACGATGGCCAGCGTGCTGGCGCTGGGCGAGGGACGCATCCCTGTGACGCTCAACTACACGACGCCCGATCCGGAATGTCCAGTCAACGTCATTCGCGGAGAGCCGCTGTCCGTGAAACAGCCGACGGCCCTGTTGCTCAATATCGCCCAGACCGGGCAAGCTGTGGCTGTCGTCCTGGCTGGGGCCTAACAAGATTTCACGAACTCAAGTTGGTGCTACAAGTGCGTCAAGGACCAGCTTTATTGCTCCGGTTTCTCATCTATTTGGCGATGTCCTGGGCGATTCCTTCTCTCGCAGCGCCTCCGGTCGCTACCACGCGCCCCGCTACAGGGGCCGCTTTATCCGAGACGCTGGCCGAGTATGTCCGCCAAAGCGGCGGCCGCTATGCCTATGGCCTTTACGTGGGCGAGCAAAAGGTCGGCTGGACGATTGACGAGATGCGCCTGGGTGAGTTGGACGGAAAACCGGCGGCTGTAAGCGAAAGCGAGGGCCGCATGGAAATGCTCATCATGGGAAACAAGGCCACCTTCCAGTGGCACAACCGGACGCATTACGAACTCAGAGGCGATGGCAGCGTCCTTCGCATCGAGGAATTAATCGAAGAAGACGGCAAACCCAAGCGGATCGTTGCGCAGCGCGACCCGGACGGACTGAAGATTCGCACCGAGGCCGCCGGCCGCGTTACGGAGCGCCAAGTACCGCTGCCGAAGCAGACGCTTAAGACGATCGAGGAGCTCGACCGCTGGCTGACGACCGTCGTCAAAGCGGGAGACGAGTTTCGCTCCTACAGCATCGGGCTCGATTCGGAGGATATCGACCGGCTGGAAGCCTATACCTATCTCGGCCGCCGGCCATTTCGTTGGCGCGGCGTGGCCACTGAGCTGATCCATGTCCAACTGAAGACCGACGGGGCCGTCTATCAAGTGGATGCGCTCCCAAACGGTACGGCCATCAAAGGAAAACTCGGCCCGTTCGACATGCGGATGGAAGAAGAAGCGGTGGCCCGGAACCTCAAGGCTCCGGTCATCGACATGACGTTTGAAGTGCCGGTCAGCGTCCAACTGGGCGACCCCCGCCGCGTGCTGGCGCTGACGATGGAAGTCAGCGGCATCGGCGATTTCAACATCCCTGAAACCACGACCCAGTCCGTTGGCCCCGCAGACGGCGGCGCGGCGAGACAGGTTCGAATCGTCCGCCAGCCCCTTCCGCGCAAACCCATGCCGCTTACGGCCGATGAGAAAAGTCGCGCGCTGGCCGCCACGCTCAGCGTGCAGTCAGGCGATCCGGCGATTAAAAAATTAGCCGCCCAGATTGTCGGTGATGCCGTGGAACCGCGAGCCAAGGCGGAGCGAATCAACCGCTGGGTCTACGCCCAACTCAAGAAATCTTATCAGGACAATGCCAGCACGGCGCTGGAGGTCTTGGAAAACAAGGCTGGGGACTGCACGGAGCACACGCTGTTGTTCATCGCGCTTTGCCGCGCCGTCGGCGTGCCAGCCCGCGAGCTTGGCGGCCTGGCCTACGACGAAAGCCAGGTGGTTGCGGCGGCCAGGCGCGCCGGCCGCCAGGGAGGCACGTTCAACTGGCACGCCTGGGGGGAGATCCACGACGGCGCCACTTGGATCAGCATGGATCCCACGTGGAACGAAGTGGAGGTGGATGCCACGCACCTGGTGCTCGCTATCGGTCCGGAAGATTTCGCCTGGGTCAACATTCTGGGCAAGATGAAATTAAGCGTGGTGGAGTTCAGCACACAGTAGTCGTCTCCGGGGACGGTCCCAATTTTTGTACGGCCAGGCACACCAACAACCAAAACGCATTACGGGCAAAATGGGACAGGCCCCCTCGCGACACCAGCACGCTCGTCCCAGCCAACCCGCGCTCCCAAGGGGACAGGCCCATTTTTCGGCTGCCAGCGTAACGGCAAGTTGTTAACGCCAGGGCCGAAAAAATGCGCCAGTCCCCGAGCTTTTCTTTCGGCCGCCCCGGCCAGAGCAACGATTTGGCTGCTGGGGACATTCCAAATGCGTTGCTGGCCGAGGCAAGCCAGTGCGGTTAGAAGCCGATGCCAAACGACAGGTTGCAGCCCGAGTAGTAAAAGCCCGGAGCAGGTCGGACAACGACCGGCCGATAACCCGGCCAGTACGGCGTATAGCGGCGTGCCACAGGTACGGGGCGATAACCGTGGTAGTGGTAATGGTGGCAACAGTGGTCAAAGCAACCGTGTCCACCGCGATAGTTTCGCCCGTAATCCGCCAGCGACGGGGCGGCCGCAAAACCTAACCCCGCCACGGCCACCAAAGCCAACATCAACAATCGCAACTTACTCATCTCTTCACTCCTTGTGCTGCACTTTCGCTGATGAGCCGCATCGTGTTCCCCGGCCAATTCGGAGGCATGTGGCTCGAACGGCCTGTTACCATTGCAGCCGCCGTGCCATAATCCACTGCCGCAGCGCGGAAGCCTCCTAGCGGCAACGGTTTACAAAATTGTGCGACACGACTCGTCCGCGCTGATGCGGGTTTTCTTGTTGTCCAATTGACGACAGCCAAAGTCGCGGTGATGACAGGCTGGCAGGTGACCTGCGAATGAACTTTGAATCCAACCATCACCATTCCAAACTCTCCCGCCAAGCAGTCCTGGGCATCATGGCCGGCGTGGCCTTGTTTGGCGTGCTGATTGCCATCGGTACCACCTACCGGACCGGCAAGCTGTTGGCCCTTCCGGTAGTCCTGGGTGTGGTCGGCGGATTTCTCAGCGTCTGGTATCTGGCGTGGAAGAGATCGAGCCGCTGACCTTAGGCAAGCACTCGCCACTTAATGCACCAACGGCTGTCGCTGTGCGGGTTTAAGCAGAGATTTGGACTCAATTTGCGGGGTGGACGCTGGCCGCACAAGACGCATAAAATGCTGCGGACACTTCGCCATTCAGCCCAGGAAGACGGATGACTCAGCCGCCGACGATTCCCATCGCCAGCCACCTCAAGCGGTCTCCCCCCGCGCCGGAATCCGTCGCCGAGTTGTCGATAGGCCAATACCTCATCCGCCGGTTGGGGGATTATGGAATTGGGCACGTTTTTGGGATTCCCGGCGATTATGTCCTGCAGTTCTATACGGAACTGGAACAGAGCGATCTGGAGGTTGTCGGCTGCACACGGGAGGACTGCGCCGGTTTCGCAGCCGACGCCTATGCCAGAGTTCACGGCATGGGTGCGGTCTGCGTAACCTACTGTGTGGGGGGGCTGAGCCTCTGCAATTCGATTGCTGGGGCGTACGCGGAAAAATCGCCCGTTGTGATCATCACCGGGTCTCCAGGCCTGAGGGAGCGGGTCAACAATCCGCTGCTGCACCACCGCGTCCGCGATTTCCGCACGCAGTATGAAGTGTTCGAAAAGCTTTGCATTGCCGGCACGGAATTGAGCGATCCCGTGGTGGCCTTCCGCGAGATTGACCGGGTATTAGACGCGGCGGCTCGCTACAAGCGACCCGTCTATATCGAAATCCCGCGCGATATGGTGGGCGTCGTGCCGGACATGCAAAGCCCCTATTGCTGCCCTCCCGCGGTCAGCGATCAGAGCGCCCTGACGGAGGCGGTCGCCGAGGCCGTGCGATTTATTGAGCAGTCGCGCAAGCCGGTGATTGTGGCGGGAATCGAACTGCACCGCTTCGGCCTGCAGGAGCAACTTGTCCGCTTGGCGGAAGGGTCCAAACTGGCGATGACCGCCACGATGCTGGGCAAAAGCGTCGTCGCGGAAACCCATCCCCTCTACGTTGGCCTCTATGAAGGGGCCATGGGGGACGACGCCGTCACGCGGTTCGTCGAAGAAAGCGATTGCGTGCTGCTGCTGGGCACGTTCATGACCGACATCAACCTGGGCATTTTCACTGCCAATCTTGATCCCGCCAATTGTATTTACGCCACCAGCGAACAGTTGCGGATCCGCCACCATCACTACCACAACGTACTGCTGGAAGACTTTGTCTCCGCTCTGGCCGATGCCCGTCCCCAAGCGGCTCCCCGGACCATCCCCAAATCGAAATTGCTGTCCGAGGGGGCCTATGTGATCAAGCCCGACGAGCCGGTCACCATCACTCGGCTCATTGCCCGGCTCAATCAATCGCTCGATGATGAAACGATCGTGATTGCGGACATTGGCGATTCCCTCTTTGCCGCCACGGAAGTGGTCACGCGCGGCCACACGGAGTTTCTTTCGCCGGCCTATTACACAAGCATGGGTTTTTCCGTTCCGGCCGCCGTCGGCGCCCAGTTTGCCCGGCCCGACGCCCGGGTGGTGGTCATCGCCGGAGATGGCGCGTTTCAAATGACCGGAATGGAAATGTCCACGCTCGTGCGGCACGGATTTCCCACGATCATCATTGTGCTTGACAACAAGGGTTACGGGACGGAACGCTTCCTGCATCCGGGCGACTGGTCGTTCAACGACGTCCTGCCGTGGAACTATTACAAGCTGCCGGAAGTCTTCGGCGGCGGGACGGGTTACTCGGTACGAACAGAAAAAGAGTTCGATGAAGCTTTGAAAATAGCCTGGCAAGACCGCGAAGGGGTGAGCCTGATTCAGGTTCATCTCTCTCTGACGGACCGCAGCAAGGCGCTGGACCGGTTGGCGGAGAGGTTGAAGCATCGGGTTTAGATCCTATCATGTCCCCATCCGACGAACAGCTTCTTCCACCTTCCTTCCTCTTCCGCTTCGCGGCCCCCTGTTTCTATCGCGAGTCGCTGTGGGCTGCCAAGATTGGCGGCTGGGAGGAGAAGTACCGTCTGCCGCGGCTGACGTCATTGGACGATGAACCAGCGTGGGCGGATGTCCGGGCGGCATGGAGCAAAGAAGGCCTGGCGTTTTCCGTGCTGGTTGAGGGAAAGAAGCAGCCACTTTGGTGCCGGGCGAACCGCGTGGAAGACAGCGACGGCCTGGTTGTATGGATCGACACGCGGGACACGCACAATGTGCATCGTGCCAGCCGGTTCTGCCACGAGTTGCGTTTTCTGCCGGCTGGAGGCGGCCCGAAGTATGATCAACCGGCGGCGACGCAAGTGGCCATCGACCGTGCCCGGGAGCAGCCGCGGCCGATCGATCCGACGCAGTTGAAGGTTCGCAGCCAGATTCGAGACGATGGCTATTTGCTGGAAACGCTGGTTCCAGCTGAGGTGCTCACTGGGTTCGATCCGGCCGAACACCCCAAGCTGGGTTTTCAACTTGCCGTCTGGGACCGGGAACTGGGAGAGCAAACGTTTACGGCCGGCGGTGAGCTGCCGTTTCGGAATGATCCGAGCTTGTGGGGAACTTTGGAATTGGTCGGTCGAGATTAGCCCGATGCGCAAGCGAGGGATACCGGCAAGTCCCTCGCCGGCGCTTTGGGCTGGTGTGCCATTTCCCGGGCATGATAGCTGCTCCGCACAAACGGGCCGCTGGCCACGTGCCTGAATCCCAGTTGTTTTGCCAACTGTCCCAATTCCTCAAATTCTTCCGGCGGAACGTACCGCGCCACCGGCAAATGGTCCGGCGTTGGTTGCAGGTACTGCCCGAGGGTGAGCAACTCGCAGCCGGCGTTGAGCAGATCGGACAGCGTTTCCAGCAATTCGTCGCGGGTTTCACCCAGGCCGAGCATCAGTCCGCTCTTGGTCCGGATGTGCGGGTTCAAGGTTCGCACTTGGCGGAGCAATTCCAGTGTCCAGCGGTAGTCCGATTTCCGGCCGCGTACGGTGCGATAGAGGCGCGGCACGGTTTCCGTGTTGTGGTTAAACACGTCCGGCGCTGAGTCCACGACCAGCGCGACCGCCTCAGGACAATGGATAAAGTCCGGAGTGAGCACCTCGACTGTGGCGCCGGTTCGTTGCCGAACTGCCAGAACGCAGTCGTGAAAGTGCTGCGCGCCCCCATCGGGCAGATCGTCCCGAGTTACAGACGTAATGACCACGTGCTTCAGTCCCAGCCGGGCCGCCGCCTCGGCCACGCGCTGCGGCTCGTCCGCCGCCACGGGCTCGGTCCGCCCTTTTTTTACAGAACAAAAGCCGCAAGGTCGCGTGCAGGTATCTCCCAGCACCATAAAAGTGGCTGTCTGCTGCGACCAACACTCGCTGCGGTTGGGGCACTTGGCACTTTCGCAAACGGTTTCCAGACCCAGTTTGGTGATCAGGTCGGCCGTGGCATGATGGCCAAACCCGGCCGGGATCGGCCGCCGCAGCCAGGCTGGTAAGCGCTGGCGTTGTTGGTTCAGCGTAGCGGGCGCAGTGCAGCATTCGGAAGAATTCGAATTAATGATCGGAAGCATGGAACTCATGATGATCCGTCCTGGAGGCATTTTACCGTTCCGGCTACACTGGGGCAGTAGGCCTAAAGCAGGCTTCGCCTGCCGGGCGATGCCTGGATCGAATGCGGCGTGTAGCAAACCAGGCTCGGCAAGCAGAACGAACACGCTTCGCCGTGCGACAACCTAGCTCCAGGCACCTTCTGGCAGAAGGTGCCTATCCATGTTATGCCCAAGCCCAAGCCCACCCCCACGAAGCAGCCAAAGCCGGCAGCGCCCCCCAAAAAAAGCGGCAAGGTCCGGGACAAGAACGAGCGGCCGATCGCCGAGAACCGCCGCGCGCGTTTCGAGTACGAAATTCTTGACACGCTGGAATGCGGCGTCGTGCTGGTCGGCAGCGAGGTGAAGAGCATCCGAGGCGGCAAGGTCTCGCTGGAAGAAGCCTATGGGCGGCTCAAGGGTGACGAAGTGTGGCTGATGGGGTGCGAAGTGCCGGAGTACGTCTACGCCCACCAGTTGAACCACGAAACCAAACGGCCGCGCAAGCTGCTGATGCACCGCCGCGAGATCCGCAAGTTCGCCAGCAAGGCGCTGGAAAAAGGGCTGACGCTGGTGCCGCTCAAAATGTACTTTAAGGAAGGACGCGTCAAATTGTTGATGGGTATCGGCCGCGGCCGCAAACTGCACGATAAACGGGAGAAACTCAAGAAGGACTCGGTGCGGCGGGATATCGAGCGGGCGATGCGCCGCGGTGGGAGATGAACATCCAAGCAGGCCAGGCTATTGCCTGACGCACATCGCTGCAAAACGTCCATCATCAGGCAATAGCCTGACCTACGAAGCGCAATAGCGCGTAATTTTTCCTCCCGCGCCGCAGCACGATCGTCGTCCCGGCGACCAGATCTTCCTCGGTCAGCCTTCGTTCGATTGATTCCGCGGCATGTTGATTGACATAGGCTCCGCCTTCGTCGATCACCCGCCGCGCTTCGCTCTTGCTCTTGCAGAGCTTGGTTTTAACCAGCGCGTCGATCAGCAGCAGTCCTTCGCCTTGCAGGGAGTCTCTGGAGATTTCACAGCTCGGTGCATTGGAGAACGCCTGGCCTAATTGTTCCGCTGTGAGCGACGCAATGTCCGCCTGAAAAAGACTCTGGGACGCCTCTTGCGCCTTGGCTAGTGCCGCCACTCCGTGAATCATCCGCGTCAATTCCTCGGCCAGACGCTTCTGGCTTTCGCGGCGGCCAGGATCGGCTGTCCGGGCGGCATCGAGCGCCTCGATCTCTTCTCGCGATAGTTCGGTAAGCATCTTCAAACAGAGGCTCACGTCCGCGTCGTCCACGTTGATCCAATACTGGTAGAACTCGTACGGGCTGGTCTTCTCCGGCGAAAGCCAGAGCGCCCCCTTTTCGGTCTTCCCCATCTTGCTGCCGTCTTTTTTCAGAAGCAGCGGGCACGTGATGCCGTAAAGTTGCCCGCGCCCCATCCGCCGCGCCAAGTCGATTCCCGCGGTGATATTGCCCCACTGGTCGCTCCCCCCCGCCTGAAGTTCACAGCCAAACATTTCGTTGAGCTTCACGAAGTCATACGCTTGCAAAAGCATGTAGCTGAATTCGGTGTAGCTTAAGCCCGCGTCCGATTTTTCCAGCCGGTTGCGGACCGAATCCTTGGCCAGCATCACGTTGACCGGGAAGTTCTTGCCGATGTCGCGCA
>Ga0194132_10012332_pt1 | contig 10687 bp, 10 predicted proteins | sample TA2KigOf80mmetaG_FD_148612 | JGI IMG/M metagenome (GOLD analysis project Ga0194132, IMG submission 148612) | Freshwater microbial communities from Lake Tanganyika, Tanzania - TA2015054 Kigoma Offshore 80m | ecosystem: Environmental > Aquatic > Freshwater > Lake | place: Tanzania: Lake... | reverse complement strand
ATACACGTAAAGGATGTCGATGAGCAGGTTGACGACGACGAAGGCCACGGCCAGCAGCGTGACGCCGGCCTGCACGACCGGGAAGTCCTTGTTACCGATGGCTTGCACGATCGCGCGGCCGACGCCGGGCCAGGCGAAGATCGTCTCGACGATGACCGACCCGCCCAATAGGAAGCCGAGCTGCAACCCGATGACCGTCACGATCGGCACGAGCGCGTTGCGCAGCGCGTGCCGGTAGATGACCGTCGGCTCGGCCGCGCCCTTCGCGCGCGCGGTGCGCACGTAGTCTTGCCCCAGCACCTCCAGCAGAGAGGACCGCGCCAGGCGTGCGTTGCGCGCGAGCGGAAACGCGGCCAGCGTCAGCCCCGGCAGCACGAGGTGCTCCCAACCGCCGCGCCCGGAAATCGGTAACACGCGCAGGTACACACCGAAGACCATGATGAGCATGATGCCGAGCCAGAAGCTGGGCACCGACTGTCCGAACAGTGCGACCAACATCGTGCCGGTGTCTGCGACGCTCTGCCGCTTCGTCGCCGCGAGGACCCCGAGGGGGACGCCGACGAGCACCGATATCGCCAGCCCGACGAGCCCAAGCTGCGCCGTCGCGCCGACGCGCTCCCAGACGACCTCGAACGCCGGCCGGAAGTGGCGCAGCGACTCCCCGAAGTCGCCACGGACGGCGCGGCCGAGGAAGCTCGCGTATTGCATGAGCCACGGCTGATCCAGGCCCTTGGCGCGGCGGAACTCCTCGATTTGCTTCTGGCTCATGACCTCGGCGGCCTGACCGAGGAGCACTTCCGTGGGATCTCCGGTGAGGAAGAGCAAGCCGAACGAAACGACGCTGACCCACAGAATGACGACGAGCATCTGGGCGATTCGGCGCGCGATGTAGGCGGTCATGCGAAACGCTCCCGGCGCGTCGTCGCGAGCACGGCGGCGCCGGCGGATCGCCGGCGCCGCCGCACAAACACGAGCGAAGGTCCTATCGCAGGGTTGCCTCGATGAGCCGGACGCGCTCGTCGGCGCGCGGCTTCCAGTTCAGGCGGTTGCGGACCCCGTAGATGTCCGTCTGGAACCAGATGAAGATGACCGGCGCTTCCTCGCGGTTGATCTCTTGCAGCCGGTAGCAATGCTCCTGCCGCTTCTTATTGTCGAATGTCACTGACAGATCATCCCAGACCTGCTCGAAGCGCGCGCTCTCGAACAGCGACCGGTTGGAGCCGGAATCCTTCTGCACGAGCGCGAGGTCGGACTGGCAGTCGAAGCCGGGGCCCGATCCGATCAAGTACATGTCGCGGAACCCGGCGCCGCGCCGCGCCGAGCGCTGCACGAACACGGACCAGTCGAACAACTGCAGGTCGAGCCGCACGCCGACCTTGGCCATGTCAGCGACGAGGAGTTGGCACATCTCGGCGTCGCGGATGTAGCGGCCCTGCGGACAATCGAACCCCATCTGCAGCGGGCGGCCGTCGCGCACGCGCACGTTGCCGGGGCCCATCCGCCAGCCGGCCTCGTCGAGCAGCTGCGCGGCCCGGCGCTGATCGTACCCGAACGGCTTCACGTTCGGATTCTGGTCGGGGACGTTCGCCAGCGTGCCCGTGCACTCGCCCCGGTTCGCGAGCAGCGTCCGCATCATCGTCGGGCAGTCGAACGCGAAGTTCAGCGCCTGGCGCACGCGAACGTCGCGCAAGGCGGGATGCCGATCCTGACGCAGGCCGAAGATGATGCGGCGCATTCCGGGAAGAGCTTCGACGCGCGCTTGCCCGCCGCGCTCGACCTGAGCCGTCAGGTCCGGCGGCACGTTGAGGATGATGTCGGCGTTGCCGGCGGCCAGCTCGGCGAGGCGCGTCGCCGGCTCGGGCACGGGACGCCACAGGATGCGGCGGATCGCCGGCCGGCTGGGATGCTGATCCCACCGCTCGAGCACGACGCGCTCGTTCGGAACGTATTCGGCGACGCGATACGGACCGCTGCCGATCGGCCGGCGCTGCAGCTCTTGCACCGACATCGCTTCCGTCGCCCGCGGCGGCATCGGCGCCGTTTGGCTGTGCGCCATGTGGTACGGCATGATCGGCGCCGGCGACTTCGAGCGGATACGGACCGTGTATTCGTCGACGACCTCGACCGTGTCGAGGTCCATCAACGAGTACTGGTAGGCGACGTCGCCGAGTCTCTGCTCGAAGAATCGCTTGCCGCGCATGAGCGTGTAGCGGACGGCTTCGGCGTTCAGCGGCTCGCCATTCTGGAACTGGCGACCGGGACGAAGCCTGAACTCCCACGTTTTGGCATCGCGCAGGCGCCAGGATTCGGCCAGGTGCGGCACGAGTTTGATGTTCTGATCGAAGCGCGTGAGCGTTTCGAAGACGTGGATGATCGCGTTCTGGTCCGGGAGCGAGTTGCTGTAGTACGGCTCCATCGTCACGATGTCGGCGCCTTGCAGGATCGTGACGGTGTCGCCGGCGGGCGCGGCCCTCGTCGCGGTCGGTAGCGTTCCGAACAAGAGCAGCGCCAAGAGCACCGAGAGCCCACGGGCGATCCGATCGCGGTAGGGCTGGGGTCGCAGGACCTTCATGCGGCACCTCTCCTTCGAATCTTACTCCTACGATTCCACGAACGGGCCAGGTCTTCCTAGTACATCTTTTCCTTGTCGAAGGCGTTGCGAAGCGCCTCGCCGCGCAGATAGCGGCCGAGGTTGTCGCAGAACAACTCGGTAAGGCGCTCGTTCTCCCGCTCCACCGTGCTGGCCGAGTGCGGGCTGACGAGCACGTTGGGCATCTCCCACAGCGGGCTCTCCGCCGGCAGCGGCTCGGTTTGGAACACGTCGAGGAACGCGCCCGCGAGGTGACCGGACCGTAGGCTCGCGATCAGCGCCTGCTCATCGACGACCGGGCCGCGCGCGACGTTGATGAACCACGCGCCGCGCGGCAGCATCGCCAGCTCCTTCGCACCGATCAGTCCCTCGGTTTCCGTGGTCAGCGGGCACGACAAAACGAGGAAGTCCGCGGCCCGCAGCAGCGGCTCGAGGTTCGTTTGCGGCACGAGCAGGTCGACGTCCGGGTCGTCGGTCTCGCCGGGCCGGACGACCCGGCGCGTGCCGATCGCCTTCATCCCGAGCGCGCGCGACTTTTGCGCGATCGCGCGGCCGATCTTGCCGAGGCCGACGATGCTGACCGTCCGCCCGGGCAGATCGCGCGCGCACGTCCGCGCCCAATGCTTCGCTTTCTGCTCGCGCAGCATGTGGAACGCGTCCTTCGCCGCCCACAGCATCGACATGATGGCGAACTCCGACAGCGCCGTGGCGTGCACGCCGCTCGCCGTCGTGTACGTGATCGGCCGGTCGATCAACCCGGCGCGGACGAGCAGCTGGCCGATGCCGGCGCTCGTGCCTTGGATCCACTTCGTGTTGGGGATGAGGTTCTTGAGCTCGCCGATGTTCGTGTGGTCGAAGTCGAAGTGGATCTCCGCCTTCGCAAGCAGGGAGCGCCAGCGGCGCTCGCCGGCTTCGTCCCGTTTCGGCGCCAGCGACGTATGATCACACTTGTACCGCGGTTTCGGCAGCAGGTCCGGTTCGTACAAGACGTCGATGCCTGGCACCTTGCGAATCTCCGCTACGTATTCGGGCTCCAACCACGTAGCGATCAGAACATTGCGATTTGCCAATCGGGCACCTCTACGGGAGCTGTGGGATCTCTTGCGCCGGCCGTGGGCCGCACCTCGACCGGATCGGCGAGGATTTCGGCGGCGCTAGCGCCAATCCTAACGCAAGTTCACGAATCATGACACGGCCCTCGCCAGGAAGGTCGGATCGTCCAAACCCAGGAGGCAACGGAGTGGAATCTCAAGTTTCCGCCGTCCGCGACTATCTGCAGAACAACCGTGACCGGCACCTGAAGCGCCTGCAAACTTTGCTGCGCCAGCCCAGCGTTTCCGTCGACGGCGAAGGCACCGAGGCGTGCTCGTACCTGTTCGCGGATCTCTGCAAGGACGCCGGGTTCCCCGAGGTCGAGGTCGTCAAGACACCCGGCGTTCCCGGCGTCTGGGCCGCCTACGACGTCGGCGCCCCGGTCACGATGGTCATCTACAGCATGTTGGACGTGCGGCGCGCCGATCCCGAGGGTTGGAAAGTCCCGCCGTTCAGCGCCGAGATCGTCGAGCACGCGAACTTTCCCGCCGTCGTCATGGCGCGCGGCGCCCGCGCCGTAAAGGGCCCGACGGGCGTCTTCCTCAACGCCGTCGAGGCCTGCAAGAACGCGCTCGGAAAACCGCCCGTCAACATCCTCATGATCGCCGAGGGCGACGAGATCCTCGGCAGCCCCGGTTACCCCATGATGATCGAGCGCTATCGCGAGCGGATCGCCAATGGAACCGCCGGCTGGACGCCCGGCTGCTCCCAGGACGCCCAGGGCAACGCTTCCCTGACGCTCGGGTACAAAGGCCTGATCTACATGGCGCTGCGCGCCTCCGGCGAGAAGTGGGGCCGCGGTCCGCGCGGCGCCCCGGCCCACGGTATGGCGAAGTCCGTCCTCGACAGCGTCGCCTGGCGGCTCGTGCAGGCGCTCGCCACGTTGACCGGGCCGGACGGCAACACCGTCCTCATCCCCGGTTTCGACAAGCCCGTCGCCTTGCCGCCGGCCGGCGAGGCCGCCGAGATCGCCGAGCTGCGCCGCAAGTTCGCCGGCAAGCCGTGGCAGAGCGTGTTGAGCGCGGTCGGTGGGCAATCGATCCCCTCGGTCGGCGACATGACCGAAGAAGAGATCTATCACCAGTACTTCTACGGACCGAGCGTGAACCTCAACGGGCTGAAGAGCGGCTACATCGGCCCCGGCTCGCTCGCGTTCACGATGCCGCAAGTCGCCGAGGCCGTGCTCGACATCCGCATCCCCCGCGATTGGAAGTGCGACGACATCTTGCGCGGCATGCGGTCGTGCCTCGACGAGAAGGGCTTCACCGACGTCGAGATGGACGTCTTCGCCGCCAACGACGGCTCGCGCGTCTCGCGCGAATCGACGCTCGTGCGGGCCGCGGCGTCGATGTTCGCGGACAAGGGCGTCGACGTCACCTACTGGCCGATGACCGGTGGTGGCGGCCCCTGGTCGATGTTCTCGACGGAGTTCGGCATGCCGCTGCTGCGCGACGTCGGCATGGGGCACGGCGGTTCCGGCGCAAAGAACGAATACCTCGTCGTTGAAGGAACAGGCAAAGTGGAAGGGGTCGTCGGCATGGCCGCGTCCCACGTGGAGTACATGCTGCGCATGGCGCAGATGGGAGCGCAGAAATAGGCGCGCCGGAGAATCCGCCCGCGGGCCGGCGCTATCGAATCGCCGTGACGCGCGTCGTGTCGGGGTCGCCGGCGCGCGTTTACGGCGTGCTCGCCGATTACCACGAGCACCACGCGAAGATCCTGCCCAAGCGCTACGTTACCGGGCTGGTCGTCGAGGAGGGCGGCGTCGGCGCCGGCACGGTCTACCGCACGGAGATGTCCGCCGCCGGCCGCACGCGTTCGTTCCGAGCGATCGTCAGTGAGCCCGAGCCTGGTCGCGTGCTCGTCGAGACGTACCCTGACAGCGGTACGGTGACGTCATTCACCGTCGACCCGGGCCCGGGCGAGGGCACGTCGAAGGTCACGATCGAAACGGAGTGGATCGCGCGCGGCGGCCTGCTCGGCATGCTCGAGCGCACGCTGACCGCGGGCTACCTGCGGCGTGTGTTCGAACAGGAACTGAAACTACTGGACGAGTACGCGAGAGCTTGACGTAGGGAGTACCGGTGCGCCGCTGGGTGGCGGCCGTCCACCTCAGTTCATCGTCAGCGCCCGCCGCGGGTTGTGGATGAGGAACTTGTCGATCGTCGCCTGCGGGATGCCGCGCTCGCGCAGCATCGGCACGAACGCGGTCAGCAGGTGCGCGTAGCCGATCCCGCCGTAGGACTTCAGCTCGAACTTGCGGTTGCGGTCCGTCCCCAGCAGAAGATGATCCTCCTGTCCCCGGTCGACGAGTTCGCGCACAAGGTCGGCGCGCGTTTCGTCGAGCATCCAGTGCTTCTTGCCGATGACGTCGAACTGGATGAACGCGCCACGCTTGCATTGCGTCGTCAGGTTACGGATATCAGCGTTCTCGTCCGTGTGCCCGATGATCACGCGGCCGGGATCGGCGCCCTCCTCTGCGAGCACGTCGAGGAGCAACGTGCCGATGTTGCCGCCGAGGATCTCGAACCGCATCGAGCCCGACGTGTGCGTCGTGATCGTCGCGCCCGTGGCGCGCTGCGCGCGCGCCACCGCCTTCGCGCACTTCAGCTCCGGCCCCTCGACGACTTGGCGGCCGACCGCCGACTTCAGCAAGCCGCAGCGGATGCCGGTGCCATCGACGCCTTCCTTCACCTCGCGAATGAGCCCCTCCGCCAGCTGCTCGATACTCTGCTCCGCCACGAACGCCGGGTGGCATGACTCGATGTAGAATCCCGCCGTGGCAATGATCTTGAGCCCCGTCGCCTCGGAGATGCGCTTGAACGCGACGACGTCGCGCCCCCAAGCCTGCATCGTCATCTCGCACATCGCATCGGCGCCGAGCGACACGAGCTCGCCGAGCTCGCGGATCGCGATCGCCTCGTCGTCGAGGACCATCAAGCCGCCGTCCGTGCCGGGCTGAAGCATGCCTTCCTTCCGGCAGCGGCGCTGGTCGCAGAGGATGTGTTCGTGGGCGTACGTCACGCCTAGGGTCTCCGGCGTGATGCGGCCGGTCACGGTCTCGATGTAGGGCACGCCATTCCTCCTGGCTCTTGGATCGACGGCGCCCGGCGGCTCGCGGGCACCGCGCGCAACGACGGACGAATCGTTACGTCCGGCTGCCTTCCATCATCTCGACGATCTGGGCGACCGGCCGCACGCGGATCGTCCCGCTCGTCAGCGTGGACGAGACGAACGCGAGGTGCGACCACGTCTCCGCCGCGATCGCATCCGTGGCGACGACGACGCCGTACCCGCGGTCGGCCGCCTCCCGCGCCGTCTGCTGCACGCCAGTATTCGCCAGCGTGCCGCAGACGACGAGGTTGCGCACGCCGGCGGTCTGCAGCGACTCGTGCAGGCGCGTGCCGAGAAACGCGTTGTTCGTCGTCTTGTCGATCGTCATCTCCCCGGCCATCGGCGCCGGGTCCGCGAGGAACGCTGCTTCCCGTGCGTCAGCACGGGCCCAGAAGCCCGTCACGCGGGCGTTTGGGCTCACCTCGCCGGCAGCGGCGGCGGTGAGCCGCGTGAAGTACACCCGGAGGCCGTGCGCCCGGCTGGTCGCGACGAGCCGCCGGACATTCGGCAGCGCTTGGTCGACTTGCTCGTAGTACTCGGCCAGCTCACTGAAGATCCCGCGTTCCTTCGCCAATCGGCCGTAGCCCGCGTCGGGCGAGACGGAGAAGTGGTGTACGTCGAGCACGAGCAAGGCCGCCAGCTCGCGCGTGAGCACCGTCGTCGGAACGGGAAGCGTTAGGTTTCCGAACGGGCAGCGAGGTCTCATCGATCAGGTGCCCGCCGGAACGCGCATCGCTTCCAACCGATTGACGAGCAAAGACGTGGAAACGACGTTGATGATGCCGCTCTGCATGCCCCACAAGCCTTTCTGCAGCCGTTCCGCGTATGTCGCGATCGCGTCGGGCGGAAGGAAAAGGTTGAAGTTCCGGTCGGTGAGATTGCGCACCGTCGTCTCGATGCCGCCCTGCGCCGACAGGCCGGCGAGGATGACCGTGTCGATGCCGGCGTTGCGCAGGATCTCCACGAGCCCGGTACCGACGACGGCGCTCGCACCGGGTTTGTCGAGGACCGCCTCACCGCGAAGCGGCGCGACTTCCCGGAGGAACTCGACGTTGGCGGTGCCGATGTGCGGAACGACGCCGAGGCTGCGGACCGTTGGGCTCAGATCGCGCCCGCCGGCGAGCGACGCGGTCCGCACGTGCGTGACGAGCAAGCCAAGATGGCGTGCGCACTCCAGCAGCGCCCGCATCTTCGGCACGGCGTCGGCGACGCGACGATAGAACGCGTCCGTGTCCGCGGCGCCGCGATCGTGCGCGAGCCGGCCGAGCCCTTCCCCAGGATCGCCGTAGAAACGCTGCGCGTCGACGAGGACGAGCGCCGTCGTCTCCGGGCGGAGTGGCAGCTCGACGGCGGCCGGGAAGATCAGGCTGTACGGGCTAGCGTCCGGCTTGTCCGGCAGCGTCTTGGGAATACACGCCTCGGCGCGCAGAACGCCGCTGCGGGCCTTGCGATCGACCGGCGGCAGAGCGAGCAGCAGCTTCTCGACCTCGGCGGACGAGAGCACGTGCGCGCCGAGCACGGCCATGCGGCGAAGCGCCGTCTCGTGTGACTCCCGCGTCGAGCAGACGTTGGCGTCGTCGACGAGGATGACCTGGAATCCGAGGTCGAGCGCATCGCGTGCCGTGCTCTCGACGCAGCCGCCCGTGGCCGTGCCCGTGAAGATCAGTGTGTCGACGTCGAGGTTGCGCAGCAGCTGGTTCAGGTTCGTCGTCGAGAACGCGCCCGAGGAGGTCTTGCTGACGACGATCTCGTCGCCGATCGGCCCGACCTCTTCCAGCAGCTCCGCTTCCCTGCTGTTCTTGGGGACAGCCAAGCCACGCACCCACTGCTTGCGGCCGACGTCGCGGGAGTCGTTCGTCACCTCGGCGACCCGGATGTGCATGACCTCGAGCTGGCGCGCGCGCGCCGCCTTCAATAACGACTGGATCGGTGCGTACGATCGCCGGATCTCGGCGAAGAACGCATCGAACGCGTCCGAGACGCCCAGCTGCTTGGCCGTGCGACCTTCCCCCCAATCGGGATGCGCATCGAAGTACTGCATGTCGACGACGAGCAACGCCGCGCGCTCCGCGATCAAACGCGGGGGCGCCGCCGCCGGTCGCAGAGGCTCGAATGCGTCGCCGAACGCTGGGTTCATGATCGTCTCCTCTCGATGGTGTCGCCGTCCGTCTACTGTACCTTCGTGCGAGGATCGAGCGCCTGGCGAAATCCGTCGCCGACGACGTTAATCGACACCGTGGTCAGCATGATCGCCAACCCCGGAAACACACTGACCCACCAGGCGCGCGCGAGCGTATCGCGACCGTGACGTCGCGAGGCCCGGCATGACGATGCCTGGGGGCGGCGACCAGACCAAGAAATCGCTGGGCTTTCGGATCACCATCTTGTCGGATATTCCGGTTGAAGCGTTGGGATCTAGGCTGCGGGGCGGGGGATGAACCCAAACGTCACCCTACCGTCGTGTTGCGGCGTCTCTGCGGGCTGAGCGCTGGAGCGGCCAGACATCGCCGGTAGCGCGAGCATGGACGCGATGACGAGCACCAACCTCTTCGCCGGATGTCGCACACGTTCACCTCATCTTTGCTCTTCGGTTCTGGGACATTGACGTGCCGCGTGGACGGAACTTAGCCCTTCGTTCCATACAACCGGCCTTGTCTCGATCATACCCCTCGAGCACGCGACCCTGCCGCCGCTTTGCTCTCGAGGTGCTCGATTCTCGCGGCGCCCCAGGCCAAGGCGTCCGGGCCGTGAGCGGCGTTCACTTCCAGCACGCGAAGAGCGCCCTCGCGGGCATAGGCAAGGACCCCTGAGAATTCGAGCTCGCCCTCGCCCGGCGGCAGGTGGTCGTTCGCGCCGATCGCGTCGTGGATGTGGAAGCCCAGCAACCAAGGACGGTAGCGCACGAGATACGCGTGCTGATCGCCGAGCCCGAAGGTCGCCTGCGTGTGCGCGTACCCGACGTCGTGCCAATAACCGAGGCCACGGGGACCGAACTCCGCCAGCAGCGCCGCGAACTCGTCGAGATTCGGGATGTCGTAGTAGTTGTACCGAGTCTCGCCGGCCAACCGAATCGCGCCGCCGGCGTGCGCCAACAGTACCTGTAAGCTAGCGCGGGTACGATCGAGGTGCGCGTCCACTTGCGCCCGCCGGCGCTGGAGCATCTCCTCGAAAACGACGCGCCACTGCGGGTCCCCGGATCGGCGTATCTCGACGATCGCGCGCTGCCGGACGAGCCCCTCGGCCTTGCCGAGGTACAACACGACCACGCCGGCGTCGATCGTGCGCTTCGTGTGGTCCACCGCGGCCAGGCGACGCGTTTCGTCTAGCGCGGCGAGGTCGTCGAGGCGGGCGGCGCCCGCGTAGGGAATCGGACACGGAGCGTGCAGGCTCACGATGCGCGGCCCCGTTGACCCGTCGGCCGCGGCCGTGGAAAAGCCGGCCGCCCGCGCTTCGATCTCGGCAACGACCGGCGCTTCCAGGGAGCTGAGCTCCATGTGCCGAAATCCGAGCGCCGCCGATTGCGCGAACAAGGCATCCGCGCGATCGGCGCGCGGGGCGCTCCACGCTGTCGAGAGCGCCAACGGCATCGTCATCCGGCGATCGTCAAATTCGCGAGCCCCCGCGGATAGTAGGTCAACACTTCATGCCCCGTGGCCGTGGCGAGGACCGTGTCGCTGTGGCGGAATCCCCCAAGACCCGGCACGTAGATCCCCGGCTCGACGGTGAAGACCATGCCCGGCTCGATGACGCGATCGTCGCCGTGGTCGAGAAACGGCGCTTCATGGTAGTCCATGCCGATCGCGTGTCCGGTGTGGTGGCGCCAGTACTCCCAGAGGTCGTGACGATCGATGAACGCCCTCGTCATGAGGTCAACTTCCCGACAGGGCAGAC
>Ga0194132_10012325_pt1 | contig 10689 bp, 8 predicted proteins | sample TA2KigOf80mmetaG_FD_148612 | JGI IMG/M metagenome (GOLD analysis project Ga0194132, IMG submission 148612) | Freshwater microbial communities from Lake Tanganyika, Tanzania - TA2015054 Kigoma Offshore 80m | ecosystem: Environmental > Aquatic > Freshwater > Lake | place: Tanzania: Lake Tanganyika... | reverse complement strand
TGCGTCTTCCGGCTCACCCAGCGGGTGAACCCCTCGCGGATCCAAAACTTCGCTCATTCCGCCAGTGTCGGCCATCTTCCGCCACCCGCGCTCGTTTCAACTGCCTGATCTAGGATGAATATCCCTACGAGATCACCAAGCGCAGGACCGAACAGTCGCTCGTGAACCTGGTGAGCCTGCGCGCGCTCCAGATCGCCGCGGCACGCTACTTGGCAGTGAACAAGCCCGCCTTCGCCGACGGCCAAAAAGACGGCGGCAAGATCGTGATCGCTCTTCCCGCCACCGATTCAAGCTGGCAGCCTGAGGAAAGGCCGCGCGACGAATGGAAAGGCATTGAAGTGAGACGCGGGAAGAAGCCCTCCGACGCGGTGCGCGAATTCTTCGAGATCAACCGAACTGGCGAGTTTGCGCTGGACTGCTACAACGCGCAGCTTCTGGCTTACTTGAAGGGGCGGCTCGACTACCTGGGCGACGTCCGCTTCAATTTCGAGTACGCCACCGCGACCCTGAAGCTGACCGCGGACCGTTCCATCATCCCCTACACCTACGCGGTGAATCAAACCTTCGAGATGTTGCCCGGAGATGGAGTCTCGTTCAAGAAGCCGGGGGCGCCGGTGAACAGCCCGGACGCCAACTACAACCTGCTCTACCTGGGCAGGGGCCGTTACTATGGCCACGACGGGGGAGACATGAGCGCCGCGGACCTGGAAAAGAAGGGCTACAAGTTCGACGCCAAGGCGCTGCTCCGGTGGCCGGTCCCGGACGGCAACGTGCCGCCACTCTGGCAGATCCGGCCATAGCCCCCTTTTCATCCGCCGCCAACGGTTCTATACTCTCTCCATGCTGGGTCGCAGACTTTTCCTTGCCTGCTTGTGCCCGTTCCTCGGAGCAGACGGGCAGACCGCGGACGTCATTCCGCGCCTGAGAGCACACCTGAAACAGACGCTGTCGAAGCTGCCGGACTACACGTGCCAACAGACCATCGTCCGGACCAGCCGCGAGGCGGACAGCAACCAATTTAAACCTGTCGACACAATCCAAGTCCAGGTCGGGCTAATCAACCGCAAAGAACAGTACACCTGGCCCGACTCCCGCCAGTTCGACAATCGCGAGCTGCGCGACCTCGTCGGCAAGGGCATCGTCAGCACGGGCAATTTCGCTGACCACGTCCAGCACATCTTCCTCACACCAGAAACTCAATTCACGCCCCGCGGACCCGAGACCGTGGACGAGATCAGCGCCATGCGCATCGACTACGAACTGCCGGTGGAGTTCTCGCGCTATGTCCTGCGCATCCCGCCGAGCGAGGCTGAAGTCGGCGTGAAGGGCAGCTTCTGGTACGATCCGGCGACGCTCGACCTGGTCCGGTTGGAAGTGATCGCCACCGACATTCCTCCCGAGCTCCGTGTTTCGGGCCTGGCCAACGACTTGCGCTACAGCCGCCAGCCGATCGGCCAAGCCATGGTCCTGCTGCCGCTACGGGCCAAGCTGGTGATCACCGATCTCGACGCCAAAGAGGAGTACCACAACTCGATCGCGTTCGCCGGATGCAAACAGTATCAGGCCGAGTCGTTGATCAAGTTCCCCGGCGCCGACGAGGAGCTTACGCCGCCGAAGCTGGAGGGTCCGGCCCGGTTGAGCAGCGTTCCATCGAAAATGCGGCTGGATGTGGTACTCGACCATGACATCGAGCCGGAGAAAGCGGCCCTCGGCGAGGCGGTCCGCGCCGTCCTGGTGAAGCCCGCGGTACACGCGGGCGAAGTTGTGGCGCCAGAAGGGTCCACCGTGCACGGGCGGCTGGTGCGGCTCGAAAAGGAAGCGGTGCCCTTCCCGCACTTCGTCACCGGGATCGAGTTCCATACGATCGAGATTTCCGGGAACCGGCTGGACCTGCACGCGACCATGCAGGAGGCCGGGCCTTCATCGGCTCTGATTAAGCAGCAAAAGCGTCTGGATCCGGTGTTCACGAAGAAACGCTCGGCGCGGTTTGATATTCTGGTTCGGGAGAAACCCCGGGGTGAGGGTGTCTTGCATTGGGATGCCAAGCATCCGAAGATCAAACGGGGATTGAAGATGGTGTGGGTGACGGGAGAGGATGCTTCCGCGCCGCACCAGTAGCCGGAGGATTCTCTTGCCTCTGCCGACGTACACTGGAAGAGATCCATGGCCACGCAAGTCTGGGAAGCACGAAGAGCCGGCCCCGTTCCCGGCACTGCTGTCGAGCCGCTTTGGCCTGTCACGGTCGACACCTATCATCACATGATCGCCGCCGGAGTGCTCACTTCGGATCATCAGGTGGAACTCCTGGAAGGTGCGATCGTCGCGAAAATGCCGAAGAACGTGCCCCGTTCCTTCTTCACTCCGGAACTCGCGGACGCACTCGCCACGACGATCCCTCGTGGTTGGCACGTGCGGACCCAGGAACCGGTGACGCTCTCCGCCAGCGAGCCGGAACCTGACATCGCCGTCGTCCGCGGCTCGAGGCGCGACTATCTGGGCGCCAGCCGGCATCCCGGTTCCGCCGACATTGCCCTGATCGTCGAGGTCACGGACACCACCGGCCACCGCGACCGTGTCACGAAGAAACGAATCTACGCAGCCGCAGGCATCCCCGCCTACTGGATCCTGGATGTCGCAGCGCGGACGCTCGAGGTCTACTCGGACTGCGACCCGGAGAACGAAAACTACCGGACCGCCCAGATCTTCAGCGCCAACGGCGAAGCGCCCGTCGAAATCCCCGGCGAGACGCCGCGCTTGCTGCCACTCGGCCCAATCCTCAAGTAAGCCACCATGCAGATTCTAGAAGAGCTGGTTACGGTCGACAGGTACCATGAGATGATCGCCGCCGGAGTCCTCACTCCAAACGACCCGATTGAGCTCCTGGAAGGATTTCTCGTCGAAAAGACACCGAAGTCGCCGCCGCATTCTTTCCATACGAACGCACTCGCGGACGCGTTGCGCAGGATGTTCCCGGCTGGTTGGCATGTACGCAGTCAGGAGCCGGTGACTCTCCCAACCAGCGAACCCGATCCCGATATCTCCGTCGTTCAAGGCTCCTTCCTGGACTACCGGGACCGCCACGCAGGCCCCACCGACATCCCGCTTGTCGTCGAAGTCACGGACACCACCGGCCACCGCGACCGCGTAACGAAGAAACGAATCTACGCCGGTGCCAACATCCCCGCCTACTGGATCCTCGACGTTACGTCGCGGACCCTCGAGGTCTACTCTGACTGCGACCCGGACAACAAAGACTACCGGACCGTCCGTGTCCTCACCGCCGCTGACGAGGCTCCAGTCGAAGTCCCAGGCGAGGTATCCCGCCTCCTCCCACTCGCCGCGATCCTCCAGTAGCTACGCCAGGATCCCCTTCACCACATTCCCATGGACATCCGTCAACCGGAAGTCCCGGCCCGCGTACCGGTAGGTCAGCTTCAAGTGATCCAGCCCCAGCAAATGCAGGATCGTCGCGTGCAAATCATGGAAATGGACTTTATCGACCACCGAATAATACCCATAATCATCCGTTGATCCATACGCCAGCCCCGCCTTCACGCCTCCGCCCGCCATCCACATCGTAAACGCTTCCGGATTGTGATCCCGCCCATCGGACCCCTGCGCCGTCGGCGTCCGCCCGAACTCCCCGCCCCACACCACCAGCGTGTCCTTCAGCAATCCGCGCGACTTCAGATCGCGCAACAGACCCGCAATCGGCTGATCCACCTCCCACGCATTCTGCTCATGATCCTGCCGGAGCTTGGCATGCTGATCCCACTTGTACGTGTGGCTCACCTGCACGAACCGCACGCCCTTTTCCGACAGGCGCCGCGCCATCAGACACTGCCGGCCGAAGTCCTCTGACACCGGATTATCCAGCCCGTACATCTTGCGCGTGGCCTCGGACTCATTCGAGATATCCTGCAGCTCCGGCGCCTGCGCCTGCATCCGGAACGCCAGTTCGAACGACTCGATCCGGCCTTCGAGCGCCCGGTCCGGACCCGTCAGCTCCAGTTGCTGCCGGTTCAACTGCTGCATGAAGTCGATCTCCATGCGCTGCACGTTGCGCGGCGTCTCGCTATTGGAGATGAACGGAATGCGCGCGTCCTTGGCCGGCACCCCCACCGATCCCACCGGAGTCCCGGCATAGGGAGCGGGCAGGAACGCCGAGCTGTAGTTGTTCGCGCCGCCGTGGCTCTGCGTCGGGCAAATCGTGACATAGCCGGGCATGCTGTCGTTCTCGCTGCCCAAACCATACGTGATCCACGAGCCCAAGCTCGGCCGGACAAACGTGTCGCTGCCCGTGTGGAGCTCCAGCAGCGCGCCCCCGTGCCGCGAATTCGACCCCCACATCGACTTGATGAAGCAGATGTCGTCGACAAGCTTTGCGACCTCGGGGAACAGATCGCTCACCCACATCCCACACTGCCCGTATTGCCGGAACTCCCACGGCGACTGCAACAGGTTGAACGTCTCGCTCGACACCACCTTCGGACGCGCGAACGGCAGCGGCTTCCCATGGTCGCGCTTCAACAGCGGCTTGTAGTCGAACGTGTCCACCTGCGACGGACCTCCGTGCATGAACAGGAAGATCACGCGCTTGGCCCGCGCTTCGAAGTGCGGCTTGCGCACTTCCAGCGGATTGCCGCCCGCGGTGGCCGCGCGCGACTCCTGGCCCAACAGTCCGGCCAGCGCCAGACTGCCGAATCCCGCGCTGCACGTGCGCAGCAATTCCCGGCGCGAAGGCCGATGAGGAGATGTGGGGTTCCAATGCCGGTTCACGGTACGTACCTCAGTTCAGATAGATAAATTCGTTGGATCCGATAATGGCTTTGCAGAAGCTCTGCCACGCGAGCACCCGCGGATCCCCCGCGCCCTCACGTGCCACCCTCGACATGCGATCGATAAAGCTCAGCGCACGGTCCACTTCACCTGGCGTGGCAGGACGCGAGTAGGCGCGCTCATACGCCTCCCGGACCCGTGCCGCGTCATCCGCCGCCGGGATCGCCAACAGCGACTCCGCCATCTTGCGCGAATGATGCAACACCACCGCGCCATTTAGCATGAACAACGCTTGCGGCGCCACCACAGTCGAATCGCGATCGCCATTCGGAGTCGACGGATCCGGCAGGTCGAACGCGCGGAACAAATCGTACATCGAGCTGCGGACCACCGGAATGTAGACGGCGCGGATGTTGCGGTCATAGTCGATGTCGCCGCGGCGCGAGGTGTTGGCCACATACGCGCGGTCCTTGTAATTCATGATCGTCCCGGCGGGCGTCAAATCGAGATCAGTCGAAACGGCCATGATCGCGTCCCGCACCGCTTCCACTTCCAGGCGCCGCCGGCTCGTCCGCCACTGCCACGTATTCTCGGGATCCGCCTCCGCCGCCTTCGCGTCGTAGGCACTCGACATCTGATACGTGCTCGACAGCAGCATCATCCGGTGCATCGCCTTAATCGACCATCCCTTCTCGATAAAGCGCAACGCCAGCCAATCGAGCAGCGGCTGATTCAACGGCTTCTCTCCCAGCCGCCCGAAATTGTCCGACGACGGCACGATCCCGCGTCCGAAATGCCAGCGCCACAGCCGGTTCACCATCACGCGGCTGGTGAGCGGATGACCGGGCGAAGTGATCCAGCGCGCCAGCTCCAGCCGCCCGCTCGACTGCGTACCCAGCGGCTCCTGCTTGTCCCCCGCGATCACGCTCAGGAACCGCCGCGGGACTTCCTTCCCCAGCGTCCAATGGCTGCCACGGATATGGATTGGCATGTCGGCGATCTTCGCCCCTTCCCGCACTCCCATCGCGCGCGGAAATTCCGGCGTCGTATCCTCGAGGTCCTTCGCTTCCTTCTCTATCCGCGCAAGCTGCTCCCGCGACTCCTGCGGATAATACCGTCGCGCATCGCCCGGCGCGCGGAACGGCCCGAACTTCTCGATCAGCAATTGCCGCAGCGCCTCAAGCCCCGCGTCGGCAAGCGGCTCCTTGCGCCCCTCGGACTGCTTCCGCGCCTCGTTGAACAACTGCTCGTACTTGGACGCCAGTTCTTCGCGCGATCCCGCGAACCCACGGAAGAGCGCCGCCGCCGGTGACGACCAGTCCGCCAGCGGCTTGTTCGTCCCGTACACTTCCCACGCATAGAGCTGCGACGCGGCGGCCGCGTTCGACCTCTTCAGATGCTCCACAAGCTGCTCAAGGAAACTCGCATTCACACCACGCGCCAGCGCGATCTGCGCCGTCGTACGCGGGATCACGCCGCCCGCCGGAATCGCCGCCCGCGCCACACGAAGCTTGGCGAAATAAGGGAACCGCGACGCATGCTCCAGCCGCAGCACGTTCCCGCCCGCCTTCAGTGCGAACACTCCGGCCGGTGCCCAGCCCCCTTCATCCGGCGACGCCTCGCGATTCTGCACCGCCTCCGCGCCCCGCATCACCAGGACCCCGTTGATGTGCAGATCGGCCGTGCCCGCGCCGCGCTCCTCATCCATCATGTCGATCTGATATTCGCCCGCCGCCTGCGCTTCCACCTTGTACTCCGCGAAGTACGGACCCTTGCCGCCCTTCGGCGTGTTCGGTTTCTTCTTCTCGATCTCCCGAGGAACGTTACCCGCGTCAAAACTCCCCGCGTCCCGCGTCACGATCACGCCGCCACGCGCCGCCACCAGCCGGATCCGCGACGAGACCTCGATATCATGCGCTGCCAGCAGGTAGCTGCCCACGCGGCTAAGCGCCTCATCGGTCAGCTTGCGATTCTCAGCCGAAGTGATCTTGCCCGCCTCCTTGCGCTTGGCTTCAACGCTGGCTTCGTGCGCCTCCAGCCGGTCACGATCCTCCTTCGGCGCGAGCACGTACTCGTGCCACTTGGCGACGACGCGGAAATTCTCCATCGTCTTCGAGCTCTTGAAAATCCCCGCCAGCGAATAGTAGTCGGCCTGCGGAATCGGATCGAACTTGTGATCATGGCAGCGCGCGCAGCCGATCGTCAGCCCCATGAATGTACGCGCCACCGTGTCGAGCTGCTCATCGACGATGTCCACTTCCATCTTCACCGGATCATCCTCGGCCAGCATCTTCGCACCCAGCGACAGGAATCCGGTCGCCGTCCACCGCTCAAACTGAGTGGGAAGGTCCGCGGACTCCGGCAGTAGATCCCCCGCGAGCTGCTCGTGGATGAACTGGTCGTACGGCTTGTCCTTATTGAACGCCTCGATCACGTAGTTGCGGTAGCGGAACGCGTTCTTGTACACCAGGTTCTCGTCCAGCCCGTTCGAATCCGCATAGCGCGCGACATCCAGCCAGTGGCGTCCCCAGCGTTCGCCATATCGCGGCGACATCAGCAAGCGGTCCACCACGCGCGCGAACGCCTCGGGCGAGGAGTCGGCAAGGAACGCCTGGACCTCGGCGGGCGTGGGCGGAAGCCCGGTCAAATCGAACGTCACGCGCCGGATCAGCGTGCGCTTATCAGCAGCCGGCGCGGGCGCGACTCCCTTCGCCTCCAGGTTCGCCAGAATGAACGCGTCGATCGGCGACCGGATCCACGCCCGGTTCTTCACCGCCGGAACCACAGGCTCCCGCGGCGCTGCGAACGACCAGAATTTTTCCGCCGGTGCCACCGCCCCCGGACTCGCGCCCCACGGCACGCCCATCTCCACCCACTTGGCCAGCACCGCCGCATCGCCATCGCGCATCCGCGGACCCACCGGCATCTTCAAGTTCCCCGCCTCGTGCCGGACCACGCGCACCAGCAGGCTCTCCGCGGGCTTTCCCGGGACCACCGACGCGCCCCGCGATCCGCCCTTGAGCACCGCCTCGCGGCTGTCCAGCCGCAATCCGCCCATCACCGGATTGCTCGCCGCCGAGTGGCACGCAAAGCACTGCTGCACGAGCAGCGGACGCACCTTCGATTCAAAATAGCTCGCGCCGTCGGAATCGGCCGCAAACAAGGGAGCGGCGAACAGCAGGCACACTGCTCCTCGCCGGTCTAGAAACCGCATACCGGCATCTTATCGCAGGCTGGCCTTGATCTGCTTTAGCTGGTCCGCTTCGGGGATGCTCTTGTAGACCGGATCCAGCGGATAGCAGCCCGAGATCAGTCCGTTGCGCGGCGCCGTCGTGCAATCACTGAACGTCCGGCAGATGCGGTTGTGCGTCATCTTGCCCGATTCGAGCGTGTCCTTCGGCAGCGTGGGATAGGAAAGCACCATGCGCCCCAGACCGACCGCGTCCGCGCCGCCCGACCGGACCACCGCTTGCGCCACGTGCGGCAGGTACTCCTGCAGATAGGAATAGCCCGTCCCCACCAGGATCAGATCCGGAAAATCTTTCTTGAGCGCCTCCGTCACCGCGATCTGCCGCGCGCAGCCCACCAGCGGATCCTCCGGCGGCTGGTATCCATCGGATGGCGGAAACAGCGCCGGACGCTGAATGTGCGGCACGTAGTAAGGACTCCCGCAGCTCACGTTGATCATCCGGATCCCCAGCTCGCGGCACAGCGCCAGAAACGCCCGCGGCTCGGTGAGATCATACGCCACCGGATTCTCCGGATCCGTGCCGAACCCATACCGGTAGGGCACCGGCGCTTCTTCCGGAATCCCCGGCCCCAGCTTGTTGCCCGAACTCCCTGCCGGATCCGGCCGGAACGCCACCCAGTCAAACGCGCTCAACCGCACGCCAATCGCCAGCCGGGTCGCCGCGCGGATCCCCGCCGTGATCTCGCGCAGGAACCGCGTGCGATTCTCGAACGCGCCCCCGAACGGACCCGGCCGCGTGTGCGCGCTCAAAAATTCATGGCCCAGGTATCCGTGGCAATGCTTCACGTCCACGAACCGCGCCCCGCACGATTCCGCGATCCGCGCGGCGGCGATGAAGCGGTCAATGATCCGCCAGATCTCGTCATCGCCCATCACCGGATAATCCTCGCCCAGCCGGAACTTGCGGTTCAGCACCGGATGCGTGTACAGAATCCGCGGCTCCATCTTGTCCTTGCGCCACGGCTTGCAGAAGCGGCCCGAGTGCGTGAGCTGGAATCCGATGAGCAGGTCGTCGCCGTTGCCCACTTCCGCGCGGTGTGTCTCGACTGTCTCTTCCAGCAGCCGCGCCAGCGCGTCGCGCGTCGAATCCTGGATGATCACCTGGTTCGGATTCGCCCGGCCCTCGGGGACCACCGCCATCGCCTCCCCGCCCCAGATCCACTTCGCGCCGCTGCGCCCGAAATTGCGCCACCGCGCGCGCACGTACTCCGACGGCTGTCCATCGGGCTCCGCGTCCCATCCCTCCATCGGATGGATCACCCACCGGTTGCCGATCCGGAATCCGTCCACGTCGAGTGGCTGGGCGAGCGGAGAGTCCGGCGCGGGCAGGATCGCGCTGTCGCAGGGCAGATTCAACTGAAGCGCGGCCAAGCGCGTCCGGAAGGCATCCGGACTCTTGAACGAGGCCACGCGCGGGAACGAAGACATCTTTTCAGGCTACCGCGATATCCTGGAGGTTTATGAAAGCCCTATTGCTTCAGGAATACAAGAGACTCGAAGTGGTCGACATGCCGGTCCCCGCCATTGGACCAGACGACCTGCTGGTACGCGTCAAAGCGTGCGGAATCTGCGGCAGTGACGTGCATGGATGGGACGGCAGCACCGGACGCCGCCTTCCGCCGATCGTCATGGGCCACGAGGCCGCGGGCGTGGTGGAGGCTGTTGGATCCGCCGTCACGGACATGGCCCCCGGCGACCGCGTGACTTTTGACTCCACGGTGTCGTGCGGCCGCTGCTTCTTCTGCCAGAAAGGCCGCATCAACCTCTGCGACAACCGCCAGGTGCTGGGCGTGTCGACTCCCGAATTCCGCCGCCATGGCGCGTTCGCCGAGTTCGTCACCGTGCCCCGCCGGATCTCCTACAAGCTGCCGGAACAGCTTCCCTTCGAGCACGCCGCGTTGATTGAAGCCGTGTCGGTGGCCGTACACGCCGTCAACCGGACTCCGGTGTCGCTCGGCGATTCCGCCGTCATAGTGGGCAGCGGGATGATCGGACTGCTGGTGGTCCAGGCCGCGCGGCTGGCGGGCTGCGGCACCATCATCGCGGTGGACCTCGAGGACAACAAGCTCGACCTGGCGCGGCAGTTGGGCGCGGATGTGGGCTTGAATCCCAAGCACGATGACGTGCCTGCGCGGGTCCGGAAGCTGACGGGTGGACGCGGCGCCGATATCGCGTTCGACGTTGTGGGCGCGACCGCGCCCATCAAGACCGCGATGGCGAGCCTGCGCAAGGGCGGATCGCTGACGCTGGTCGGCAACATCACGCCGGACATTGAGCTGCCGTTGCAGCCGGCGGTGACGCGCGAGATCACGCTGTATGGCTCGTGCGCGTCGAACGGCGAGTATCCCGAGTGCATTGATCTGCTCGCGCGGGGGGCGATCAAGGTGGATCCAATCATCAGCGCGCGGGCGCCGTTGGTGGATGGTCCGAGCTGGTTTGAGCGGCTTTACAACAAGGAGCCGAATTTGATGAAGGTGATCATCCAGCCCTAGCAGCACGGCGCTTGCACGGCGAGGGGTCATCGGCCGCCGCCCCTCAACTCATCGTGGATCTCCGGTTGCAAGGGCTCTGGTGCAAACCGGCCGAGATGAGAGAAAATGACGTAATGCCCTCCTTCGTTCCGGTTGAAGAGTTGTTCGCTGGCCGCCATTTCGACGCGG
>Ga0194132_10012323_pt1 | contig 10690 bp, 8 predicted proteins | sample TA2KigOf80mmetaG_FD_148612 | JGI IMG/M metagenome (GOLD analysis project Ga0194132, IMG submission 148612) | Freshwater microbial communities from Lake Tanganyika, Tanzania - TA2015054 Kigoma Offshore 80m | ecosystem: Environmental > Aquatic > Freshwater > Lake | place: Tanzania: Lake Tanganyika... | reverse complement strand
AAAAAGGACTTCCAGACCGACTGGTGGTTCGTGCACTCGGCCTACCTGCTGCCCGGGGGCGGCATCGGCCACCACCGCCACGACCGCTGCGAGGAGATCTTCGTCACCGTCGACAATGCGGCGCAGTTCACCCACAACGGCCGCACCACCCAGGTGGAGGGCGGGGCGGCGGTGCCCCTGCGCACCGGCGAGTCCCACGCCATCTACAACCACACCCAGAGCGAGACCCGCTGGTTCAACTTCAACGTGCCCCTGCCCGGCTGCCCGGCCGACTCGACTGATTTTGGCGACACCCGCAGGGGTGCCCCGCTCGAATCGGCTGACCGTCTGCCCATCGGCCGTTTCGACCGCCGCCTGCTCGAGTACGCCCGCCTGCACCAAGGCAAGGGGGAGGTGGGCCGGCGCCAGCTTTGGGGCCCGCAGGACTTCCGCTCCAACCTCGCCTTCCTCACCCACGTCCTGGTGCCCCCCGGCGCTTCGGTGGGATACCACCGCCACCAGGGCATGGAGGAGTGTTACGTGATCGTGAAGGGCTGCGCCCGCATGACCGTCAACGACGAGACCGCCGAGGTCTGCACCGGTGACGCCATCCCCAGCACCTTTGGCGACGGCCACGGCCTGTACAACCACACCCAGGACGAACTCGAATTCTTCCTGGTGGCGGTGTGCAAGGAGAAAGGCGTGATGGACACCACCGACCTGGGCGACGACCTGACGAAGCGCTGAGGGCAGGGTATACACAATTTTCAGGAGCCCATTGTGGATAACTACCGCGTCGCCCTCATCGGCACCGGCCGGGTCGGCTACCAGTTCAACTTCGGCGAGCTGCCCGACAACCACGCCGAAGCCGTCCATGCCCACCCCGCCTGCCAACTCGTGGCCGGCGTCAACCGGGGCCGCGAGAAGCTCGACGCCTTCGGCCAGCGCTTCGGCGTGCAGGCCCTCTACCACGACTACCGGCAGATGCTCGCCGAGGTGCAGCCTGATCTGTGCATCGTCGCCACCCATCCCGAACTCCACTGCGAGATGGTCGAAGGCTGCGCTGCCGCCCCCTCCACCCGGGCCATCCTCTGCGAAAAACCCATGGCCCTCTCCCTCGAAGAGTGCGACCGCATGATCGGGGCCTGCAAAAAGCGCGGCATCCTGCTCCAGATCAACCACAACCGCCGCTGGAGCCCCGAATGGGAGCAGGGTCTGCGCCTCCTGCGCGAGGGGGCCATCGGCGAATTGGTGCATCTCTACGGCTTCATCGACGGGGGCAAACCCGCTCCCTGGTGGCGCAGCGAACACGAAGGCTCGCTGTTGCACGACTTCACCCATTACTTCGATTTGATGGATCTATACGCCGGCCCGGTGGACTGGCTCTGCGGCCTGGCCGAGCAGCGTCGCCGTCCCTGGGCAGTGGAGGATTTCAGCGCCGCCTTTATCAAGTTCAAAAGCGGTGCCACCGGCGCCCTGCACAGCGCCGAGCTGACCGAGTACACCGACCACGCCTTCGAGCTGCGGGGCAGCACTGGCCTCTTGCGTTTTGTCGGCGAGCAGGTGCAGTTCTTCCAGGCCGAGCGCGACGTGTATGAACCAGAGAGCGGTTTCCAGTGGAGTTCGCTCAAGCCCCGTGCCCTGGACCGCCCGACTCCGGCTTCCACCTATGTGGCGGCCTTGCAGGAACTGCTCGACGCGCTAGAGGGGAAGGGCAAGCTGCGCAGCGACGGGGAGGTGGGCCGGCGCTCCTTGGAGATGGTGATGGCTATCTACCAATCGCAACTCGATGGCAACCGGCCCGTGCACTTCCCTCTCCAGAGCGGCCCCTCCCCCATCGAGGAACTGCGCCGGCGCGGATGGCTCGCCGTCAGGAAAGAAGGAACTGCGCCGTGATTCCCCTGATACTCTGCCTATGCCTGCTCCTGGGAGCCTCCTCCACTCAGGCCCAACCCAGGCCCAAGAAGCTGATCGCCACTGGCTGGGACTCTCCCACCACCGCCCAGTTCCGGCGCGACCTGGCCGCCATGCAGACCTTACCTCTGGATGGCACCACCTTGTGGGTCCAGGCCCAGGGCGAGGACCTGCCTCCCGGCCTGAACCCCACCCCTTTCCGCACCGCCTTCTCGCGCCAGCACTGGCAGCGCGCCTGGTTCAACCAGGCCCTCGCCGATCTGCGGGCCGTGCGCGGGAAGCCCAGCCGGCTCACGGACAACTTCCTGCGGGTGGATGCCAACCCCGGCGACGTGGACTGGTTCGACGACGAGGGCTGGCACGAGATCGCCGACCACTTCCGCCTCGCCGCCTGGATCGCCAGGGAAGGCGGTCTCAAAGGCATTGTCTTCGATCCCGAGCCCTACACCAAACCCTTCGTGCCCTTCGACTACAAGGCTCAGCCTCAGGCTGCCCACCACACCTTTGACGAGTACCTGGCCAAGGCCAGACAGCGGGGCCAGGAGGTGATGGGAGCCATGGCTGCCGAGTACCCGGACCTCACGGTCCTCACCTTCTTTATGAACGCATACCTGGTGGACTCCAACCCGTACCACGGTCCCAGCCCCATAGGCCAGCAGAATCCCCGGCCTGCCTTGTTCCTGCACTCCTATGGGCTGTACCCGGCTTTCATCGAGGGCTGGCTCGATGTCCTGCCTCCCAGCGCCACCTTGGTGGACGGCGACGAGCACGCCTACGGGTACACCACCCCAGCCGAGTTCCACGGCGCCGCCGGCCGCATCAAGGGCGCCGGCCAGGAGCTGGTCTCCCCGGCCAATCGCGCCAAATACCGCAACCAGGTCCAGGTGGGCTTTGGCCTGTATCTCGACGCCCACGACCCTCTGCTCGACAACCCCTACCGCCTGCCCGGCGCCAGTGCCGAATTGCTGGGACGCAACGCCGCTGCCGCGCTGAGCGCCGCCGACCAATACGTGTGGCTTTGGGGCGAGCAGGGGCGCTGGTGGCCCGACCCCGACACCCTGCGCGAATGGCCGCGCAAGGAGCTCTTCCCCGCCTGGGAAACGCGCCTGCCCGGTACCCAGGCTGCCCTGGCGCAGGCCCACGGCCCTGCCGGTGCCACCGAGCGGGCGGCCCGCGCCGAATTCGAGCGCTTGATGCACAGCGGCGAGGCGCTCAATCTGCTCGCCAACGGCGATTTCTCGCAGGGCCCGGATCCTGCCCTGCGGCCGGCAGCTTCGGCTGATTGGGAAAGGGACGGCGCTCCGGCCCAGTGGAGCTTCTGGCAGGAGGAGTTCTCCAAGGGTACCTTCATCTGGGATCAGGCTGCCGGCGCGGCCCGCGCGGCCGGGGTGCGCAGCGGGGTCTTCATCCAGGCCGCGCCGGTGCAGCCCGGCGAACGCTTCTACGTGGCTGCTCGTTGCCGCACCCAGGGCAAGGGCGCCCCTACCCTCGGCATCGCCTGGAAGAAAGCCGACCTCTCCTGGCTGGGGGTGCAGACTCACAAGGTGGTTTTCCTTCCGGTCGATGAGGCCGGCCCTGAGGGCTGGAGTACCTGGGGCACTTGGACTACTGCCCCGGTGGAGGCCGGGTTCATGGTGCTCATGCTCGGTGCTGCCGGCCAGCCCACCACCGAGGACGTGCTCTGGTGGGACGAGGTGCAATTGGTCCGCCTGCCCTGAGAAGAGCCTGCCATGCCCGCCCAACTCTCCCGCAAGGAACGCCTCCGCCGCCAGATCCGGGGCCAGGAAGTGGACCGTATCCCCAGCCTGGGCGGCTGGATCGGCGGGGTGCGCAACCTGGCCCAGTTGGCCGGCATCTCGACCGACCAGTACCTGGCTGACCCGCTGGCCGGGGTCATCAAAGCCAACCTGGCCCTCGGGGTGGACGGCCTGATCCAGCCAGTGATTCCCCGCGAGCTGGAGCAGGTGCGCACCGGGTACGTGCTGGAGAGCCGCTTCGAACGCGTCGAGCCCGAAGACTTGGTGAAAAAGGCCGACTCCCTGCCCGACAGCGAGGCAGAGATCCTCAAAACCTTCGACGCCGCTGCCGAGGAGCGCCGTTACCGCGACTTCTTCGAGGGGGCGTTCCGGAACTGGGAGGGCATCGTGCCCATCCCCAACTTCTGGGAGATCGGCGGCCACTTCCCCCTCTACACCGAGTTCGGCTACGTGGCCTTCCTCTCGGCCTGCGCCCTGTATCCCGAGGCAGTGGGCAAGCTGTGGTGGGCCAAGAGTGTGCACTCGCGGGAGCGGGCCCGCATCCTGGTGCGGCTCTACCGCGACTACGACCTGGTGCCGCTGATGTTCTGCGGCGAGGACCTGTGCAACAACCAGGGCCCCATGGTCGATCCGGGGATGTTGCGCCAACACTACCTGCCCACGGTGCGGATGATCATCACCCCGCTGGTGGAGGCCGGGGTGCGGATGATCCACCACTGCGACGGGGATGTGCGCCCCCTGATCGGGGATTTTCTCGAGTTGGGTTTCAGCGGCCTGCAGGGGTTCCAATTCGAGGTGGGGGTGGACCCATACGCGTTCAAGGGGCTGCGCAGCCCCAGGGGCGAGGAGTTGCTCTACTTCGCCAGCCTGAGTGTGTCGCGCACCCTGCCCTTCGGCACATCAGAAGAGGTGTGCGAGGAGGTGGACTACTTCCTCGACTTCACCGAGGGAGGTCGGGGGATGTTCCTCTTCACCAGCAACGTGACCGGGGTGGAGGTGCCGCCAGGCAACCTGCTGGCCGCCTACCGCCACCTGAATACCTGGGACCCGCACCAGGTGCGCCTTCCGACCCGGCGGGTGTGGCCCTGGAAACAGGCCCACCCTGAATAAGAGGACGAGGATGGCCGAGTGTCCCCAGGTCGAAGGCAGTTGCCTGTGCGGAGCGGTGCGCTTTGCGGTTTCCCTGCCCAGCCGTTTCTGCGCCCACTGCCACTGCCCCAACTGCCGCCGGGCCCACGGCGCGGCGTTCGTCACCTGGGCCGGCTTCAGAGAGGAGCAGGTGCGCCTCCTGGCGGGGGAGAGTCTCCTGATCCGGCACTTGACCGAGAGCGACGCCACCCGCAGTTTCTGCCGCCAATGCGGCAGCACCCTCTTCTACGAGGGGCCCCGCTGGGCAGGAGAGATCCATGTGGCCCTGGCCAATCTCGAAGGCCCCATCGACCGCGAGCCCTCTGCCCACGTGTACGTGGACGACCGCGCCGCGTGGTGGCATATCAGCGACGCACTGCCCCAGTACGGGGGCGAGAGCGGCATGGAACCCAAATAGGAAAGAGGAGAACCCAATGGCAAAAGCGAAGAAGCCCGGCAAGCAGGTGAAGGTCGCCATCGTCGGCGCCGGCGGTCGCGCCCAGTCCGCCCACTACCCGGCCCTCGCCGAGATCCCCGCGGCCAAGCTGGTGGCCGTCTGCGACCTCGATCTGAAAAGAGCCCAGGCCGCCGGCGACAAATTCGGTATCCCCGGCCGCTACGCCAACTATGCGGAGATGATCGAGAAGGAGAAGCCCGACGCGGTCTGGGCCATCATGCCGCCCCACCACCTCTACGACCTGGCCGCCGGCATCATCGAGCGGGGCTGCCACCTCTTCATCGAGAAACCGCCGGCGGTCACCGCCGAGCAGGTGCGCCAGCTCGACCTCTTGGCCAAGAAACACAAGGTGCTCACCGGGGTCACCTTCCAGCGCCGTTTTGCGCCGGTGATCCGCCAGGGCAAGGAGCTGTGCGAGGCGCGCGGGGCGGTCCACACCGCCCACGCCAGCTTCTACAAGAACTGGGTGGGAGGCAGTGCGTACTACAAGGGGGCCATGGACATGCTCACCTGCGACGGCATCCACGCGGTGGACACCCTGCGCTATTTATGCGGCGGCGAGGTGGTGAGCGTGGCCAGCGATTCGCGCCGGCTCGACGCCGGTCATTGGAACATCCACCTGGCCCTGGTGCGCTTCAGCTCGGGGGCCACGGGCCTTTTGCTCAACAATTTCATGGCCGGAAGGAGGATCTTCAGCGTCGAGGTCCACAGCCCGGGCATCTCCTTCTTCGGCGACCCTGAGGAGGGAGGCAAGCTCTACGCCGACAACAAACTCGAGCCCATCCAGACCCTGGACCCCTTTGCCCTGAGCAAGAGCCGCGAGCAGCACCGGGCCTTCGGTTCGTACGACACCAATCTGCATTTCATCAAGTGTGTGCAGCAGGGCCGCCAGCCCGAGACCCACTTCGGCGACGCGCTCAAAACCATGGAGTTGGTGGAGGCGGTTTACGGGTCGCAGATCTAGTTACAGCCACAATCTCGGCACCGACGCACTCCAGCTCTTCTGGAAATAGAGACTGTCGTTGAGGTACACGTTCAGCGAGAGGTTCATCACCAGGGTCTGCGCGTCGCTGGTCAGCGAGCCCGTAGCTTCGCTGCGGACCCCCTCGCCCGGCCACTGGACGCTCAGCTTCTTTTTGGCCCGCACCCAGGCCCGGGCCGGCTCTCGTTGGCAGACCCCCATCTCCCCGTCCCCGCCAAAGAGCACCAGCCGGTAGCGGTCCTCCAAAACATCGTGGACCACCTGCCAGGGCGCGCTGCCTGTGCCCGTGTCCCGCGCCGACTCGGGCGAAGGCCGGAACGCGAAGGCCGGCTTTTGCCCCCCGTCCCAAACTGGCAAGGTAAAACAGGCGGGGTATTCAGCCCCCCAGTGCAGGGTGAGGGTCCCCGGATAGGGGGTGGGCCAGACATTGGGGAAGTCGGCGCCGTTGATGCTCAGGCGAATGCAATGCCCCTTGCGGAAGCGCCAGCCCACAGCCTCCAGATGGTACTCGACCCTGGTAGGCTTTCCCGGTTCCAGTGGCACCGCCTTGTCCATCCCCTCCCGCCGGGTGGCGTTGAGGATGCCCTTGGTCACCAGCACCGCGGTGCCGTCGGGGGCCACCTCCAGCAGGCGCACCGCCACCGGCATCACCGCCACGTCGGCGCTGATCCAGAAGGAAAAGGCGGGGTTGCCCAGGATGGGCAGGTCTTTCTTCAGTGGGGCCGAGGTGAAGTTGAGGGCCAGGGCCGAGTCCTCGCGCTGGTCCCCGGCCAAGGTGAAGGGCACCCCCGCGTCCCAGATACCCCCATTGCGGCTGGCGGCCGGCAGGTAGGGCACCGAGTCTGACCCAGCCTGCTTCGAGGGCGCCGCGCCCATCGTCCCATTCCCCAGATAGAAGACCTGTCCCTCACCCTCTGGCAGCGCCGCTGCCATGCGCCAACGGCCCGCGATCAGGGTGCGGTCCTGCACCGGCGGCTCGTATTCCTGCTCGTAGACCTGCACCGCCGGCTCCTCTTCTACCCCGTTGTCCAGATCCTTCAGCCAATGGTCCCACCAGCGCAGCAACTCGAAACAAATATCTATGCGCGGGCCGCAGTGGGAGCGGTCCGGGTAGGTATGGGACCAGGGGCCGATGAGCAATTTCTTGGGCGATTGCAGGGCGCGGAAGACCCGCAGCGGCGGGTTGGGATACCCGTCGTGCCAGCCACCGATCAGCAGGGAAGCGGCCTTGATCTGGTGATACTGGCCGGCGATGGAGCCCACGGCCCAGTACTCGTCCTCCACCTGATGCTCTATCCACTTGAGCAGATACGGCTCGCTCTCCTCCAGGCGCTCTTGCCACAGCGCACTCCACTGGGCACCCACCGCCTCCTTGAAGGGCGGCAGGGCATTCATGGCCACCATGCTCAGGCCGTAGGTGAGCATGTCGTAGTACCCGCGCAGACAGCCGCCCTTGTAGTGGCAGTCGTCGGTGTAGCGGCGGTCGGTGAAGTACGCGGGGGCGATGGCCTTGAGCGCGGGTGGGGCCAGGGCGGCCACCTGCAGGGTGTTGAAGCCGCTGTACGAGGAACCCAGCTGTCCGACCCTCCCCGACGACCAGGACTGGCTGGCCAGCCACTCGACCGCATCGTATCCGTCCTGGGTCTCCTCGATCATGTATTCGTCCCGGCTCACCCCCTGCGAGTTGCCGGTGCCGCGCACGTTGAGGTTGGCAAAGACGTACCCGCGCCGGGCGAAGTACTGGGCCATGGCGCTGGCCGTGCCGTCGGCGCCGCTGCGGTACGGGTCGTACCAGACCAGCACCGGGAAGCGGCCCGGCGAGCTGGGCCGGGTGAGGGTGGCGCCCAGCTCCAGGCCGCTGCGGGTTGGCACGCGACAGGTGTTGGTGGTCTGGATCTCGTGTTCGGCGGGGGAACAGATAGCATGTCTCTTGGCAGCCATGAGCCGTCTCCATTGTCTGGCGTGTCTTCCAGTCCGGCAATATTCGTCATTTGGCCAAAGGCCGACAACTATGCGCTCTGCCCAGAGGCCTTGACGTGGTACCAGTGCGCTGCTTAGGTTCAGACAAATCGAGTAGCTGTGCTGCGCGCCGACGATCGGCAGGCGGGCGCATTTGTCTGGAGCAGAGCCATTGGCTGCTATGGGCAAGTGTGTCCGCCTTTTTGCTGGGTGGACGCAGCCGCTCTTCACGCGCAAGCAGGAGAGAAGAGATGTCCGACCAGAGAGCAGCGCTCACAGCCGAGGCCTGGGAATATGTCCGCGGATTCACCCAAAGGCACCCCCAGTACACCATCGACCCCGAACAATCCGGCGGCCAGGGCAATACCAACTATGTAATCTTTGGCAGGTGCGGTGCCGAACGAGTGGTCTTCAAGTACTTCTGCCGGGGCGAGCGCAAGGAACGCGAGGCATTCGGCTTGCGCCACTGGGCCGCGACCGGGCTGGTGCCGCGCCTCTTTGCCGAGGATGGCCGCCGGCTGGCGGTCATCGCCCTGGTGCCCGGCGAGTTCCTGCCAGCTCCGGACCCGGAACTGGCCGGTCGCACCCTAGGGCAGGCCACGGCAAGGCTGGTGCAAACTCCGCTCCGTGCCTCCGTGGCGACCCAGTTCGAGCGGCGCTTCTACGGGGGAGAGACCTTCGAGCAGTACTACCAGACCATCGTGCGGGCGTCCCGGGCTATCCACGAGCGGGTCGAACTCTACGCTGATCCGCTCTATGGCCGCTCCCTGGCCTTGGTCGAGTCGCAGCTCCCCTCGCTCTTCGCTTCGGAGCGCGTCCTCTACCATCAGGACGCGGCCAACGCGCATTTTCAAGACAGCCGCTTCACTGGCTTCTTCGACCTGGAGATGTGCCGCGTGGGCACCGTGGCCATGCAATTGGGCTGTCTGTATGGCGTCTGCCAACTGAACGGCATGTGGCCGCACTTTGCCACCGGCTTTTCGCAAGAGCACGGGAGCCCCTGGACCCGGCAGCAGGAGGAGACCAGCCGCGCGGTGTTCGAGTTGATGGTCTGGCGCTACCTCTCCCACTACGGCGAGTGGCACGGCGAGGCGCTCAGCGACGAGGAGATGGCGCAGGAGCAGGTCAACGCCGAGGAGTACCGGGCCGACCTGGAGCGCAGCGCCGCCCTGGCCTGACCCCTGATTCCGGCTACTGGTGCCGGCCCGTGGCGACAAGCTTCGCCACGGGCGTCAAACTATAGAGGTAACTATGGCTAGCCACTCTTTGAAAAAACGCCTGGACCCCAGCCGGCCCCTGAAGGTGGCAGCCGGACAGGTCGGGGTGCAGGTGGTCTCTTCCATCGACCGCTACCGCCAGTTGGCGCGGGAGCTGCCCGTCGAGAGCGACCGCATCCTGGAGATCGGCTGCTCCACCGGGGAGAGCACCCGCCTGCTGGCGCAGCGCGCCGCCCAGGTGGTGGCCGTGGATGTCTCGGCCGAGTTGGTGGCCCGCCTCCAGGCCGAAATGGCGGACTATCCCCAGGTGCAGGTGGCCCAGGTCGACGGCCGGAACACCCCCCAGCTGGTGGCCCTGCTGCCGGACCCCACCCTGGTCTTCGTCGATATAGGCGGGACTGCCCCCCTCGACAACGTCGCCCTGCAACTGCGCCTGTGCCTCAAGGCCTTTGCCCCGCGCCTGATCGCCGTGCGCAGTTTTGAGCTGGCCACCTTCGCCGGCCTGCTCACCCTGGTCGAGCCCCCAGAGACTCCGGCACTCTCTGCCCAGGACACCAGCGACCCCCAGGCCCATACCCTGCAGAACCTGCTGGATCTCTCCTACAGCAGCAATACCGACAGTCGCGTCTTTGCCGTCCACCGGCTGCGGGATCTGGGTACCGAGGAAGCCCGTCAGCGCCTGCAGGAGCTGGCCGACGACCCCCATCGCCGGGTCCGCCGCGCCGCCCAGTTGGTCCTCCGCAAGCGGCCCTGACCTACCAAGATCACCCTACTTGTGCCGGCACCGGCGCTGTTCGTTATTTACTGCTTTGAGTGCAGAAGGCTCGGCACAGACTCCAACAGGAGAACGGAAAATGGCACAGCTCGGCTACGACGACACCCCTTACCTGCCTGGTTCCAAGTGGCGGGTCCACGACGGCACCAGACCCCAGCCCCGCATCATCACCCCCGGCACCGCCAGCACCCCGGAGCAGGCCGGCTCCGCTCCTTCCGACGCGGTGGTGCTCTTCGGCGGCAAAGACCTGTCCGGCTGGCAGAGCGTCAAGGACAAGGGTCCGGCCAAATGGAAAATCGAGCAGGGCTATGCCGAGGTGGTCCCCGGCACCGGCGACATCGAGAGCCGGGAGCACTTTGGCGACTGCCAGCTCCACCTCGAATTCGCCTGCCCCAGCGTGGTCAAAGGCGACAGCCAGGGCCGGGGCAACAGCGGGGTCTTTCTGCTGGGCCGCTACGAGATCCAGGTCCTCGACGGCTACCAGAACCCCACCTACGCCGACGGCATCACCGCCTCCATCTA
>Ga0194132_10012322_pt1 | contig 10691 bp, 10 predicted proteins | sample TA2KigOf80mmetaG_FD_148612 | JGI IMG/M metagenome (GOLD analysis project Ga0194132, IMG submission 148612) | Freshwater microbial communities from Lake Tanganyika, Tanzania - TA2015054 Kigoma Offshore 80m | ecosystem: Environmental > Aquatic > Freshwater > Lake | place: Tanzania: Lake... | reverse complement strand
CCTTACTTCAGGGCGCCCAACGGCAATTCTGCTAGGTGCTCCAAGAACTGACCGGCGTGAAAAAACTGGTCCAGATTCAGTGAGAGAAAATGCCGATTTTCTCTCACTGAATCTGGACCAGTTTTTTCACGCCGGTCACTTGACGACGTCGTACTCCTGCGGCCTCGCGTCGTAGTCGGCGGCGAGTCGAGCGTTGTGTGGGCAAGCGACTTCCCGCACTTTGACTGCAGTTTGCCCGGCTTGGTGGCCGAGGCTCTGGAACGCACCGACCTGCGCCCCGACCGGATGAATCGGCTGATGGCTAGAAATGCCGTGGAATTCTTCAACCTTCAGGATTTGGTAGAGGAGGTCGGTTATGCATCGCTGGTTTCGAGGTGACTCGCGAAAGTGACTTCTTCGATTGGGGTGGTGATCCCGGGCCGAACAGATCCGCCTGTATGGATGCAGAGAAAGCTGTTCTTGCGCTCCTTTTATTGATTCCCGAAGCATGCTGGTGACCGCGTACGACGGTCGAAGCAATGAACGACCGCTCCAGATCGGCATCCGCGCCAAAGGCTTTGCTTACCCGTGCCAGACGCCCGCCTTGCTCGAACGCGCAAAGCGCCTGTATGTTGTGTGTCAATCGACTTAGAGTGCCTGACAATGCGAGGGGAAACATCCCCTCGCGCTCCCCTAAGTCAGGGCGCCTAACGGCAAGTCTGTTAGGCGCTCTTATTGTGACTTTCGAACCATCCCGATCTCCTATCCTTTGAAGTTCAGGACACCAGCACATTTCAGTGGCTTTTGGCAGTCCCAAGGGCCGGCAAGAAGGCCGACCCTTTCGCACCCTAGAATGGGGGCCTTGGTCGCGCATCGATCAAGCCGCCGAGACAATCCGCAAGGGAGTACGCATGAAGTTTTCTGCAGTCTTTCCCGTCAACGCCTTCGCCAACGACGCCGTCGCCATCCGTGACTGGGCGCAGGCCGCCGAGGGCCTCGGCTATTCGCGCATCGTCGGCTTCGACCATGTGGTGGGCGCGGTGCACGAAAACCGCGAGCCGCCGCTGACCGGCCCCTACACCGAACACGACGTCTTCCATGAACCGCTGACGCTGTTCGCCTTCCTCGCCGGCGTCACGAAGACCATCGACTTCCTCACCGGCATGATCATCCTGCCGCAGCGCCAGACCGTGCTCGTCGCCAAGCAGGCGGCGCAGATCGACATCGTCTCGCAGGGCCGGCTCAATCTCGGCGTGGCACTAGGCTGGAACTACGTCGAGTACGAGGCGCTCGGCGTGCCGTACCGGAACCGCGGCCCGCGCATCGACGAGCAGATCCCGCTGCTGCGCCGGCTGTGGTCGGAACCGGTCATCGACTTCACCGGCACCTATCACCGCATCGACCGCGCCGGCATCGCGCCGCGCCCGTCGCGCCGCATCCCGATCTGGACAGGCGGCTTCACCGAGCCGGCGGTGCGGCGCGCCGTGAAGTTCGCCGACGGCTTCCTGTTCGCCTCGGCCTCGGCCGAGAGCCTGCAGCTGGCCGGGCGCCTCAGGCAGGCGCTGGCCGAACAGGGCCGCGACCCCGCCGCGTTCGGGCTGCAGACCATCGTCGGCTACACGCGCGGGCCGGCGGCCTGGCGCGAGGAATTCGAGGCCTGGAAGAAGGCAGGCGCAGACCACTTCACCCTGCGCGCGCACGGCCAGGGGCTCTCGAAGGCCACCGGCCTGCAATCGCCCGAGGCCATCGACGAACACATCAAGGCGCTGGAGACGTTCATCCGGGAACTGCAGTAGCCTGTCGGCTTTCGCACACCGGAGGCAGTCATGGCCGCGCCACACCTGTTCCAGACCACACTCGCCGGCTCCCTGCCCAAGCCGGGCTGGCTGGCTGAGACCGACAAGCTGTGGCCGCAATGGCGGCAGGCAGGCGAGGCGCTCGTCGCGGCCAAGCAGGACGCCTCGCTGCTCTGGCTGAAGCTGCAGGAAGACGCCGGCATCGACATCGTCACCGAGGGCGAGCAGTCGCGCCGGCATTTCGTGCACGGCTTCCTCGAGGCGGTGGAAGGCATCGACTTCGCCAACAAGGTGAAGATGGGCATCCGCAACAACCGCTACGACGCCATGGTGCCGCAGGTCACCGGCCCGCTCCGGTTGAAAGGCCGGGTGCACGCCATGGAAGCGCGCTTCGCCCGCGCGCACACCGCGCACAAGCTCAAGTTCACCCTGCCCGGCCCCATGACCATCGTCGACACCGTGGCCGACCGCCACTACGGCGACAAGGTCAAGATGGCGATGGCCTTCGCCGAGCTCATCAACGCCGAGGCGCGCGCGCTCGAGGCCGACGGCGTCGACGTGATCCAGATCGACGAGCCGGCCTTCAATGTCTACACCGACGACGTCGTCGACTGGGGCATCGAGGCGCTGCATCGCGCCATCGACGGGCTCACCTGCACCACCGCCTGCCATATCTGCTACGGCTACGGCATCCAGGCCAACCTCGACTGGAAGAAGACGCTGGGCAGCGAATGGCGGCAATACGAGACCATCTTCCCCGCCATCGCGAAGAGCCGCGTCCGGCAGGTGTCGCTGGAATGCGCGCACTCGAAGGTGCCGCTGTCGCTGATCGGCCTGCTCGAGGGCAAGGACGTGCTGGTCGGCGTCATCGACGTGGCCAGCAACGTGGTCGAGACGCCGGAGGAAGTCGCCGACACCATCGGCCGCGCCCTCGAATTCGTGCCGAAGGAGCGCCTCTATCCCTGCACCAACTGCGGCATGGCGCCGATGGCCCGCGGCATTGCGCTCGGCAAGCTGCAGGCGCTGGGCGCGGGCGCGCAGCTTGCGCGCGAGCGCTATCGCTAAGAGCGCCTGACCCTGTTTTCGTCTCCTGCCGCCGTCAGCGCGATCAGCCGGCGGGATCCTTCAGGCCCGCGAAGCGCTGCTCCAGCGCGTAATATTCGGGGAAACCCGCGACACGCTTGATCTCCTCGAAGCCAGCTTCGGGGACGGCCGAAGCAGCGCCATCGCGCATGGCCTTCAACGTCTGCTGCATGGCATGGATGGCAGCGGCGAACGGCACCATGGGGTACACGGCCAGCCGGTAGCCGATGTCGAACAGGCGTTTGGCCGGGAACACCGGGGTCTTGCCCCCGCTCACCATGTTGGCCATCATCGGCCGATCAATGGCACGGCAGGCTTGCTCCATCTCCCCTTCGTTCTCTGGCGCCTCGAGGAACACGATGTCTGCACCCTCGTCCCGGAAGGCACGGCAGCGGTCCAGCGCATCGGCCATGCCGTGCACAGCGCGCGCATCGGTCCGGGCGATGACGAGGATGCCGCTCTCCTTGGCCGCGTCCATTGCCGCGCGAACCCTGAGGCGCGCCTCCTCGCGGTCCACCACCCGCTTGCCCTGCGTGTGCCCGCAGCGCTTCGGGCTGACCTGGTCCTCGATCATGATGCAGGCCGCACCCGCGCGGGCATATTCACGCACCGTGCGCTGGGCATTGATGGCGTTCCCGTAACCGGTGTCCCCGTCGGCCATGACGATGGTGCCCGGCACCGCGGCGCAGATGTTGGCGAGCTGGTCGCGCATTTCGGCAAAGGAGATGAGTCCGGTATCTGGCATGCCCAGCCGGGCTGCTGACACTGCGAAGCCGGACATGAAAGTTGCCGGAAAGCCGGCTTCCGCGATCAGCCTTGCCGACAGTGCATCCGAGCAGCAGGGCACCTCAAGCAGCATGTCACCAGCAAGCAGCTGGCGCAGTTCACTGGATTTAGACATTTCGCTCCCTCAGAATTCCGACAATTACGATCAGGATCAGACTACGTACATTGACCGACTGGCCCAAGAGCGCCTAACAGCATTGCCGTTGGGCGCCCTGACTCGGGGAACGCGCGGGGGGTGTTTCCCCTCGCATGGTCAGGCACTCTAAAGCTTTGGATTATTGTCATCAATCCCGTGCCCTCGTGGTACCTCCCTCACCTCGATGACGCGCCCGCTCGCGCGCTCGACACCGCCCGGACCGTCGCGCTCCACCTCATAATCGCCCTCGATAACGACTCCGCCCGACGCTGCGTGCGGTTTCTCCCCTGTGACGCCAAACATGCGCCGGATGCCGATGTAGAGCGCGAGCGCCATGAGTGCGAACAGCACCAGCCACCAGGCCATAAAGAAGCCGATGATACCGATGACCACCAGCGTTCCGACCACGGCAAAGCGGAGGATTGCCCTTAAGAGTGCCGCAAATGCATTCATGGAATGGAACCCGGGGCTGTTCTCACAAGCGTGCAGTGTATGCTTTTTGCCATTCCCGCCGCGTTTCACAACGTCAATGCGCGGGCGATGCTCCCATTGGGGCGCGCGGATGCGACAGCACCGATAGTCCGGAGGGTCCCTAGGACCGCAGCGAACGCTTCTACAAGATCGAACAGAAGCTGCGCGACCGCAAGGTGGTGCCTCTGGCGGCCTTCCTCGAGACGCTGGAGGTCTCCCGCGCGACCTTCAAGCGCGACCTCCAGTACCTGCGCGACCGCTTCAGCGCGCCAGTGGTCTGGGACCGCGACGCCGGCGGCTACCGCTGCGATGCCCCGGCAAGGCATGCCCCGCGCCATGAAGTGCCGGGCCTGTGGTTCAATCCGTCCGAGATCCACGCCCTGCTGACCATGCAGCACCTGCTCTCAGGCCTTGAGCCTGGCCTGCTCGCGCCACACGTGGCCGCGCGGCCTGAGGGCCGCACACCGCGCTGCTGGCTCGGCCCAGCTGCCATAGCTAAGGCAAGCGCCCTTCGATGGCGGCCAACGCCGCGCGCACGATGTGCCGGCGGTCGACTTGGAAGGCTTCGCGCAACGCCGCGCGTGTGTCGCTGCGGCCAAATCCGTCCGTGCCCAGCGACACATAGCGCCGACCCTCGGGCGCGTACGGACGTGGCAAGTCGGCCACGGCGCGCACGTAGTCGCTGGCAGCGACGATCGGGCCGCATGTTGGTGCAAGGCAGCGATGGATGTGCGCTTGCCGCGGACCGCCTGCCCCACCGGCCAGCACCGCACGCTCGCGCTCCAGGCCGTCGCGCCGCAGCTCGCTCCAGCTGGTCACGCTCCAGACATTGGCAGCAATACCGTGTTCCTTCGCCAGCACACCTGCTGCCGCAATCACTTCGCGTAGGATGGTTCCGCTGCCCAGCAACTGCACCTGCGCGTCATCCGCGCCCTGCAGCCGGTACATGCCGGCGAGGATGCCTGGCACCGCGCCCTCGGGCAGCGGCGGATGGGCGTAGTTCTCGTTCATCACCGTCACGTAATAGAACAGGTCCTCCTGCGCCTCCAGCATGCGCCGTGCCCCGTCCTGCACGATGACCGTGAGCTCGTAGCCAAAACAGGGATCCCAGGCGCGGCAATTCGGGATTGTTGAGGCCACCAGGTGGCTGGAGCCGTCCTGGTGTTGCAATCCCTCGCCCGACAGCGTGGTGCGGCCAGCCGTGGCGCCGATGAGAAAGCCGCGCGCCCGCGCGTCGGCGGCCGCCCAGATCTGGTCGCCCACGCGCTGGAAGCCGAACATGGAGTAATAGATGAACACCGGCAGCATGGGCAGGCCGCTGGTGCTGTAACTGGTGGCCGCCGCCACCCAGGACGCCATCGCGCCGGCCTCGGTAATGCCCTCCTCGAGGATCTGGCCGTCATGCGCTTCCTTGTAATAGAGCAGTTCGTCCTTGTCCTCGGGCTCGTAGAGCTGTCCCACTGCCGAGTAGATGCCGACCTGCCTGAACAGGTTGGCCATGCCGAAGGTGCGCGCCTCGTCAGCCACGATGGGCACCACGCGCGTGCCAACCTCCGGTTCGCGCAACAGCTGAGACAGAAACTGCGCGAACACCATGGTGGTCGATTGCTCGCGCTCCGCCGAGCCGGCCAGCAATTTCGTGAAGCGATCGAGCCGCGGTACCGGCACTCTGGGCGCGTCTGCCGAGCGCGCCGGCAGGTAGCCACCCAGCGCGGCGCGGCGCGCATGCAGGTACTTCATCTCGGCAGTGTCCGCTGGCGGCCTGCAGAAGCGCAGTTGCGCGATGTCTTCATCGGACATCGGCACTGCGAAGCGGTCGCGGAACTCCAGCAGCGCGTCGGTCTCCAGCTTCTTTTGCTGGTGCGCGGTCATCTTGCCCTGGCCCCAATGCCCCATGCCGTAACCCTTCTTGGTCTGGGCAAGGATGACGCTGGGCTGGCTCCGATGGGCCGCCGCGGCATAGTAGGCAGAAAAGATCTTCACCGTGTCATGGCCGCCGCGACGCAGCCGGTCAATGTCGCCATCGCTCAGGTGTGCCACCAGTGACTGCAGCTCGGGATACTTGTTGAAGAAATGCTCGCGATTGAATCGACCGTCCGTGGCGGCATAGGTCTGGAATTCACCATCCACGGTTTCATGCAGGCGCTTGAGCAGAACGCCACTCTCGTCGCGCGCAAACAACGAATCCCAGTCCGACCCCCACAGCACCTTGATGACGTTCCAGCCGGCTCCCGCGAACAGTCCTTCGAGTTCCTGGATGATGGAGCCGTTGCCGCGCACCGGCCCGTCGAGCCGCTGCAGGTTGCAGTTCACCACCACGACGAGATTGTCGAGATGCTCGCGTCCGGCCAGCGACAGGCCGGCGAGCGACTCCGGCTCGTCCATCTCACCATCCCCGACCACTGCCCAGACCTTGCGGTTCGCGGTGTCGAGCAGCTTGCGGTCGCGCAGGTAGCGCAGGAAGCGCGCCTGGTAGATGGCATTGATCACGCCGATGCCCATGGAGCCGGTCGGGAACTGCCAGAAATCGGGCATCAGCATTGGATGCGGATAGGACGACAGCCCCCCTCCGTCCACTTCGCGGCGGTAGCTGGCCAGTTGTGCGTCTTCCAGCCGCCCCTCCAGGTAGGCGCGCGCATACACGCCGGGTGCCGAGTGCGGCTGGAAGTAGACCAGGTCTCCGGACTGCCCGGCGCGGAAGAAATGGTTGAATCCGACCTCGAACAGGTCCGCCGCCGATGCATAGCTGGTGATGTGCCCGCCCAGCTCGGCATTGGCGCGGTTGGCGCGCACTACCATGGCGAGCGCATTCCAGCGGATGATCGCCGACAGCCGCGCCTCGATCTCGAGGTTACCGGGAAACTGCGGCTGCTCGGCCAGTGCGATGGTGTTGCAGTACGGCGTGTTGAACACCGGCGGAAGGCGCACCTTCCTCACGCGCGCGTGTTCGAGAAGCCGGAGCAGCAAGTAGGTCGCGCGTTCGGGTCCTTCGTGCTCGATGATGGCGTCGAAGGCGTCCAGCCACTCGCGCGTCTCGACGGCATCGGCATCCTTCGCGCCGATTCGCCAGAACGCATCGGTGAATGCGTCGGTCAGGTCCGGCATGCCGCTCCTCCAGTCCACCTTGCCAAGGCTTCCAGCGTACCCAAGCCGTGGCGGCACGTGGTTTTGTTTCGCCGCTGCAAGCTGGCCCGATGCAGCATAAAATGCTGTGTAGTTATTTTCTGGAGGTCAAATATGCCGTCATTGACGATGGATGCAATCGACATCAACATCCTTGACCAGCTCCAGGACAATGCCGCCATAAGCAATGTGGAGCTGGCGCGAAAGATCGGCCTGTCGCCGTCGCCGTGCCTCGCGCGCGTACGCGCGCTGCAGGAGACGGGCGTCATCAACCGACAGGTCACGCTGCTCGACCCGCTGAAACTGGGACTGACCGTGAGCGTATTCATCCAGGTAAGCCTGGAAAAGCAGGTCGAGAAGGCGCTGGAAACTTTCGAACGGGCGATCCGCACGTATCCGGAAGTCATGGAGTGCTACCTGATGACCGGGGACGCCGATTACCTGCTGCGGGTGGTCGTTGCCGACGTGCCGTCGTTAGAACGCTTCATTCTGGACAACCTGACCCGCATCCCCGGGGTCGCCAACATCAAGTCGAGCTTCGCGCTCAAGCAGGTGAAGTACCAGACCGCACTGCCGCTACCAGGCAAGGGGCGCAAAGGCGCGCGTAGCCGGTAGCAGGCTGTCGGGCCGTGGCTACAACCGGCGGCATTCCCAATCCCCCCGGATTTCGCCAGCGGTCGCCGCTGGGCGGGCGCGACACTAAACATCATCCTGGTGCCAATCGCAGCGGCAGCCAGGCTCATGCCATGAGCCACGCGCCCCCTCGAGTGACCGCCACCGAGCAGATCGCAAACAGCCCTTCGGAGACCACAAAGGCCCCACCCGCCACGCCCTCATCCGCGTGCAGCAACGCGGCATCCGCGCCGGGGTGGCAGAGGATCTGCTCGATTGCGGCCGTGCCACGCACGACCACCGCGACGATGAGGTGCTGCGCCGCCTCGGCAAGCGGCTGCGCGCCTACCTTGTCGTGGGTACCCTCGGCGATGTGCTCACAGTCGGCCACCGCACGCGGCGGATCCGTCGCAGCTAGGCAGCAGTACGCCGGCAAGACCGCTGGCCAGGGGACTCAGAAAGGAAACTTCATGGGACATGAAGTTCAAGGCATCATCGAGTACACGCCACTGCTGTTGGCGGCGCTGCTTTTGGCGTGGTCGCGGGTCTGAGCAACAACCCCGCCCTATGACCGCACTGCGCCTGGAGTCGCCGAAGAGCGAGGGAAACGTCCCCTCGCATTGTGCATCGTGAGATGACCTCTAGGCGTACGCCCGCAGCCTCTGCGAGAACCCCGCCAGCGGTGCAATGCCGCTCTCCTCGGCCCGGTGGCACCAGTCCTGCAATCGGGCGATGAGTTGCTCGCTGGTATCCAGCGAGCGCCCCCACAACGCCTTGAGTTCGCGCCGCATGGCGAGCAGCTTCTGCAGGGTGGGCGAGGAGGCCAGCGCGGCTTCCAGCAGTTCGCGCTCGCGCGCCAGCAGCATGCGCTCCTCGCTGAACAACCAGTGCTTGAGCTTGTACAGCCGCTCGGCGTCGCGCGGCGAGCGCGCCCGGAGCGCGCGCAGTTCTTCTGCAAAGGTGGCCTTGATCGCCTGCTTGTACCTCGACAGAACGTCGTAGCGGTTGGTGATGACGGCGCTGAGGGTCTGCTGGTCCGGCACGGGCTTGGGCGCCGTGAACTGCGGCACCGGTGCCATGTGCTTCACGCGCGCCATGCCCAGCGCACTGAGGATGCGGATGTACACCCAGCCGATGTCGAACTCGTACCACTTGAACGAGAACTTGGCCGCCGTCGGGAAGGCGTGGTGGTTGTTGTGCAGCTCCTCGCCGCCGATGAGGATGCCCCAGGGCGCCATATTGGTGCTGGCATCCTCGGTGGACGAAACGCGGTAACCGAACCAGTGCCCGACGCCGTTGATGACGCCGGCCGCCCAAAACGGAATCCACGCGATCTGCGTCAGCAGTATGAGCACGCCCGGCACGAGGCCAAACAGCAGCACGTCGGCCAGCCCGGTGAGGGTGAGGCCGAGCAGCACCCAGCGCGAATAGAGGTTGCGCTCCAGCCAGTCGTCCGGCGTGCCATGGCCGTAGCGCTTGACGGTGTCGACTTGCGCCGACTCGCGCACGTACAGGACGACGCCGCCCCAGAGCACGGCATTGATGCCGAGCACCTGCGGGCTGTGCGGGTCGTCCACGGTCTCGCACTTTGCGTGGTGCTTGCGGTGCACCGCGACCCATTCCTTGGTGCGCATGCCGGTGGTGAGCCACAGCCAAAGCCGGAAGAAGTGGCTGGGGATGGGGCCAAGGGAGAGCGCGTGGTGCGTCTGGCAGCGGTGCAGGAACAGCGTCACCGCCGCGATGGTGATGTGGGTGAAGCCGAGGGCCACCAGCGCATAGCCCCACCAGGGGAGATCAAAGACGCCGGAGAAGAGGTGAAGTTCCATCAATTTGTCCTTTTCAATTTCTGTTGGGATGCGCCAGGACCCGGCTCGCGGCATCATCGCGTTCGGTGCGGATCAGCCGCGCACTGTATCGAGTGATTTTCGAACGGCGTCTGCATCGCGCCTGGAAAGCGTTCCCGCCTTGCGCAACACCAGTCGATGATCAAGGGTAAAGAGCTTGAGCCGCACCACCGACCGGCTTGGCAACCCTGCAGGGTCGAGATCGCGCAACGGAATGTCGTTGGGCCAAGCCGACTGCTCGGCACTGGTGATCATGGCGAGCACGCTGTGTCCGGCCTTGCGATTGAACGCCGACGCGGAAAGCACGAGCGCGGGCCGACGCTTGCTGGCCGCACCATCGGTGAACGGAAACGGCACTACGATGACATCGAACTGCTCAAAGGTCTCTGAAGGCATTCTCGTCCGCCTTGGAATCCCACTCGGCCAGCGTACCCGCGACCGCGCTGGCATAGGCCAGATCGATCGGCGTGGCCCGGCGCAGCCGTACTTTGCCCTTGGCCACGTCGAAGGCGACCACGTCACCCTTCTTCAGCCCGAGCACCTGCCGGACATCGGCCGGTATCTTGGCCTGGTACTTTTCAGTCAGTTTGGAGGTATGTGCCACGGGACCCCTGTAGTAAAGTAATACCGTATTTCTATATCACAGCGCCCGAATCCCTGCCCGCGATGCCGCGCTCCCGGTCGCCGGACAAGCCGCTTTCGGCGAAGGATCCTGGGCTAGATCGGTAGCGCCGTGGTGCACTTGATCCGCTCCATGGCGAAGCTCGAGCTGACGTCGAAACGCTCGGCGGTCTTGACCAGCTTCTTATAGCACACGTCATAGCCCTTGATGTCGGACGGCACCACGCACAGCAGGTAGCC
>Ga0194132_10012321_pt1 | contig 10691 bp, 10 predicted proteins | sample TA2KigOf80mmetaG_FD_148612 | JGI IMG/M metagenome (GOLD analysis project Ga0194132, IMG submission 148612) | Freshwater microbial communities from Lake Tanganyika, Tanzania - TA2015054 Kigoma Offshore 80m | ecosystem: Environmental > Aquatic > Freshwater > Lake | place: Tanzania: Lake... | reverse complement strand
GCTGATCGGCTCGGCCGCCGCGGCGACGCGGGCGCCGCCGCCGCCGGACATGGGGACGGGGGTCTTCGTGCATGCCGGATCGTTCCGGAGCCCCGAGCGTGCCGAACGGCTGCGATCGCGCCTCGCCGCGCTCGGCGAGGCCCGCGTCGTGCCGGCCCGTTCGGGCGAGGCCGGCACATGGCGTGTGCGGATCGGACCGCTGGCGACGCCCGAGGTCGCCGAACGCGTGATGGATCAGGCCGTCGCCATCGCCCAGGCCGACGCGCGAACCGCGATCGACTAGGCTCAGCGAGGAGGGAGAGAGAGGCATGACCGCGCCACGCACCGTGATCGCCGCGCTCGCGATCCTTGCGCTGACCGGCGCGGCGGCGAGCCCGGCGCGCGCCATCGATACGCCGGCCAAGCAGGCCTTCATGATCGATGTCGCGACCGGGGCGATCCTACTCGACAAGCAAGCCGACGTCGCGATGCCGCCGGCCTCGATGAGCAAGCTGATGACCGCCTACATGGTCTTCGAGCGGCTCAAGAAGGGCACGCTCAAGATGCAGGACAAGCTCGCCGTGAGCGAGCGCGCCTGGCGCACGGGCGGCTCGAAGATGTTCGTCGTGCTCAATTCGGAGGTCAGCATCGGCGATCTCCTTCGCGGCGTGATCATCCAGTCGGGGAACGACGCCTGCATCGTGCTTGCCGAGGGCCTCGCCGGCAGCGAGGAGGCGTTCTCGCAGCAAATGACGCGCCGGGCGAGGGAGATCGGCCTCACCAGGAGCGTGTTCAAGAACTCGACCGGATGGCCCGATGACGGCCACGTGATGACCGCGCGCGAGATCGCGCTGTTGTCGCAGCGGCTCATCGACGAGTTCCCCGACTACTACAAGATCTACGCCGAGAAGGAATTCACCTGGAACAACATCAAGCAGGGGAACCGGAACCCGCTCCTCTACCAGAACGTCGGCGCGGACGGCCTCAAGACCGGCCACACCGAGGCGTCCGGCTACGGCCTCGCCGCCTCGGTCGTGCGCGACGGAAGGCGCGTGATCCTCGTCGTGAACGGGCTTTCCAGCATGAAGGCGCGTTGGGAGGAGACCGCGCGTCTCGTCAACTGGGCGTATCGCGATTTCGAGAACGTGACGTTGTTCCGGAAGGGCGACACGGTCGAGAAGGCCGACGTCTGGCTCGGGGCGGAACGCGCGGTGCCGCTTGTCGCCGACCGCGATATCGTCTTCACCCTGCCGCGCGCCGCGCGCGACAAGATGAAAGTGGCCGTGGTCTATTCGGGCCCGATCCAGGCACCGATCGCCAAGGGCGCCGCGGTCGCGCAGATCAGGGTCGAGGTGCCGGGTAATGCGCCGGCGAGCCTCCCGCTCGTCGCCGGCGCCGAGGTGCAGAAGCTCGGCCCGATCGGACGCATCGGGAGCGCGGTGCGCCATCTCCTCTGGGGCGCGTCGGGGTGAGCGCCGGATGTTTCATCACGCTCGAGGGCGGCGAGGGTGCCGGCAAGACGACGCAGCAACGGCTCCTGGTCGAGGCCATCCGCCTCACCGGGCGCGAGGCGGTCGCCACCCGCGAGCCCGGCGGCGCACCGGCGGCGGAGGCGATCCGCGCGCTCCTCGTGACCGGTGCCGCTGATCGCTGGCATCCGCTGACCGAGACGCTACTCCACGTCGCGGCACGCCACGAGCATGTCGTGCGCACCATCCGTCCCGCGCTCGAGCGCGGCGCGATCGTCGTGTGCGACCGGTTCTTCGATTCGACCATGGCCTATCAGGGCTACGGCCAGGGCGTGGCGCGCGAGACGATCGAGGCGATCCACGCAACCGTGCTCGGGACGCTCTCCCCCGATCTCACGGTGATCCTCGACATTCCGGTCGAGGTCGGGCTCGCGCGCGCGGCGCACCGCGGCGACGGGCGGACGCGCTACGAGGCGATGACGCCCGACTTCCACCAGCGCCTCCGCGACGGTTTTCTCGACATCGCGCGGCGCGAGCCGGGGCGGTGCGTCGTGGTCGATGCGACGCGGCCACCCGAATTCGTTCATCGCGACGTGCGCAAGGCCGCCTCGGCACGGCTCAGGATCGCGGGGCTCTGAGCGATCATGGCCGAGCGTGACGAGAAGCCCTCGATCCCCGCGCCGCGCGAGACGGTCGATCTTCTCGGCCACGCGGCGGCCGAGGCGGTGCTCCACGAAGCGTGGCGGTCCCGGCGGCTGCCGCATGGCTGGCTGTTCACCGGGCCGGAAGGGATCGGCAAGGCGACGCTCGCGTTCCGTTTCGCCCGCTTCGTCCTCGCCGACGGCGGCGGAGAGGCGACCCTGACCGGCGGGCTGTTCGGTGACGGGCCGCCGGTGACGCAATCCCTTCGTCTCGCGCCGGAGCATCCGGTGTTCCGCCGGGTCGCCGCCGGCGGCCATCTCGATCTCCTGACCCTCGATCGACGGGAGAAGACGGTGATCTCGGTCGAACAGGTCCGCGCCGCGGTCGCCTTCCTCGCGCTGACGCCGGGCGAGGGGACGTGGCGCGTCGTCATCGTCGACTGCGCCGACGACATGAACGTCAACGCGGCCAACGCGCTCCTCAAGGTGCTGGAGGAGCCACCCGACCGCGCGCTCCTCATCCTCGTCAGCCATGCGCCCGGAAGCCTCCCGGCGACGATCCGCTCGCGCTGCTGCCGGCTCGCGCTCCGGCCGCTCGACGACGGCGACGTGCGGACGCTCCTCGACCGCATGCGGCCCGATCTCGCGCCGGGCGAGGCGACGTCGCTCGCGCGGCTCGGCGAGGGCTCGATCGGGCGTGCGCTTAGTCTTGCCGACGGCGGCGGGCTCGATCTCTATCGCCAGATCGTGGCGGTCGCCGAAAGTCTCCCGCGCCTCGATGTACCGGCTCTCCATGCGCTCGCCGATCGGCTGGGTCGCGCCGGGGCGGATGGCGCGTTTACCATGACCATGGACCTGTTGCGCTGGTGGATCGCCCGCCTGGTGCGGGCCGGCGCCGCTTCCCGCGGCGCACGCCTCGAGCTTCCCGGCGGCGAGGTCGTGCCGGGCGAGACCGACGCCGCGCGACGCGTCATCGGGGGCGGCGCGCTTGAACGCTGGGTGGATGTGTGGGAGAAGATCAGCCGTCAGGTCGCGCAAGCCGACGCGCTGAACCTCGACCGGCGCCAGGTGGTCCTTGGCGCCTTTCACGCTTTGGAAGAGGGTGCGCGCTAGCGCAAACATGTCCGGGCGCAGGACCTACTACCTGACGACGCCGATCTATTACGTGAACGACGTGCCCCATATCGGGCACGCCTACACGACGCTCGCCTGCGATGCGCTGTCGCGGTTCAAGCGGTTGGACGGGTTCGACGTGCACTTCCTGACCGGCACCGACGAGCACGGCCAGAAGGTCGAGAAATCGGCCGCCGCCGCCGGGATGGAGCCGCAATCCTTCACCGACAAGGTGTCGCAGAACTTCCGCGATCTCGCGCGGACGATGAACTACTCGAACGATGATTTCATACGCACGACCGAGCCGCGGCACATCCGCGCCTCGCAGGCGATCTGGAACGCGCTCCGCGACAACGGTCACATCTATCTCGGCACCTATTCGGGCTGGTATGCGGTGCGCGACGAGGCGTTCTACGCCGAGAGCGAACTCGTCGAGGGGCCTTCCGGCAAGAAGCTCGCGCCGTCGGGCGCCGAGGTCGAATGGGTCGAGGAGTCGAGCTATTTCTTCGACCTGTCGCAGTGGCAGGATCGCCTCCTCGCGTTCTACGACGAGAACCCCGACTTCATCGCGCCGCCGTCGCGGCGGAACGAGGTCATCAGCTTCGTCCGCCAGGGCCTCCAGGATCTGTCGGTCTCGCGGACGAGCTTCACCTGGGGCGTGTCGGTCCCGGACGATCCCGGACATGTCATGTATGTCTGGCTCGATGCGCTCACCAATTACTGCACGGCGGTCGGCTATCCCGACACGGACTCGGCCGATTTCACCAAATGGTGGCCGGCCGACCTCCACATGGTCGGCAAGGACATCGTCCGCTTCCACGCGGTCTACTGGCCGGCGTTCCTGATGGGCGCCGGGCTCGCGCCGCCGCGGCGCGTGTTCGCGCATGGTTGGTGGACAAACGAAGGCCAGAAGATCTCGAAGTCGGTCGGCAACATCATCGATCCGCTCGACATCGTCGCGCGCTACGGGATCGACCAGGTGCGCTATTTCCTCCTGCGCGAGGTGCCGTTCGGCAATGACGGCGATTTCTCGCACCGGGCGATCGTCGGGCGCATCAACGGCGATCTCGCCAACGATCTCGGCAATCTCTGCCAGCGCGCCTTGTCGATGATCGGTCGCTACTGCGATGGCGTGCTGCCCGAGCCAGGCCCTTACGGCGCGGCCGATCTCGCGCTCCTCGGCGCCGCCGATGGCATGATCGACGAGCTCCGCCACGAGATCGACGCCCAGGCCTTCAACGAGATGCTCGATACGATCTGGGTCGTCGTCCGCGCCGCCAACGGCTATGTCGACCACCAGGCGCCGTGGAAGCTCCAGAAGGAAGATCCGGCGCGTCTCAAGACCGTCCTTTATGTGCTCGCCGAGACGATCCGTGCGCTCGGGATCGTGTTGCAGCCGGTGATGCCGGACTCGGCTTCGCGCATGCTCGACCAGATCGCGCTCGCCGCCGACCGGCGGAGCTTCGCCCATCTCGGTCGTGCGCACGCGCTCCGGCCGGGCGCACGCTTCCCCGCGCCGAGCGGAATATTCCCGCGTCTCGTCGAGGACGAGAAGCCGGCCGCCAAGGCGAAGCGCTAGCGACCGGCGCGGATCGCGTCCCATGCTCGTCGACAGCCATTGCCATCTCGACTTCGATGTGTTCGACGCGGATCGCGAGGCCGTGCTCGCCCGCGCGACCGCGGCGGGCGTCGCCTGCGCGGTCACGATCGGAACGCGGTTGAGCCGTTTCGACCGCGTGCGCGCGCTCGCGGAATCATCGCCCCGGCTCTTCTGCTCGGTCGGCATCCATCCGCACCAGGTCGAGGAGGAGGGGGTGGCGGACCCAGCACGCCTCGTCGCGCTCGCCGCCCACCCCAAGGTCGTCGGCATCGGCGAGTCGGGGCTCGACTATTTTTACGACCGCAGCCCACGCGACGATCAGAAAGCGGGCTTCCGCGCCCATATTCGAGCGGCGCGCGAGACCGGGCTGCCGCTGATCGTCCATGCCCGCGATGCCGACGACGACACGGCCGCGATCCTCGCCGAGGAGCACGCGGCCGGCGCCTTCAGTGGCGTTCTCCACTGCTTCACGTCGGGCCGCGCGCTCGCCATGACGGCGCTCGAGCTCGGTCTCTACATCTCGTTCTCGGGGATCGTGACGTTCCGCAATGCCGAGGACTTGCGCGCCATCGCGCGCGAGGTGCCGCTCGAGCGCATCCTGGTCGAGACCGATGCGCCGTTCCTCGCGCCGATCCCGAACCGGGGCAAGCGCAACGAGCCGTCCTTCGTCGTCCACACCGCAGCCGCGGTCGCCGATCTCAAGGGCATCGACCGGGCGCGCTTCGCCGCCGCGACGACGGTGAATTTCGAGCGACTCTTCGCCAAGGCGGTCGTGCCGCGGCCATGAAGATCACCATCCTCGGCTGCGGCGGATCGGGGGGCGTGCCGCTGATCGGTGACCATTGGGGCGTGTGCGATCCGAACGAGCCGCGCAACCGCCGCCTCAGGCCCTCGATCGTGGTCCAATGGCAGGGCAAGACGATCCTCGTCGACACGACGCCCGACCTCCGCACGCAACTGCTCGCCGCCGGCATCGGCGCGATCGATGCCGTCCTCTATACCCACGCGCACGCCGACCATGTGCACGGGATCGACGATCTCCGCTCGGTATGGCGGGTCACGCGGTCGACCATCGACGTCTACGCCGAGGCCGATGTTCTGCGCTCGGTGGTCGAGCGCTTTGCCTACATGTTTCCGGGCCGCGGGAGCGCGGACTCGTTCTACGCGCCGATCCTGGTCCCGCATGTCATCGAGGGACCGTTCCGGGCGGCGGGTCTGCCGATCGTGCCGTTCCGCCAGGACCACGGCCTCGGGCCGTCGACCGGCTTCCGCTTCGGGCCGTTCGCGTACTCGACCGATGTGGTCCAGCTTCCGGAGGAAGCCTTCGCCGCGCTCGCCGGCATCACGACCTGGGTCGTCGACTGCCTGAGGCCCGGCAACCCGCATCCGACGCATGCTCATCTCGACCGCACGCTCGCATGGATCGAGCGTGTCGGGCCGGCGCGCGCCTTTCTCACGCATCTCAATCACCAGGCCGACTACGCGACGGTCGCGGGGCTGTGTCCGCCGGGCGTTGTTCCGGCGCATGACGGCCTTGTGATCGAGGTGGCGGAGGCCGCCTCGGCGGTGGGTCTCGACGCACCGGCCGCGGCGCGCTGAGCGATGTCAATATTTTCCATAATACATATTATGCGACAGATGGGGTCGAGGTGGCCGATAGCGATCGCGCGTCTTTATCCCCCAACCCATCGGGCTTTGCGGGCCTCCCCCGCGGGTTCACCTCGTCGGATCGCCGCGCCGGATCACCAGCTGGATCACACGGTGACGCGATGACCGACCGCGCCGCGATCGACCGGCTCCTCGAAATAATGGCGCGGCTCCGCGATCCCGCCGGCGGTTGCCCGTGGGATATCGAGCAGACCTTCGCGACGATCGCGCCCTATACGATCGAGGAAGCCTACGAGGTCGCCGATGCGATCGAGCGCGGCGACCTCGCGGCCCTCAAGGACGAGCTCGGCGATCTGTTGCTCCAGGTCGTGTTCCACGCCCAGATGGCCGCGGAACGCCGCGCGTTCGCGTTCGCCGATGTGGCGCACGGGATCGCGGACAAGCTGATCCGCCGCCATCCGCACGTGTTCGGGGCCGGCGACGCCGCGACGCCCGACGCCGTGGTCACGGCGTGGGAGGACATCAAGGCCGCCGAGCGTGCGGCCAAGGCCGAGACCGGCGCGACCGCGAGCGCGCTCGACGGCGTGGCCCGTTCGCTGCCGGCGCTCACGCGTGCCGAGAAGCTCCAGAAACGGGCCGCGCGCGCCGGCTTCGACTGGCCCGACGCGGCGCCGGTCGTCGCCAAGATCGAAGAGGAAATCAACGAGTTGCGGGCCGAGATGAAAGCCGCGTCGCGACCCGGACGGATCGCCGAGGAGCTCGGTGATCTCCTCTTCGCCTGCGTCAACCTCGCCCGCCATCTCGATGTCGATCCCGAGGCCGCGCTCCGCGATGCCAACGCAAAGTTCGAACGCCGTTTCCGTCACATCGAGACGACGATCGCCGCCGAGGGACGCGACACGCGGACGGTCAGTCTCGATCGGCTCGACGCCTTGTGGGACGAAGCGAAGCGGCGCGAGAAATCGACTGGAGGAGACTGAGCGATGCGCTGGAAGGGTCTGCGGCGGAGCCGGAACGTCGACGACCGGTGCGATGGCGTCGGTTTCGGCGGTTCCTCCGGTGGCGGGTTCCCCGGGCCAGTATCGCGTGGCGGCATGGGCCGCGGCACGGTCGGCGGCGGGCTCGGCATCATCGTGATCCTGGTGCTCGGGCTCCTGTTCGGATTCGACCCGAACGTATTGCTCCAAGGCCCGCAGCAGGAATCCTATCAGCCACCGCCGGTGTCGCAGCGGGGTGCACCAAGCCAGGCGCCGGACGAGCTCGCCGATTTCGTCTCGGCCGTTCTCGGTTCGGCCGAGGACACATGGCACGCGATCTTCCGCGATGAGCTCGGCCAGCCGTATCGCGAGCCCCGCCTCGTGCTCTTTTCCGGACGCGTCCATTCTGCCTGTGGCATGGCCGCGTCCGCGATGGGCCCCTTCTATTGCCCGACCGATCAGCAGGTCTACATCGACCTCTCCTTCTATCGCGCGCTCCGCGAGCGGTTCCGCGCGCCGGGCGACTTCGCGCAGGCCTACGTTGTCGCGCACGAGGTGGGCCACCACGTGCAGAACCTTCTTGGGATTGCCGAGAGGGTGCACGCAATGCGCGGTCGCGTGAGCCCGGTCGAGTTCAATCAGATCATGGTGCGCACGGAGCTCCAGGCCGACTGCTTCGCCGGCCTTTGGGCACACCGCGCCGATCGCGCGCGCGGGATCATCGAGACCGGCGATGTCGAGGAGGCGCTGAACGCCGCGAGCGCCATCGGCGACGACAATATCCAGCGTCAGACCCAGGGTCACGTGGTCCCCGACGCGTTCACCCACGGCAGTGCCGCGCAGCGCGTGCGCTGGTTTCGTCGCGGGCTCGAAACCGGCCGGCTCGATGCGTGTGATACGTTCGGCGCCGAGCAGCTGTGAGCGGTCGGCTCAGTCCTCGGCGAGGAGGCGCATCAGGCTCGATGTGTCCTGGCGCTGGCCGCCCTTGGCCTGGACGGCCTTGTAGAACTGATCGACCAGCGCGGTGAGCGGCAGGCGTGCGCCGTTCCGATCCGCCTCTTCGAGACAGATGCCAAGGTCTTTCCGCATCCAATTGACGGCAAACCCGAAATCATACCGTCCTTCAAGCATTGTCTGAGCGCGGTTCTCCATCTGCCAGCTCTGCGCCGCCCCTTTCGAGATGACGCCGACCACCTTGTCGACGTCGAGGCCGGCGCGAACGCCGAAATTGAGCGCCTCGGCGAGGCCCTGGACGATGCCGGCGATACAGATCTGGTTCATCATCTTGGCGAGCTGACCCGAGCCCGGCGGTCCGAGAAAGACCGGACGGCCATAGGCCTCCATCGCCGGCCGCGCGCGCTCGAATGGCCCCGCCTCGCCGCCGACCATGATGGTGAGCGTCCCCTTCTCCGCACCGGCCTGGCCGCCCGACACGGGCGCATCGAGGAAGCCGATGCTCTTCGCCTTTGCCGCGTCGTGCAACTCGCGCGCGACGGTCGCCGACGCGGTCGTGTGGTCGACCAGCACCGCGCCCGGTTTCATGCCGGCGATCACCCCGTGGTCCCCGTAGGCGACGGAGCGGAGATCGTCGTCGTTCCCGACGCAGAGGCAGACCGTCTCGGCGCCCGCCGCCGCCTCGCGCGGGGTCGGCGCGGATCGGCCCTTATACGTCGAGGTCCAGGCGGCGGCCTTGGGTGCGGTGCGGTTGAACACGGTGACCTCGAAACCCTTGGCGACGAGATGGCCCGCCATCGGGAAGCCCATCACGCCGAGGCCGATGAATGCCGCCTTGCCCGCCATGTCCTGACCCTTTCCCCATGCTCGCGTCGCCGGTCCATGTTTCGGCCCGGCGCGCGGCCCGGTCAAGCCCCGGCGCGGGGCATCAGGCGCGGGATCAGGCGGGCTTCATCTCGGGGGTCAGCACGGCGCGAATGTTGCGCCAGCGGTCGCGGTCGGGCGCGAGAAGGAGCGTGCCCTCGCGCGCCGGACGCGGCGCGTAGGCGGTTTCCTCGAGCGATGCGGCAAAACCGCCGGCTTCGCGATGGATCAGCTCGCCCGGCGCGTGGTCCCATGGCTTGAGGTTGCGGTAGAGCGCGAAGTGGAGCCGGCCGGCGTCGAGCGCGAGATATTCCTGGCCGCAGCAGCGCGCCCGGCTGAGGGTCGCGAAGCGCGCCGCGATCGCCGCGTTGTTGCGGAGCCTGTTGCCGAGCGAGCCGCGCATCGCCGCGAGCGGCGGCGCATCGGCGACCGTGAGCCGACGCGCGCCGTCCCAGGCGCCTCCGCCGTCCTCCGCGATCACCGTGCGGTCGGCGACCGGATCATGGATCCAGCCCATCCGTGTGCGGCGCCCGACGACGAGGGCGACCATCATCGCGAACGCGGCATTGCCGTCGGCGAAGTTCGCGGTGCCGTCGATCGGGTCGAGGACCCAGATCGGATCATCGCCCTCGAGCGCGTCGAACACCGTCTCGTTCGCCTCGGCCGCTTCCTCGCCGACGATCCTGGCGCCGGGAAGAAGATCGCCCAGACGGTGGGCGAGGACGGCCTCGGCGGCGTGGTCGGCGACGGTGACGACGCTGCCCTTCGCCTTCTCCCAACGCTCATCGGCCGCGAGCTGGCGGAAACGCGGCAGCACCTCCGTCTCGGCGGCGTCACGGATGATCGAGGCGACCTGTCGCGGGTCGATGCGCATGCCGTCCTTGTAGCGGCAAGTGGTGAAGAAAAGAAACGCCCCGGTGCCGCGGCACTGGGGCGTCCCGTCACGTCGCGATGCGGGTGGTCTAGAAGTCCATCCCGCCCATGCCGCCGCCCGGAGGCATCGGCGGCATCGCGTCCTTCTTCTCCGGCTTCTCGGCGACGAGTGCCTCGGTCGTGATCATCAGGCCCGCGACGGAGGCCGCGTCCTGGAGTGCGGTGCGCACGACCTTGGTCGGATCGACGATGCCGGCCTTGACGAGGTCGGTGTACTCGCCGTTCTGGGCATCGAAGCCCCAGGTCTGGCTCTTGCTCTCAAGCAGCTTGCCGACGACGACCGAGCCCTCGACACCGGCATTCTCGGCGATCTGGCGCACCGGCGTCTGGATGGCGCGCCGGATGATGTCGACGCCGACGCGCTGGTCCTCGTTGCGCGGCTTCACCTTCTCGAGCGCCTTGCCGGCGTAGAGGAGCGCGACGCCACCGCCGGGGACGATGCCTTCCTCGACCGCGGCGCGGGTCGCGTTCATCGCATCCTCGACGCGGTCCTTCTTCTCCTTCACCTCGACCTCGGTCGCGCCGCCGACGCGGATCACCGCGACGCCGCCGG
>Ga0194132_10012319_pt1 | contig 10694 bp, 6 predicted proteins | sample TA2KigOf80mmetaG_FD_148612 | JGI IMG/M metagenome (GOLD analysis project Ga0194132, IMG submission 148612) | Freshwater microbial communities from Lake Tanganyika, Tanzania - TA2015054 Kigoma Offshore 80m | ecosystem: Environmental > Aquatic > Freshwater > Lake | place: Tanzania: Lake Tanganyika... | reverse complement strand
GCCCACGCGCGCTCCGCGGCAGCGCATGCGCGGCGACGACCGGCGGCGTCAGCTCATCGACGCGGCGCTGCACGTGTTCGCGACGCGCGGCTTCCCGGGGGCGACCACGCGGGCCATCGCCGAGGCGGCGGGCGTGAGCGAGGCGATCATCTTCCGGCACTTCGCCAGCAAGGAAGACCTGTACGCGGCCATCCTCGAGCAGAAGGGAGCGGAGACGGGCCTTGCCGACGCGATCGAGGGCTTTCGGCAGCGGGCCGCCGCCTGCGACGACGAGGGGCTGTTCCGCGATCTGGCGGCGAAGATCCTGGACAGCTACCGCACCGATCCGGACTTCAGGCGGCTGCTCCTGTACGCCTCGCTCGAGGGGCACACCATCGCCCGTGTGGCGCAGCAGACCCTCGAGCTGCCGATGTTCGGGTTTCTCCGCGACTACGTGGCCAGACGGCAGCGGGCCGGCGTGTTCCGCCGCGGTGACCCCGGGCTGATGGTCTTCGCCCTCGTGGCGATGCCGGTCTACTACTCGATCATCACGCGGCTGGTTGGTGTCGATCCCACGGGCAAGGCCGACGACGAGGTGGCGCGGACGTTTGCACGGCTCTTCCTGGATGGGCTGCGCGCTCCGGAACGTCAGCCGCCGACGACCCGTCAAAGAAGGACAAGAACATGACACGCCAGACATTCGGCCCCGGTGTCCTGCTCGTGCCGGGCCTCGCCCTGCAGATTGCCTGTGGCGCCTCCTCGGCCGACGCCCCTGGGGTCTCGGTGCCGGAAAGTGGCCCCCCGGATCCGATCGCGGTGGCGAGCGTCCCGGTGGCTGCCAGGGAGGTGCCGGTGGTCATCCGTGCCACGGGGACGTTCGTCGCCGACGAGGCGGCGGACGTGGCGCCCGCGGTGGCCGGCCTCGTGCGCGAGACCCTGGTGGACGTGGGCGACATCGTGCGCGCGGGCGCTCCACTGGTGCGCCTCGACGACCGTGACGCGCGGCTGCGGCTCCGCCAGGCGCAGGCGTCGCTCCAGCAGGTCTCGGCTGAAGCGGCCCACGCGGCGGCGGAGGCGGAGCGGAATGCCCGCCTGGCTGAGAGCGGGGACATCTCGCGCAGCGTGTACGAACGGTTGAGGACGGCCCGCGAGACGGCGGAGGCCGCGGTGGCCGTGGCCTCCGCGCAGGTGGCGAGCGCCGAAAAGGGGGTGGCCGACGTCGTGATCGAGGCGCCGTTCGGCGGACACGTCAGCCGGCGCCCGGTCGCCGCCGGCGAGCACGTGACACCCGGGTCTCCCGTCGTGACGCTGGTCCGCATTCGTCCCCTGCGTCTGGAGCTGCGAATCCCCGCGACAGAGGCGGCGCGCGTCAGCGTGGGCGTCGACGTGCGCGCCACGGTGCCCGGATTCGGAACGGAGACCTTCGCCGGATCGATCACGGCCATCAGCCCCGCCGTGGACCCCGACTCCCGCGCGCTGTCGGTGGAAGTGACGTTTCCGAATGCCGACGGCCGCCTGCGCCCCGGGATGTTCGCCACCGCAGACGTGCAGCTGCCCGCGATGGAACGCGCGCTGTTCGTCCCTCGCGCGGCGGTCGTCGCCGCGCCGGGTGGCGAGTCGTCCTCGGCGGTCTATGTCGTCGAAGCCGGCGCCGCGGCGCTGCGGGTGGTGCAGCTCTCGGTCGCCGAGGGTGATGAGGTCCGCGTGCGTGCCGGTATCGAGCCTGGCGAGCAGGTCATCATCTCGCCGCTCGACCAGCTCTTCGCCGGGGCGGCGGTGAGCGCCGGTCCGGGTGTGGCCGCCGCAGCCGACACGCCGCAGCAGGAGCCGTCACGTGCAGAAGCTCGCTGACATCTGCGTCCGCCGGCCGGTCTTCGCCACCATGCTCGTGCTGTCCCTGAGCGTGGTGGGGGGCTTTTCGTTCCTGGGGCTCGGCGTGGACCAGTTCCCGGACGTCGACTTCCCGACGGTCGGCGTGGCGGTCATCAACCCCGGCGCGTCCCCGGAACAGATCGAAACCGAGATCACGCGAAAGCTGGAAGGCGCCATCAACACGATCGGCGGCCTCGACGAGATCCGCTCCAGCTCGGTCGAGGGGCGGTCGCAGGTGGTCGCCACCTTCGACCTCGAGAAGGACGAAGACGTCGCCGCGCAGGAGGTGCGAGACAAGGTCAACCTCGTGATCCCCGAGCTGCCAACGACGGCTGAGGCGCCGGTCATCCAGAAGTTCGAACCGGGCGCGTCGTCGATGCTGCAGATCGCCGTCTCGGCGGACCGGCCGCTCCGCGAGGTGACGCGCATCGCCGACTGGGACATCAAGCAGCGGCTCGAGAGCATCGACGGGGTCGGCGAGGTCCGGCTGGTCGGCGGCGCGCGCCGGGAGATTCAGATCCGCCTCGATCCCGAGCACCTGCGCGCCTACGACCTGACCGTGAACGACGTGGCCGGTGCGCTGCGCCAGCAGAACATCGAGATGCCGGCGGGCCGGGTGGCCGAAGGCGCGTCGGAGCTGACCGTCCGTGCGCTCGGTCGGCTCACCGATCCTGAGGCCTTCGCCGAGGTCGCCGTCGTGCGGCGTGGCGCCTACGTCGTGCGCGTGCGCGACCTGGGCGACGTGCTGGACACGCAGGAAGAGCGGCGCAGCGCCTCGTTTCTGAACGGCGAGCCCGCGGTCACGCTGGTCGTGACGAAGCAGTCGGGCGAGAACACCGTGGCGGTGGCCGGCGCGGTCAAGGCGCGCCTGGCGGACCTGGCGGCGGCGCTGCCGCCGGACATCCGCGTCCGGGTCATCCAGGACCAGTCGCTGACGATTCAGGCGGCGGTGGAGGCGCTCGAGGAGCACCTGATTCTGGGCAGCCTCCTCGCGTCGATCGTCATCTTCTTCTTCCTGGCCAACGTCCGCACCACGCTGATCGCGGCCGTGGCCATTCCCACGTCGATCGTGTCCACGTTCGCCCTCATGGCGGCGATGGACTACACGCTCAACCAGATCACGATGCTCTCGCTGACGCTGATGGTGGGCATCGTCATCGACGACGCGATCGTCGTGCTCGAGAACATCTACCGGTTCATCGAAGAGAAGGGGATGACGCCGTACAGGGCCGCCATCGAAGGGACCCGGGAGATCGGCCTGGCGGTCATGGCCACGACGCTGTCGCTGATGGCCGTGTTCATCCCGGTGGCCTTCATGGGCGGCATCGTCGGCCGCTTCATGGCGTCGTTCGGGCTGACGGCAGCCTTCGCCGTCGGCGTGTCGCTGCTCGTGTCGTTCACGCTGACGCCGATGTTGAGCTCGCGGTTCATCCGGATCCAGCACCGCGCGGATCGTCCCGAGGGCGGGTCGAAGGCCACGCCGTTCTTCCGGCCGATCGATCGGAGCTACACGGCCATGCTCCGCTGGTCGATGGCGCACCGGGGGGTTGTCGTGGCCGCCTGCGTCCTCGTCGTCGCGGCGATCCCGCCGCTGTTCATCATGACGAGCAAGAACTTCCTGCCCACCGACGACGAAGGTGCGTTCGTCGTCAGCGTGCGCGCGCCGGAGGGGACGAGCCTGGCGTCGACGGTCAGCGTGCTCGACCGGATCGCGCGCGACATGCGTGCCATGCCGGGCGTGACCGACACGCTCGTCGCCGCCGGCGAGGCGGAGGGCGTGAACGCCGGGTCGGTCCACGTGCAGCTCGCGGCCCTCGAGGACCGGCAGCGGAGCCAGGCGCAGTACATCGGCGACGCGCGCGGCGTCCTGGCGGGCTATCCGCCGGATCTGCGGACGGCGGTCCGGCCGGCGGGTGGGCCGGGCGACGGCCCGGGCGGCGGCGGGGACATCACCTACACCGTCGCGGGTCCGGACCTCGACCAGCTCGGCAGGTACGCCGAGGCGCTCGCGGGCCGACTCCGGGAGAACCCGACGGTGGTGGACATCGACACGTCGCTGGTGCTCGGCAAACCCGAGCTCCGGATCGCCATCGACCGCGAGCGCGCCGCCGACCGGGGCGTGCGCGTCCAGGACGTGGCGCGGGCGCTGAACACGCTCGTGGCCGGCGAGGCCGTGTCCACCTTCGACGTGGGCAACGAGCAGTACGACGTGCGGCTGCTCGCGAAGGAGGCGTACCGCACCAGCCCGGACGCGCTGGAGCGGCTGACCGTGTCGTCGAGCCGGGAGGGCACGGTGCCGCTCAGCGAGGTCGTGTCGATGGAGCGGGCCACGGGCCCCTCCACGATCGACCACCTGAACCGCGAGCGCCAGGTGACCGTGATTGCCAACCTCACGCCCGACGGATCGCAGGCCGACGTGCTCGCCGAGCTGGACGAGGTGGCCGCCGGGCTCCGCATGCCGGCCGGCTACACGTCCGGTCCGGCCGGGATCTCTGAAGAGCTCGGCAACGCGGCGTACTACTTCGCGCTGGCGATCGTGCTGTCGTTCGTCTTCATGTACATCGTGCTGGCCGCGCAGTTCGAGTCGTTCCTGCACCCGATCACGATCCTGCTGACGCTGCCTCTCGCGATCCCGTTCGGCATCCTGTCGCTGCTGGTGACGGGGCAGTCAATCAACGTCTTCTCCGGGCTGGGGCTGCTGCTGCTGTTCGGGATCGTGAAGAAGAACGCCATTCTGCAGATCGACCACATGAACACGCTCCGCGAGGCGGGGCTGGAGCGGTACGACGCCATCATCCAGGCCAACCGCGACCGGTTGCGGCCGATCCTGATGACGACGCTGGCGCTCATTGCCGGCATGATGCCGCTCGTCCTCTCCAGCGGCGCCGGCGCGTCGTCCAACCGGTCGATCGGCGTCCTCGTGGTCGGCGGCCAGGCGCTGTGTCTGTTGCTGACGCTGCTGGCGGTGCCGGTGTTCTACTCGCTGTTCGAGGACGCGAAGATGCTTCCGGCGCGGCTGATGGGACGGAGCCCTCGCGCGTCGAGGGCGGGACCCCATGCAGCCGTTCCGGTGCCGGCGGGAGACGGACGTGAGTGACGTGTGGCTGGGCCCGGTTCGCGTGATGGTCGGGCCCCGGCTCGTTTGCGGGCTGGTGGCGGCGCTCCTGTCCGCGACGGCGAACGTCGCGCGCGCGCAGAATCCTCCTGGCGGTGCGGCGGTGCCGGCCACCGCGCTTCGGGTGGCCATCAGTGGCGGCGAGGTCGTGGCGCCACCGCGGCCCGGCATCGCGGGCGATGCGCCGCTGTCCCTCGAGGAGGCGGTGGCGCAGGCGCTGGAACACAACAAGGACCTGGCGGTGTCGCGGCTGGCGCGCGCGCAGGCGGGTTTCGGCGTCGGCGCCGCGCAGGGAGCGTTCGACCCCAGGATGGCGTTCGAGTCGTCGTTCCTCCGCCAGGTCACGCCGGTCGGCTCGCTGATCGGGGGCGCCGCCAGCGGCGCGCTGACGTCGCAGGACGTCGTGGCCGGCCCCGCCGTACACGGACGCGTGGCGCCGCTCGGCACTGCCTGGGACGTGAGCTTCCTGTCACGCCGCCAGACGAGCGACAACGAGTTCGTCACGCTGAACCCGCAGTTTCCGAGCACGCTCTCGCTCAACTTCGTGCAGCCGCTGCTGCGCGGCCGCTCCATCGACGACGCCCGCCGGAGGCTCGAGGTGGCCAGGCGCGGCGAGACGCTGTCGGCCGAACAGGTGCGCGCGTCGGTCATCGAGGTCGTGACGCGCACCGAACAGGCGTACTGGCAGCTCGTGTTCGCGGCGCGCGATCTGGACGTGCAGATCGAGGGGCTGGATCTCGCGCGCCAGCAGGTGGCGGGGACCGAGCGGCTGGTCGAGCAGGGCGCGGCGGCACCCATTGACGTGGTCGAAGCCCGCGCACAGGTCGCGGCGATCGAGCAGAACGTGTACGGCGCCCAGACGCGGTTGACCCGGGCGGAAAACGCGCTCAAGGCCCTGATCGCGCCCGACGCCGAGGCGGGGATCTGGTCGCGGGCGCTCCTGCCGGTGAGCGAGCCCCGCGTGCTGGCATCGGGCGAAGCGCTGGACGGCGCGGTGTCCCGTGCGCTCGCCCGGAGGCCGGAGCTGGCGCAGCTGGCGGCATCGACGGCGGCCAACCGGACGGACACCGAGTACTTCCGGGACCAGACTCGACCGGAGTTGAACCTGGTGGCGTCCTACACCAGTTCCGGGCTCGCCGGTCAGCTCATTCCGCCCGGGCCGAACCCGTTCACGTCCGGCTTTCAGCCGATCCTCGATCGGCTGAACGCGCTCTCGATGGCCCAGGGGCTCGGGCCGCTGCCGACGTTCGAGCTCGGCGGCGGTGGATCGTCCGTGCCGCCCCGTCTGGTCGGCGGGCTCAGCCAGTCGCTCGGGTTGCTCGCCGGGCAGGACTTCCCGACGGCGCGGGTGGGGCTCCGGATCGCGCTGCCGCTCCGGAACCGCACGGCCGAGGCGAACCTGGCCTCCGCGCTGGCCGACGGCCGGCGGCTGGCGATTCAGCGGGAGCAGATCGAGGAAGCCATCGGCGTCGAGGTGCGGAACACCCTCCAGGGCGTGCAGTCCGCGCGGGCCACGCTGGCGGCCGCCGCCGAGGCGCGCCGGCTCTCGGAGGAGCAGTACGAGAGCGAACAGCGCCGCTTCGAAGCCGGTACGTCCACGCTGTTCCTCGTCCTGCAGCGCCAGACCGCGATGATCACGGCGCGCAGCCGGCACGCGCAGGCGGAAACCAGCCTGGCCGTGGCGATCGCCGATCTCCACGCCGCGACGGGCGACGTGATCGACGTGCACGGCATCCGGCTGGCCGGCGCGGGTACGGCGCCGTAGGGCCCCACGCCGCGTGCGTGCGGCGCCGAGTCCGGCGGGCCGTCAGGCCCTGAGGTGGTCGGCCTCCCACGCCTGCACGAGCTTCTTGATCGCCTTGCGATCCGCGATGCCGCCGGTGAGCACGCGCCGCGTCAGGTCGCCGAGCTCACCGTCGCTGGCGAACCGCAGGGCGCAGAGCTGATCGATCGTCAGCTCGCCGATTCTGGGCCGGAGGTCCTCCGGGAGCAGCCGCTCCAGCCGCAGGCGCATCTCCAGCCGGATGACGCGGTCCTGCACCTTCAGCGCGAACACGCGGGCGAAGAAGAAGATCATCACGAGCGCCACGGCGGCCACGAGCGCCATGACCCGGTCCACCGAGAAGTCGGTGACGACCCGGTAGATCGCCCACAGCGCGTAGGCGACCAGAAGGAAGAACGTGAAGTAGTGGTACGCGGGCACGATCCGCGCGTGGTTGTCGAAGGACTGCGTGCCTGTGTCAGCCATGCCGGCCTCCCGATCGCCTACCGGGCCTCGTTCCGGACGGCAGGCTGGTAGAGCGCCGGCCGCCCGTTCCAGGGCGAGAACTTCTCGGCGGGCACCGGCTCGGAGATCCGGGTCACGTCTTTCGCACGGAAGCCCCACCCGCTGGTGATAATGAACCGTTCCCAGCACCAGCGGCCCTGCCCCTCGTTGCGCAGGATCCCCTCGTAGCGGCCACCCTGTACTCCACCGGCACCGGAGGTCATGAAGTAGGCGCTCAGGTCGGCCCGGGCGAGATCCGGGTGCACGTTGACGGCGATGTTGGAGGAGTGGTGGCCGCCGCCGATCCGCGGCTCGCGGTTGTAGGGCTTGTACAACGGCCTGATCGCGTCGATCCCCTCGAAGTGCAGGTCGTCACCCCCGGCGCCGGGGAAGTTGGGGACGTCGAGGATTGCGTCGGCGCAGAAGGTCGTGAAGATGTCGTCGCCGTGGCCGGTGTCCATGCTGTAGAGGTACTGGTTGAAGGTGTTCAGCACCTCTTCCTTCGCCTCGAGCCGCGCGAGGCGCGAGCGGAGCTCCTCCAGTTCGGCGGTCTGCGCATCCCCGGTCGCCGTGCACGCGGACGTCGCTCCGAGGATCAGTGCCGCCAGCGTGCCTGTCATCAGCCTGGTCATGGTCGGTTCCTCCCAAAACGCGGGGCCGTGTGCTGCCGGCCCTGCTGCGGCGCCAGCATAGCAGGCTTGCCGTTCATCGGTACCCGACCGCGGTGCGGTCGCGGACCGAGGCACGTACCTCGTCGTCTGGAAGAACGAGGACGGCCGCTGCAAGCCGCACGGGGACGTCTTCGATTCGAGCCAGCCTGGCGCGTCGCGCAGGCCTTCGCAGACCGGCACTCGCGCGGTGTCAGCGCGCGAGGAGGTCGGCGACGGTCTCGACGCGCAGAATCCGGTCGATCGAGGAATCCGATCCATCGAGCATTCTGACCCGTGTAACATCGTCGAGTCATGCGGTCCAATCGAGCCGGTCGAGTCCTACGCGTCCGCCGTGCCGGGATCGCCGCGGTGGCGCTCTGTGCGGTTGCGCTGGCGGGCGGCCCCGTCGACGCGCAGCCGCCGGCGGGTGCGGCGTCCCGGGACAGTCCGTCCGGCCCGGCCGTGTCCCCCGACGGCCTGCCGCTCCCGCAACTCCCCGAGACGATCGCCCGCGACGCCGAGCGCGGTGTCACCATCCGCGCCGTCCGGCTGACGCAGTCGCTGAACGTCGACGGCGCGCTCGACGAGGTGGTCTACCGCGACCTGCGGCCGGCGTCGGGGTTCATCCAGACCGAGCCGGTGGCCGGCACGCAGGCGGTGGACCAGACCGAGGTGTGGGTGTTCTTCGACGACAACGCGGTGTATTTCAGCGCCCGGTGCTACGACTCTGCGCCGGAATCTGACTGGGTCGCGAACGAAATGCGGCGCGACAACTTCAACGTCTTCCAGGGCGACAACCTGGGCATCCTCGTCGACACGTTTCGCGACCGGCGCAACGGGATCGTCTTCAACATCAACGCGCTCGGCGGCCGGCTGGATGGCCAGATGTTCGACGAGCGCGCCTTCAACGCGGACTGGAACCCGATCTACGAGCTGGCCACGGGCCGCTTCGACGGCGGGTGGACCCTCGAGGTGGCGCTGCCGTTCAAGTCGTTCCGCTACGGCGCGGGCCGCCAGCAGGTCTGGGGACTGCAGTTCCGCCGGAGCGTCCGGCGCACCAACGAGCACTCGTACCTGGCGCCGTTGCCGGCGGAGCAGGGCTCGCAGGGGCTCTTCATGTCGTCGATGGCGGCGGCCCTCGTCGGGATCGAGGCGCCGGAGGGCGGACGCACGCTGGAGTTCAAGCCGTACGCGATCGCGAACCTGACGAGCGACGCGGCACGCGGCGTCAGCAACGACCCGGGCGGCGATGCGGGCCTGGACGTGAAGTACGCCGTCACGCAGGGGATCGTCGGCGACCTCACGGTGAACACCGACTTCGCGCAGGTCGAGGCGGACGAGCAGCAGGTCAACCTGACGCGGTTCAGCCTGTTCTTCCCGGAGAAGCGGGAGTTCTTCCTGGAGAACCAGGGCCTGTTCACCTTCGGCGGCGCCGGCGCGCGTGGCGGCGGGGCGACGCCGGTCCTCTTCTACAGCCGGCAGATCGGGCTCTTCCGCGGGCAGGCCGTGCCGCTCGACGTGGGCGGCCGGCTGACCGGTCGCGTGGGACGCTTCAGCCTGGGCGTGCTGAACATCCAGGCCGGTGAGGCGCCGCAGGCGGGCGCGCCCTCCACGAACTTCTCCGTGGTGCGCGTGCGGCGCGACATCCTGCGGCGGAGCAGCGTGGGGCTGCTGTTCACGGGACGGTCCAGGGCGACCACCGGCCAGAGCTCCGCCGAAACCTACGGAGTGGACGGCCTGCTCTCGTTCTACGACAACGTGAACATCAACACCTACTGGGCGAAGACGAGCGCGCCCGGCCGCGGCACCGACGACGTGAGCTACCGGGGACAATACGACTACGTCGGCGACCGCTACGGCCTGCAGGTGGATCGCATCGTCATCGGGAAGGACTTCGATCCGCAGGTCGGGTTCCTCCCGCGGGGCGACCTCCAGCGCCTCTTCGTGGGCGCCCGGATCAGCCCGCGCCCGCTGTCGATCGCGGCGGTGCGCAAGTTCCGCTGGGTGGCCCGGTTCGAACACATCGCCGATCGGGACGACGTGCTGGAAACGCGCGAGGTGCAGGGAGACTTCGCGATCGAGTTCGAGAACAGCGACCACTTCCTGACCACCTACTCGAACACGTTCGAGTTCCTGGACAGGCCGTTCCCGATCGCGCCCGGTGTCACGATTCCGGTGGGCGGCTACGACTTCCAGGACGTGGAGACGTCGTACACGCTCGGCCAGCAGCGGCGGTTGTCAGGCCGGCTCTCGGCGCAGTACGGCCGTTTCTTCAGCGGCCACAAGACCACGCTCGGCTTCAGCCAGGGACGGCTGGAGCTGACGCCACGGTTCTCGCTGGAGCCCAGCTACTCGTACAACCGGGTGAACCTGCCGCAGGGGCGGTTCACCACGCAGCTGGTGCGGACGCGGACGACCTACACGCTGACGCCCCTGATGTTCGTCAGCGCGCTCGTGCAGTACAACTCCAGCAGCCGCTCGTTCAGCACGAACGCGCGGCTGCGGTGGGAGTACACGCCCGGGAGCGAACTCTTCGTCGTGTACGACGAGGATCGCAACACCGATCCGCTGACGCCCGACCGGTTCACCGAGCTGCGCAACCGTGCGTTCGTCGTCAAGATCAACCGGCTGCTGCGGTTCTGAGCGGCGGACAGCCGACGGGCCGGCTTCAACCGGCCCGGGCGAGCCTTCCGACGCTACGGGCCCTGGCCGGAATACGGTTGCCATCTCGGCCGACGATGCATCCCGCCTCGCGGCGTTGCTCGTCGGTCACAGGCACCCGGCCTGCTCCCTCCTCGCGCCTGGCGATCCG
>Ga0194132_10012318_pt1 | contig 10695 bp, 8 predicted proteins | sample TA2KigOf80mmetaG_FD_148612 | JGI IMG/M metagenome (GOLD analysis project Ga0194132, IMG submission 148612) | Freshwater microbial communities from Lake Tanganyika, Tanzania - TA2015054 Kigoma Offshore 80m | ecosystem: Environmental > Aquatic > Freshwater > Lake | place: Tanzania: Lake Tanganyika... | reverse complement strand
CCTCAAACCACGCTTCCAATCCACGACGCACCGAGAAGGCTTCGTCGTTTAGAATGGTGAGCGACAGGTTATTAAAGGTGCGCTGACCTGCATACTTGATTTCACGTCCCGCAAACTTAACCACAACCGGATTATGCTGCGTACCCGGTAACTCCGAGACGCGGCAATGAAACCGCGTCTTGGCCGTTGCGAGTAATGCCGCAGGACCACCGGCACTTGCAATCAAGCGCGACGGAAAATCCAGCGTCATTTCGAAGAGGGAGGGGCGGGCCCCGCCGTCGAGTAACTGTTCTTTGAAGTCTGTAATACTAGGAAATGCCATGTCTGTCTCCTACTCCTTATTTAGCGTATCTTATGAGAGGTTCGTAATGACTTCGTTGAACGCTACGTCCGACCGCACGGCCACAAAGTTCAACTGAATAAAGTTGATGCTTCGTATCGGTTTGATGTAGATGTCTGCACGGAACTCGTTGCGATCGATGGCATCTTGTGGGTTATTGGTCTGGTCACACACTACATAAAAGTCAGAGATACCCCGACGACCCTTCACTGAGCGGAGGAACGGTTCCACTAAGTTGATGAATGTGTTGCGTGTGTATTCGTCGTTCTGTTCGAACAACTGGAACTTCGCGGAACGGTCAATCGTCTTCTCCAAGACGATGAACAAGCGGCGCACGTTGATGCGGTCGAACGCACTTGGCTTCGATTGCAACGTTTTGTCCCCGAAGAGCACCGTACCTTCACCGGGGAAGGATACGACAGGGTTGACACCCTTGAGATACAGACTGTCGCGATCCGTTTGCTTCGGATTCCACGCTAACTTCACCGTATTGCCGATCTTCAACTGACCACGAGTGAAGCCCGCCGGCGAGAACCACGACTCCGCGACCTGATCGGTGCGTGCCGCCAGACCCGCGATGTCGCCGTTCAGTGGCACATAGCGGTAGACTTGGTTGTATCTGTCGTATTGATACTTCCACCCCGAATCCAACACGGCATAACTGGTAGAAGTCAGCGACTCGCGGAACGCGATAATGTCATCCACCTCCGACCCAACGTTATCGACCACATTTGCGCGCAACGGTGAAATAAACGCCATCGTATACCTACGCGGTTCAACCACGTCGGAGATGATATGCGACGCGACTGCCGCACTGGCTTCTCCCGCCATGATAAAGGAGAGTTCCACCTGCTCATCGCGGAACATGTCATATGCGGCTTCTTTTTGCGCATCCGTCAAGGTTTCACCCGCAACACCACCCGAGAGTGATGCCACGACCGTTCCCACCGGCACGTCAAAGTTCTGACTCGCGGCGTTGCTACCCCAATCCGCACCGTCAGCCGGATGCTCCAAGAACCACACCCACGGTGACCGGGCGTTCATTACATCTGCGTAGTAGTTCAGCGCACCGTTTTCTGCCCTTGCATCGGCCGCTTTACTCAACCCTTCGTAGCGTTCCAACACCGTGTTTGCCGTCCCCGAAATGACTGCGTCTTGGTCAACAACCACAATATGCAGTTCGTCGTTGGCACCGCCACGATCCGACACATACGTTGACGTGCCGGGTGCCGCAGTGAAGAAGCCCGCGTACTTCCACTCGCGGGTAAACGCTGCACCGTTGGCTGCGGCCGAGCTGAACGCACTGTTAACCGTGACTTGCGTTGCGTTGGTCCGGACAGTGACACGACGCTTCTGTGATCCGACAATCAAAGTGTCACCCACTGCTACACTGTTCACGTTCGCACTGAACGTCACTGTGGTGCTATTGAACGACGCATTGATAGAACCTTGCGCGGGGGACAGACGGAATGCAGTGGCGCTGGCACACACTTCAATACGAAGTGAATTACCGAGCACACCCGCATACTTGGCCGCCCACACACCCTCACCGGGGGTGGTGCCCGCAATACTGTTATCGTAGTGATCTTCGTTCTTAATCAGTAACCCAGCACCGTTGTCGGTTGCGTTTTTTGCTGACGTATTCGCATTACGCACCACACGCAGCGTGTTGCTATAAGATAAGAAGTTCGCACCGGTGAAGAAGGAACTGGCCGTATCGTTGTTCGGCTTTCCAAAATTCTCAACCAATTCGGTTTCCGACGAAACCGTCACGACTTGGAGAATCGGACCCCATGTAAAGGATCCTGCAATGGCCCCTTCCGTCAGCGCGACTTGCGTCAGCGCATCTGACCGATCAATTTCGTTAATTACTACGCCTGGACTGACTTGCGTTGCCATAGGTTACTCCTCGGTAAAATCGTAAAATGCTAGGCACGATGATGTGCCAAAGTTATCGAATAATATTTAGTAAACTCAATTCGTTCACCGCAAGAGCCAATCCTCGTCATCATCTTCGTGCGTGTTTCCGAATATTCCCAATGGCATCGGAACGGTATCGTCGACCACAATCGGAACGGGATTGTTTTTACTTTCCGCGACTAATTGTGTATAGGTATCCAATGCGCGGGTATTCGTGATTTCCGCAAAATTTGGTTGTAGGGTGACCCACCCCAGCATTACCAACGGCATCACCAGATCGTCGTGGTGCCCCGTTTCCGCCATATATAACGAACCTTTTTGCACAAATACTGATAATTGTTGAATGATGCGATAGTCATGCAACACAAGATGTTGATTTTCCACTAAGGTTTTTAACACCGCACAGCCGCTGCGTTTGACTCCTGCCGTCATTCGTAGCCCCAGATGACGGTTTATTTTGGCGTTAAACGTCAGCCGCTGTCCTAGTCGCTTTTCCGTCACCGCCGTCATCAGCCGCTCGTATTCGTGATCCCGAGACAAAATAAATGCGACGTCACGACCAATATCCATCACTTCCACCATCACCCACGGCATATAATAGCGTTTCGCATATTGCATAATCACCTGCGGAAACTCCATCGTCGAAATTCGATTGTTGGCATAAGTTGCGACAATACGATACGGCATTTCGGACACATCAACAATCACAAAAGTTGAGTAGTCCAACTCCTGCCCTGACGCGGTGTCCACTAACATTACATACGCACGGGAGTTATCGGGAGGAAGAAACTCTGCATACCCCGTATCATTCGTTTCTATAGGCTGGGTGTGGGTAAGGGTCTGGAGCACCTGCGACCGAATCAAAGTGTAGGAGGTGGACAGGAACGACAAGTCCATTTCTTGGGCGAATTTTTCAGGACCCCCGATGTTGCGGATGGTTTCTTGCTTCCACGCCTCGTCGCGGCCTGGCACATCACTCCAATGGGCGACCGTCGGCACAAAGTCATTGTCGCCTGACTGTGCCTCTACCCAAAACTTGTGAAACAAGTTCATACCGTTTGGGGTAGATACCATGATGAGTTTAGTAGATTTACCAGAAGTAATCGTCGGAAAGGTCGATGCATAAAACTCATTGGCGATATTTTCTGGCACGAAGGCAAATTCGTCACACAGCAGTACGTTATACGACCCACCACGCACCGCACTCGACGATGTGGCGGCGGCGAACACCGACGACCCGTTGGATAGTACGACTTCCATCTTTGCCCATGTCACAACTCCCTGCTGAAGAAATCGTGGCAAGTTTTCATAGGCGAGTTTGAGACGGGATAACAAATCCACAGCCGTGCGCTGTTTATTGGCCGAAATACAACATCGCACATTGGTGTTAAATAACACATACCACAAAAAGAACGCTATCACCGTCGTAGATTTTCCGACCTGACGCGACGCCATCGTGATACTAAATCGATGGTCATGGTAACTTTTGATCATGTTTTCTTGAAACGGGTACAATTCAAAATTGGTAAGTCCCGTATCCAACGAAATAATTTTGACGTAATTTTTGATAAAATATATCGGATCTTTAGAACAGCGAACAAACTCTCGAAGTTCTTCCAGTGTGTATTGATACTGTGCATCGGCGGAAGGTAAACTATTGTCTCGTAACGACAGATTATTATCCATTATTATACCGTGTTTGCCTGTCTTTATTGGTTACTTCCGCGACGGATCTATTAACCGAAGCAATTCGTCTGCGCCACCGTGAAACACAATGCCCTTATCCACATTGACAGTAGAAACCGACGCCGTGGCCTTGGTCGCTCGAATCTCCGCCGCAGTTTTATGCAAACTCTGAAGTTCGCGATGTGCTTCCAATGTGGCGCGCACCAAATCCCCCACAGCCTCGAACGCGCGGGGGGTATCTGTTTGATTCGCAACATCCACCGCACGATGTAGGGTGTTCTGAGATTCCGAGGCCACCGATTTTAACGCACCGCGCGAAAACTCAAAATCTTCGCGGGCGAGTCGTTCTTCCTCACTCCCATCGGGAGGCAATGTCGTGGAGGATACTACCGGCAACACCTCGACCGTTGGAACAAGGTCGGTTGGGGCGGGCACCTCTCCCGTCGTCGGAACCACATCAAAAATAGTGTTTAACGCCTCTTTTGTCAAATCATTCATAATCGCACTTCACAGATACTTACTACTTATAGCCCCGGCGGCACATCCACGTCGTCATCAATGCCTAAACTAATATACGCTTGTTTACCATCGACGTATTCGGTGATCGTTGTCGTGCTATTTACGGGCTTCTGCGGTAGCGCATCGATCGGATCCGGCACAATCTCAATGCGGGCTTGGCGCGCAAATGTCCGCAAGTCCACGATGCTATCTTCATCAATCACACGGCCGCGGCTATCTTCCAACAAAATACGATGCAACGCATCGGTGACCAAATAGTTTGGGCCCTCCACAATAGCCGCACTCGGAATGTTGTATAGATCTACCATGATATGACGAATAATCGACGGGGGGACGGCCGATACTGGGCCATAAAAATTTGCAGATACGTTAAAGGTCCATGTTAGTACAATTTCTCGGGTGTTGGGGAAACTGGCGGTTTCGTACGTATCCGACCATTGTGGCGATCCGCCCTCCATTACGATGCGCATACGATCCAAAATGCCTAGCGACGGAATCACTCGCAGGAGCATCGAATAGTCGGGAGTAAAAAACGGCAGTATCTGTTCGGTGATCTGATTGGCGTCTTCAATACTTCGAGTAATCGCATAAACATTGAATGTCAGAATATACGGAGTTGGCGCAAAGTATCGACGCACCGTATTCAACGCTGCGTCGCGACTAACGCGGGTGCGCGCATTGAGACTATTCAATTTTCGCAACGGATCATACCGCATACCCGTCATTTCAAACGCCAATCGGGGTAGTACAATCGCGGCTTCATTCTCTAGGTCGGGATCTTCACGCAATCGTGTCAGCCAGCCTTCGCGATTGGCATACTCAATAGGCACTACCATGCGTTGGAGTTCATCCCCCGTGGCATCATCGCGCACGACGGTAAGATTTTTGAAAATTGATCCGAACGCAATATGATACTTACGGAGTATCTCGTGATAAAACGGCGCAAACATACTTACACCCCCCCGACAATACGATGTACTTCGCGAGTATCAATAATATCACTGTCCTGTTCGTCAAGATAGATATTATCTGCCGCTTTAGTGTTTGGCATAAGCAGGGTATTCGGTGCAGTTTCTAGATAATAGGACGCCTGGGATGACTGCCCTACCACCAACGTTGTCGGAATAAACTCCCCCTTAATATTTCCCACACGAAGAATGTGATTTTCCGCGTCCCACGAAATCACGTCCGCGCTCGCCGTGCTATCGGAAAGATATGCGCCCTGATAAACGTGCTCACCAACTTCGTAGGTGCCGTCTCCCGATTCCGTCGCCAAGTACAGTGTTTGTTGATAGGCATACGTCTGAGAGTAAATATCAATACTGGGATCGCCGGTCTCAATAACTTCGTGATTGTAGGTAAAGATTTCACACTGCACTTCCCAAAACGTGAGTTTGCCCAGCGGATAAAATTGTCCCTGTGATTTTTCGTGCTCGACAAATTTTACTTCCATCATAACGTTCAATGGTTCGGGAAAATAAATTAAATCGCCTTCCATTGGTCGCGAAGGCGGTAAGGGCTGGTCGATGGGGGTCGGTATTGAAAAATACTCCGCGTCTACCGCCGTGGTATACGGCGCATCGATCGTAAATTTGGTATTACTCTCAATCGAGACCACCGTGCGCGACTGCCCGCTCCGACTGGTCACAACTACATCCCCCACCGTGAGTTCTGTGCGAAATTTCGTATTGTTCCCGCTAACAATAGTTCCGGTGACATCGGCGGTGATTCGACCTGTGGTTATCCGTGCGCGAGGAATAATTTGATCGAACCGCTCACGAGATATCATTAATGAGATTTTATCGTCTACGCGCAAGCCAAACTTGCTCAGAAAGTCTCCCTGCCCATCCCATCCCGTTACATTTTTAAGGTATGCCTCAATAGAATAGGTAGCCGTAAACTTACTCAGAATATCCTCGTTGTATAACGTATCTTCACGGCGTAGAGCGCGGGGCATATAGACCAAATCAAACCCATAAAACTTAATGGCCTCGGTCATTAATCCTTGTAATAAATTTTGCTCGTTGGTGTCTGTCCACCAGCGCACGTAGGAGTTAGTTGCCATTAATTGTCTCCGATGGTGCCCCGCGTGGGGCAAATGAATATCCTTACCCCAATAAACTAAACCACGGGAGGCCCATACCTTGACCAACCGTCAGTAACGGCAACACCCATCCCATCACTAAAAATTCAGGCGGCAATTCAAACTTCGACTGAATCGTGTCCTCTAGTTGCGTGACTTCCCGATTCCCCTCGTCATAGATGGCCCGTCCGTTCAGGCTAATACCTCCCGGCATTTGTACGCCTTCGTACTTAATCAAATTCGACCCCCATTGTCGTTTTACCAATGCGGTCGCATAATCACGCAAAAATCTATCTGACCAAATTTTGGTATAATCTGCGGGATCTAATACACGCTGGGCTTCAACAACCACCCAGTCACCGGCTTTAACTTTTTGTCGCCAGTCTACATCCAGATACAGTTTATTGGCATATCGATTAAATCGTAATTGCGTATCGCCGATGAACAAGTCGTTCAACATTTCCATATGCGAGCGCGTCAGAAAATAGGACACCACACTACTACTAGAAAGCCAACTTAGGTCATTCATCAAAAATTGATAATTCCACGAAAACAACCCCGTGCCGCGATCAACGGCAAATCCGTCAATATTCAACACCCGATACACATTTAATACCAGATCTGAGATGGGTATGTATTGCTTGTCCCAATCCCCCACGTTAATTTGTGCAATAACTCCCGTGGCATTGGATTGCTCCCCCACCAAAGTTTCCCCCACTTGAAAATTTTGTGAATCATTTGGGCGAACGTAGGTAAACATTACGGACGTATTCGAGGATTGCGTAAAAACTTTACCCGCCGTATTTGTAGTTTGACCACGCAGCACTTCATTACTGATAAACTGACCCGTTGTGTTTGCCGTAAACACCACGTTTGACCACGTAAGTTGATGCTTCAGGTAAACTTTTTCGGACGCCGCAAAATGATAGTCTTGAAAGAACGCCAGCGCATCATCAATCCGCTCTTCGAGTTGATCGTCGGCCACATTTACGGTGATGACCGGCTCCCCCAAGCGGCGTTTAATGTACGTCTTGAGTTGCGTGCGCGTAGTTGGTAATGCCATATAGCATATTTAGCAGCACACCGACCATCAGCACTACCCACAGGTACCGGACGATGCGCCCCACACTTGTCGCGACACATGATGCATGCCGCGGGGTCTTCTGTTACACGGATTCTGTCCCTAATTTGTTGGCGTTTTCTTCGAATACTCGACGCCGTTCTTCCCGATATTCCAATGCGCGGGCATACCGAGAATCGAACTGGTCGCCCAAAGTACGCCGTAGCAACGCGAGTCCTCGGGAAACCACATCGTCGCCCCATTCGAGATATCCATTAAAAAACTCTCGTCCTTCTGGAGTGACCTTAATATTATTTCGAATTTCTACCAGTCCATCTTGAATTTTTGGAATGTTTCCAATTAAATATATACACGACGCCTCGGCGGGGGTTTGTTTGTGCTCGGAATCTTTGGTATCGTATCCCTGCAAATTCACCGCACATTGAATGTCGGCTTCACAAAACATAATCCACGAGTATATGGCCTGCACTACCGCAGACATCGGTCGCTTTATATCCCACCGTATCGGGGAATCATACAATTCGTTCGGGCCATTTAGCAATAACCGATTATCATGTGCGCCGATATCAATACCAATAGATTCAAGTCGCGCGTGTCCCACCTCATGATATATCCCTTCCGCACATCCCTGCCAATCATTAGCGGTGACATATACCGCATTAAGCACCAGCCCCGACGTGCGTTGGTGTTTCTCCAGACACGACTTTATTTCATAATGACCCGAAGAACATCCCCGCGCGTGCGGCGTCATAGTTTTTGACCATTTAGCCCAGTATTCATCCAAAAATAATTCAAGCATCTGCGCCCCTGCAGGCCAGGCCGTCAGAAAACGATCAATTCCCGCACACACCTCGGGCGTTATATAAGACACCCCATCTATCATAGGGTTGTCCGAACGACCCACCTCATCGGAGGGATACTGTCGATCTTGTACCACCGCAACGGCGCCATTACACAATCGCAATTCTGACGTAGGGGAGATTTTGTTCCACCCGTATTTTTCGTTCAATATTGCGGCAATAATATGAGAATCATATCCATCGGGTTGAGGTTTTGCGATTCGTGTCCAGTCAATGTTCATGCTACACCTCACTACGGGTTGTTATACAACTTCAGGTTTATCGATATGGGTAATATCCGTATGTGCATTCACAAACGACACATCGGTATGACTATCGACATGCGCACCGTCGGTATGGCTGTCGACATGGGCCGTGTCGGTATGCGCGTCCGTATGGGCGGTGTCCGTGTGGGCATCCGTATGGGCGGTGTCGGTATGCGCGTCCGTATGAGGCGTGTCGGTGTGCGCCGTGTCGGTATGCGCGTCCGTATGAGGCGTGTCGGTGTGCGCGGTGTCGGTATGCGCGTCCGTATGGGCGGTGTCCGTATGGGCATCCGTGTGTGGCGTGTCGGTATGACTATTAACAAACGACACGTCGCTATGACTGTTGACAAACGCTACGTCGCTATGACTGTTGACAAACGACACGTCGCTATGACTGTTGACAAACGCTACGTCGCTATGACTGTTGACGAACGGATCGTCGGTATGACTGTTGACGAACGGATCGTCGACGAACGGATCGTCAGTATGAGGCGTGTCGGTGTGCGCGGTGTCGGTATAGGCATCGTCATGAGAGTCTACATGAAGAGTTTCATAGTCTTCCGGCACGTCGTCATGAGCGTCGGTATGGTCGTCGTCATGCGGCACGTCGGTATACGGCACGTCGTCGTGAGGAGAGTCGGAGTGGGCGGTATCGGTATGGGCGTTCTCATGCGCCTCGTCGGTATGCGCGTCCGTATGGGCCGTGTCGGTATGCGCGTCCGTATGAGACGTGTCGGTATGGGCGTCCGTATGGGCGGTGTCGGTATGGGCGTCCGTATGGGCGGTGTCGGTATGACTATTAACAAACGACACGTCGGTATGACTATTAACAAACGACACGTCGCTATGACTGTTGACGAACGCTACGTCGCTATGGCTGACGTCACTATGACTGTTGACAAACGCTACGTCGCTATGGCTGACGTCACTATGACTGTTGACAAACGACACATCGGTATGGCTATTAACAAACGACACGTCGGTATGGCTGTCGACATGGGCCGTATCGGTATGCGCGTCCGTATGGGCCGTATCGGTATGCGCGTCCGTATGAGACGTGTCGGTATGGGCATTAACAAACGCAGTATCGTTATGTGCCCAATGTTGATCGTTCGCCGCACCAATAAAGTGTAACTGACCATTGGCTAATGAAGGCGCATACGTATCGTCAATCCACATCGATCCTGCGAGCGCACCCACACCGGTGCGATTGGCAACAAACGGACCGTCGATATACCGTTGTGTACCCGACGCGTCGATGTAATGAATCGTGTTGGCGGATATCCACATACTTCCGACTACCGCACCCGCCGGGGTAGCGACAGTGGTGCCTAAGAATCGGAATTGTGTATTACTCGCACTCATCCAATGTAGATACGTCCCGCTCACCCACATCGAACCATTTGATTCATTTGCCATGTAAATCTCCGCGATTCTGCGCGACTACTATACCGCCCACAAGTTTGACCCCACCGGAAGAACAAATCGTCCGTTGGTAGTATTCAGCGTCAATTTTCCGTTTGCGGTGATTCCCGTGCTTGTATTACTATTAAATATCACGGTATTACTGAACGTGCTGGCACCTGTAATGCTCACCGTATTACTGAAACTCGTGGCATTCTGGAACGTCTTATCGCCCGCAAACGTTTGCGTCGTCGTATCGACAATCCCGTTCGCCGAGCTATTCGCCGACGACAACCGCGCCAGTGGGACCGTCCCCGTCGACAAGGCCGAGGCATTAATCCCCGTCGTACTCGTCGTCAGAAGCACATTGGCGTCTAACCGCGCTAGAGGCACGGTGCCGGTCGAAAGAGCCGACGCATTAATGCCTGTGGTGCTGGTAGTTAAGATTACATTCGCATCGAGTCGAGCAAGTGGTACCGTGCCAGTCGAGAGTGCGGAAGCATTAGTGCCAACCGCGACACCACTGAGCGTAATTGCTCCGGCGGTTATCGCGGTAT
>Ga0194132_10012315_pt1 | contig 10697 bp, 7 predicted proteins | sample TA2KigOf80mmetaG_FD_148612 | JGI IMG/M metagenome (GOLD analysis project Ga0194132, IMG submission 148612) | Freshwater microbial communities from Lake Tanganyika, Tanzania - TA2015054 Kigoma Offshore 80m | ecosystem: Environmental > Aquatic > Freshwater > Lake | place: Tanzania: Lake Tanganyika... | reverse complement strand
GTGGCGTACTTCGACATCCTGAGACCGTGCGATCGGGTCGCGGTCAAACCGCACGCCGGCCCCGTGTACCACGCCATCCAGTACCTGCTGGGCCGCCTGAGGCCTGAATCCAAAGAACCGGCGGTCGTTGATTCAAGAAGTCGTAGACCGTTTGTTTTGAAATCCCTTGCTCGCCTCAGGGTCTGAGCACAAGGGTTCCGTTAATAGTTGAGGCCGCTCATACGGTCTATCGTCCAAAGCCAGCTACGATGGAATCGTCTCATCACCGGTGAGCCTCAATATCCTGAATGCCGTCGCCGAGGTACGGAAGAAATAAGAAGAAAGCAGCGACTTACCACTCGACCAGCGGCGTGAAGTTGATGTCGGGCCGCTCGTAAGTATTCGTCCCGACGACCGTCTCCCCCTTGCGCCAGTAATAGTTGTGCCCGGACGCGACGCGATACGTGTCGCCCGTATCCGGATCGCGGAGATCCGCCACACCCAGCGTTGTGTTCGACCACTTCCGAAACACATCGTCCATGACGGCCTGGCGGTGTTCGTAGGTGTCCTTGATCATGTCGGCGATGGCGGCGTTCGTGCGCGTCACGATCTGTGACGTTGCCATCGTCATGCTCTGCTGACGCGCGACCCAATCTGGATTGAGCTGAATCGAGTCGAGCATGTGCTTCATGGCCGATTCGGCGTTCGGCGCCTGATCGGGCGTGGCGATGAAACCGGCCAGATACTGCACGTTCCAAATAGCGCCCATGCCGGCCTGCGTGGCGAGCGTGCCCGCGAAGACATAGCCCTGACGCGGCGATCCCTGCGCGCCGCAGGTGAAGGCGGCCTCTCCGGTCGAGAGGCGCACGTTGACGCCCTGACCGAACTGCCCATACACGGCGTTGATCGCGTCCGATGCATCGGCGCGGTCGCGCGACGAGGTGATTCTCAGGCCACCGCAGCGGCGGCCGAGCACCGACTCGGCGTACGAACGCGCGAAGCCGCGGCCGGTTTCGTACGACCGCACCATCATGTTCACGCCGTAGCCGGGCGAGTACCACATACCCTCGCGGAAGCCGCCCACCGCGAGCATCTGACTCGGCGGCGTGAAGGGCGGGAGCTCGGTGTCGCCAAAGAAGACCCAGGCATTGCCGTCGGGTGATTCCGTTCGAACACCGGATCGAACATCGACCGACGCGAATCGGGCGCTTCCGCCACCTGTCTTCCAGCCGCGCATTACTTCGAGGCTGAAGGCTTGTTCGACAGGATCGCTCCAACGATCGAACGCCATGGCCGACTTGGCAGGCGCCGTCTTCCCATCACCGTCGACAAACTTGAAGGACTTCAGAATCGCGACGAGATCGTTCGTGCGCGCGTCGAAGCGATCCGCCGGCGCGATGACAGCGAACAGCATGCCGCTCTTGCCGAAGATCGAGCACAGCGCCGCCGCGCGGTAGTCGCGGCCGCCGCGCGAGAGGCTCATCAGGGCGGCCGCTTCGTCCCCGCTCCCCTGCGCCCGCTTCACACGATCGATCGTCGCGCCGCGAAACACCGCAGGGATGTTCGTCGGAAGTTGCTTCAACCAGGTCGCGGGTTCAACGGACTTGCGGAGAAAGAACGGCTGGACTATGACCATCTCGGATTCGTCACCGCTCCTCGCAGAGATCAGGCCATCCTCTTTACTGGCGTCCACACGCCAGCCCGCCGGATGCGACATCGAGAAGCCGAGCGGGTCGCGATATGCGACGAACTGCGCGCCGGCCGCCGCCGAGGTCGAACTCGAAGGTGGGGCCGAACCCGGAACGTTCGGCGACGCCGCTGGTGGCGCAGGTGGCGTGCCGCCGCCGCATGCCGTCGCCATTGCCGTCATGAGGCAAACAAGGACGCGAGCCCTCACTTCTGGGTCTCCCGCGCGACCGTGAGGCCCGTCCGCACCTGAATCTCCGGCACGATCGACTGGAAGTTGTCCTTGTCGAGGCGCAGGACGATGAACTCGGAGCTGCCTTCGAGGGACAGCCAGTGCTTCGTGCCCTTCATGAAGAAGAGCGGCACGGCGAAGACGCCGCCGAGCGCGACACCGGCGGACGCCGTCTTCCACCGCGGATGCCGCGACTGCGAATACGTCGCCGATCCGATCGTCGAATAAGACATCGTCCGCAGCACCGCGTGAGACTTCTTGTCGAGGATGCTGAGGCCCGCCGCTTCGAGTCGAAGGATTCCATCGCGTTCGCGCGACTTGTTGCCCTCCACGATCAGCAGCGCGATGTCGCCGAATTCGATCGGCTCACGCGCGACCGGCCGACGCTCGACGACGGAAGCGGCAGACGATGCCGGCGGCGCGATGCGTTCAGGCGCTGACGGCTCCGACGGCATCGGCGGCTGCGGCAACGAGGGTGGCGGAACAACCGGCGCAGGGCTGCCAGGCGTTTCCGACGGTTCCGATGGCTTCGGTCTCGACGGCCGCGGCTTCTCCGCCGATGGCGGCTCTGACGGTACGGGCTGAATTGGCGCCGGTGTTTCACGAATCGGATCCGACAACGGCAAGCGGGACTGGGTTGGAACCGCTGCTCCGCCACCGCTCACCCGCGTTTCCGGCGGAGGGGGCGTGACGGCAGCCGCGCGACCGAACCCGCGCCACATTCCGACGACGGTGACGACCATGACGAGAACGGCCGCCAGCGATACGGCGTGGCGCCAGGTCAGCTGGGTGCCACCGAGGCTAAAGCCTCGGCCCACGACTGAACCGACCCTCAAGGGTCGGCCCACGACTGTCTCGGATCGACCCACGACTGTCTCGGGCACGCGCGTCGCCGGCGCGGGTGCCGAGACCACGCGTGTTTCAGACGCGGGCGCGGCCGCCAGACGCGTCGGAGGCATGGCCGGCGCAAGACGCGTCGGCCGATCCGCTGCCGCCACGACCGGCTCTGCGGCCACGAGCTCGAGCAGCCGATCGCGAAACGCCGCCGCCGACGCAAAACGATCCGCCGGCGCCTTGGCCAACGCGCGCGCGATGACGTCTTCGCACCACCCGGGCAGATCGGGCGCGACGGATCGAAGCGCGGGCACGGGCGCTTCGATCTGAAGCCGCATGATTTCGTACTCCGTCGTCGCCGTGAACGGCACGCGTCCCGACAGTAGCTCGTAGAAGACGATGCCGGCGGCATACAGATCGGCACGCGCATCCACCTCTTCACCGCGGATTCGTTCCGGGGCCATGTACTCCAACGTGCCGATGATGTGTCCGGCACGCGTCGCCCGCTCCGAGCCGAGCACGCGGGCGATCCCGAAATCCGTGATCTTCACCTGTCCGTCCGGGCGCACGATGACATTCGCCGGCTTCACGTCGCGGTGCACCGTCCCGCGCTGATGCGCGTACTCCAGCCCATCGAGCAGACCGGCCATCACGTCCACGGCGTCACGCACGCGAGACGACCGGGAACCCGACGCTGAAGCTTCGGCCCACGAGCGAATCCGCGCGAGCAGCGTCTGCCCCGGCACGAACTCCATGACCATGAAGAAATGCGGATCCTGCTTCGTCAGCCCGTACAGCCGCGCGATGTTGGGATGATCCAGCCGCGCGAGCATGACCGCTTCGGCGCGAAACCGATCGAGCACGTCGGCGCGATGCGCGAGCTCCGGCCGCAGCATCTTCAGCGCGACTTCGCGATCGAGCAGTTCGTCGAGCGCGCGGTAGACCTCGCCCATGCCGCCTTCGCCGAGCCGCTCGAGAATCCGGTACTGTCCAAGCGTCTGGCCCATCATGAGTTCACCTGTATTTCACGCGTGTCGCGGACGGCCCGCGGCGCTTCCAATCGCGCCGCGATGCGCACCACCGCCACCGTGATGTTGTCAAGGCCGCCGCACGACCTGGCGAGCGCGACGAGCCCCTGGCAGCACTCATCAACCGATCCACCCTGCACCGCCGAGAGCAGCTCCTGATCCTCGACCACGTCCGTCAGACCGTCCGAACACAACAGGAACGTATCGCCCGGCCTGACCGGAAACGGCTGCGGCCAGGTCGAGATGTCGAGCGACGCGCGCGTGCCCAACGCCTTCAGGATGACGTTGCGTTCCTTGTGGCCGCGGGCCTCGGCGCGCGAAATCAACCCGCGCTTCACCATCTCGCCGACGGCCGAGTCGTCGTTCGTCATCTGATAGATGCCGCCGCCGCGAACCAGATACAGGCGGCTGTCGCCGACGTGCGCCGCATAGCCCATACCGCCGCACAGCGCGAACGTCACACACGTCGTCCCCATGCCGGCAAGCTGCGGATCCTTCTGCGACCGATCGAAGATCGCGCGATTCGCCGCGCCGAGCGCGGCCGCGAGCGCCTTGTCCGGCGAGCCGTCAGAGTCGTAATACGCGCGTTGCACGTGATCGACGGCCAGGCGGCTCGCGATTTCGCCCGCCGAGTGCCCGCCCATGCCGTCGGCGACGACCGCCAGCACGCCCCGCGACGCGAGCACGGCCACGTCGTGCGGCTGCACGATGCCGCCGGCGTCTTCGTTCGTCGTGCGCACGCACCCGACGTCGGTCATCAGGCACGACACGGTTTCCCAGCTCATGGCAGTTTTCCCTGCGATGCCGACGTGCGGCGCTGCGCGTCGAGCGTCAGTGTCGTCGTGCCGTTGGGTCGAACTTCGATCCGCTCGCGACGCGTCTCGTATCCGTCGAGCCGCACTTCGATGTCGATGACTTCCCCGGCCGTGCCGACATAGGTGACAGGCGTGTGGCCCAGCTCCCGGCCGTTCACGTAAACCGTGGCCGATCCGAGCGACACATCGATCCGGTGCTCGGCGCGAACACCGGTTTTTCCGCCGCCGTCCGCTGGTGTCGTGGCCCAGATGAGCGCCAGGAGCAGCAGCGTCGCGCTGGCGAGCGCCAGCCCCTTCCACGATCGGCCAACCGCATCCAACACGACGCGTCCCCGCAGGCCCACCAGGCTCAAACCAGGTTTCACGAACGCCATCGCGCCGGTGCACACCGGACCGCGAGCGGCTTTTTCGGAAATCTGCCGCGCCGAACGCCGGCGTTTCGGCTCACGCACGAGGCAGCGGCGAACGATCGCCTCGACCGTGCGCATGGCGTCCGACTCGTCGTTCACGACTTTGCTCGGCGAGAGCGGCCAGCCGCCCTCGATCGCCTTCCACAACTCCGCCGGCGTCACGCCATCGAACGGCGCCCGTCCCGTCACCATCTCATAGACAACGACGCCGAGCGCCCAGACATCCGACGCGTCCGTCGCCTGCTCGCCCAGCAGTTGTTCCGGTGACAGATATCGCGGCGTGCCGATGACGTGTCCCGCCTTCGTCAACGCTTGCGCGTGCCGCGGCTTCGCGATGCCAAAATCCAGCAGCTTGACGACGCCCGCCGGCGTCACGCGAATGTTCGACGGCTTGATGTCGCGATGCACGACGCCATGCTCGTGCGCGTAGGCAACGGCGGCGGCGAGGTCGCGCAAATACTGGAGGGACTCGACCGCCGGCAGACGCCCGAGCCGCGTGATGCGCTGCGCGAGCGTTTCGCCATCCACGAACTCCATCACCATGCACGGCCGTCCGCTCACCGTCACCAGGTCTCGATACGCCACGATGTTCGGGTGTGAGAGCTCACGCTGGACGCGGACTTCCTGATAGAACCGGGCGAGGTCGTTCGCTTCGATCGTGCTCGGCCCGAAGACCTTCACCGCGACGTCCTGTCCGCTCCGCGTGTCGGTCGCGCGGTACACTTCCGCCATCCCGCCCGTTCCGACCAGCGCGGTCAGCTTGTAATCGCCGACCGCGCTGCCAGTCTGTAGGTGAGCCATGGTCTTAGTTGCGGGTTACGGGTTGCGAGTGACGGGTTACGGGTTAATTGCTGCTCTTGTTGCTAGCACTGAAGGCCGACCCGGTTCCCATCAGCTCGAGCCCGTAGCGGATCGGCACGGCGAAGCTAATGTGCGCGTCGCCCGCTTTGCTGATCCCGTAGGTGTAGAGGCCGACCACGCGGCCGCGGTCGTCGAACACCGGGCCGCCGCTGTTGCCCGCGCCGGTGGCGTTCACCGTGAGCTGGTAGACGTCGCCCATGCCGCTGCCGTAGTCGAGCACCGTGCCCTCGGCGGGCTGCATCTGCCCTTTGAACAGGCGGCCGATCGAGCCGGGTGTCACCGTCGTATCCGGCACGACCTGCCACCGCTTCTCGCGGTTGGTCGGATCCATCGACTCGATGCCCACGAAGATGTTCGGCGAGACGCCCGGATAACCCATGACCGTGATGTTGTGGCCGACCTGGATCGTGTCGTAGTTGTCCAGCATTTCGACCTTCTTCACCGGCTGCGGTGTGTTGATCTTCACGAGCGCCACGTCCGCGTGGTCGGAGACGCGCGCCAGCGTGCCGGGGAAGCGAAGCCGGTTCATCTTGAACGTCACGTCGAGGAACGTGTTCTGGCCTTCGAACGATTTGCCCGAGACCTTCCGTCCGTCGCGCGCCGGCGTCCATTCCGGGATCTGCTGCATCGAGACGACGGCCGGTTCTTTCTGACCCGGAACGATCACGAGCGCCGGGCCGTCTTTCGGGAAGCAGCCGTAATACGACTCCCAGTTCGCCGCGACGTGGCGATTCGTCAGGATGAAGCCGTCGGTCGACACCGCGAATCCGGATCCGTTGCCGCCGCACGCGATCGCGCGGTTCTGCTGTTCGCGGCCGCGATCGAGCGACAGCTTCGGCACGATGCGGTTGTCCGGCATCTTCTCGAACACCGGCACCGGCATTGCCTTGCCGTCTTTGCCCGGGATCAGGACGTACTCGTGATAAATCTGCTCGCCGGTTCCGGCGAAGACGAGCCGCCACGCGAACTCCACGAGGACCGTCGATCCCGAATACGCGTCCGCGAGCTGCGTCGTCGTCCACGGCTTGTTCGCTTCTTCGATGGTCGTCGTCTGATACTGGCGGAACTGCCACCAGCCGAGGCCGCCGATCGCGAGGACCGCAACCGCCGCGAGGGCCGCCAGCGAGCGGCGCGATTCGCGCTTCGCGTTTACGACCATCCGCTCCACGGTCTCCTTGCCGACAGTCCCTTTCGGGGATGGAGTGGTGACGGCGGCTTCGCGCGTCGGCTGCATGCCGGCCGCTTCCGACAACCGCGTGGCCTTCACGAGATGCGCCGGCAGCGGATCGATCGTGAACTCGAACTCCGGCCCGCCGGGTCCGAGCTGGACGACGTCGCCCGGCGTCAGCGTCGCGGTGCCGACGATGCGCTGCTTGTTGATGAAGGTGCCGTTGCGGCTGTTGAGATCGACGAGAGAGAACTTGTAGGCGTCGCCCGGATCCTGCAGGATGCGCGCGTGCTGACGGCCGACGAGATCGTCGCGATCGGCGTCGAACCGGACCTGGGCGGCCGTGTCACGGCCGACGAGCAAGTCACGGGCCGCGTCGAGCGGGTATTCCTCCGACTGGTGCGCTTTCGAGCCACTCAAGTGCTTGAGCACGATGCGGTTCATGGTTTGCCTCCTGGCCGCGATCCCGGCCATCTATCCCCTAACGCGGAGATTGTCGGCAAACTGGCTCAGTCGGATTATTGCGGCCGGAATTGTCGGAATTTGGCCGCCTCCTCCGGCCGTCCCCAACTGTCATAAAGAGTCGCGAGGCGTTCTCTCGCGGCTCGCGTCCGTTCGTCGGAATCGCCGACCGCCTTCTGCATCACGCGGTGGCTTTCGATCAAAAGAGGTTGCGCTTCCGTGAAACGGCGTGCACGCGTGAGACATTCACCGAGGTACCCCTCGGCACTGGCGCGCAGCCAGTGGCCCTGCGGCAGGGCCGATGCACGCAGCTTCACGCTTTCGCGAAAATCATTTTCAGCGGCCGCCAAATCGCCTGCCGCCATCTCCGCACGCCCCTTGAGTACGAGCACCGCGGCGACGATCGGATGGCCATCCGGGAGGACGCGCCCGCGTAACGCGAGGACGGTTTTGATCTGCGGGATCGCCGGCGCCCAGCGCTGTTCTTCGACCAGCATGCTGGCGTAGTTGTAGCGGGAGAAAGCGGTCGACGGATGGTCGGGACCGAGGGCTTCTTCGCGCAGCGCAATCGTCTTCTGGAACATCGCCTCTGCTTCGGCGGATTGGCCCGATGCGCTGAGCGCGGACGCGAGCGAGCTCATCGCCGACGCGACCTCGGGATGCTTCGGCGATCGCTGCTTCGTGATGATCTCGAGCGCCTCGCGTTGAAGCGGAACGGCCTCGCTCCATTTGCCAGACGTGCCGAGCACGACCGCGAGGTTGTTCAGACTCTGGGCCAGCTCGCCTTGATCGACATTCGGCAACCTTCGCAGCAGCGCCAGCGTGTCACGGTCGACCGCCTCCGCTTCCTTCAACTGACCGCGCTCGTAGAGCACGCTGCCGAGACTCCGCGTCGATTGCGCGACCGCGAGATGTTCGGGACCGTGCAGACCTCGGGCGAGGCCCACCGCTTCGCGATACAAAGCTTCGGCACGAGGAAGATCGCCGCGATTCTGGTAGGCACCGCCGAGCTGCGTCATCGTCGCGAAGAGTTCGTCGGAATTCGGCGAGCGTTCCCGACGGAGCGCGATGGCGCGTTCGAGCAGCGCGACCGACTTTTCGATCTGTCCGAGCTGCAGATAGACCGAACCGATCGTCGCGCGGATCGTGGCGAGCTCGTCGGGTTGATTCGCCAGCGTAGACTCGGCGCGTTCGACCGCACTGTCAAGGGCGGCCGCCACCGTCACGTTGCGCCCCTGCTCCTCGGGATCCGCCGAGCGAAACACGCCGACCATGAAATCGGAAATCTGCTGCGCGCGGCGCGCCTGCGCCTGCGCGCGATCACGTTCGGCACGCGCGACTCGCGCCTGCCAGAGAATCCCGGCGACGCCGCCGGCGAGCGCGAGGAGGACGATCGCCGCGGCCGACACACCGGCGCGATGACGGCGGACGAACTTCGCCGCGCGATAGCGGAACGTCGGCGACTGCGCGATCACCGGCAGGCCCTGCAGATGACGATCGATATCGTCGGCGAGCTGCTGCGCGGACGCGTAGCGCCGCGCGGGATCCGGGTCGATCGCCTTCAGCAGGATCGTGTCCAGATCGCCCTGCAGCTGCCGGCGCAGCGTCCGATCTACGACGGCGTCGCGCGGCCGGACCGGCCCTTCGCCGATCGCTTTTTCGTAGGCGAAGACCGTCAGCAGCGGCTGCCGGTACGGCTTCTGACCTGTCAGCAGCTCGTAGAGGATGACGCCGAGCGAGTAGATGTCGCTGGAAGTCGACATCGGCTCGCCGCGAACCTGTTCCGGGCTCGCATACGCGAGCGTCATCCGGCGATCGACCAGGCGCGTCACCTCGGGCGCCGCCGTGCTGTCGATGGCAAGGACCCGCGCGATGCCGAAATCGATCAGCTTCGGCATCCCCTCTTCGGTGACGAGGATGTTGTCCGGCTTCAGATCGCGATGGATGACCAGCTGTTGATGCGCGTGCTGGACGGCCTCGCAGATCACGCGAAACAGCCGCAGGCGCTCTGCGATCGTCCATTTAGCTTCGTCGCAGAACCGATCGACGCGCGTGCCCCGCACGTACTCCATCACGAGGTACGGCTGGCCCGATTCGGTGCTGCCGCCGTCGAGCAGCTTCGCGATGTTCGGGTGCTCGAGGCGCGCCAGCGTCTGACGCTCGTCGCGGAAGCGGCGGAGGATCTCGTCGCTGTCCATCCCGCGCTTGACGATCTTGATCGCGGCCTGCATCTCGAACTCGCGGTCGGCGCGGCCGGCGAGATACACGACACCCATGCCACCCGATCCGATGACGGACTTCACTTCGTACGGACCGACGCGCGTGCCAATCACGTCGTCCGGCGCGCTCGGCGCCGTCAGGATCGGCGCTTCGAGAAAATCGCCGGATGCTTCGTGTGACTCGAGCAGCATGGCGACTTCGGCGAGAATGTGGGTATCGAGGTTCAGCCGATCGAGGGCGGCGGGCCGATCGGCCTTCGGTCGATCGGCGACTTCCTGGAAGGCGGCTTTGACCTTGTCCCAGAACGCGGGATCGCTCACGGCGTCCGGGGACGCCTGTTCGCTCATGGCGTCCGCTGCAGCTCGCAGTGCAGCCAGGCGCGCGCCATCTGCCACTCGCGCTTGACGGTCGCGACCGAGATGTCGAGCGCCGCGGCGGTTTCCTCGATGCTCAACCCGCCGAAGTAGCGCAGGTCGACGATCTCCGCCTGGCGCGGGTCGAGCGCGGTCAGCTTGTTCAGCGCGTCGTCGAGATCGAGCAGTTCGACGTCGCGTCCAGCAGGCGCCGGGATCGCTTCGTCGAGGATGACGCGCGTGGCGCCGCTGCCCCGCTTCGCCGCGACGTGGCCGCGTGCATGATCGACGAGAATTCGGCGCATCAGACGCGCCGCGACTCCGATGAAATGGCTGCGATTCTGCCAGCGGACGCGGTCCTGCTCGGCGAGGCGCAAGTACGCCTCGTGCACGAGGGCCGTCGGCTGAAGCGTGTGGTTCGCGCGCTCGCGTCCGAGGTACTGCGCCGCGAGGCGGTGCAGATCCTGATAGAGCAGCGGGAGGAGTTCCGCGAGCGCCTCCTCTCCGCGGGCGCCCATTTCCTGAAGCAGTCGCGTGACGTCGCCGGAGGCGTCACCTGTCATGAATAGGCTCGAGCTCGCCTCAGGGTCTGAGCACAAGGGTTCCGTGAACCGTTGAGGCCGCTAATACGGTCTATCGTCACGGCGAA
>Ga0194132_10012314_pt1 | contig 10698 bp, 12 predicted proteins | sample TA2KigOf80mmetaG_FD_148612 | JGI IMG/M metagenome (GOLD analysis project Ga0194132, IMG submission 148612) | Freshwater microbial communities from Lake Tanganyika, Tanzania - TA2015054 Kigoma Offshore 80m | ecosystem: Environmental > Aquatic > Freshwater > Lake | place: Tanzania: Lake... | reverse complement strand
CTGGAAACAGGCATGTTGTCAGTTTTCGTTTTTGTGCGATGGTCGAAAGAAGCCATCCGCAGGCACTGGCCCGCCCTCGGAAAGGGGATTCTGATCAAATCCGGCACGGGAGTGAGGCGTTGGTGTAGACTGTTGGGGTCCGGGAGACCCAAAATGGAAATCCCGGTTCAGCCGGTTGTAGCGAAGCGTGGCGGTGGTGAAGCGGATGGAGCGCGGATAGCGATCGCGGCCGCGTTCGGCGATGGCGTCGAGCCGGGCGTTGATCTCCACTTTGGAATCCGGATGGTAGCGGTGGGGCGTGTTGGGTCCGATGATGTGCACCATGCGGAGGCCTTCGGCGGTCATGGCCTTATCCATCATGTCAGCGGCCTGTTTCTGCCGGTCGATCTCGCCGCTGTAGGCCACCGTGGGAACCTGTTCCAGGTTGACGGCGTATTCGGTGGCGTCATAGAGCCGCCACAGCTTCTGCTCCCAGGCGGGAGGGTGGGGTTGAGTATTGAAGACCTTGAGGAAGTCGGCGCTTTCGCTGAAACCGGCGCCGGGGGCGGCGGCGGCCCATTGCCCGGCGTGGTGGGCAGCGATGTGCCAAGCTGCGGCGCCGCCCATGCTGAAGCCGCGGACGAGAATTCGGTCGCCATCGATGGGATAGTGCTTGCGAACGGCGGCCAGCGCTTCGAACAGGTCCACTTCGCCGGCGAACTTGTTGGCGTTGCAGTAGCGGCCGTAGAGGTGGAGCACGATGGCCGTGGGCGGAGTGAACTCGCCCGGGTTGCGCATCCGCTCGTACAGGAAGTTCAACTCGCTGAGGGTTTCGTTGCGGCCGTGGAACCAGGCATCGACACGCCAGCGGTGGGTGGACCGGGGCGTGAACGTCTCGGGAATCACCAGCCCATAGGGTTGGACGCTCTCGTCGATTCGGGATACATAGCCGCGGACCACCAGGCCTGAGGCGCGCGTCCAGGGCGATTCGCCGCGCTGCAGGGCAGCGGCGCGCTCAAGCCCGGCATCCAGGATCTGGCGGGCGCGCTGGCTTTCTTCGGCGCGAAAGAACTCGTTGTAACGGAGCGCCCAGTCCGCGGCCTTGTGGAAGATGGCGACATCGGGCCACAGTTCGTGACCCGCGGTCTTGAGACGCGCCACGGCCTCGCCAAGCCGGGCTGCCCGCGCTTCCAGGTCCGTGCGCTCGGGGGCCGGAATCGCCACGCCAGGGGGCGGAATTGGCCGTAGTTGGTTCTGAGCAATGCCCGGGCTGAGCGCAATGAGGAAAATGGCAATGAGGAGAAGGGCTGGAAACCGCATCTCCTCATGATATGCAATAGCCTCTGGTTAAGAGCGCACACCCAGGCCGAGTTCGCGGCGGGCGTAGGCGATGGACCGCTCCATGTGCTCTTTCTGCTGGTGCTGGATGGCGGCCGTAAACGCCTCCGGCGCCTTCCGGCCCGGGATGTCTTCCACCACCATGGGTTTGTCGTAGGGTGTGCCGCCGCGGGCCATGGCGAGGAAGCGGGCGAAGTCGCCCGCGCGGGCTTTGGGATAAGTTTTCCAAAAGCCCGGATCCAGATACTGGTGCACGTAGGGCGGCCGTCCGGTGATCGGCTTGATGTAGATGTGCGTGGGAGGGCAGATCTCGCGCGCCCGGGCGAGAAAGCGCTTGAAATCGATGTGCCCTTCGCCCAGCGGCACCCATTGGACCGCGATACCCCGCGGGTGCTCATAGACGACGGAGTCACGAAGGTGAACCGTCAGAACGAATGGCGCCAGTTCCTCCAGAGTGGTCATCGGATCCTCAAGGACGAACACCGGGTTGCCGGTGTCAAGGTATGTGCCAACAAACTCCCTGCCGGCGGATTCGATGATGATGCGGTGCTCCCAGGCCTGGAAGTCCTTGTGAACCTCAATGGCGAGCTTGAGACCGGCGTCCATGACGCGGCTTCGGACGGCTCGAAGGAGGCGGATGGCGGTCTCCATGTGCTGCTCGGCGGGGCCCGGTGGAAGGCTGCCGCGGTCGGCGGCCAGAACACAGCGGACAATGGGCGAACCCAGCGCCTTGGCGCGGGTGACGTTGTACTCGATGTTCTTCACCGAGGCTTCGAACGCATCCGGAGTCCTGGGCAGAATTCCGCCGCCGCCGGTTTCCAGGTGCAAGCCGAGCCGTGTGGCGTAGTCGCGGACCTCTTTCCAGTGCGCAGGGTCACTTGTCGCGGGGTCCAGCGAGTCCTGCAGGAACACCGCATCCAGCTTCAGGCCGGCGCAGTAATCGAGCAGCGGTTTGTCATGCCAGCGCAGCGCCCGCAGGCAGTACGTATTGAGGCCCATGGGCCAGGCGCCGGGCGCGGCCGCCGCAGCCAAAGGGACCCCGGCGAACGAAAGAAATTCACGGCGGTTCACTTCCGCATTATAGTAGGGAGTTTGAGCACATACACATCAGCAAGGGACACCGCGCCAATTCGGACGGGGGAGGAGTTGGACGCTGACGCGCTGCGCGATTATCTGGCCACACGGATCGAAGGTGTGGAGCAGGGAATCGCATTGGAACAGTTTCCCGGCGGGCATTCCAACCTGACATACCTGCTCCGTGCGGGTGGCATGGAGTATGTGCTGAGGCGAGCGCCGTTGGGGCCGGTGGCTCCCAAGGCGCACGATATGGCCCGGGAATTTGCCGTGCTGCGAGCCGTGGCGCCGCACTTTGCACCAGCCCCGGACGTTTATCTGTGCTGCGAGGACGCTACGGTGATTGGGGCGCCGTTCTTTCTGATGGAAAGGCGCCGGGGCGTCATTCTGCGCGAAACCTCGGACCCTCCAGATCCGGAGACCGCTGAGCGCGCGAGCCATGCGGTGGTGGAGGGTCTGGCGCGGCTCCACGCGATTGATATTGTGGCCAAGGGACTTGGCTCGCTGGGGAAGCCGGAGGGGTTTGTTGCGCGTCAAGTGACCGGCTGGGCAGAACGATGGCGCCGGGCAGCCACCGAACCCGATGCGGCGATGGACCGCGTGATCGCCTGGCTTGAGCGGCGCCTGCCGGTGTCGCCCCAGGCGACGCTGGTGCACAACGACTACAAGTTGGACAACGTCATGCTTGCCGAAGGTGGCCTGGACCGGTTGATCGCCGTGCTTGATTGGGAGATGGCCACGGTGGGGGATCCTCTGGCGGATCTGGGGCTCACACTCTGCTACTGGGGTCTGGGCGCCACGGCAACGGACCGTCCCGCGATGACCAGCCGGCCGGGCTGGTACCGCCGGGAGCGGGTGATTGCGGAGTATGGGCGCCTGGCGGGCCGCGACGTGACCCAGGTTGGCTACTACGAAACGTTGGGAGTGTTCAAGTTGGCGGTCATTTTGCAGCAGATTTACGTGCGATGGCTTCGCGGGCAGACGCAGGATCCCCGTTTCTCGCGATTCGGGGAGCGGGTAAGGTTGTTGATCGATCAGGCTGAGCGTCTTGCGGAGCAGCACGGTTGACGCGGCACATTTACCTGATCCGGCACGGGCAGGCCGGGCTTCGGACCGACTATGACCGTTTATCCGATGCCGGCCGGGAGCAGGCGCGGCTGCTCGGTGAGTGGTTCCGCGGGCAGGGCGTGGGCTTCGAAGCGGCGTTCGCCGGCGAACTGTCGCGTCAGAAGGAGACGGCGCGTCTGGCGCTTGAGGCGATGGGGTGGCAGGGTGATCTGGTCACCGATGCCCGCTGGAATGAGTTCGATCTGGACAGCGTCCATCGGGGAATCGCGCCGCAAATGGCAGCCGCGGACACGGAGTTCGCATCTGCCTATGAGGAACTGCGAGCGGCGTCGCGGGACGCGGCGTCGGGCGTGCACCGCCGCTGGACCGCGGCCGATGTGGCCGTGATCCGTGCATGGGTGGAGGGCCGTTACGCGTTCGAAGGCGAGTCCTGGAAAGAGTTTTCGGCTCGGATCACGTCCTGTTGCGACCTGTTTGAGACCGCTCCCGAGGGCAATATCGCGGTGTTCACCTCGGCGACACCCATCGGAATCTGGGCGGCCCACCTCTACGGTCTGGAGCCCATCCACGCGATGCGATTCGCCGGAGTCATGCTGAACTCGGGTTTTTCCGTGTTCCGGGGCCGGGAGGATGGCCGCGTGATCTTCAGCTACAACAACCTGCCCCACATCACGGACCCGGCGTTGCGGACGTTCCGTTAGAGCCAGACAGCAGCCCCAGCGCGAGCCCGGCCACTTCCTCCGGCGTCTGGTCGAAGCGGCCGATGGCGACCGCGGCGGATCCCGTGGGACGCCAGACGCCGGGATCAGTGGACCCGAACAGAACGAGAGCGGGTGTTCCAACGGCTGCGGCGAGGTGACCGATACCGGAGTCATTGCCAATGTATAGCCGGGCCCCGGCGAGCCATTGGGCCAGATCGTCGAGCCCGGAAAAGCGAGGCTCCTGGCACCACTCCACAGGGCCCGGAAGCAGCGTGGCGACGGCTTCGAAACTGCGCCGCGGCCAGGTTTTCACGGGACTGCTGGCACCGGGATGAATGGCAATGAAGCCGCCCGGATACCGTGGGACCGGCAAGCACGGCGCGATGCCTTCCGGGGCGCCCACCTGGCGGGCGTAATACCTGGTGGCATGCATGCCAGAGGGAAGCGCGGCGTGAAAGGTAACGTTCGGGTTGATCGACTCGAGAAGCGCTCGAAACTCGGGACGTGCCGCGCCGTACCAGGAAACGATGTGGTCGAAGCCCCGCAGGGCCTCAAGAAGCGCGGCCTCGGGCTGGTATTCAATCCGGTCCAGCCCGGTGTCTGGTATGGCGCGCACCCGCCGGGCAAAGTAGGCTAGTGGAACGTTTGAACGAGCACACCAGAGTTCCGTGTCCGGAGTGGCCAAGTGCTTCAGGGCGGGGAGTGAGACGATGAAGTCGCCGATGGCGCCGGGGCGGATGAGCAGGCGGCGCACTGGCTAACGGATATCGACGGTGACCCGCACTTCCACCGTTTTCGGCGCGAAACACATCCGGTTGTTGCACGCCTGGTACCGCAGCTTGGCCGTGGCAAGATTGGGTCCACTGGGGGCATTCGTGGGCGCCTTAAAGCGTGTGGTGATGTCGAAATCGCCGGTGAGGACGGCGATGGGTTTCTCCGAGAACTCGTACTTTTCGAGCTTGGGGGCGGGGAAGTCAATGCCGGCCACGGTGAGCGGGGCCGCATCCCAGGTGAGCTTCATTGGGATCATGTACTCGTCGGTCGGCTTGTCCGAGTTGACGTGGTAGCCGTCCAGCAGGCGGAAGGACAGTTTGTGAGCGGTTACTTCACCGCGCTTCACCATCAGGCGTGTGGCGGGCGCGGCGGTAACGATGTTGCTTTGGGCCGACACCGTGGCCACGGCGGCGAGCATCGCGAACATGACCGGAGTTCGCATATCTAACGGGAAGCCCGCACGGCGTCCGGCGCTGAGGCGCTGGCGGTTTTTCCGGCGCCGAGAAGCTGAACGATCTCGCTGTGATAGTCGCCCTTGCTCACGAGCCCAATGTGGATAGCGGCAATCTTGCCGTCGCGATCGATAATGAACGAAGTGGGCAGGGACTCCACGCCTCCGTAAATGTTGGCCACCGAGTCATTGCCCATGATCACCCGGTAGTTCACCTTGTGCTTTTCGATGTAGGGCTTCACCACTTCCCAGCCCTCATCGTCCATGGCAATACCCAGCACGGCGAAACCCTTGTCCTTGAACTGCTGTTCAAATTCGGCGAACCACGGGATCTCGATCTTGCACGGACCGCACCAGGTGGCCCAGAAGTTGAGCAGGACAACTTTGCCTTTGTAGTCGGAAAGCTTGGCGGACTTCCCGTTGGAATCCTTCAGGTCGAACTGAGGGGCGGCCTTGCGGTCCTTGGCGGGCTTGACCGCGGCGCCGGCCTTGGGCGCACTTGAGCAGCCGCCGAGGCCGAGCAGGCTGGCACACACGAAATGGGTGATGGATCTGGACACGTGATTAACCCTAATCCGATTATATCGACGCACGAAGAAGCTCGAGGATTTCGTTCCGGTATTCGTTCTTGGCGATAAGGCCGACATGCGTCGCGGCGATGCGCCCGGTCCGGTCGATCAGGAACGTGGTGGGCATGGCGTCGATCCCCCCATAGAGGTTGGCCACGGATTCCGTGCCGGTCATCACCCGGTAGTTGACGCGATGCTTGTCGACATACGGCTTCACAACCTCCCAACCCTCCTCATCCAAAGCCACACCCAGAACGGCAAAGCCCCGGTCCTTGAACTGCTGCTCGAACTCCATGAACCAGGGGATCTCGATCTTGCAGGGGCCGCAGTTGGTGGCCCAGAAATTGAGCAGCACCACCTTTTCCTTGAACGCGTCCAGCTTCACCGGCCGGCCGCTGGCGTCCTTCAGTTCAAACTGGGGCGCTACCTTCCGCGCATTCGCGGATTTGACGGCCGCGCAGGATCCCAGCAGCAGCATGCCCGCGATCAACAGGTGAATAAAGGTTTTCATGAGTTCGGGCCCCCGGAAGCGAAATCAGATGGCGAGGCGCCCCGAACGGATCAGTTCCAGAAACCAGGCACGCCGCTTGTTCCTATGACGCACGGCAAGCGTAAATTCTTCATGCACACCAGGAGAAAAGATCCAGGCCGCGGTGTCGCAGAAGCTCTCGGAGATGTACTGCCGCCAAAGGGGAGTCCGCCGTGGGGCATCCGCCGGGCGGAGCCGTAACTTCCGCGATTCGGCGGACCAGCCAAGTTCGCCCCGGGCGCGGGCCTGAAGCTCTGCTTTGAGCAACTCCTCCCACTGGCGCCGGGCCGGGTTTCCCAGCCGTACCCAGGCGAAGTGAAACAGCTCATGGGTGAAGATCCGGATGAGTTCGGGTGGATTTTTCAGCAGCGCCTCGTCCAACACCACCCTGCCCGTCCGGAGGAACGATGCGGCGTGCACCTCCTGGCCCCGGGAGCCACCTGAGACCAGCCGTCCGCCGTGGTTGCGGGGTTCGCCGAGGAACTCTATCTTCACTTCTGCGGCTGGCCGGGAAGCTGGAGGGTCTGCGTGCTGGGCGGGGCGAAGAAAGCATCGTTTTCGATCTTGATATCCACCTGGCGCCGGGTATTTTCGAACCATTCCTTCATCTGGATCTGCTGCGCTTCCTGGAAGAGCTTGTCCTTCACCTGATCGAACGGTGTGACGTCGATACCCTCAAGCTTCAGCAGGTAGTAGCCGTTCTCCTGCCACAGCGGCACGCCCACCTGGCCGGGCTTCATCGAGAAGACGGAACGCTTGATGTCCTCCGGGATGTTGTCGGTGCGCTTGATCGCCCCGAAGTCGCCGTCCTTGTCGCGGGAAGCCGCATCGTCGGAATGCTCGCGGACCAGCTTGGTGAAGTCCGCCCCCGCCTTGATCTGGGCGTGGAGGCTTTCCGCCTTTGCCTTGGCCTCCGCTTCACTCAAGATTTTCTTCGCCGTGGGGCTGGCGGGCTTAACGGGGTTCTTCGAATACGCGATGTAGATCACGCGGACACGGGCCTGGGTGTACTTGTCGAGCGAGGAGTCGTACAGCTTCCTCAGATCGGCATCCGACAGCACCTTGCCGAAAGAGGCCCCAGCCTTCTGGAGCTGAGCTTCCATGAGGATCTGCATCCGGGCATACTGCAGGCGTTCGCGAACCGGGGACTCTTCGTGAACCTTGCCCGCTTCGGCGATCCTGGCGATCAGGTCGAGCAGGCCGTACTGCTGCATGAATGACTTGCGATCCTTTTCGAAGAACTGTTGCAGTTGTGGAGGCATTGCCGCGACGAAGGCCGACATCTCGCGGGCGGTCACCTGGCGGCCGTTGACGGTGGCAACGACGGTATCAGGCTTGACGCCCTGGGCCGCGGAAAATGAGGCGGCCGCGAGAAAAGTTGCAAGCAAGGCTGCGGGAGTCCGGTTCATGGTGGCTATCTTCAGCATAGCGCGCGCCTCAGAGCCGGGCTCATCACTCACTGAGAAGATGCCCCGGCGGCGAGAATTGCCTGAACAATGGCGTGGCCCGTTTCCGGCCGCGCGATGTCGCCGTGACCCGTGATCACTTTGTCGCCATTCAAATTGTGGATGCGGCCGGTCTTGAACTGGTAGGCTCCTCCGGCCGGCAGCAGGGTGAGGAAGTCCGCCTCCGCGGTGTTCTGGGCGCCATTCCCTCCCATGCCGCCCCAGCGTCCCGCCGGGTCAAATCCCGTGAAACCGGCCGCGTCTTCTCCCTGGAGGCGCGATGCCAAGGGATACGCCATGCTCACAGCCGAATCCTGCACCGAGTGCGTCACCAGGATCGGACCGGTCACTTTTTTCTTCTCAATCACCGCCCGGTATTTGCCCTGTTTCCCCTTGCCCAGGTTCCCCGAGAATGCATTGTGAGAAAAAGCCCCCTGCAGCAAGCTGAGCGTCGAGGCTCGAACCTGCCGGGGTCCATCCACAAGCCCGGTCACCAGCCGTGCGCCGAAACTGTGGCCGGCGTAATGGAAACGGCGTTGGGGAACGGCTGCCTGAATCCGGGCGATGACCGCATTGGCGCCCTGGCCGCCGATGAAACCGGCCCGCTCCTTCATCTGGTAGTAGGTAATCAGGTTGGTTGCGTTGCCCGCACCCTTGAAGATTCCACCGAAGAAGTTCCCGAAGCCGGCCGCGCCCCCCTCGCTGGATGGCGGAGGACCGTCGAAATCGAGATCGGGCGCGCCGAGAAGCTCAAGTACACGGTGGTCCGCTTGTCCGGCAGGCCCGGACTCATCGTCCTCGGGATCGAACGACGGGTTGAGACCCAGCAGCTTCGCTACAAACTCGTCCTGGGCCGCGGTGTCCCCTTCCAGGCGCGGGATCAGGGCTGTGAGTTCGTCGATGACGGCCGCCGATTCCGGCGTGTCGAGAGCGGCTTTCAACGTGTCGAGAGCCTCAAGAGCCTGCTGCGCATCGGCGTTCGAGGAGTCGAAGCCCGCGGCGCCGCCTGGAATCAGTTCCTTGTCGGCAAAGCGCTTGGACGGCCAAAAGATGCCAAGTGCGGCGAATGTGCGGCCCGTCCCCCCGGGCAATTGCGATTCAATTGCATGCAACAGGCGGTCATAAAGATCGCGGGCCTCCGCCATGTCGTTGTTCCAGCCGTGCGAAAGAACAAGGACGTCCGTGGTCCCTGCGCCCTCGCCGTTCAGGAACCTGATGGCTTCCTCCTCCTGAGCCTTGTTGACAGGCTTGGCGTCCTTATTGAATTCGAGACCAAACACGGGAATGGGCATGGATCTTCCTCCAGGAGATCAGACGGATTGGATGGCGCGCATCAAGTCGGCGAGACCCGCGCCCTGAAAATAGCGCTCGCGTTTGAGGTCGGTGGCGTTCGAAACGAAGATCCGCTTCACGTCGTCGGCCCGTCCGACGAACTCGCGGCGCACCGAAAGAAAGCCTGCGATGATGCCGGAAACGTGAGGCGCGGCCATGCTGGTGCCGGTATCTTCCACATAGCCGGCGGCGGGGCCGGGGGCGCCTTTGCCGGAGGCGCAGGAGAGAATTCGTTCACCCGGCGCCACAAGGTCGGGCTTCAGACGGCCGTCGCCCGTGGGCCCTTTGGACGAAAAGTACGAGACGCCGTAGGAGTGCGGGGAATCACGATGCGTCGCGCCGACGGTGATGGCCCGCTCGGCGTTACCGGGGTCGTTGATGGTCATCAGCAGGCCGGCCGCCGTGGTGCGCGCCTGGGCTTTCTGCCAGCCGTATCCGGTGTTGCCCGCCGCCACCACCACCACCACGCCGGAGCGGACCAGCAGATCCACCGCCTGGCAAAGCGGACTGTGTCCGCAGGCGAACCATTCCGGTTGAAACTCATAGCCGACGCTCATGTTCACGCCGTGAATCTTGAACGTGCGGCCGTTGTCGTTGACCTGGGCCACGTAGTCCAGCGCTTCAATGATGCGGCTGACGGAACCGCTGCCCGACTTGTCCAGCACCTTCAGGCTGACCAGCTTACAGGCCGGGGCCATGCCGGTGATGGTCCTGATGGGGCTGGCCACATCGCTCACCGCTCCGGTTGGGGCGCGCACCTTACGGACGGCGGTTGGCTGGCATGCGGCTGGCGGTGTGGTGAACCCCCCGGCGATGATGCCCGCGACATGTGTTCCGTGGCCGAACTCATCAGTTAACGGCGAAGTGCCGCCAGTGAAGTCGCGGTGCACCACGGGGCTGGCGCCGGTGAGGTCCAGGTTATTGAACTCAGTGAAGTGGACGTGGTCCTTGTCAATGCCCGAATCGATCACCGCCCAAACGATGCTCCGTCCATCGGCGGCGAACATGCGCTGAGCGGCGTCCGCCTTCACGGTTGAGATCGATGAGTCGATGAGAGGGCGAACTCTGAAATCGGGCCAGATGCGGAAAATGGCACGCTTGTCAGGCGCGGCGGCCGAGTCAGCGCGTGCCAACTCCCGAATCTCGTGGCCCGTCAACGTAGCCCGCATGAACGGGTTGCCGGAACTGCCGATCGACTCGATCCGTTTGCCGGGAGCTATCGCCGCACCCAGGGCAGCCACATGAGTAAACCGGGATTTCCATTTTGGGTCTCCCGGACCCCAACAGTATACACCAACGCCTCACTCCCGTGCCGGATTTGATCAGAATCCCCTTTCCGAGGGCGGGCCAGTGCCTGCGGATGGCTTCTTTCGACCATCGCACAAAAACGAAAACTGACAACATGCCTGTTTCCAGCAGTTCTTTCGACACCTCTCCC
>Ga0194132_10012311_pt1 | contig 10700 bp, 8 predicted proteins | sample TA2KigOf80mmetaG_FD_148612 | JGI IMG/M metagenome (GOLD analysis project Ga0194132, IMG submission 148612) | Freshwater microbial communities from Lake Tanganyika, Tanzania - TA2015054 Kigoma Offshore 80m | ecosystem: Environmental > Aquatic > Freshwater > Lake | place: Tanzania: Lake Tanganyika... | reverse complement strand
TCAGCCGGAAGGTTGGATCCTGCGAGAGCCGCTCGGCATCGTTGACATCCTCGTAGCCGGCAATCCGGCTGTAGACGGACTGGCGCAGTAGGTCCGCCAGCGGAAGCTGGGTATTCTTGCCGCGCCGTGAGTCAGTCAGGTGTTGGGCAATGAGAGCACCGAAGCCCAGCCGTTCATCCAACTCACGCACCAGGATCAGACCACCATCGGAAGTAACGCGCGATCCCTGGAAGTCGATCTTGAGAAGGCCGTTGAACGAGAGCTGAAAGGGCTGGTTTTGTTTGTCACCCATTGGGTGCTGTCCTCCGCAGGGGTCTTCGCTGCCTTCAAACCCCTATCGATATTGATGCGGACGAGCATCCAGGAGATTCGCACGCGCGGCTCAAAACGGAAATGTGGGCTGGAATGAGATCAGCCGGATGCCCCAGCCGGGGTCTGGCGTGAGCACAAGTTCGCCGTAACCGAAGTTGACGGTCCAGACCACACCCACAAGGTCGGCGTAGCCCAAATGCCAGGTTTGAAGACCGGCGTTGAGCGGTTGGCCCATCGTGTCATAGGCCTGGTCGCTCACCGTGACATGCGGCGTCATCGGCAGCCGGTCCCCGTAGCTGTCGTCGAGTGGAAGCGACGCGTCGAAGGGAAAAGTCAGTTGAGAAGTGCCGGCACAAAGGGATCCGGCGGCCGCCAGGATGGCGGCGAAAGTCTTGATATTCATAGTTTCCTCCCGGCCACACTGAGGCGGCCTGTTGAGAAAGGCGGAAAATCCTGGGAAACCGGTGCAGCCGGAGGTAAAATAAGGATGAACGCTTCCATGGAGATCACAGGACTCTTGGAGCGCTGGAACCGTGGCGATGCTGGAGCGGCGGACGAGTTACTTCCGCTGGTCTATGAGGAGTTGTTGAGGCAAGCGCGCGGCTACATGCGCGGGGAAAGACCCGGCCACACGCTAAACGGCACGGCGCTGGTTCATGAGGTCGTGCTGCGCATGCTCGATCAGAACGCCATCGCGTGGCGGAACCGCGGCCACTTTTTCGGCATGGCCGCACGCCTGATGCGCCACGTGCTGGTGGACCACGCCCGTGCGGTGGCGGCCGGCAAGCGCGGCCGGGATCCGGTCCGCCTGGAGTTGACCGAAGCCATGGCGCTCGCGCCCGAGCTCTCCGAAGAGTTATTGGCCGTTGACCTCGCGCTCGAGCGATTCTCACGGATCGACCCCTTGAAAGCGCGCATTGTCGAACTGCGCTACTTCTGGGGCATGTCGATCGACGAAGCCGCCGAGGCGCTCCACGTGTCGCGCGACACGGTGAAGCGCTCCTGGGCCGTTGCCCGCATGTGGCTGCACCGGGAATGCTCGCTGACGCCGCGGGAGACGTTATGAGCTGGGAGGCCATCTCTTCGATTGCCGCCGAGGCCGCCGGACTCGCCGAGGCCGGACGCAAGCCGTTTCTCGATGCGCACTGTCCCGCCGAACTGCGCGCGGAAGTGGATTCATTGCTCGCCTATGATGGCTCGCCCGGCCCATTGGATCGCCCCATTGCCTGGAGCTTGGCTGTGCCCCCGCTGCCCGAGCGCTTCGGGCCCTACCGGCGCCTGCGGCAGCTCGGTGAGGGCGGCATGGGAATCGTGTTCCTGGCCGAACGCGACGACGGGCAGTTCACCCGGCAGGTGGCTGTGAAGCTGATGGGCGGTATCGCCCGAGGCGCGCTGGCCAGGCGGTTTGCCTCCGAACGCGGCATCCTCGCTTCGCTCGACCATCCGAACATCGCACGGCTTGAAGACGCCGGCGTCACCGCCGAAGGCCAGCCGTTCCTCGTCATGGAGTTCGTGGATGGTGAGCCCATCGACAGGTTCAGCCGCGAGCGCAGTCTCGGAATCCGTGAACGCTGCCGCCTGCTGATCGACGTCTGCGCCGCCGTCGACTACGCGCACCAGCGCCTGGTGCTGCATCGCGACATCAAGGCCTCCAACATCCTTGTCACGGCGGCCGGCGTGCCCAAGCTGCTCGACTTCGGAATCGCCAAGCTGCTCGATCCGGGTGAAGGAGCGGCCGCCGCAACGGCCATGGCCCTGACCCCGGCGTATGCCAGTCCCGAGCAGTGCGCCGGCAAGCCGCTGACTACGGCCTCCGACGTGTACTCGCTTGGCGTGGTTTTGTTCGAGCTCCTCGCCGGGCGCAAGCCGTTCGTCCTGGATGGTAAGCCGCTCATCGAAGCGCTGCGCGTGGTGGCGGATGAGCGGGCTCCGCTGGCCAGTTCGATCCGGCGCGATATCCCGCGCGACCTCGATGCCATCGTGGCCAAGGCCTTGGCCGCCGGCCCCGGGGAGCGCTACCCGAACGCGCGCGAACTGGCGGCGGACCTGGAGCGTTTCCTCAAAGGCGAGCCCGTGGCGGCGCGTGCGCCCGGCCTCTGGTATGTGGCGTCGCGCCTGGTGTCCCGTCACCGGATCCCGGTGGCGCTCACCCTGGCTGCACTCGCCCTGACCGGTTTCTCGCTCGCGACGGCGCTTCGTGAGCGGCGCGCCGCCGTCGAAAGGTTCAATCACCTGCGCCAGTTCGCGGGCACCCTGGTGGGTGAGGTGGAGGAGAAGGCCGAGGCCATTCCGGGCACTCTGGAACTGCGCAAGCGCGTGGTGCAACTGGCCACCGGCTACTACGAGACTCTGGCTCGCGAGGACTTGAGCGGCAACCCCGAACTCGCCGCCGAAGTGGCCGCCGCTTTCGCGCGCCTGGGCGCCATCCAGGGTGCGCCGAATCAGCCGAACCTCGGAGAAACCGCGGCCGCTCGCGCCAGCTTTGAGCGCGCGCTGATGCTTGCGCGGCAGGTGGCAGGAACGAACAACAGCCTGCAGGCCGGTGTCCGGGTGGCGGAGATCCTGGATCAGTTAGCCTCCGTCGAAATGCACGCAAAGCGCGTGGATGCCGCCCGCGCCGCCTCGGCGGAAGCGCGCAAAGAGTGGCAGAAGTTGGTCCAGCGCTTTCCCGCCGAGGATCGCGTGCGAAGGGGGCTCGCTTCCAACCTTATCGTCAGCGGCGGCGTGACAGAAGATGTGGTGGAGAAACGGGGCTTCCATGAGGCCGCCCTCGCCGAGTACCAGCGCATGCGCGACGGCGGGGACGCGCACCAGCGCAACATCGCGCTGGCCCACAAGTACATCGCCGCGACGTGGCTGAACAGCGATCTGGCCAAGGCCCGGCTGCATGCCGAAGCGGCCGAACGCATCGACGCCGGGCGCGTGGCCGCCCAGCCCGGCGTACGTGAACCACTGCTTGACCATTCCTTCGACCTGAGCACGCTCGCCACGCTCGCCGAACGCATGAAGCGCTTCGAAGACGGGGCGGAACTGGCTGCCCGCGCCGTGGCTGCAAGGCGGGAGATCTGGCGCCGCGAACCGAAGGACAACTGGATCCGCGGCCGTCTGGCCTTCGGGCTGGGATCGCAGGCGACCTTCGCTCTGCTGCTGGGCCGCGTGGCGGAAGGGGAGAAGTACTGGCGGGAGGGCGCCGGGCACTTCCGTGCCGCGCGCCAGGTATCCGGCACCGCCCCAAGCGCCGATACGCTGTCGAGTGCCGCCCAGATGCTGGCCCTGCGCGCCCGGTCACACGACGAGGCGTGCCAGTGGCTCACGCGCGGAAACGAGTTCGGAAACTACCGGATCAGCGAGGCCGCGCGCCTGTTCGAGCAGTGCGGCATGGCCCGTCCCTGAAGACTAACGCACCATCTCGCCCAGCCACTCCGGACGCCGCAGCAGTTCGCGCGGGCGGCTGCCATCGGGCGGACCGATGATGCCCTCCTTGTGCATGCGGTCGAGGATGCGAGCCGCGCGTCCGTAGCCCAGGCGCAGCCGGCGCTGAAGCGTGGACGTGGACGCCTTGCCCATTTCGCAAACCACGCGCACCGCGTCCTCGTAGGCGGGGTCCTGCTCGCCCTCGAACTCCTCGCCGTTCTCCTCGCCGTCCTCGGACGGCGGGGCCAGCAGGAAGGACTGGTCGTACTCGGGCGCCGCCTGCTGCTTCCAGTACTCGACAACGTCGTTGGTCTCGGCTTCGGTGACAAACGCCCCGTGCACGCGAGTCAGGCGCGAGGAGCCGGGCGGCAGAAACAGCATGTCGCCCTTGCCCAGCAGGTGTTCGGCGCCCATCACGTCGAGGATGGTGCGGGAGTCGACGCGCGTCGCCACGCGGAAACTGATGCGGGCCGGGAAGTTCGCCTTGATCAGACCAGTGATGACATCCACGCTCGGGCGCTGCGTGGCCAGAACCAGGTGCATGCCCACGGCGCGCGCCATCTGCGCCAGGCGCGCCACGGACTCTTCGACGCCCGCGCGCTCCAGCATCATCAGGTCAGCCAGTTCGTCGATCAGGATCAGGATGTAGGGCAGCGGGCGGTTGTCTTCGGTCTGGGCCTCTTCCTGGTCAGCGAACAGGCTGCGCGGCGAAGCGGCCAGCTGGCGCATCTTGCGGTTGAACTGGTCGATGTTGCGAACCCCTTGCGAGGCCAGCAGCTTCAGGCGGCGCTCCATCTCAAGCACCGCGTTCTTGAGCGCGTTGGTGGCCTTGCGCGGGTCCGTGATGACGGGAGTGAGCAGGTGCGGAATGCCCTCGTAGAGGCCGAACTCCAGCCGCTTGGGGTCCACCATGATCATGCGGACCTCATCCGGAGTGGACTTGAACAGGATCGACATGATCATCGAATTGAGCATCACGCTCTTGCCGCTTCCAGTGGACCCGGCCACGAGAAGATGCGGCATGGTCTCAAGCGAGGCCACCTTGATGCGCCCGTTGATGTCCTTGCCCAGGGCGATGGTGAGGTGCGAGGGCGCGCCCGTGAACTCGTCGCTTTCCAGAATCTGGCGCAGGCTGATCACCTCGCGCTGGCGGTTCGGCACCTCGATGCCCACGGTGGGCTTGCCGGGGATGCGCTCGATCAGGATCGACTCCGCCTGCAGGCCCAGGCACAGATCCTCGGTGAGCGTGGTGATGCGGCTGTACTTGATGCCGGCTTCGGGCTTGAACTCGAAGGTGGTCACCACCGGACCGGGGTTGATCTGGGTGACGTTGCCCAGCACGTTGAACTCCTCGAACTTGCCCTTGATACGGCCGGCCGTGTCCTTGAGTTCCTGGCTGTCGAAGGTGTTGCGGCCCGGCGGCTCGTTGAGCATGGAGGTGGGCGGCAGGGAATAGAGAGCGCGGCGCACGGGCTCCTTGCGCCGCGGCGCGGGGGCGCCGGCCGGTGCGGTGGCGGCCATGGCCTCGGCCGGGTCCGGCTCATCGGCCAGAACGTGAATGGGGATCTCGGGCTCGGCTTCCACCTCAAGCGGCTCAGGCTCAGGCGCCGCGGAAGGAATATGCTCCTCGTACCAGGGGACTTCGCCGGCCGTTGACGCGGCGTCGAACTCAGGCTCCGGCATCAAGCGCTCACGCACCTGCACACGGGCCGAATCGGGTTGCAGCGTGACGCGCTCCGCCACCACCTTCTTCTTGCGGGCGAACAGGTTCAGCCGGGGCCAGCGGAACCGCGGCATGCGGACGCGGGGCATGCGGCCGGTAACGGCGTGCCACAGCATCACGGGGTAGGAAAGCCAGCGCCGCAGCGCGGCCAGATCGAAGGTAGAGATGAGGTACAGGGAAACAACGATGGTGAGAGCGGCGAACAGAATGGTGCCGGTGAGGTTCATCCGGACCAGCAGAAAATCCGTGAGCAGCGTGCCGATGACGCCGCCGGCCGCAACCGTGCCGCGATAGAGCCGCCAGGAGGGCATGAGCGAGGCCAGCACACCTCCGGCCAGCACCAGCATGAGCGAACCGAAGACCCGGATGAAGGGAGCCTCAATCGGCTTGCTGCGCACCCAGTTCCAGGCCAGTGCGAACACCAGGGGAGGCAGAAGAAACGCGGCCAAGCCGAACGTCTGCAGCAGCAGATCGCTCGCGAAGCTGCCAAAGACGCCCACCAGATTGCCCGCGTTCGCGGCGCCGGTGGCGGTGTTCCAGGAAGGGTCAAGCGGTTCGTGCGAGGCGAGCGCAAGCATCAGGTAGATGCCCGCGAACAGAAACACCACCGCGGCGGCTTCATTGAGCCTGTGATGAGAGGTCGGTCCTAAAAGCTTCATCCGCGTTATCGACGGAAGATAGCCAGAGCGATCACCACTATACCAAAAACGATGCGGTAGCCGATGAAGATGCGCAGATTCTGGCGGGCCAGAAATCGCATGAACAGCGCGATCACCACGCAACCCACCATGGCCGTGAGGCCCATGCCCAGGAAGAACTCCGTGGAAAGCAGCCGGCCGGCGTGGCCTTCCTTCGCGGCGTCATAAAGCGCCTTGGCGCCCGCCGCCAGAATTGCGGGAGTGGAGAGCAGGAACGAGAAGCGGGCGGCGGCGGCACGGTCCAGCCCCCGGAAAAGCCCGGCGGTGATGGTGATGCCGCTGCGCGAAGTGCCGGGCACGATGGCCAGGGCCTGCGCCGTGCCGATGAGCAGCGCGTCGAACAGCGAGATGGAGCCCAGTTGCCGCGCCGTGGCCCGCCGGTCGGCAATCCACATCAGGACACCGACACCGATGAGCATCACTCCCATCACCAGCGGCGACCGCAATGTGGTCTCGGCGTGGTGCTTGAACGCCAGGCCCAGCACGCCGATGGGCAGCGAGGCGGCGGCCAGATACCACAGCAGCCTCGGATTCTGGCGCAAATCCTCATCTTCGCCATAGCGGATGCCAAAGCCCTGCGCCAGCACCTGCAGCCAGTCCCGGAAGAAGTACCCAAGCACGGCGGTGAGCGTGCCAAGGTGCAGCCCGATATCGAACGTGAGCCCCTGATCGGGCCACCCAAGCAGCCACGGAGCCAGGTACAGATGCGCGGAGGAAGAGACCGGAAGGAATTCGGTGAGCCCCTGCACAACCGCAAGAATCACCACCTGATAGAGTTCCATCAACTGTTGTCATGGTAGCGTAGTGCGCACCGTATAATGAGAGAAATGTCTCATCTGGCGCGCGCCGCTGTATGCATCACTCTGCTGGCCGCGGGTTGTTCGCGGAACATTCAGAACAAGGAAGCCGTTCGCGAGGGTGTGATGAAACACCTGGCCAACGTAAGCGGGCTCGACATGGCGAAGATGTCCGTGGATGTGGCGTCGGTGGCCTTTCGTGGCAGTGAGGCCGACGTAACCGTCACCATCACGCCACAGGGGATGGACGCGGCGAGCGGCATGCAGATGGTCTACACGATGGAGCAGAAGGGCGGCGCCTGGGCGGTGAAGGGCCGACGCGGTTCGACGCCGGGCAATCCGCATGGCATGATGCCCGGAGGCTCGGCGCTGCCGCCGGGGCACCCGCCCGCCGAAGCGCCCAGACAATGAAGCGGGTGGCGGTGCTGGGCGGCGGTCCAGCCGGATCTTTCGCCGCCGCCGCACTGGCCCGGGCGGGCGTTCGCACGGTTCTGATTGATGAAAAGCTGGCGTGGGAGAAGCCCTGCGGCGGCGGCATCACTTACAAGGCCTGGAACCGGTGGCCGTTTCTCCGCGAATGCTCGACGGCGAAGCGTGTGGTGACGGAGACCTTCCTGACGGCGTCCAAGGCCGGCCGGTCCCGCATGAAGCTGACCGAACCGCTGCTGATTTTTTCCCGCTACAGCCTGAACAACCTGCTGCTTGAACGCGCCGCGAGCGCCGGCGCGGAGGTGGAGCGGGACCGGGTTTGCGAGATTGCGCGAACGGGTTCCGGCTGGCTGCTGAGGACGAAGGCCAGAACCATCGAAGCCGACTACTGTGTCGCCGCCCTGGGCGCCCGCAACCCGTTGCGCCAGGTGGGCACGGTCTGGACTCCGCGCGACACCATGCACGCCTTCGGCTACCTGGTGCCCGGCACGCAGGCCCATATCGACGTGCAGTTCCTGACGGGGCTTGAGGGCTACATCTGGGTGTTCCCGCGGGCGGACCATCTTTCGGTGGGCATTGGCGCGAAGGGCGCACCGGCCGCGCAGTTGCGCTCCGTGCTGGAGCGGTACATGGACGAACGGGGCATTTCGCGGCAGGGCGCGCAGTTCTACGGGCATATGCTGCCGTCGCTTGAGCTGCCGTCGTTCCACCGCAACCGGGTGGCGGGCGATGGCTGGATCGCGGTGGGAGACTCGGCTGGGCTGGTGGACCCCATCACCGGGGAAGGGCTCTACTACGCCATGCGCTCAGGCGAACTGGCGGGGGAAGCGATTGCGGCCTGGGCCGGAGGCGCGGCGGAAGACCCGGCCGCGAGCTACCGCCAGACAATTCAGGGCGACTTCGTCGAGGACCTGGAACGCGGCGCCCAACTGGCGGACCGGGTTTACCGCGGCGAGTTCCTGTTCGACACGATTCCCGAACGCATGGTGCAGTTCATGCGCCGCAGCCGCCGGTTCCACGGCCTGATGCAGGACCTGTTCGCGGGCACGCAGGGATACCTGACGTTGCGCCACCGGCTGTTCTCACAGCTTGGCGCAACGCTGGGCGAGATTTTCTGGAACGTGCTGGCGGGCCGGAAGATCGAGATGGAAGAGGCCCGCTGACGCCTCAGGCCTTCACGGGCTTGTCGAGAACCTTCCAGTTCTTGTCGTCGAAGTACAGCACCTTGCCTTCGCGGTAGCTGCGAACGGCCATGGTGATGAGCACCTGGGCGCGGGCGCCGGTTTCGACGTCGAGCGTGGGCTTCTGGCGCGTGCGCATGCAGGAGAGGAAGTTCCCCACGTGGGCTTCCATGGTGTTGGTTTCCGACACCGGGATCTTGATTTCGGATTCGCCCTTGAACTTATCCTCAAGCGCGGGCACGATGTACTTGCCGCCGCGGCTGCGTTCGGCGCGCAGCGTGATGTGAGGCGCGAAGCCTTCGAACCGGCCATGCTCCACCATGGTGAGCGAAGCGCCATGACCGCGGATGAGCCCGGGGATGTGCTGCGAATTCGCCATCGACGAACTGAGCACGATGGAGTGGCCCTTGGCGTATTCACCGATCAGGTGGAAGGTGTCGGGCACTTCGCGGTCCGGCTTGCCATCGGGCAGAGTCTTGAAGATGTAGGTGCCGCCGCCCGCCATGACGCGGTGCGGGAACTGCGCCTCGCCCCAGCAGATGTTCATCGGCGCGACGACGTGATAGAAGAGGTCTGTGGCGATGCCGCCGGAGTAGTCCCAGTACTTGCGGAAGCGGAAGAAACGGTCGGCGTCCCATTCGCGCTTGGTGGCCGGGCCCAGCCACATCTTCCAGTCGATGAAGTTCTCGCCCTTGCCGTTGGGGCCGGCTTCGGCGTCGATGGGCCAGTTCCACTCGCCTTCGGTTGAGTTCCGGTGATAGGAACCCTGGCTCATGATCATCTGCCCCACCATGCCGTCGGCGATCGCCTGTTTGGCCTTATGCCACTGGTCGCCCGAGGTGGTCTGGGAACCCACCTGAAGGATCCGCTTGGTCTCCTTCACGGTTTCCGCCAGCCGCCGCGCTTCGTCGACGGTGTGGCACATCGGCTTTTCGAGATAGACGTCCTTGCCGCGATCCATCGCATCCAGCGCGATGGGCGCGTGCCAGTGGTCCGGCGTGGCGACGATCACGGCATCGATGTCATTGCGGCCCAGCACTTCGCGGTAGTCGAGATAGCCGTCGCACTTGTGCAGTTCCTTATTCTTGTTGACGCGCTTCTGGTAGACGTCGCACACGGCCACGATCTGCGCGTTGGCCGCGCCACCGCCCACACGGGCAAACTCGCGAGCGACATAGCTGCCACGTCCACCGGCGCCGATGAGGCCGACGTTGATCCGGTCATTGGCGCCCAGCACGCGGCCCGCGGCCGGACGGGCCGGACGGGCGGCATAGGCGGCCGTTGAGGTGAGGGCGGCGCTGACAGCGCCCGCGCCGGTGAGGAAATTGCGGCGGTTCAGGGCCGCGGTGGGATCTTGGGACATGGTCACCTTTCTGGACGTAAACTCTGGATCTACCAGGGGATCTATCCAATTCTAGGCTACGTCTCCGTGGAAAATCAAAGCCGCGGGTTGTGTTGCAAGAACATTCCGGTGCCGCAGATGGGCGAGGCCCATGCCGATCTATTGGCCTATCTTGAGAGTCCGAACAGACTGGTCAATGAACTGAATCTGCCGCTGGGCCTCTTGGCCTGGCAGCAACCGGGTTTGCCCTTTTCGCATCCTGTGCACTGCCTCATAGCCCTCGATCCGCCCGGAGCCCCTGCTCCGAAGCACGTTCGGGCTCGTGTATATATATTGCGTCGAATTCGACACTACCAGGTAGAAGGAGATCGGTTCTGGTTCGAGACGAAGGGCAGGCATCGGCGGTCACTGCACTGTACCAGTCCTGGTACTCAGTGATGGTTCGCTTCGCCAGCCGGTTGACGGGGAATGTGGAAATCGCGGTTTGGACCGACGCTGGCCGCGGAGTATCTGAACGAGAAGCACAATATCAAAGCGAGCAAAGAGACGGTGCGAAAGTGGATGATCGGCGGCAAGCTATGGAAAGGGAAGCGGACGAAGATCAAGCAGATTCACATGTGGCGGCCGAGGCGGAGCCGCCGCGGGGACTTGGTGCAGTGGGATACCAGCACGCACGACTGGCTGGAAGGGCGCGGCGAGCGGATGTACCTGATCGCGATGATCGACGATGCCACCAGCCGGTTGTTCGCGCGGTTCGTGCGCAGCGACTCGACCGAGGAGAACATGAAGCTGCTGTGGAGCTAT
>Ga0194132_10012310_pt1 | contig 10703 bp, 11 predicted proteins | sample TA2KigOf80mmetaG_FD_148612 | JGI IMG/M metagenome (GOLD analysis project Ga0194132, IMG submission 148612) | Freshwater microbial communities from Lake Tanganyika, Tanzania - TA2015054 Kigoma Offshore 80m | ecosystem: Environmental > Aquatic > Freshwater > Lake | place: Tanzania: Lake... | reverse complement strand
CGCTGATGTACGGGGGCGTGGCGCTGCATCCGGCCGTCGCGCCCATTGAGGGCACCGAAGACTACCTGCTGCCCGAGGGCGCACCTACTCGCATCGTCGGCTATCTGCCGGTGAACGATGAGTTGCCGCAGCGCCGCGCTGCCGTGCGGGCCTTGCTGCGCGAGCACTGGCCCGATGCCGCGATCACCGAAGAGGACTTGAAGGACGAAGACTGGAGCGAGACCTGGAAGTCCCACTTCCGGGTGCTGCGGGTGGGCCATGTGGTAGTGCGGCCGACCTGGCGAGCCGCCAAGCTCCGCCCCAGCGACATCGAGGTGGTGCTGGACCCCGGCATGGCGTTCGGCACCGGCGACCACCCGACCACCCGCGCCTGCTTGCGGGGCGTGGTGCGTCACTTACGCCTGGGCATGCGCGTCTTCGACCTGGGGACCGGTTCGGCCATCCTAGCCATCGCTGCCGCCAAACTCGGGGCGGGCGAGGTGCTGGGGGTGGATATCGACGAGCTGGCGGTCCAAGCGGCGCGGGTCAACGTGCGCGACAACGCGGTGGCATCACAGGTAGCCATCGAGCTTGGGGGGCTGGACCACCCCAGCGTCACAGCATTCGGTCAGGCCGATCTCGTACTGGCGAACCTCAATTCGGCGTTGCATCTCCGGCTTGCGTCGCACATCCTCGCCTGCGCCAAGCCGGGTTGCCACATCGTAGCTTCCGGCATCGGCTCAGCGGGCCTGCGCGGCGTCACCCGGGCGTACCGGGCGGCGGGCGCCACGGCCATCAGCGTGCGCAACCTGGGCGAATGGCGCGCCCTCACCATCACCCGTTAGCCATGCAGCGCTTCTTCGTACCGGCGGCCGCCATCACCGAGACCGCCGTCACCTTCACCAGCGAGCAGGCGCACCAGATGACCCGGGTGTTGCGGCTGAAGCCACGCGATCAGGTTATCGCGTTGGACGGCGCCGGCGCGCAGCACCTCGTGACGCTTGAGACGGTGACGGTAACGCTCACCACGGGGCGCATCCTCAGCAGCGAACCGGCCTTCGGTGAGCCACGGGTGCGGCTTACCTTGTACCAAGCTCTGCTGAAGGGCGATCGTTGGGATTATGTCTTGCAAAAGGGGACCGAAGCGGGAATTGCCCGGTTCGTGCCGGTGAGGGCGCGCCGCTGCATTGCGCAGCCCGAGGGTGCGGCCCGCCGGGCCCGCTGGCAGCGCATTCTGACCGAGGCCGCCGAGCAGTCGGAGCGCGGTATCGTGCCCGCCCTGAGTGAGCCGATGCCCTTGGCCGAGGCGCTGCGCCACGCGGGCGGCCTGCGGCTGTTCGCCTACGAGCGTGGGGTCACCCCGATGCGGGTGGCGCTGGCCCGCAAACGCCCGGCGGAGATCAGCATCTTCGTGGGCCCCGAGGGTGGGTTCGAGCGGGAGGAAGCCGCGGCCGCCGCTGAGGCCGGGGCGCAGGTGATCAGCATGGGGCCGCGCATTCTTCGGGCCGAGACTGCGGGCCCGGCGCTCGCCTTCGCCATTCTGTATGCTCGGGGTGACTTCGGGTAGCTTCCCGCAGGCGTTCCCTTACTCGGCTGCCTTCAGGTCGCGCACGCGGAACTGGGCGTGTTGGCCGGTCCCCTTGGGCGCTTTGACGTGCAGCGTCGCCCCACCGCCAAGCTGGTTCTCTTGGGCGAGGGTCAGCAGCTCACTGGGGCTGGGTTCGTGGTCGAACTCGGCCAGCTTGGTCTCCAGCTCCTCGCCGAACCAGCGCCGATGCAGGCTGACAGTGTAGATGGCCACTGCTAGCCGTTGGCGGCAGGCGCCAGGTCGGGTTCGCCGTTGCCAACCTTCACCATCGCGGGGCGAAGGACGACGCCGTGCAGCGTGTAGCCGCGCTGGAATTCGGCGACCACCGTATTCTCGGCGCCTGGCCCCTGCATCACGGCCTCGTGCTGTGCAGGGTCGAAGGGCTGGCCCACGGCCTGGATCGGGGCCACGCCCTCGCTCTCCAGCGCGGCCAGCATCTTGCGGTAGATGAGGGCCACGCCGTCCACCCAGGTCAGACCCGCCAGATCTTTGGGGAGGGTGGCCAGCGCCCGCTCCAGGTCATCGACCGGGGGCAGCAACTTCAGAATCACCATGGAGCCAGCGAGCTTGGCCGTATTGGCGCGCTCTTCTTCGGTACGGCGCTTGTAGTTGGCAAAGTCGGCTGCGGTGCGCTGCCAGCTTGCCAGGTAGCCCTCGGCCTTCTTGCGCTCCTCGTCCAGCGCGGTCAGCGTGTCTCCGGACGGTGTGGTGGCTTGGGAATCGGCAAACGTGTCCTGCGGTTGTGTCTCCTCCATAAGACCTCCGTGGTTGATGCATGGAGATTGGTGTGCGGGCCGGTGGGTGCGCCGGTTACCCGTAGTGCTGGTTCATCAGCTCAGTCATCGACTGCGAGACATAGCGGACGGCTGCGAAGGCGTTGCCGTAGCGCATGCGGGTGGGGCCCAACACCGCGATGGTGCCGGCCAGCTCGCCGGGCTTGCCATAGGGTGCCACCACCAGGCTGAAGTCGCGCAGCGACTCCTCGGGGTTCTCCTGCCCGATGACCACTTTGGCCTCGGTGGGCGATGACAGCTTGCTGAGCAGGCCCAGCAGAAACTCGCGGTCGTCCAGGAACTCCATAAGGGTACGCAGCCGTTGGTTGGACCCGAACTCGGGCTCCTGCACCAGCGACTTCACGCCGCCGAAGTGCACGTCGTCGGGCCGAGGTGCGTCCTCTGCCTCCATCACCTTGGCGGCAGTACGCAACACCTGGTCTTCCAGCCCGCCGGCGGCTTCGGCCAGCGCCAATACTTGGGGCGCCTGCATGCCGGCGGCGTTCTGCGACACCCGGCGGCTCAGCGCCGACAGTTCATCCTGGGTCATGGGTGTGTCTAAATGCAGCAACTGCTGACGCACCCGGCCCTCTTGCAGCACCAGAATGAGCAGCGCCACCGTCTCCTGCACGGAGACGAGCTCAACGTGCTTGACCTTAGCGGTGGTGGCGCGCGCTGTGGTGATGACGCTCATGGACTGCGCGAGCTGCGCCAGCATGACCGAGCCGACCTTGGTCCAGTCCTCCAGGTCAGCCTCGGCATGCAGCCCGGTCCACACCTGCTCCTGGGCCTCGGCGGGCAACTCCACCTGCTCCATCAGCATTTCGACGAAGTAGCGGTAGCCCTTGTCCGATGGAATGCGGCCGGCGGAGGTGTGCGGCTGCGCGATGTAGCCGTCGTCCTCAAGCGCTGCCATGTCGTTGCGGATGGTGGCGGGGCTAACGCCCAAGGTGTGGTTGCGCGCGACGTGCTCGGAGCCGACGGGCGCGACGTGTTCGACGTAGTCGCCCACGATGATGCGGAGGATATGACCGCGGCGCGGGCTGAGGCCCTCAGATCGTTTCGCTGTCATGGCTTCTCTGGTGTTTAGCACTCCATTGCACCGAGTGCTAATATTCCGAAACGGTAACATCTGGAGGCCGGCCTGTCAAGGTCGATTGGATGTTGTGTCAGAACTACTGCATCTAAATACGATGTGGACGGGCTGCACCCTGCAAACGCCCGGTGTCGATACCGCTGGCCGGTGCTCGGGGAGTGGCGCGCACTTGCGCCGGGCGGTACCATCGCCTCATGGACTACAACGTAACAGTGACCCGACAGGCGGACGGCAGCTACCATGCCATCTGCGCCGAACTGCCCGACTTCTGGGCCACGGGAGACACCCCCGAGGAGTGCGACACACTGGTGCTGGGCACCATTTGGCAGTTCTTGCCCGAAGAAGAGGCCGACATGACATCGGCCAACGCTGAGGTCCGCCTGCGGGTGACCTACCTGAATGTGCCATCCGAGGAGACGCTCAAGCGCAACTGGGAGTTATATCTGCCCCGGCACGTGCACGAAGAGTTGACGTAGTGACGGGCGCGCCAACGGCCGCATCGTGATCAACGCGGCCGTCCGGTCTGCCCGCTCGGGCGTGCTTAGGTCAGATGGCTGGGGATGCGGTAGACCGGCGGCTGCACCCGCAGCTTCTCGACCTTCATAATACCCTCCACGTCTTCCGTGGTCCGCACCAAGCCACCGTCGCGGTTCACAATCACGTAATCGAACTGATGGCGAGCCTCGAGTTCCTTGCGGGCTGCCTCCAGCCGTATCTCGCGCTCCTGCACCGTTTCGGCCTTCCGGCTGGTGAGCCGCGGCACCAGTTCGGCGTATGAGGAAGGCGCGATGAAGATGAGTACGGCCTCGGGGATGGCCCGCTTGATCATCGCTGCGCCTTGCACGTCCACCTTCATGATGGTGTCGACCTTGGCTCCGAAGGCGGCGCGCAGCTCGCTCACCGGGGTGCCGAAGTAGTTTCCGTAGACCTCGGCCCACTCCAGAAACTCTCCGCCGGCGTGCATCTGCATGAACTGCTCTTGAGAGCGGAAGTGGTAGTGCACGCCGTTCACTTCGCCGGCGCGGGGCGTGCGGGTGGTGACGGTGATGGCGTAGTGTCGGCGCGGCTCGCGTTCTTTCAGTTTGTTGAAGATGGTGTCCTTGCCGACCTCCGCCGGACCAGACAGCACGAAGAGGAGCGGTGAGCTGGGTGGCAGCTCGATGGGTTCACCGTCGGCGCCCGTGAACTGCCTTCGGCTAGAAAGTACGCCGACGCCGGTGTTCCTTGGTGTGTTCAGCGTTGTCATGATGCCACCCTCCTTGGACGATCGGCGGAGCAGACGCCAGGGCGGTCAAGGCCGCTTGCGCACACCGACCACACGTGAACTATCGGCGGCTCGACAGCGATTGCCAGCCGTGCGCGGAAAGTTGCCAATTCGGGGGCAGCCAGCATAGATTGAAGCATGCAGTCTGTGAACTTTGTCACGAACGCCCCGCCCGTCGTAGTCGGGATATCCGGCGCGAGCGGGGCTGCCGTCGCCCAGCGGGTGCTTGAACTGCTGCGGGCGGACGGCCGGACGGCGGTGGTGGTGAGCACCGCCGCCGGGGCGCTGGTGTGGCAGCAGGAGCTTGGCTTCCCGCTCAAGGCATGGTTGAGCGAGCAGGGCTGGCCCTCGCACCCCATCGCAGACGTGGCGGCTCCCATCGCGAGTGGCACCTTCCCGACCGCCGGCATGGTGATTGTGCCCTGCAGCATGAACACCGTGGCCGCCGTTGCCCACGGGCTGTCCGGTAATCTGCTGGAGCGCGCGGCCGACGTCACACTGAAGGAAGGCCGGCGCCTGGTGGTGGTACCCCGGGAGGTCCCGCTTTCTCAGATCCACCTGGAGAACCTGTTGAAGCTTGCTCAAGTGGGAGTGCGGGTGGTGCCGCCCATGCCGCACTTCTATGCGCACCCCACCACCGTGGCCGAGGTGGTCGATCATATCGCCGGGCGGGTGCTGGTGGCGCTGGGCGTGGCGAGCGCGCTGCCCGAGGAGCAGCAGTATCATCCCGAGATGCGCACCTCATGACGACGACTCCTCAGCCGTTGGAGAAGACCGCCGCCGTCAGCGGCATGTTCACCCGCATTGCGGGCCGCTACGACCTGATGAACCGGCTGATGTCGGGTGGGCAGGATCAGGAGTGGCGCCGGCTGACCGCGCGCTTGGCCACTCCCGAGCCGGTCGGGTTGGCACTCGATGTGGCCACCGGCACCGCCGACCTGGCGTTGGCGCTGCTCGACCGTGCGCAGCGGGTGGTGGGCGCCGACCCCAGCGACGGCATGCTGGCGCTCGGTGAGCAGAAGGTGAAAGCCGGCGGCGCAAGCAGCCGCATCGACCTAGTGCGATGCGATTCACAGTGGCTGCCCTACGGCGATGGCCGGTTCGACTGCGTCACGGCGGCGTTCGGCATTCGCAATATGGCCGACCCGGTACAAGCCTTCGGGGAAATGCGGCGAGTGCTCCGGAGCGGGGGCCGGGTGGCGTGCCTCGAGATCATGCCGCCGGCCAACGGACTGCTGGGACGCGCCTACCAGGTGTACCTGACCCGCCTGATCCCCGCGCTGGGCGGGTTGGTGAGCCGGCAGCCCGCCGCCTACCGCTACCTGAGCGACTCGGTGCTGGCGTTCCGCACGCCGGAAGAGCTGGCGGCAATGATGCGCCAGGCGGGGCTGCGCAACGTGCGGTACCAGACACTGAACCTGGGCACCATCGCCCTGCACACCGGCGAGGCGTAGCCCGTGAGGGTCGAGTGATGACGACGAGCATCCCAGAGGTCGTGATTCTGCGCCTTCCGTTGTATGCACGAGTGCTGAACGAACTGGCGGCGCGCGGCGAGGACGTGGCGAGCTCGCAGACCTTGGGTGATCTGCTGCATTCCACACCAGCACAGATTCGCAAGGACCTGAGCTACTTCGGGCGCTTCGGCAAGCAGGGACGCGGGTACCGGGTGGATTACCTGCTGCGGGAGCTGAAGCAGATCATGGGCCTGGAACGGCAGTGGTCGGTGGTGCTGGTGGGCGTCGGCCTGCTGGGCAAGGCCATTCTGAGCTACGGCGGCTTCGCACCCCAGGGCTTCCACGTGGTGGCGGCGTTCGATTCCGACCCACGGCTGGTGGGAACCCAGGTGGGGAGCCTGACGGTGCAGCCCACCGCCGAGCTGGAGGCTACCGTGCGCCGCCTAGAGCCGCAGCTCGCCATTGTGGCGGTACCCGGCCACGCCTGTCAGACAGTGGTGGACATGGTGGTGCGGGCCGGCATCAAGGGAATTCTGAACTACGCCCCGTACCAGGCGCAGGTACCCGATGGCGTGTGGGTACGCGATATCGACCCGGTGGTGGCGCTCCAGAGCATCACCTACTACCTAAAGCCCAACGGCGGCAGCTAGCGACGACCTACCGGGGCACCCGCTTGCGGTCGGCGAAGTAGCCGGCGGTCGGGCCATCATCGGGCAGGGTGGCCAGCCAGATGGCGGTGTCGGCCCCCTGCTCCACCGCACGGGGCGCGTTCGGGCCGCCCATGTCGGTGCGCACCCAGCCCGGGTTGCAGGCGTTCACCAGAATGCCGCTGCCCTTCAGTTCAGACCCCAGACGCACCGTGAGCATGTTGAGCGCTGCCTTGGCCACACTGTAGGCCGGGGTGGTGGGCCTCGGGTTCACGAACTGCCCGGCCCCGCTCGACATGTTCACGATACGGCCGTAACCATGCTTGCGCATCAGCGGGATGAAGGCGGCCGCCATGCGCCACGCCCCGATCAGGTTCACATCGAGGGCACCCTGGATCACCGAGAAGTCGGGCGTGCTGGGCGCCTGGTTGGTATCGAAGTAGCCGCCGGCGTTGTTCACCAGCACGTCGCAGCGGTCGTAGTTGTTCTCCAGCCAGCGGTACAGCGCCAGCACCGACCCAGCGTCGGTTACTTCGAGGCCCCGGCCTACCGCCATGCCACCCTCCGCTGCCGACAGCTCCGCCGCGGCCGCCTGCGCCTCCCGCGCCGACCGCGCCGTGACGATGACGGTGTATCCCAGCGTCACCAGCCCTTCCGCGATGCCGCGGCCGATGCCGCGATTGCCGCCGGTGATGAGTGCAACGCCTGGGGTGTCGGGCATGGCTACTCGTCCGCCGCGCGAGTCCCACGGAACTTCTGCTGTAACCACTCCAAGACATGGAGCTGGTCGTCAACCGTTGCCCGGCGTACCTGCCGAAGGAGTTCAAGGCGAGTTGGCTTGGGGGGCGAGGTCACGGCTAGACCCTCATTGCAGTTCGTGCATACCGCTCGCAGATTGTTCGGGACATCAAGCCCGCCCAGTGACTTATCAACTATGTGGCCCATAGTTAGTCGAACCTTTCGACTTGGCTGGTATGGGTCAGGATCGCCAGCCGCTAGACCGCACATCTGACAGGTGTAGCCATTGCGCTCTAGGACGAAGGCCCTGGTCTCCTTCGAGATGTCGCGCGCAAAGACCGGCCTGCGGTGATCAGTCTCAAGCAAGTACTGATCAGGCTTGAGACCGGCGCGATCTCGGTTCGTCAGGATCTGGTACCCTTCTTCATCGCGAAGTTCCCGCACGCGCCCTCCCACTCACTCTCAGCAGCTCCAAGAGTCCTGAGGTGTCTTCCATCACGGTGCACTCCCTGACGACAACAACACGCCACCCTAGTGCTTGCAGACTAGCGGTCGCCGCTGCGTCCCTTCTCATGTTCCCTTCGATCTTCGGGGTCCAGTAATCGAGGTTGGATCGAGGTCGCCTTGCTTCTCTGCATATGTGGCCATGCCAGAAGCACCCATGCACGCATACCACCACCTTATGCCGTAGCAGCACCAGATCTGGCTTACCGGGCAGATGTTTCGCATGCAACCGGTACCTGAACCCAGCGCGATGCACCGCACGGCGGACAAGCATCTCAGGCTTGGTGTCCCTGCTCCGAATCGCCGCCATATTCCGGCTACGGGCGTCTGAAGTAGGGCTTGTTACCTCTCCCATATGGACTCGAACAATACGCTGGGCGCGCGGCCGCGTAAAGTCTCCTGAAATCCTAGTACGTCCCCACCAGCGTCTCGTCGTCGGCGGGCAGGTTGCGTTTGATGTCGTCCAGGTAGTCGAGGGCGATGCCCGCGCCGATGGCCACGCAGCGCAGCGGGTCGGGGGCAGGGTAGCACGGCACGCCGGTCTCCTGCGCAATCAGCGCGTCGAGCCGCCGCAGCAGCGCGCCACCGCCGGTCAGCACAATGCCCTGGTCGATGATATCGGAGGCCAGCTCGGGGGGCGTGCGCTCCAGCACGTTGCGGACGGCGGCCAGAACCTGGGTGAGCGGGTCGGCGATGGCCTGAGAGATTTCGGTGGAGGTCACGGTGATGGTCTTGGGCAGGCCGGTCACCAAGTCGCGCCCGCGCACTTGGCAGCGCAGCTCCTGGTCCAGCGGCAGCGCTGCGCCCACCTCCAGCTTCACCTCTTCGGCCATGCGGTCGCCCACCGAGAGGTTGTGCCGGCGGCGGATGTAGGCGGCAATGGTGTCGTCGAGCTTATCGCCGGCCACCCGCACCGAGTGGCTGACCACCAGACCGAACATCGAGATGACCGCCGCCTCGCAGCGACCGCCGCCGATATCGACCACCATGTTGCCACGCGGCGAGCCCACCGGGATGTTGGCGCCCAGGGCGGCGGCCAGCGGCTCGGGGATAAGGTGGGCGGGTTTGCGGGCGCCCGCGCTCTCGGCGGCGTCGCGCACCGCGCGCTTCTCCACGCTGGTGGCGCCGGCCGGAATGCAGATGACGACCTCGGGCGGCGACAGCCGGAACCGGCCGCAGACTTTGCTGATGAAGTGCCGCAGCATGGCCTCGGTGATGGTGTAGTCGGCGATGACGCCCTCACGCATTGGCCGGATGATGCTGATGCCATCGGGGGTGCGGCCCAGCATGCTACGCGCGTCATTGCCCACGTGCACAATCGTGTTCTTGCGCACCGCCAGCGCCACCACCGAGGGCTCGTTCACCACGACGCCCTTGCCCCGCTCATATACCAGCACGTTGGCCGTGCCCAGATCGATGCCGATGCGCTTTAACAGCACGGTGGGTTACCTCATGACAGACGTGATGCCCGCCGGCACTGCTGGCGGCGGGCTATGGGCGGGCGGTGGCCAGGGAGTTAGCCGCCCGAGTAGCGGACGTCGCCCCCGATGGCCTGCAGCTTCTCGGCAAACCGCTCGTAGCCGCGCTCCAAGTGCCAGATTTCGCTGACCACGGTGGTGCCGCTGGCCACCAGGCCGGCCAACACCAGCGCGGCCGCGCAGCGCAGGTCGAGCGAACGGACATGGGTGCCGATGAGCTCGGTGGGGCCGGTGATGATCGCTGTCTGCCCTGCCACGACGATCTCTGCACCCATCTTCCGCAACTCGCTCACATACAGCAAGCGGTTGTCGTACACCCGCTCGTACAGCACGCTGTGGCCGGTGGCCTGCGTAAGCAGTGTAGCAAGCGGGGCCTGCAGATCGGTGGCGTAGCCAGGGTACGGCAGGGCCTGCACGCTAAGCGGGTCGATTTTGCCGTTGCCGCGCACCCGTATGGTCTCGGGGCCGGTCTCCACACACACCCCGGCCTCGCCCAGTTTCCAGATGAGGGCGTCCAGGTGGTCGGGCGCCACGTTCTCCAGCACCACGTCGCCGTCGGTGAGCGCCGCGGCAACCGCGAAAGTGCCGGCCTCAATGCGGTCGGGCATGATGGTGAACTCGGCGCCATGCAGGGCTTCGGCCCCGCGGATGGTGATGGTGTGGGAGCCAGCGCCGGTGACCCGCGCGCCCATGGCGATCAGCAGGCCTGCCAGGCAGGATACCTCAGGCTCGGCGGCAGCGTTGCGGATCACCGTGAAGCCCTCGGCCAGCACGGCGGCCAACAGCAGGTTCTCGGTGCCCATGTTGCTGGGGTAGTCCAGGAAGATCTGCGAGCCGACAAGCCTATCGGCCGTCGCGTGGTACTTCTCGTCCATGCGGGCAAGGTTGGCGCCCAGAGCCCGGAACCCCGCCAGGTGCACGTCGAGCGGGCGCTGGCCGATGACGTCGCCGCCGGGGGGGCAGCAGGCGGCCTCGTGGAACCGGCCCAGCAGCGGACCCATCACCAGAAAACTGGCACGATTGCGCACCACCAGGTCGCTGGGCGCCACCACCGAGTTCACGTCGGCGGCGTTGATGCGCATGGAACCGGGGCCAGTCCATTCGGCAATACCGCCGAGGGCGCGCACCACGTCCATCATCACGTTCACGTCCTCAATGTGTGGGACGTTGTGCAGAATGACG
>Ga0194132_10012306_pt1 | contig 10705 bp, 11 predicted proteins | sample TA2KigOf80mmetaG_FD_148612 | JGI IMG/M metagenome (GOLD analysis project Ga0194132, IMG submission 148612) | Freshwater microbial communities from Lake Tanganyika, Tanzania - TA2015054 Kigoma Offshore 80m | ecosystem: Environmental > Aquatic > Freshwater > Lake | place: Tanzania: Lake... | reverse complement strand
GCCGAGTGCGGCGAGGGCCGGCCGGACGAACAACTCGAACGTGACGAAGCTCGAGGCCGGGTTGCCCGGGAGCCCGAAGAGCGGGACGGCCCGTCGACCCGGCCCCGATGGCCGCGCGAGGCCGAACGCGAACGGCTTGCCAGGCTGGACGGCGACGCGCCACACGTCAACCCGGCCGAGGTCGTCGAACGCGCGCCGGACCACGTCGTATGGCCCGACCGAGACCCCACCGCTGACGATGACCAGGTCGGCTTCGCGGACGCCGCGCTCCAGCCTGCCGGACACGTCCGCCAGATCGTCGCGGGCGATGCCCAAGTCGATCGCTTCGGCGCCGGCCGCCCGGACCAGCGCCCGCAACCCAGGGCCGTTGGCGTCCGGGATCCCGGCCGGGCCGAGCTCGGCACCCGGTGGGCGGACCTCGTCGCCCGTGGCCAGGACTCCGACGCGTGGCCGACGTCGGACCGAGACCTCCGCCACCCCGGAGCCGGCCGCGATGGCGACACCGCTGGCCCCGACGCGGACCCCTGCCGGCAGCACCTCGACATCGGCCGCAAGGTCGCTGCCGCGCGGCCGGATCGAACCCCCGGGCGCCACCCGGGCATGGACCAGGATCGCGTCCGGCAGCGGGCCCGCGGCATCCCGCCCGCGCGGCCCGGGCCGGCCGGCCGTGTCCAACGGCGTGGTCTGCTCGACGGGCACCACGGCGTCGGCACCGGGCGGAACCGGGGCGCCGGTCGCGATCCGGACCGCAGTTCCCTTGGCCACCGCCGTCGTGGGGGCCACGCCGGCGCCGAGATCGCCGATGACCGTGAGCCGCCGCGGAGCGTCATCGGCGGCGCCATCCGTGTCGGCCGCGCGGATCGCGTAGCCGTCCATCGCGCTGTTGTCCCAGGGCGGCAGGGCGGTTCGAGAGCGCACGGGTTCTGCCAGGACGCGGTCGAGTGCGTCAGCGGCGGGCACGACCTCGGCTGGCAGCGGCCCGGCGGCCATGACGACCGCCAGCACCTGTTCGAGCGCCTCCTCGACCGACAACAGCCGGTCGGCGGCGTCGCGGTCACGTGGCGTCGCGGTCACGTGGCGGTCCCCGCCGCGCGCATCCGCTCCCGGATGGCGGTGACAACGCTGCGCCGGGTCAGGATTCCCAGCAGTTCCTCGCCGCGCATCACGGGCAGGCCGTCGAGGTCCGTCCGCCGGAGCCGTTCGAGCGCGGGCCAGAGGTCGTCCTCTGGGGCGAGGGTCGGCAGGGCGGGCGGGCTGATCATCACGTCGCCGGCGCGCGTGGTCGCCCACGACTTGCGCGGAACGCGGCGCAACTGGCTCACCCCGATCAGTCCGAGCAGTGAATCGTCGCGGATGACGGGCAGCGACGTCGCACCGCTGTCGGCGAGGTACTGCGCGGCGAACGTGTCGAGCGTCAGCTGCGGGGCGACCGACGGCAGCCCGCGGTCCATCACCGATTCCACGCGCACGCCGGCCAGCATGGCCTCCAGCTCCGCGTGGCGCTGCAGGGCCCGTCCGGCCCCTGCGAGGAACCAGCCGCTCAGGCCGAGGAGCAGGCCGTCGAGCACGTTGCCCGAGAGCGCCAGCGCGAAGCCGCCGCCGACGAGCAGGAGTCCCACCCAGCGTCCCACGGTCGCCACGCCCCGGTTGGCGCGGCGCTCGTCGCCGGATGCGCGCCAGAGTGCGGCGCGCGTCAGGCGTCCGCCATCGAGCGGGTAGACCGGCAGCAGCTTGATCGCGATCAGGAGCAGGTTCAGGACCCCGAGAACGAGGGCGGACTCGCCGATGGCCTCGATCAGGTCGCCGCGCGCAGTCGCACCCGACCCGGTCGTCCCTGCCGCGCGGCCCAGACCCTGCCACACGGCGATGCAGATCGCGACGATCCCGACGCTCGCGAGTGGCCCGGCGGCCGCGATGACCGCTTCATCGGAGGGCCGGCGTGGCTCTCGGCCGACGGCCGTGATTCCGCCGAAGAACAGCAGGGTGACGACCCCGCCGCCGAGATCTCGCCGCCGTGCGATGAAGGCGTGTGCCAGCTCGTGCACCACCACTGAGGCGAAGAAGCCCAGCGCAATGCCGGCCGAGGCCACCCAGCGGACCTCCGGGGCCCATGTCGGATGGATCACCTCGAACTGGCCGCCCACCCCGAGCGCGATGATGGCGAGGATCAGCACCCAGCTGACGTGGACGCGGACCTCGACCCCGAAGACCGTCGCGATCGGGACCCCGGCGGTCAGGAAGCCGCGCATCGTCCGGTCGCCCGCGGGATCGCCGAGGCGTCCACGCCCGGCAGTTCGGCCGGCAGCCGCCGGAGGGCCACAGCCGCGACAATCAGGGAGAACGTCAGCAGGACCACCGCGAGCGCAATCGAGGTCTCGTTCCAGAACTGCATCGGGAAGAGCTGGACCAGTCGTTCGCTGGTGGGATCGAACGAGTACGAGCCGGCCGGGAACAGCAGGCGGTGGAAGACCTCGAAGGCCTGCTCGAAGAACAGCGCAGCAAGGACTCCGGCGATCACGACGCCGCCCGCGAGCAGCCCCGACCCGACTGCCACGGCCTGCCACGCCCAGGTCCGTGGCCGCCGCGAGCGCGCCGCGAGCAGCAGGACCAGGATCGAGCCGATCGCGAGGGCCGCGAACGCGAGGACCACGCCGCGCACGTCCGCCATGTGCTGGCGCTCGCGGGGATTGAGGACGGGCTCGCCGTTCACCTCGACCGCGAAGGTCCCAGGGCCGAAGCAGAACTCACCCAGAATGCTGGCGGTGGCCGCGCGGACATCGTCGGTGGCGTAGCCGAGCAACGCGGGCGCGCCCGTCCGGTCCTGCTCGAACGCGACCCAGAGCGGATTGAAGAACACCGCGACGGCCGCGGCGACGATCACAACCATCGTCGCCAGGGCGACAAGTGGCGCGGCGATCCGGCTCAGCGCGACGGCGCTCACCTTGGCGATGGTATCCGGAGTCGCGGCCCGGACGATCGCCCGAGCCCTCGGCAACGTCAGCGTGCGAGGTCGGACCGTCACTCGTCCTCGAGCCTCCGCGCCTGCTCCCACCAGCCGGCCACACGCAGCGCATCGGGCGGGTCCACGCGGAGCTCCGCGGCGGCGCGCTCGAGTCGGACGGTGAATGCGTCCAGATCGATGGCAAGGATGTCGCGCAGTCCCTCGATCTCGGCCTGGATCATGAGGCGATGCTCGTTGGATCCGAAGCTCGCGAGGTTGAGCATCAGCGCCTCGTCGCGCCACGCCCCGACATCGTTGGTCGTGGCGTCAACCTGGTCGGCGAGAGTCTGCCTTCGCGTGGGCGTCTCCGAGACCTCGAGCAGGAGGCCGGTCGTGAAGATGCCCTGGTGCTCGAGCCGGTCGAGGTAGACGGGCTCGATCCGGGTCAACTCGGTGATCGGCGGCACGAAGCGCGGTCCTCCACTTGGGGCGGGCGGGCGCCCGCTCGTCGGTCGGTTCCGATCATGCCACGGTCGCGGGCTCCAGCGGGCATATCAGCCATTCGCCGCCTGTTCGCGCTCGACCAGGCCCCGGCCGAATCCGGCGAGGGCAACGTCCTCGAGCGGCGGGTTGATGAGGCCGGCGCGTGCATCACGGAACGCGCGCTCCAGGGGACCGGCCAGAAAGCCGGGGCCACCGGCGATACGCAGCGCCTCGTCGGTGGCGGTGACCGCAGCGGCGGTTGCGGTGAGCTTCGCGAGCGTGACGTCGGAGGCGACCGTTGCGAGCCCCGCCGGGTCGTCGGCTGACTTGCGGTCCGCCCGTTGCGCGACGTCCAGCACCAGGATCCGTGCCGACCGCAGGGCGGCGTCGAGACGCCCAAGGCGCAACTGGATCGACGGCAGGTCAGCCACGGCGGCCGATCCGTCACCTGGCCGCCGGTCGATCGCCCAGCGGACCACGCGTCCGCGCGCTCCTTCGCCGATGCCGAGGTAGACCGCTGACACGCACAGCCCGAACCAGACGGCCTGGAGCGCACCGCGTGCGTCCGGAGCGTTCACGGCCCGGCGGGCCACGATGGCGTCAGCGGGGACGCGGACGCCGTGCAGGCGCAACCGCCCGGATGCGGAGCCCCGCATGCCGAGCGCATCGAACCCGGGCAGGAGTTCGACACCGGGTGCGGTGAGGTCGACCAGAACGTTCAGCAGGGTCGGCGACGAGTCCGGCTCGAGCCCGCCGTCGGCGAACCGCGCGCTGACCACGGCCAGCTGCAGCGCCGGCAGCCAGGTGGTCCAGGTCTTCTCGCCGTCGAGCACCAGTTCGTTCCGATCCGCGCGGGCGGTGGTCGAGGGCAGGCCGCCGCGTGCTGGGCTGCCGCTCTCCTCCTCGGTCGAGGCAGCGTTCACGAGTGCGCCGGATGCGACCGCCTCGAGCAGCCGGTCCAGCAGAGCCGCGGGCCACGTTCCCGAGTGGATGGCGCCGCCGACCACCTGCGTGTGCATCGCAAGGCCCAGACCGATCGAGCCGTCGATGGCGCCGATCGCGGCCAGCATCCCGGCGCTGCCTGCCAGGCCGGCGTCGAGACCGCCGAGCCGCGGCGGGAGCGTGACGGTGTGGAGGCCGGCGTCCAGGACCGCGCGCGCCGCCCGCGCCGCGAGATCCGCCTCCGGCGTCAGGGCGACCAGCGGTTCCAGGGCGTCGACGGCCGCCGCGAGCCTTTGCCCGAGATCCCGATCCGGGTGAGCCGTCGTCACGGCCGAATCCTAGCGGTCGGCCCCTACCATCAGGCCGTGGACCGACCTGTCCTGCGCCCGCGGCTCGCAGTCCGCCTGCTGGGCGCATGGTCGCTGGCCGTGCTGCTGGCCGTGCTGCTGGCCGGCTGTGCCAGCGACGCTCCCAGCCCCCCGGCCGGCTCTGCCGCTCCGTCGTCATCCGAGCGAGCCGCTCCGTCGTCCTCGGCCTCGGCTGGGCCCGTCGCGTCGCCGCCGTCGCCCGGTGGGCTCTGGTCCCTCGCCAGCCGCGCCATCGGGGCCACCGGGCGGCTGCGCGTCATCGTGGTCGGCGGGACCCCCGATGAGCTGCGCATCGAGCCGCGGGCGTCCGCGGCCGTGTCGGACGGCATGCTGCTCAGCGTCTGCGTGGACGGCCGCGCCTACGAGATCGACGGCTTCACGGCGACGCCGCGACCGGCTCGCTGGACGTGCGGCTCGGCTAGCTTCATCTCGGCCTTCCGCCGCACGGGCCAACCGCGGGAGGCATGGAACGCAAGCATGCCCGTGGACAGCGAGATCCTCGAAACCGTGGTGGCAGACGGCCGTGATCGCTGGCGCTGGGAGTACGCCGCCATCTCCGAGACGCTTGGCGGGCCGGTCCGCTCGACGCTGCTGATGGACGCGGCCACCGGTCGGCTCCTGTCCGGCACCCGAAGCGCCCCGGACGGTGACGTCCGCTGGACCTTCAGCTACACCACGATCTTCCTGCCGGTACAGCTGCCCTAGGAGGTGCGGTCCTCCGGCGCGAGTCGCGCGGCCTCGTCCCTCAGGAGGTCCCAGGCATTCCGCACGTGCCGCTTCTCTGTCCGCAGATTGCCGATCGCGAGCCGGATCGTGAAGCGATCCCGGAGCCGGGTATGGGACAGGAAGACCTCGCCACTTCGGTTGACCGCGTCCAGCAGACGGGCATTGAGGTCGTCGAGACGACGCGCGATGTCCGGCTCGTCTGCGCGCCCGGCCAGCGCGGCCGGCCGATAGCGGAAGCAGACGGTCGAGAACGGGACCGGCGCCAGGCGCTCGAAATCCGAGCTTGCGTCGAGCCATCCGGCGAAGGCGGCCGCAAGTTCGATGTGCACCGAGATCCGCCGCCGCAGTCCCTCGAGGCCGAACCAGCGCAGCAGCATCCAGAGCTTCAGGGCGCGGAAGCGGCGACCGAGCTGCGAAGTCAGTTCGTTGTAGTCGCGCGCCGGGTTGTCCCGATCAAGCGTGCGCAGGTACTCCGGGACGAGGCTGAACGCCGCTCGGACGTCGTCGATCCGCCGCGTGAGCAGGAGCGATGCGTCGAGCAGTGCGAAGAACCACTTGTGGGGGTTGACGACGATCGAGTCGGCACGCTCCCAGCCGGTGAAGGGTCCGCGGCGGTCCGGCAGCAATGCCGTCGCACCGGCGTAGGCGGCGTCGACGTGCAGCCAGAGCCCCTCGCGCGCGGCAATCTCGGCGATCGCCGCGACGGGGTCGATCGACGTGGATGAGGTGGTGCCGACCGTGGCCACCACGGCCAGGGGCCGTTGGCCGGCAGCACGATCGCTGGCGATGGCCGCGGCCAGAGCATCGGGACGGAGTGCGTACGCCTCGTCAACCGGGACACGGACTAAATGGTCCCGCCCGATGCCCAGGGTCATGCACGCCTTGGCGCTTGACGAGTGGGTCTCGGTCGGACCGTAGACCCTGAGGGCGAGGCCGCCGGGTCCGTGGCGGCCGGCGAGACCGGCTCGGGAGGCATCGATGCCGGCGGCTTCGCGTGCCGCGGCGAGCGCGATCAGCGTGGACGTCGACGCCGTGTCGGTGATGAGGCCGTCCAAGCCCTCGGGCAGCCCGAGCGCCTGGCGGAACCAGTCGACAATGACGCCTTCCAGCTCGGTCGCCACCGGGGACGTGCGCCAGAGCATCGCGTTGGAGCCGATGCCCGCGGTCAGCATCTCCCCCAGGATGCCGATACCGGACGCGGCCGTTGCGAAATACGCGAGGAACCCCGGATGCTGCCAGTGAGTGACGTTGGGCAGGATCAAGCGCGAGATGTCGGCCAGGATGTCGCCCACCGGCTCGGGGGTCTCTGGCGCCGATGGCGCGAAGAGCGGGCGCAGGTCGCCCGGCTCGACGGGCGGGAAGACGGCGTACCGCTCCACCTCGGCGAGATAGTCCGCGAGCAGGTCGACGACCCGGTGGCCGCTCGCGCGGAATTCGTCCGGGTCCATGTCGGTGAGCCCTCCGACCTGGGCGGGCGTCAGCGCCCCGGCGGATGGCTGAGACGCGCGGGGATCCGGCTCGGCGGGCACGAAGGTGCGCGGTTTCAGGTTGCGCCTGCGGGCGCTATGCCTTGTCGGGGCCGATCGGCTCCAGGTCGACCGTTCGGACCTGGCGGCTCCGGCCGCCCTCGGTGCGTACGACGGCCGAGGGGATCGCCCCGAATGAGAACCGCTCGATCACCGCGGCTTCGCCGGAATAGAGGCCGGTCCCGGTGATCCGGACCCGATCCCCGACGGCGAGGCCCGCGCGGCCTTCGGCAGCCTTCAGGTCGATCGAGACCGCATTCGACGAGGTGTACACGAAGTCGGGCCGTGGCGGACCCTTGGGCTTGCTGTTGGTGGGATAGACGACCTTGCGCTTGCGGCCCGGCATCTAGGGCTGCCCCGTGATCTTCGTCGGCATCGTTCCTCGCTGCACTGTGCTCGACCGAAGGACTCGGCTCAGGGGAGTGTACGCGGGCGGTCCAGCGGGCCCTTTCATGCGGAACAGACATCGCGTGATCGAATGGCTCGACTGATGCCGGCCGAGACGCGAGTTCCCGGAGCTTGGTCGGTCCCACAGTGCAGCCTCCCGCCCGATGCCGACGCAACGCGTCGCTTGCCCCTCTGAGGCCCCCAGATCGACAGTCCAGGTGGCCCCGAAGCAACCGCCCGGGCCTTCTCGCAGGCGTCGCGCGGCTGGCACCGTGTGTGTCACGATCTGGTGAATGCTCGACTACCTCACAGCCAAGCTCCACCCCGACCGCTTCAACGAGACGAGCGGCAGGATGGTCGCGATTTCGGGGTATGCGCTCGCCGCTCCGTTCACCGAACCCGCGCTCTCGCAACGTGTCGCGACGCCTGTCGGGCTCGTACCGGCGCAGATGGTGGGCGAGGCCGGCGCGAACGAGATGATCGGAGCTCGGGCAGACCTCAACCGCAACCTCATCACCCTGAACGAGGCGGGATTTACGGCCGAGCGGGTCGAGGAGTCCGGCCGACCCCGACGACCCCGAGTCGAGCTGGCTGTGCGGACATCACGGCAACTCCTGGGCCATGCGACGCGCAGCACGCTGCTGAAGCTCCAGGATCAGGTACTGGAGATCCGCGCCGTCAGGCTCCTGTGACGCCGGCTGTCGCTCGCAGGTCCCGGCGGCCGGCCTGGATCCTCGCGATCGTGGCACTTACGATCTGCGCCCAGGCCGGAAGCGCCGGACCGGTCTTCGCGGCGTCGCCATCAGTGCGCGTGTCGGTCGTGCAGAGCGGCCTCGTGCATCCGTGGGATATCGCGTTCGCGCCGGACGGGCGCATGTTCGTGACGGAGCGGCCCGGCCGGATTCGGGTCTATGCCAGCGGCGCGCCGCGGGCCTCGCTCCTGCGGACGTTCACGATTCCCAGCGTTCGCGCCGAAGGCGAAGCCGGTGCGATGGGGCTGGCGCTGGACCCCGCCTTCGCATCGAACGGCTATTTCTACGTCTGCGCGTCGCGCACGGACGACGGGGCGTGGCGCAATCAGGTACTGCGCTACCGCGTGAGCGCCGGCTCGTCGTTCACGTTCAACAGGTACGTGATCCGCACCGGGATGCGCGCCGCGAGGTTCCACAACGGCTGCGCCCTGGAGTTCGGGCGGGACGGGAAGCTGTCCGTGACGATGGGCGACGCGACCGTGGCTGAGGACGCCCAGGATCCGGGCCGTTTCAACGGCAAGATCCTGCGCCTCAACGCCGACGGCACGATCCCGGCCGACAACCCGATCCTGCCGGGCGCCGCTGCCCGGACTGCGGTCTTCAGCCTCGGCCATCGCAATCCGCAGGGGATCGCGATCCACCCGGTCAACGGCCGCCGGTACGCCGCGGAGCACGGTCCCGACGAGGAGGACGAGCTCAACCTGCTCATCGGCGGGAGCAACTACGGCTGAACCATCCACGCTGGGCCGGCCGCGCAGGCCGGGTTTCGCGACCCGTGCTGGTCGTCCGGCCAACCGACCATCGCCACGAGCGGTGCCGCGTTCGCAGGGACGGCGAACTGGGGTGACTACCGCAACTCGCTGTTCATGACGACGCTCAAGGAGCAGGATATCCGGCGGCTCACGATCTCCGCCGACGGGCGGGCGTGTACCGAGCAGGCGGTGCTGTTCGACGGCACGTATGGCCGTTTGCGCGCGATCGTGAGCGGCCCGTCGGGCTACCTGTTCGTCTCCACGAGCAACGGGTCGGGCGACCAGATCCTGCGCCTGGTGCCGGTCCTGCCGTAGGCACATCCGGGGCGCGGGGCACTCAACGGCGTGGTGGACGGGCGGCGACGGCGTGGACCGGCGGGGGCGTAGACCGGGTAACCGGATCGAATCAGAAGGCCCTCGGACATCGGTCCGGGGGCCCGTTCGTGCTCAGGAGCCTGGTCGGGGCGGAGCGATTCGAACGCTCGACCTCCTGAACCCCATTCAGGTGCGCTACCAGGCTGCGCCACGCCCCGATCGCGAGCGAGTCTATCAGCGCTCCGGCGGCGCCGCGACGGCGGGTCCCAGCCATGGCGGCAGGTCGGCCAACTCGTCCTTCGACTCGCGCGAGAGCAGATCGACCAGGCAGCGCTGCACGCTCTTGCCTTCGAAGAGAGCTCGCTGCACTTCGCGGGCGATCGGCATCTCCACGCCCAGTCGCGACGCCAGCTCGTTGGCGGCGACGACCGTGTAGGCGCCCTCGGCCACTCCGTGCAGGTCCGCTTCGATCTCAGCCCACCGACGCCCCTTGGCCAGCTCAAGGCCCAGGCGGTGGTTGCGGGAAAGGCCCGAGCCGCACGTCGCGATGACATCTCCGATCCCGGAGAGGCCCGCGAACGTCAGCGGGTTGGCGCCGGCCGCCATTCCGAGCCGGATCATCTCGGCCAGGCCGCGCGTCATGAGCCCGGCCTTGCCGTTGTCGCCGAACCCGAGGCCGTCCGCCGCGCCGGCCGCGATCGCGATGATGTTCTTGAGCGCCCCGCAGAGCTCCACGCCCACGATGTCGGCGTTGACGTAGACGCGGAATGCTCGCGATCCGAGGCGTGCCTGGATTCGGCGCGCGAGCGCCGGGTCGCGCGCGCCGATCACGGCCGAAGCCGGGAGGCCTCGAGCAATCTCGGCCGCCAGGTTGGGCCCGCTGAGCGCCGCCACACGACGTTGGTCGACGCCGGCGGCCTGCGCGATGACCTCGCTCATGCGAAGCAGCGTGTCGCGCTCCAGGCCCTTCACCAACGACAGCAGGTCGGCGCCGGCCGGGATCTGCGGCGCGAGCCTGGCCACTGTGGTCCGGAGGTGCGCCGACGGGACGGCGAAGATGACGAGGTCGGCGGTGTTGAGGACGGAGGAGTCGGCCGTGACGACCAGACCGGGTGGAAAGGCGGCGCCCGGCAGCTTCTCGCGGTTCTCGCGTTCGGACTGGAGGCGGTCGGCCTTGTCGGACCGGCGTGCGAGCAGCGCCACGGGCTCGCGCGCGGCGAGCATGATCGCCATCGTCGTGCCCCAGCCGCCGGTCCCGACGACCACGACCCGCGCGGGTGCGCTGGCGGCGGTCTCCATCGCCGGGCCGGACCGCTCGTCGCGCTGCACGGGCGAATTCTAGTCCTGGCCGCGGCAGGTACAGTCAGGCCGACGTGACATCGCTGCGCTCTTCGCTGGCCGCCGTGGGCCTCGCCATCAGCCTGCTGGGCTGCGATGCGCTCGCCTCGGCGACCCCGTCCGGGGCAGTCGCCTCGATTGTTCCGACCGCCGTCGCCGATGGCTCAGCGGAACC
>Ga0194132_10012303_pt1 | contig 10707 bp, 8 predicted proteins | sample TA2KigOf80mmetaG_FD_148612 | JGI IMG/M metagenome (GOLD analysis project Ga0194132, IMG submission 148612) | Freshwater microbial communities from Lake Tanganyika, Tanzania - TA2015054 Kigoma Offshore 80m | ecosystem: Environmental > Aquatic > Freshwater > Lake | place: Tanzania: Lake Tanganyika... | reverse complement strand
ATAGGGCAGGTCTGCACTACAGCCCTTTTCGGCCCCGTTGGCGATAAGCCTCCTTTGCAAACCAATGAGTTGCGCCACGAAAGTTTTTCTACTGAAGGTCGAATCCGCTAAGTGGGGCTGAGGTCGGCGCTGCAACGATGGCAGCTTTCACTCCGCCCGGGTTGCCCGGACAACGTCCATTCCCAGCCGCATTTGTGACAGTGACGAGTCATGCCGGGATTTTAGGCGATTTCAGGCTGGCCGAAAGTGAAAATGTTGGGCGAGTGCCTACGAACCTGAGCCGGAGGCAACGAAAGCGGACGTTGATCGGCTGTGATATTGGTAACGGAAGAACCGTAGTTAAGTTAACCCGAGGCAAGGCCGAGATTGGTTAGGACATGATAAGTCGAGTGGACCTTGTTCAGCGTGTAAAGATGGATTCCTTCGACACCTTCCTGGAGAAGCTCTTGGATTTGTTTTGTGGCGTATTCGATTCCGTAAGCAGTGACCATCTCGTCGTTGTTGCCAAATCCATCCAGGCGGCCGAGCAGTGGAGCAGGCATCTGGGCGCCACAGAGCGTTGTAAAGCGTTTGATCTGCGCGGCGCTAAGAATGGGCAGAATTCCCGGACAAATGGGCGCCGTCACGCCGAGCTTGCGAACCATGAAGTCGCGAAACAGGAAAAAGTCTCGGTTATCGAAGAAAAGTTGAGTGAGGACGAAATCGGCGCCTTGATCGATCTTAGCCTTCAGCCGTTCCCAATCGACATACTTGCCCTCTTTGCAGGCGATATGCCCTTCTGGAAATCCCGCCGTGCCGATTGAAAAACCGCCGGTCTCGCGAATGAACCGCACCAATTCATAACAGAACTCAAAGCCACCTTCTGTCTTCTGAAACTCGCCCGTTCCGCCCGGCGGGTCGCCCCGCAAGGCGAGTATATTTTTGATTCCCATCGCCTTGGCCCGAACAAGCACCTCGCCAAGTTGTTCTCGAGTCGCTTGCACACAGGTCAGGTGCGCCATCCCCGTCAGGCCGTGTTCGCGTTGGATGCGATCCACAATCATCAGGGTCTTATCGCGCGTGCTGCCGCCTGCGCCGTAAGTTACCGAACAGTAATCCGGCTTGAGCCGCATTAGCGCTGGAATTGTCTTTTCCAACAGAGCTCGGTCTCCTTCCTCAGTTTTCGGAGGGAAGAATTCGAACGAGATGACCGGACGTTTCGCCACCCGTTTTGCCGCGTGAATGTCTCGGATAAATTGCATTGATTTAGATTATGGCCATACTCGACGCAAAATCCAAGTGACCAAACGCAAAACACGCGGACTCGGCGGTCCGCGCTCCCATAGTGAATGAGCCGCGCCCGTTATCGAGAGATCGGACTTTACGCGATCTTTTTTTGCTCTGGCATTTGCGGGCTTGGCTACCATTTAGCTTGGTCGCGGATGTTTGCCCTTGGGCTCGGCCATGAATTGCCGGGAATCCTAGCCACCGTGGCCGCCTTCTTCAGTGGTTTATCCCTGGGGGCTTGGACCCTGGCCAACCGATTAAGCCGCAGCCGTTGTCCCGGAAAATGGTATGGAGGCCTGGAACTGTTTATCGGCGCTTGGGGATTGCTCTCTATTTTTTTGATTCCCTGGGGAAATGATTTGGCTTTGCGCCTGATTGGCCTCGAAGCAACTAATCTTCGTCATTGGACGATAGCCTTTGGAGTGCCTTTCCTCGTTCTGCTTCCCGGCACAACCGCGATGGGCGCCACCTTTCCGGCGATGGAGCGATTTGTTTCATCCCTGTCGCGCGCGGGACGTTGCGTCGGTGGGTTATACGCGATGAACACGTTCGGCGCTGTCGCGGGGACGTTGCTCTCGGTTTTCCTTTGTATTCCCACGCTAGGCTTTCGAGCGTCACTCGGCATTTTTGCGCTGTTGAATATGGCGTGTGGTGTCGCGGCCTTGGCGATGGAACGCCGCGCGGCAAACGACAGTTCCCACACCCTAAGCGCGGCAACCACGGAGATGAGCCAATGGCGTTTGGAACTCATGGTGTTTGCGACCGGTTTGTTGGGCATCGGCTATGAAGTTGTTGGACTGCGCGCACTGGCAGAAGTGCTCGAGAACACGATTTACACATTTGCCGCTGTCTTATCAATTTTCCTTCTTGGAACTGCAATCGGCGCGGCCCTTTATCAACGATTTGGAGAACGTTTCCGCTTCCCTTGGAACGTGACACTGCGCGGAGTCTTGATCGGGATGTCAGCGAGTTGCTTGGGAGGCATGTTCATGTTGTCGCGAGCCGAATTCCTTTATGAGAAAGCTCGTTCGCTTCTTGGGGACGGCGTTTCCGCGGTGCTGGCCGCTGAATTGGCGGTCGCAGCGGCGGTGTTTGGGCTGCCAGCCCTTTTCATGGGCGCAGCGTTCAGTCAGTTAGTGCAAGCGAGCGGGAGCAGAATTGGAGGCATCGGTCGCGCTCTCGGATTCAATACCCTCGGGAGCGCGCTGGCGCCGGCGGTTTTTGGCGTGTTGTTGTTTCCGGCGATCGGCGCGAAATGGACGCTGGTCATCGTATCTCTCGGATATCTGGCCTTGCTGCCGCAGTTCTCGGTGATGGGATGCGCTGCTTGGTTTGGACTGACGTTATTGGCTTTGGCCACGCCCTCCCGCCTTCAATTTGTTAAAACGCCGCCCCGAGGTGAACTGCTCGAATACCGCGAAGGCGTCATGAGCTCGGTCGCGGTCGTTAAACATTTCGACGGCAATCGGAGTCTGCTCGTCAACAATCGTTTCACAATGGGAGGCACTGGCGCTGCGAATGCCGCGCGGCGGCACGCACATATTCCGTTATTGTTACACCCTGCGCCGCGACGAGCACTCTTTCTGGGTCTCGGCACCGGAATATCGTTCGCTGGCGCGAATCCGCATCCGAACCTAGATGGCCACGGTGTAGAATTGGTCCCCGAAATCCTGGAAGTGTACCACCACTTTCGACCGCACAACGACCTTCGCTCGGGCTTAAGTTTGCATGTGGCCGACGCGCGCCGGTTTGTCCGCGTCTCCGAGACCCAATATGACGTGATCGTCGCGGATCTCTTTCATCCGGCTCGCGACGGCGCGGGCGCGCTTTATACGGCCGAGCACTTCCAAGCGATCCGCCGGCGGTTGTCGCCTCAGGGACTGTTCTGTCAATGGCTGCCGCTTTATCAGCTGGACGAGTCTATGTTGCGCGTTATCACGCGAACGGTTCTCGAAGTGTTCCCCCACACACGCGCATTTCTGCTCCGATTCAACATCGATACGCCGGTTCTTGGTTTGATCGCGAGTTCGAAGCCGTCGCAGTATCCCGCCGAGTGGCTGGGAAAGCGATTGCGCGACAGCGAACAACTTGCAACCGAGCTGCGGCGCTTGGCCTTGGCCGATGAAATTCAACTATTCGGTTGTTACGTGGCTGGCCCGGACGCGCTCCGTAATTTTTCGGCGAATGCTCCGTTAAACAGAGACGATCGTCCGGTAGTTGCCTTCGGCGCTCCGCAATTTAGTTACCGGCGCCATGAGACTCCTTACGACAGACTCTTTACTCTGCTGAGGCTTCGAGCCGCAAATCCGGAAGATCTCATTTCGAGAGACGATGGCGCCAAGGCCGGCAAGCTCATCAACGATCTCAAAGAGTTTATTGCGGCCCGTGACATGTACCTGGAAGGACTCCGTCTGGAAAATCAGGGCCGCTTGTCCGAAGCCATTGATTCCTATGTTGAAAGCGCTCGCTTAAGCCCCTACTTTTCGACGGGCTACGCTCATTGTTTGACGCTGGCCAGCCAGCAAGCGAAAGCAAATCCCGAAGCTGCTCGGCGTCTTTTGGAACGGGTGATCGAGGTCCGACCCGAGCGGCCCGTCGCGCGCGATTTGCTTCAGCGCCTGTTCGAAAACTGACAACCTCCGTAGCGCAGGCTGCCAAACCTGCTCTCGAGTTTGGACGTTTCGCTTGCACGACCCCAACGGGATTGTCGCCAACGGCAATGCCGCCGCTACCGACAACTTCGGGATGCACTGCTCGATGTGGCGTGGTGAGGATTAGCGTTGTCGCGATGGAGTTTTGCCACTAGTTTCAGCCGGAACCGCACCTCCCAAAATGAAAGCCGAACCTCAAACATCTCCTCTCAAGGGACAGAACCTCTCCGGCGAAGCTCGCAACGAGGCCTTGTCTGGAGAATGTTCAAGAGACCGGACGGTGAGAACGCGTTCGAGCGAAGTAATGACGGAATCGAGCGTTGGCCTGAGTCGTCGCAGCGTATTGCAGGCTGCCGCGGGAATTCTGGCTGCGTCCCTCGCAAAAGTCGCCGATGCTGCTGAAGTCGGCGGCCGAAGTGTGCGCGCCAGCAGATCGCCCGATTCTGTTGCAACTGCCAGTGATCCGGGACCTGCGCGTCAAATGGAAATCTATCGTGGCGGCCTCACTGGCGCCAAGCCCGCGGTTCCAATCGCCTTCGAGGATTTGGAGCGCAAAGCACAGGAAGCCATCAAACCGGAGGTCTTCGGTTATATCCAAGGCTCGGCCGGCAATGGGGCATCCAGCAGAGCCAACGTAACCGCTTTCGAACGCTGGCAAATCCTGCCTCGCTTTTTAAAAGACGTTTCCAAGCGCGACCTCAGCGTGCAATTTTTCGGACAACGTTTTTCCGCGCCCATCATGCTCGCACCCATCGGCGGCGTGCTGGGAACTATTCATCCGGATGGGGAAGTGGCTGTGGCAAGGGCAGCGCGGGGCGCGGGCATCCCAATGATGCTCTCGACACTCTCCTCAAAGACGATGGAAGCCGTCGCCGAAGCGCTGCAAGACACGCCGCGTTGGTTCCAATTGTATTGGCCAAGCGATCGTGATTTGACCGCGAGTTTCCTGCAACGAGCCGAGCGTTCCGGCTACCGCGCGGTCGTTGTTACGGTGGACACCAAGTTTTTGGGATGGCGCGAGACAGATTTGCAAAATACGTACTACCCCTTCTTCGCCGGACACGGATTGGCCAATTATTTTAGCGACCCTGTCTTTCGACGCGGCCTGAGATCGAAGCCCGAAGATAATTTGCCGGAGGCCGTGACGCATTGGGGCAACGCGTTCCGAAACCCAACGTTCTCTTGGGCCGACTTGAAATGGCTGAGGCAGCAAACGCGTCTGCCAATCTTGCTCAAAGGAATCTTGCACCCGGACGACGCGCGAAAGGCGGTGGATCATGGCGCTGAGGGTGTCGTCGTCTCGAATCACGGCGGCCGCCAACTGCACGGCGTCACGCCGTCGCTCGCGGCGTTGCCTGGAATTGCGAAAGCGGTTGGGCAGCGCATTCACGTTCTCTTTGACAGCGGAATTCGCCGAGGGTCCGACGTCTTCAAAGCTTTGGCCTTGGGCGCCAAATGCGTTTTGCTCGGTCGGCCGTACGCTTACGGCCTGGCTGTGGCTGGTGAAGTGGGAGTGTCAGAAGCAATCCGCAACGTCGTCGCCGATTTCGACTTGACGCTTGCTTTGGCCGGATGCGCCTCGATTGCGGAGCTGAACAAGCAATACGTTAGTCGTGTTTGAGGTTGAAGAATCCATAGTCGCCGCGACATCAATGAGCGGTTCTACATGTAATTAGAGCGATTCTCGATCATGGTTCGCTCGATTTCCGCTTCATCCAGAGAGGCGGACAAGCGGTCGGAGTTTTGCCCTCCCAGGAATAATTCAAGAGCGCATTCAATTGATAAGTGCGCGCGCCGCATTCTTCCCGTGAACGTTAGCGGCGCTCTTACGAGACGCCGCTACAGCCAGAAAAGACGCGCCCTATTCTCAAGGAGGCACTTGCACTTTACCCTCCCCACGCAACGACGAAGCCGTTAACGTCTGTCCTCATGATGCGATCGCCCAACTGGTTCCTTCTCGTCATTTCCATGATGCTTCCCTCCGCAGCTTTGGCCGCAGAGAATTTTGACGTCCTAATTCGCAATGGGTCGATTTATGACGGAGGAGGCAGGCCACCATTCGCCGGCGACATCGGTATAAAGGGCGACACCATCACGGCCATTGGAAAACTCGCGGACGCACGCGGACGGATTGAGATCGATGCCTCTGGTCTCGCGGTTGCGCCCGGCTTCATCAACATGCTCAGTTGGGCGACCGAATCGTTGATTCATGACGGCCGATCTCAAAGCGACATTCGTCAAGGTGTAACCTTGGAAATCTTTGGCGAAGGCGAATCGATGGGGCCGTTGAACGCGCGAATGAAACGCGACATGATTGCTGCCCAAGCCGACGTGAAATATCCAGTCTCTTGGACGTCGCTCAACGGGTACCTCGAACATCTGACGAAACGCGGCGTTTCACCCAATGTCGCCTCCTTTGTTGGCGCGACAACGGTCCGCATTCACGAAATCGGGCACGAGGACCGCCCGCCCACACCTCAGGAGCTCGAACGAATGTGCGCGCTGGTTCGGCGTGCGATGCAGGAAGGCGCTCTTGGCGTCGGATCATCCTTGATTTACGCACCCGCGTTTTATGCGAAGACTGACGAACTAATTGCTCTCGCAAAAGTCGCGGCGGAGCACGGTGGCATCTACATTTCGCATTTGCGCAGCGAAGGCAATCGATTCCTCGAAGCGATCGATGAACTGATCACGATAGCGCGAGAGGCCGGTTGTCCTGCCGAGATTTATCATCTCAAAGCGGCGGGAGCGTCGAATTGGGGAAAACTCGACGCTGCAATTCAAAAGATTGAAGCGGCTCGATCTGCCGGGTTGAAGATCACTGCTGACATGTACACTTACACCGCGGGCGCGACCGGTCTTGATGCCGCGATGCCGCCCTGGGTTCAGGAAGGCGGCTATAAAGCTTGGGCCGGCCGACTCAAAGACCCGGCCATTCGCGAACGGGTCAGAAAGGAGATGTCCACTCCTGCCGATGCGTGGGAAAACTTGTATCTGGCCGCCGGATCCGCTGACAAAGTCATTCTGGTCGGATTCAAAAGCCAAAAACTAAAGCCGCTGACCGGCAAGACACTTGCCGAAGTCGCGGCCATGCGAAGCAAGTCCCCTGAAGAGACTGCAATGGATTTGGTCATCGAGGATGGCAGCCGCGTCGGAACCGTTTATTTCCTGATGTCCGAGGAAAATGTTCGCAAACAACTGACCTTGCCTTGGGTCAGTTTTGATTCGGATGCCGCATCGATGGCGCCGGAAGGCGTGTTTCTCAAGACGAATCCGCATCCGCGCGCCTATGGCAACTTCGCCAGGCTCTTGGGAAAATATGTGCGTGACGAGAAAGTTATTCCCTTGGAGGAAGCCATTCGCCGGCTCACGGGTTTTCCCGCCGAAAGCCTCAAGCTGGATCGCCGCGGACTTTTGAAGCAGGGTTACTTCGCTGATGTAGTGGTCTTTGATCCCGCCAAAATCCAAGACCACGCCACCTTTGACAAACCGCATCAGTACTCCACCGGCGTCGTCCATGTCTTCGTGAATGGCGCCCAAGTTTTGCGCAACGGTGAACATACAGGAGCAAAGCCCGGTCGCGTGGTGCGTGGACCAGGCTGGCGAATGAAAACCCGAAGTCCGTAAAATAAGACGAGCCCCGGCCGTATCTTATCTTGGGCATCGCTACGGCTCAGAACACGCGTGCGTCATGAATCATGACAGGCGCTAGCCAGCTAAGGTTAGCAGGCAGGCAGCGCAATTTAGTCTAGGCTCGCCGTTCCCTGCGACATAGTGACGCCGCAGGGCATGGTGGATTTGCGGGAGTTCCGAGCGCAGCTTCCAGCTCATTTCAAACCTGATCTCTTCATTTGGATTGACCAGCACGATTGGAACCTTCCAATCTATTTCGACGCACTCGATTGCCCCAGCGTCGCCATCTTCGGCGATACCCATTTGCATTTGCGGCAGGATCCGAACGTTTGGCTTTCGTACGCCCGCGAGTTTGATGTGGTCTTTCTGACGTTTACCAAAAATCACCTGGAGCTTTTCCGCCAAGCGGGGTGTCGGACAGTATTCTGGTCGCCTCCCGCTTGCGATCCGCAAGTGCATTGCAAGATGCCCGCTGAAAAGGTTTATCCAGTCAGCTTCGTCGGTAGCACCTCATCGCTGCATACAGAACGCGTTGGATTGTTAAAATGTCTTCTGGACAAGGGGGTGGACTTGCATGTCGATTCCAAGATTCTCCACGAGATGTCGCTGATCTATAGCCGTTCCAAAGTCGTTTTTAACAAATCCCTCGCGGATGACTTGAACATGAGGGTGTTCGAGGCGATGGCTACAGGCAGCTTTTTGCTCACCAACCGGCTGCCTCGTGAATCGGGCCTGGAAGAGTTGTTCACGGATGGCCAGCATCTCGCTTTATATAACGACAATAACGTTCTGGAACGCATTCGCTATTGGCTGGCCAAACAATGAACAACGGGAGGAAATCGTCGCTGCGGGACGCGCCGAAGTGTTGAAGAAACATACCTACGATCATCGTGTGAACGAAATCATTCAGACGGTGACACGCTTTTGAACTGGGAAAGGAATCACGAGCTGCCGATCGAAGCGTGTTTGTTTCCCAACGCACCGCGGCCAATATCGCGTATTTCGTATTTTGATTTAGCGTGCGCTGCGCAGCTCCTGCAAGAGCACGCGCTGAATCACATGATGCGAGATCATGTGCGCCGGTGCGACCTCATCGATCTCGAGACGAAAGGACCCGCGGCCAACTCGTTCCACCGCTGCGCGGACGCGCCGTTCATAATCACGCATCGCGTCGGCATACGGCATTCCTGTCGCCTGCGCGTCGTGTTGCGCCTGCCCGAAGCAGCAATCATCACGGCGCACGAGGATTTGCACTTGTTTGCGCCCGCGTCCGTGCGCGCCGAGAATGTAAAGGTCAGGATAACTCGCAAGGCGATAGAAGGTCGGTTCGAATTGCTCGCGGTCGCCCACGGAACCGCCCGAACGCAAGTAAAGAGGAATCGTTCCCGCCACTGGAAAGCTGCAGCGAATCGCCGGATCGATGGCCGCGTAAACGGTCGTCGTCCATCCGCCACCGGAAAGGCCGGCCATATGAAACGCCCGATACTTCGGAAAACACCCGGCTTGGCTTCGCGTCTTAAGGTAATTTAGGCTGACTGCGGTCGGTTCAAGAAAGTATTTGATCGGACTGCCCGTCGTCGGCATGTCGAACATCGCGTCATGACCGCCCACACAATCTCCCGGCCGCATGCGAGGCATGAAAACACCGAGCACGCCGTATCCTTCGCGCAGCAACGCCTGAATAGTCCGTTGCAACCCATAGCCAACCTCCGCCGGCGACGGATCATCGTCGAGCGTGCAAGCGTGGCCGTGATGGACCACAACCAATTCACGATTCGGCTGCTCGGCGAGGAAATGATACGCGAGACCTTGCAGACTCAGCGCCATGTCAATGCGGATCTCGTCCACGCGCGCAAGATGAGTCAGATGCTGGACCGGACTTGTAACATTCGTCGCAACGTAGCTGGGCAAGCGACGATCGGGAAAGCCTTCACCACCCCACAGGTATTGGATCAACGCGGCGCGCTTTTGCGGAATGTCGCGCGCGGATTGAATGGTGATCGCGCGGTCATCGATGAGTTGGGCCGCATGAAGCAAGTTAACGAACACGGCAATGCAGACGGTCACGCAACGAAGAATCAAGCGAAGGTGAATTGGTCTCATGCTGGGTCCACTTTAGACACTTTAGAGTATTAATCTCACCAAAAGGCCCAGTGTCCCCCGCCGGAATAGACGAGGTAATTGGTTTTCCATTGGCTGGTGTTGCGCCAATTCACCGCCCCGTCGAGCGTCGCCACATTGCCTCCGGCAGCGCCCATTTGCTTCGGATTCTTTCCTCCGGACGGTGTGATCCCGGTGCCTTTGTAGACGCCTTTGCGAACTTGCCCACGCGGACCGTGCGGGACCGTGACCCAATCGGCATTCCAAACGTTTTGATCGGAGAACAGAACCAACGTGGGATCATCCGTGAGCCTTTTGGGGGAGATCCATCCGGAGTTTGGCGGCATCTGTTTTCCGCCGTGATAATTGTAGCCGATGTAATAACCGATACCCGTCTGGTAGCGAATGTCCGGTTTGTCGGTCACTCCTGGATAACGCACGGGATAAAGATTCGGGCAATCAAATACTTTGTCGCCAAATTGATTGCTGATGAACCGATACATAAATGTCTCGATGCTCAGCGTGTAGGAATCTTTGGCGTCGCGAATCCCGTGAAAGACTTTGTCCTCGAAATCGAGTCCGTACAAATGCGTGGCCAAGCCCATCTGCCGAAGGTTACTGACGCAATTGCCGCGCTTGGCCTTTTCCTTGGCCGCGGCCAGCGTTGGCAAGAGCATCGACGCAAGAATGGCAATGATCGCGATGACGACCAGCAGTTCGATCAGCGTGAAAGCGATCGATGAACGAACGATCTTCCGGAGAAATGCCTGATGTTTTGGTTTCATAAGAAGCGGTAGTTTATTTAGCTTCGATGGAGCACCAGCCCTCAAATCTCCGCCAGCGGCTCCGTCGCGTCCCCGAACTTCTCGAGACGAACATTCATCTTGTTCATCATCGAGAGATAAAGCCGGCACATCTGACGATTGGATTTGTCTTTGTAATCCAACACGCGGCCGCCTTTGATCTGGCCGCCCGCACCGCCCAGCAGCACAGCGGGCAACTGCGTCGCATCATGGCTTCCGGTCAACATGCTCGAGAGATAAAGCAGCATCGTGTT
>Ga0194132_10012302_pt1 | contig 10708 bp, 10 predicted proteins | sample TA2KigOf80mmetaG_FD_148612 | JGI IMG/M metagenome (GOLD analysis project Ga0194132, IMG submission 148612) | Freshwater microbial communities from Lake Tanganyika, Tanzania - TA2015054 Kigoma Offshore 80m | ecosystem: Environmental > Aquatic > Freshwater > Lake | place: Tanzania: Lake... | reverse complement strand
ACCATCGTTCGCAGCATCGCCACCGAATCCGATGAACTACCCAATGGTCCCGCTCTGCAAACGGTACTGGATGCCGCGTCCGGTCTGACCCGTTATGAGGCAGAATCTGCCTTCAGTTTGTCGCTCGTGCGACACGACTGCATCAGTCCCGAACCGCTCTGGGAACTCAAGTCCCAAATGCTAAAAAAAAGCGGCCTGCTCCAACTACATCGTGGTGGAGCGGGATTCGACAACTTGGGCGGCTTGAAGGCGCTCAAGGCGTTCTGCAAGCGATCTCTCTTGCAGCCGAACCGTAACAACCCACTGAAGCGCCCGCGCGGCGCATTGCTGCTGGGTGTTCCCGGTGTCGGCAAATCGGCCTTTGCGAAATCGCTGGGAGCCGAGACCGGCCGGCCGACGCTGTTGCTCGACATCGGCAGTCTGTTCGGCTCGCTGGTCGGCCAGACCGAACAAAATGTTCGCCAGGCGCTTCGCATTGCTGAGGCGATGGCGCCGTGCATTTTGTTTGCAGACGAGATCGAAAAGGGTTTGAGTGGCGTCGCCTCTTCGGGCCAGTCGGATTCAGGCACGTCGTCGCGACTGTTTGGGACTTTCTTGACTTGGCTCAACGATCACGCGAGTGACGTGTATGTGATCGCGACCTGCAACGACATTTCCAAACTACCGCCAGAGTTCTCTCGCGCCGAACGCTTCGACGGCATCTTCTTTCTGGACCTACCGACCGCTTCCGAGAAGCGCGCGATCTGGCAGATGTATCGGGAACTGTTTGGTCTCGATCCTGAGCAGCAACTGCCGGGTGACGATCAATGGACAGGCGCGGAGATTCGGGCGTGTTGCCGACTCGCCGCGTTGCTCGATGTGCCGCTGAGTGAAGCCGCGCGGCAAATCGTCCCGGTGGCTGTCACCGCTTCCGAGTCCGTCGAGCGACTGCGCACCTGGGCCACCGGCCGGTGTCTGTCGGCTGAGCAGCCCGGCCTCTATTCGCGATCCACGGCCACGGCAGATGGACCACGTCGCAAGGTTGCTCGCAACCCGCTGCTGAACTGAAGCTGGCTGCGTGTGTCGGCCGGCTCGCCCTTCTCCTCATTATTACGGAGGCTGTTATGCCTGATCTGCTTGATGGTGAGTCGGCCGAGATCCAAGGCTCGGCTCGCTCGCCGTATGTGCTGAAAAATGTCGGCGGTGTCTATTCCTGTTCCTGTCCGGCCTGGCGGAACCAGTCACTGCCGATTGAAAGTCGGAGCTGCAAGCACATCCGGAGCTATCGCGGTGACGCCGCCGAGTCCGCTCGGCTCCAGCAAAGTCTGCCAGCCGCAGTGTTAGCCACCACCAATTCAGTCAAACCGCCGGCGCTGCTGCTCGCACACACCTGGCAGAGCGACACCGATCTCTGCGGCTGGTGGCTGAGCGAGAAGCTCGATGGCGTGCGCGCTTATTGGACCGGTGGTCAATTCTTGTCGCGGCAAGGCAACGTGTATCACGCTCCGGCTTGGTTCACCGACAATCTGCCGAACGTCCCGCTCGACGGCGAACTCTGGATCGACCGAAAGGCGTTTCAGAGGACCGTCAGCATCGTGCGCCGGCATGACCAGAGCGACCACTGGCGGGAGGTCAGATTCGTCGTGTTTGACGCACCGGATGCGAAAGGCGGTTTTGAAGCCCGGCAGGACTTCCTGGAAGCGACGCTCTGCGAACACCAACCGCAATTCGCACGGGTGTTGCATCAAGATCGCTGTAGGGGACTCCAACATCTCCGTGAGGAGCTGAGCCGGATCACTTCGCTGGGCGGGGAAGGGCTGATGCTGCGTCAGCCTGGCTCACGTTACGAAGTGGGCCGCTCGAATACGCTGCTCAAGGCCAAGCTGTTCGCGGAACTCGATGCCCAAGTCATCGAGCACCTCGCTGGCCAAGGTCGGCATCGCAGTCGGATGGGCGCGCTGCTGGTCCAGCTTGCGAATGGCCTGACCTTCAATGTCGGCACCGGTTTCTCCGATGCCGAACGCGAGTCGCCACCGATGGTCGGCAGTGTCATCACAGTGCGCTATCAGGAACTCACCGATCGGGGCGTGCCCCGCTTTCCGTCGTTTGTGCGTGTGCGTCGCGACGTGACGGCGCTGGTCGCCGACTGACGCGATCACTCGATCGAATCTTACTCCGAAGCCGCCGCGTGGCGGCTCGCTTCGTTTTCGGATCACTCATCAAGGAACCATCTATGGCCACTCGTCGTTTTGAGTATGTCGAAGGAACCTCATCCAAGTTCTGGGAGATCACCAACAACAATCGCGAAGTCACCGTCCGTTACGGCCGGATTGGCTCGAATGGCCAGACGCAAACCAAGTCGTTCACCAGTGACGGTGCGGCCAACACGCACACGCTGCAACAGATCAACTCGAAACTCGCCAAGGGCTATCGCGAGTTGGCCGCCGTGTAGCACTCCCGCCAAATCCGCTTGGTCACACGGAGGTGGCCCGGCGGATTCGGAGCTTTTCTACCACATCACTCATCAGGAGACCGAAGATGACCCAAGTTGTTGAACCCCGGCCCGCACGTCGGCCGCGATCTCGATCATCGTCAGTCGTAGCCACGCAGACTCCCGCCGAACGACTGCGTGAGATGACCGCCGCGCTGCGTGTCAGCTTCACATGGTTCGGCACACGCAAGACTTTGACTCCCGAACAGAAGAGCCAGGCCGCCGAGAGCTTTGGTGCGGAAGGTCAGTTTCTGTCGGCCGGCAAGAAATTGCTCGACACGAAACACCCCGCGTTCCGCTCCGTCGGCGCGGTGAAACATGAAATCGTGACCTACTGGCGAGGCATCAGCCTGCCGTTCCCCGAACCGGGCATCCGGCTCATTCGTCAGCAAGACATCGGCGCGGTGCAGGTACAGCTCACCACACTGCGACAGGAGTTGGTCGAAGCCGTCCAGCAACTCGATCAGCATTTCGAGGCACTCAAGACTTCGGCCCGCGAGCGGCTCGGCACCTTGTTCAATGCGACCGACTACCCCGACTCGCTGCAAAGCCTGTTCGACGTGAGTTGGGACTTTCCGAGCGTAGAGCCGCCGTCGTATCTGCAACAACTCAGTCCGCAGATCTATCAACAAGAATGCCAGCGTGTCACGGCCCGCTTCGATGAAGCGATCCAACTGGCCGAGGCGGCGTTCATCGACGAGCTATCAAGGCTGGTGTCGCATCTCACCGAGCGACTCAGCGGTACCGAGGACGGGCAGCCGAAAGTCTTTCGAGACTCAGCCGTGGCGAACCTCACGGAGTTCTTCCAGCGCTTCCGAGAACTCAACGTTCGTTCCAATGCACAGCTCGACGACTTGGTCGAGCAATCCCAGCGGATCGTGCGTGGCGTCGAGCCGCAAGCACTGCGCGACACTGCTCAGCTCCGGCAGCGCGTCGCCGGCGAACTTTCCGCCGTGCAGTCCGTGCTCGATGGCCTGCTGGTCGATCGCCCGCGTCGCAACATTCTGCGCCGGCCTCGCTGAAGGAGGCAGCCATGCAACTCGTCATTGATTCGTCCGGAGGCATGCGCTGTCTGTATGACGAGACCTTGCCGCTGGCAGACATCGGCCGCCTGACGATCGCTCGCGGTTCGCATGTCGAACCGACCGATGCCGGCCTTTGGACCGCGGATCTTTCACCGGTCGGCGGTCCCTTGCTGGGACCGTTTGCCACTCGTTCGGAGGCATTGGCCGCTGAACGCGACTGGCTCGAACGAAACTGGCTGAGTCGCGGATGACTCCCGGATCGCAGACGGCTAAGAGGGAGCACTCCCCCTCATGTCCGTTTGAGTTCGTGCAACTCCGCGACTCGGCTCTTTGCTCTACCTGCCTCGCGCGTGCGGGGCGGTGGCTTTCCCTGCGACCGCCCTGCTGTTGGGCGCTCGCGTTCTCTCAACTAAGGAGTCTGCAATATGAGCCAACGCGAACTGAACCGTGCCATCTCCAATGCCACCGGCGAGGACATCGCCACGATCGCCGGTATGGGCTTTGTCGAGCTCACACCGTTCCCGATCGAACGCGAGCCGCAGACGATGGACTGGGATGAGCACGACCTCGATCACAACGTCGCCGTGATTCCGCAACGCCGCCGCAAGCACAGGGCCTGACTCGCGACGTCAACGATGTGGCTTCACTCTCACATTACTCAGGAGACCGAACTTTGTTGAACATTTCTCGACAACTTGCCAAGCAACTCCGCTCGGTCTTCCGCCGGGCCTTACAGATCACGGTCAGCCACGCGGACCATATCGTGTGGCTTCAGTCTGACGCCACGGGATTGCGAATTCGCGCTCAGAACCATCACGCCATCGTTGAGTTTCACCAACCTGCACCCGCAGCCATGACCGAAGCCGTTCCCATCACTATGGAGGCTCTTGCAGCGTGCGAGGGCGCGAAGTCCGAGGAGACTATCACAATCGACCGACGTCCTGATGAAACCGTCGTTCTCCGCTGGGAGGACCGTTCTGTGCCGCAGACATTCCAGGTCGATGCCAAGAAGGTGCGTGTTGATCCACCCGCCGCTTTCCCCGAAAACTGGTCAAGCAATCCGCCGCAGTTACTCAACGCGATCAGCGATGCGATGAAGATCCTATCGCCGGACGCTTCACGGTACGCGACCAACTGCGTGCAGCTTCGGCCGCGTGACGGACGGATCGCGGCCACCGATTCGCGGCAGTTGCTCATTCAGACCGGCTTCGAGTTTCCGGGCGAAGGTGATCTCCTCGTCCCACGGACGACGGTCTTCGGATGCCGTGAGCTGGACGCCGATCAACCCATCGAGGTCGGCGTCGCGGCCAATCACTGTGTCTTCCGCACAGGGCCGTGGACGATCTGGCTTCCGCTCGACAAGCAGGGGCGATACCCACGAGTCGAGGACATCATCCCCACGACAAGTGCCGCCCAGACACGAGTGAGTCTTGCTGCCGAAGACTTGGCCTTTTTGCTCGACGTAGTGCCCCGCCTCCCCGAAGAGACTGAGCACGTAGGGCGTGTCACGCTGGACTGCAACGGCAGCGTGGCGTTGCTCGCTAAAGGAGATGGCGTGTCCTCAGTCACGCAAGTCGTGCTGCGCAACTCGCGGCGCGACGGAAACGAGGTCCGTCTCAACACCGATCGCCAGTATCTAGTTCGGGCCGCTCAACTCGGATTTCGCGAACTGGAGATTCATGCAGCCGAATCGCCACTCGTCTGCCGCGATGATCGTCGCGTCTATCTCTGGGCACCACTCCTTGAGATGCCCGTGCTGACGGCCGGCACTGACGCCGTACAGATCGCATCGACTCTCAAAACCACCACGTCGCATCGAGCAACGCGGCACATCCCACCGCCGCGCCGATCGCGACCAACCCCAGAAAGGACAACTCGCATGTCGCATAACCGCATCGCCGCGACTCTGACCGGCTCGGCAACACCAACAGTGAATGGCTCGGCGCAGCATGTCGCAGAACCCAACGAGCCCGCCGATCAATCCACCAGCTTCGCGACCGTGCTCTGCGAAGCCGAAGCCGTGAAGGCTTCGCTCCGTGACGCTCACGGACAAGTCAGTCGGCTGATCGCCGCGCTGAAGCGACACCGCCGGCAATCCAAGCTCATGCAATCGACGCTGGCTTCGTTGAAGCAACTCCAGACTCTCGAAGTCTGAGCGGCCAAGGCCGCTCGCATTCTCACCAAGCCGTGGTTCGCGCTGGCCAATGGGCCTCGCGGACCACGGCTTGTGTTTTTTTTTCTTCGCCCCGCTCGGAGCAGTGGGCCAGCTTAGATAACCAAGAACAGGAGACTCCATTTTGGGTGCCAGAACAAAACTCAACGCAGCCTATGTCAACGGAGCGCTGCTCGTCGCCTCCGCGATCGGCCTCGGCCTGCATTCGTGGTCGGCTTTCATCGTCACCGCTGGTCTGCTGATCGCGATGCAGACTGTGGCCGGCGGAATCCGCCCCGGTGCGTAGCCCGCCGTTCTGTCCCGCTTCCTTCACATACCACGAAAGGAATTCTCATGCCGCTGAAATTGAACGTCAGCATCAGCCGCAAAGTCGGCGAAGCCAACTACGGTTCGCGTGGAGCGAGCGTGAACTTGGAACTCGAACTCGACTCGGCAATCGTCGGTGAACCGGACCGCCTACAAGCTCGCATCCGCGAGTTGTTTGGCCTCGCTAAAGCGTCTGTCGATGAAGAACTGCGCTGCGCGCCGCCGTCGCCAAATGTCCCCAGCCAACATGCGACTGGCCAAGCGGCCGACAACTCGCGGCAACAACACGCCAACGGACGCAGCGCAGCCACCCGCAGCGCGAGCGGTGCGCATCGGTCAAACGGCAACGGTCGGCCGTCGAACAACCCGCCGCCAGCGACGGCATCGCAAGTTCGCGCGCTGCACGCGATCGCCAATCGGCAAGGGCTGAATCTGGAAGCCATGCTGCGCGATCGCTTCGACGTCGGCCGTCCTGACGCGCTGACGATCGCCGAGGCCAGCGAAATGATCGACGAGCTGAAGAACCAGCTAGCCAGTGCCGGAGGCCATCGATGATCGCGTTCCAGTTGTTCCCTCGCGATAGCCCGGGTGAGTCAGATGCTAGGCCCGATGATGTCGCGCCGAATCTCTCACCACCTGCACCAGCGATTGTTTCGATCCAATCGCGTGATCACATCAGCTACTCGTCAATGAAGCTCTACCAGCAATGCTCGTTGCGATATTACTTCAAGTACGTTGAGGGCCTGCCAGAAGAAAAAACCTCGGCCAGCTTCGTGTTCGGTCGGGCCATCCACCGTGCCGTTGAGTTCCACTTCCGAGAGTTCCTCTCAGGCGGCGAAGGATCTAACCTCGACACACTGTTCGCTGAGTATCAGGCCGGGTGGGATGAACAGCCGCAGGAGACGATCACCTACAACAAGTCCGAGTCGCGAGACAGCCTTGGTCGTCTGGCTGATCGACTGCTCCGCGCGTTTCTCGACAGCGACCTGTCTCATCCCGTTGGCCGCATCGTCGGCATTGAGGAAGAACTGCGTGGTCGCCTGATTGACGGTGTTCCCGACCTGCTCGCACGCCTCGACCTCCTGACCGAGACCGAAGAGGCGATCACCATCTGCGACTTAAAAACGGCACGCGGCGCATGGTCGGGCCAACAAGCGGACGACTCTGCTGAGCAATTGTTGCTCTACGGCGAATTGGTCCGGCGGCTGATCCCACAAAAGCCGCTGCGTCTCGAATTCTTGGTCGCGACGAAGACAAAAGAAGTCTCAATTACTCGGCACATAGTTCCTTTCGACCAGCGCCGCCTCGAACGCACCAAGCGGATCATCGAACGCGTCTGGCGTGCCATCGCGGGCGAACACTTTTTTCCATCGCCGTCAGCGATGAACTGCCCAGCCTGTCCGTTTCGTGAGCCGTGTGGGCGCTGGACCGGTTAGCGACTCACACATCTTGTTCTTCCACACCTACCAAAACGAGGAGACCGAAATGGAGTCCCTGATTAGCGTCACGCTTCTGCTCGGCATTGGTTATCTGATGTTTCGATTCGGCAAGCAAACGGGCAGCCGCCTCGGCTTCGGAGCCGGACGGAGATTTCGCCGACGCCGATTTCGCTAAATGGAGTCAACGTCATGCTGGGCCGGGCCGCTGCGTGCGGCCCGGCCCTTGGCTTTGTTTTAGCTATCCGACTGCGCTTTATTGCGCTGCCGTGGTAAACGGTCGGCAATCTCCAAGTCGTGAAACAAGATCACAAACAACATCTAGGCCCGCCGAAACCAAGACTTCGACACCGCACTGCCGATCAAGCTCGACGAAGTGGTGCCCGATCCAAAGGCTCAATACAACTTCACCGATCCCGATTCACGCATCCTGAAGTCGTCGAACAAAGGCTGGGATCAATGCGGCAACGCTCAGGCACTGGTCGATGAATCGCAGCTCATCGTCGCCGCGAGCGTGACTCCACAAGCCAACGACGTGCAACAAGTCACGCCGCTCTTGGATCGGTTAAAAGACAACTTCGAAGTGGCGGCCATCGAAGATCGCCCGCAAGACTTCGTCGCCGACGCGGGCTACTACAGCGATGCCAACGCCAGCGACGTCCGCTCACACAACATGACTCCGTACCTCGCCACGCAACGACTCAAACACCACGAAGAGTTACCGCCCGTGCCACACGGCCGCATCCCCAAATCGCTCAGCCCCAAGCAGCGTATGGCCCGTACGCTGCGAACGAAACAGGGCCGCAAGATTTACCGCAAACGAAAAGGACAAGCTGAACCGGTCTTCGGTCAGATCAAACAAGCATTGGGCTTCCGCCAATTCTCCCTGCGAGGACTTCCGAAATGAACGCCGAATGGCAACTCGTCTGCCTGACCCACAACCTCCTCAAACTCTGGCGAGCCGCCCTGACCTAAACTTCCAAAAACACCGCCCCAACGCCGGCCGAAACCCCAATCAGACCTCACGGAATTTGATTACGAGGACAAGCTCCTAGTGTGATGGCTCGATCTGGCTGATTGTGTAACCAAGTGCGCGGTAATTACAAACCGAGTACAGTAGGCAGCACACGCCTGATACGTCGTTCCGTTCTTGGATTTAGCAGTCGAGGGAAGCATCGTTCACGCTGTTCGACACCTTTCTCGCGCCTTTCGGAGTGCGACATGACCGCTTCCACCGAGCTTGTGACCGCAGTTAAGCCAGCCTGAAGCCAACAGACTGGAAAGTTCCAACTGTGAGAAACTGCGTGAATTCACGTCCGCTGAAGTAATAGTCGCGACGAAAGACGCCCCGGACCACTCGTGGTGTCCAAAGAATGCCGCTGCCGGCCGTTGACGACCAGCACCTGACGGGGCAAACCTACAATTCAACGACCGACCGCCGCGACTCAATCGGTCTGCCTCGCGCAGCCGCAGTGGAGCCACTGCGGCGGGTGCGCCCTTCACGCTCTACTGCTTCATTTTTCTTCTTTTTCGAGACTCATGGGACAGGTAGGACAGGTTCTTTAGAAGTATAGAGACAAACTCGCGCACAGTTTTTTCACAGGGGGGGGGGTAATAGACAATGAAACGTGCCGCAAAGTCTCTTTTCTCCCAGGAACCTGTCCAGCCTGTCCTGTCCGTCCCAACCGGGGGGAAGGGGCGCACCACCTCGCCCTGTCCACCCCCGTTGTCGCCGACCGCCAGCCAAGTAGTAGCTGGCGATTTTGGGATTGAGCATCAGCAGCACGGACTTGTCGGGGAATCGAATCGCCAACAGCGATGGTCTCAAACCAACGGATCGGCGACCGTTGGAGGGCTTTCGCTGACGGGTACAGCAACAAGGATGCTGGCCGCCAGCTGATTAGGGGCGAAATTTATCGGCCTCTGTTCGCCGCTGCCGCTATCAATGAAGCCTTCGACGTCGCGGCCGTGGACAGCCTCGTCCAAGAAAGTGCTTCGCGGGGCTATCATGGCAACGTGAGGTCAAGGGCAAGCGGCAACGTGACCGAGTCCGCCGATAGTCGGCCTCGCGGAGCTAGATTCCGGGCGGAGACGCGGAGCGGACCCATCCGGCGTAGCCGACGGATCCTGGCTCGGTTCGACAGGCTCCCAGAGAACACCGGGCTGAAGCCGCAACGCTCGAGTACTGCGCAGTGGGTTAGGCAGCCGGTGGAGGTTCGTTTCCTGGCTTGATTCGAGGACGAGCATACCGGCCCCCTGCAATCGCTTGGTCAGCGCCCGCTCGCCGAGCGGAATCGATTCTCCTATTTCGCGAGCCATTCGTTGCGCGGCTGCGATGGATTTGGTCGGATCGAGGTAGACGACGTCACCATGTATCCAGCCGATCATTTGCCCGCCGGGTGCAAGTTGGTGCGGCGTCCCTGGTGGATAATGCCAGCCGCAGTGACCAGGGTTTACCGGCATTCGTCTATCCAGAGTCGCAAGGTGAGCACAATGAGTTTGAAGCAGCGACCGGATGATGCCAATGAACTGCTGCGCCGGATCAGCGCAGCGTTGCGAGTCGCGCTGGCGGTTGGCGCAAGATCTCAGTGCCGATCGGCAACGGCCCTCAAGTTGACTGGCATCGATCTGGGAAAGGCCGCCGACGTCGATTGCATATTGGACGAAGTACCTGATGCCGATCAGCAATTCCGCGATAATTCCTGGTGTGCGGGCATGGACATGTTCAGCGTGCATCTCAGCGCGAAGTTGGCGGAGCAACTCCGGTTTTTGTTCTTGTAAGGACTCGTATTGGGGAGCGAGCCACTGAATAAATCCCGCCAGACTGGTGGCGTACAGTCCCCGTTCGGCGGCCTGTTGGGCGGTAGTAAGACGCTCAACCGAAACGTCACCCGGTGAGACGTCAACGACAAGGATTCGAGCTCCAAGTGATTGACCGCGCGGGACGTCTTCCCCCGTGCTAAGAACGAGGCCGCGCGGCGGCTTGGCCGGCCGCAGAGTGCTATCTGCCCGCATCCGTTGGCGTCCCGAGCGGTTGCCTTGGGCACGCAGAAAGCGATCAGCCTCGCGATGCATTGTTTGGATTTGGTTTTGGGAACCAGTTGGACAGAAATCATCGACGACTAACAGCGTGTCTTTCGCGTGAAACGCCAATCCTTCGAGGGAGTTCCCGGTGGATGACCAGCTCGCCGGGAGGTGTGTTGCGTCCATCTCGGAGCCGTAGTGCTGCTGTGCGAGGGCAGCTATTGCCGTCTTGAATGAACCGCTGCGCCCCGCAAGATGAAGCGTGAAATCGGTA
>Ga0194132_10012301_pt1 | contig 10708 bp, 7 predicted proteins | sample TA2KigOf80mmetaG_FD_148612 | JGI IMG/M metagenome (GOLD analysis project Ga0194132, IMG submission 148612) | Freshwater microbial communities from Lake Tanganyika, Tanzania - TA2015054 Kigoma Offshore 80m | ecosystem: Environmental > Aquatic > Freshwater > Lake | place: Tanzania: Lake Tanganyika... | reverse complement strand
TGGAAAGCCATCGGAGACATCTGCGCCCTGTATTCCGAGCAGGAGTGCTGGAACTATCTCAAAGAGGCCGGATATGCTCCCGATTAAGCGCTCGATGCTCTAGTTTGCTTTACTCGTGGTCAGCGCACGAATCTCCTTGAGGGATTCGTACAAGTCTTTGCTAGGCTCGCCTGTGGGGGCCAGACCAAGCGAGCGTTCGAAATCCCGAATTGCCGTGCGTGTCGCGGGCCCGAGCACGCCATCCGGTGCGTCGCGCGAGAATTTGAGATCGCGCAGCAAAGCTTGGATCGCCTTGATCTGGTCAAGTGTTGCGGCAGGCCACAGCATGGGATCCGAATTGGCGGGCTTGGGCATCAGCCGGGCGATGTCGGCCGATGTAGGTGGCGGTGGCGGTTCGCTTGCGACGAGCGTGATGACTGGCAGTGGGGGAGCAGACAGGTTCGACTTGGCTGGCGTGGCTCCAGGTGGCTCGGGATTGGGAACGGCGAGCGCCGCAGGCCTCGCCGCATCGATGGCTGGCATCGGCGGCTTTGGCGGATCGACTTTCGGCAGAGGGCTTGCGGCGGCGGCTTGCCTCGAAGCATCCGTCGTCGCAGCGACGCTCTTCGCTGCCTGTGCTTTGGCTATCTCCGTCTTCGCGGCCTCGGCCTTTACGGCTTCTGCCTTTGCGGCTTCCGCGCGCGCTGCTTCCAGTTTCTCGGCTTCCAGTCTCGCTGCGTCGGCTTTTGCGGCCTCTGCTTTCACGGCGTCGGCCTTCACGGTGTCCAGCTTGGGAGGTTCGGCCTTGGTTTCTGTCTTTGCTGTTTCGGACTTTGGAGCAGCCTCGCGGCTGGCGATCGCCTGCTGCAAAGCGGTGAAAACGTCGCGCGCCGGTTCCCCCGTCTCACGCATCGCTACACTTCGCTGGAATGCCCGGATGGCGCTACGCGTTAGTGGACCCAACACCCCATCGGGCCTGTCACGCAAGAATTTGAGTTCGACCAATGCCTGCTGGACGGCGCGAATTTGCTCCGCCGTGGCCTTGGGCCAACCGGGTGGGTCGGACTCGGGATCGACGGCAGGTGCGGGCGTCGGCGTTACGGCCGCTTGAACAGGTGTCGACGGCGCGGGCTTGGGCGGCTGGAGGGCTTCGACGATCTGCTTGAATTCGGCCTGGCCGAACTGCTGCGCTCGTTCGAGCTCACCCGGCAGCAGGACGCGCTGCAGGGCCTGAACACGCTGGCCGGCCATCTTTGCCAGCGCGCTATCGCCGCTACGATTGGTCTGGCGTTCGAACTCTGCGGCAATGGCAAACCAGGCCAACGCGGTCGCGGGGTCCTTGTGGCCGGCATCGCCCCGCTCGTAGATGTCGCCCAGCGTGAACATCGAGGCTGCCATGCCCTGACGGGCCGCCGAGCGCAGCAGCTCGACGGCCTCCTTGACATTGCGTGGCGCTCCCTTTCCGTCGCGCAGCAGCAACGCAAGATTGTGCTTGGCGGCCGGCAAGTCCGCTTCCAATGCTTTGCGGTACCATTCGATTGCCTTGCTCGAGTCGCGCTCGACGACGAAGCCGCGTTCGTACATCACGCCGACGTTGAAAGCAGATTGCGCCGAGCCGCGTTGCGCGGCGCGCAACAGCCAGCCGGCTCCAGCCTGCTGATCTCTTGCGACACCAATCCCCTGCACCAGGCGGCGCGCCAGTTCCTCCATTGCCGGGACGTCGTTGGCATTTGCCTTCGTGCGCAGCTCGTCAATCGGCAATGTCGTCCAATCGATCGTGGGGGGCGGCTGCGTCGGGGCGATGCGATCAAAGTCGGCGCGGGTCGGCTCAGGAGGAGGGCTGGGCTCTGCAAGCGCAATCTCGGCCACCGACGGCGTGGCGGGTACCGCGACGGCCGACACCGCAGCGGCTCTGGCTTTTGCCGCTTTCGACAACCGCGGCGGTGGTGGCGCGTCAGGCGGGCGCGTCAGCCATGCTCCGGCCGCACCCAGCGAGACCACCACGGCTGCGGCGCCCGCGATCAGGACGGATCGCTTCATGCGACAAGCGGATGATGGTTGCCGCTCATGCTCCGACCATAGCCGACACCGACCCGGCCCGAGAAGACATTGATCGATGGCGAACCACGATTAAAAAGGTCAACAATATTACAGCACCCGCTTGGTGCAGTGTTGCTGCTGTGATGTCGACGCCGGTCAGGATCGTGGCGATTCCGAGGCCGAGCTGTATCACAGCCATGACGACTGCCATCCACGCCTCGGTTCGGCGTGCATGGAAGCCGAGGACCAGCACGCCCAGCACCAGCAACACGGCAAGCCAACGATGGACGAATTGAACGGTGGTCGGGTTCTCGAAGGGATTGATCCACCAAGGCGATAGATCGAACAAGCCCGGGGGAATCCAATGGCCCGACATGGTGGGGAAGGTGTTGTGCGCGGTACCGGCACGCAAGCCCGCCACCAGAGCGCCCCACGTCAGCGTGACGAGCAACAAGGCAACCAAGGCCGAGGCAACGCGCCGTATCGGCGGATCGGCCCGCCGCCCACTTTGCGGTCCTAGTTCCAAGATCAGCCAGATCGTGTAGCCGTACAGCACGACCGCGAGCAGCAAGTGGCCGGCCAATCGGTAGTGGCTGACCGCGGGGCGATCGACGAGGCCGGACGCGACCATCGCCCAGCCCAGGGCTCCTTGCAGCCCGCCCAACGCCAGAAGTGCCAGGAGCCTTGGTTTCAAAGCCGAAGAGAGCCGGCGGCGGACCCAGAACCAGACCAGAGGCAAGGCGAATGCCACACCGATCAAGCGGCCCCAGAGCCGGTGAATGTACTCCAGCCAGAAGATTTCCTTGAACTCGGCGATGGTGAAACCACGATTGATCAACCTCCCCTGCGGTGAAGAAAGATACTTCTGCAGTTCCGTCTGCCAGGCTGCTTCGGACAGCGGCGGCAGCCAGCCGGTCACGGGCCGCCATTCGACCATCGACAGTCCCGACTCGGTCAGTCGCGTCAGCGCGCCGATCACCATCATGAAGAAAATCATCGCGGCAACGACGATCAGCCAGTTGCGAACGGAAGCGGGGGCGGCTTGCATGTGGTCCGGACCATGCGACAAGCCGCGGAAGGCGTCATCAGGCATTAGTGTCGCGAATCGCGCTCTCGCCTTGCACTTGGACCTCGTCTTGTCTAACGGTTCGCACACGAACGAATCACCCCTCAGCCCATCCGGATATCCAGCCAATGACGTCGCCCACGCTGAGCCATGGACTCAGCTTTGCCGATCTCTACGACCGCGACGGCCTTGTTCGCCTCGACGCGGCATTCGTCGATTGGCTGAAAAGCGGCCAAGTCGAAATGCATGCGCGGCTGATGGCTGCCCGTTGCGGGCCAGGTGCATTGGCGCCCAAGGACGAGTCCAATCTCCTGATCGACCTGGCCCGGCCGCTCGAGGACTTCCTGTCGAGCTTGTTCGGCGTTGCCAGCGAAGCCGCCGAGCTGCGTGCCCATCACAATTCGCTGGCGCCGCTTTACGACTGCAAGCGCTTGTTCGTACAGCGCTATGTCGCACGAGCCATCAAGCCAGAGGTCGCTGCAACGTTCGACGGCGATGCGGTGACGGCCGCCATCGCGCTGCCGGCGTTGGCCGAGCGCGGACTCGAAGCCTGGGAACTTGCCTTCGCGATCGCCACACGCGACCTGCTGGGCTCCGACTTCAAGGTCGCGACGCCCACCCCTGCGATCGAGGCGTTGGCGCGCTATGCTGCCTGGGCCCTGCATGCACCGGCCGGTAAGGCGAGGCATCGCGAAGGGCCGCTGTTCAAGATTCCGCACAAGCTCGACTTCGAGCATCTGGTGCCGGTCGAGACCGAGGTGGTCGATGGCGTCACTCGGATGCGCCTGCCGCAGCGGATGCTGCGGCATCGAGAGGGATTTTCGCTGACCGACCAGGGTTTCGACCTGGTGCGGGCGCTCGACCACGCCAACTACTGCATCTGGTGCCACAACCAAGGCAAGGACAGCTGCTCGCGCGGCCTCAGGGATCGTAAGACCGGCGCTTTCCAGAAGTCGCCGTTCGGCGTCACCTTGGCGGGCTGTCCGCTCGAGGAAAAAATCTCGGAGATGAACTTGCTGAAGAGCGAGGGATTTACCGTCGGCGCGCTGGCCGTGGCGGCGGTCGACAATCCGTTGATCGCGGCGACCGGACATCGCATCTGCAACGACTGCATGAAGGCCTGCATCTATCAGAAGCAGGAACCGGTCGATATCCCGCAAGTCGAAACCCGAATCCTCAAGGACGTCCTCGGCCTGCCATGGGGTTTCGAGATCTACTCGCTGCTGACGCGATGGAATCCGTTGAACCTGCGCCGCCCGCTGCCCAGGCCTGATAGCGGCCGCACGGTGCTGGTGGTCGGGCTTGGTCCTGCGGGCTTCAATCTCGCCCACCATTTGATGAATGACGGCCACGCCGTCGTCGGTATCGACGGGCTGAAGATCGAGCCACTGCCGACCGGCCAGTCGGGCGTGGCGGCGGACGGCGCGCGTCGGCCGTTCGAGGCGGTGCGCGATGCGGCCGTTCTGCGCGAGGATCTCGGCGAGCGCGCTATGGCGGGTTTTGGCGGCGTCGCCGAATACGGGATCACCGTGCGCTGGGATAAAAACTACCTGAAGATCGTCCGTTTGCTGCTCGAGCGGCGGCGCCAGTTCTCCATGTTCGGCGGAGTGCGTTTCGGTGGCACGGTGACCGTCGAGACCGCCCTGGCGATGGGCTTCGATCACATCGCGCTCTGCGCCGGCGCCGGCAAACCGACCGTGCTCGACCTGCCCAACGGCCTGGCGCGCGGCGTGCGGGCAGCGTCGGACTTCCTGATGGCCCTGCAGCTCACCGGTGCGGCCAAGAAGGACTCGATCGCCAACCTCCAGATCCGCCTGCCCGTCGTGGTCATCGGCGGCGGTCTCACCGCGATCGATACCGCGACTGAATCGCTCGCCTACTATCCCCTGCAGGTCGAGAAGTTCCTCGCCCGCCACGAGGTCCTGGTTGCCGAGCGCGGCGAGGGGGCGGTGTTGGCCGCCATGAGCTCGGAGGAGCAAGAGATTGCCGACGAGTTCATCGCCCATGCCCGGACGATCCGCGAGGAGCGCGCTGTCGCGGCGCGCCAAGGGCGGGCGCCCGATATCACCGATTTGGTCAACCGCTGGGGTGGCGTCAGCATCGTCTATCGGCGGCGGTTGATCGATTCGCCCTCCTATACTCTGAACCATGAGGAAGTCGTCAAGGCGCTGGAGGAGGACATCCGTTTCGTCGAAGGGCTCTCGCCAGTCGCCGTCGAAATCGACGTCCACGGCCATGCCAAAGCGTTGAAAGTCGCCGGCGAGCAAAACGGCCGCCGCGTCGAAGCCGTGCTGCCGGCGCGGACCATCCTGGTGGCGGCGGGCACGCAGCCGAACACAGTGCTGGCGCGCGAGGATGCCGTACACGCGGTCATCGACGGCAAGTACTTCCGAGCGGTCGACGAGACCGGCAGTGCGGTGACGCCTGAACGCGTGGCCAAGCCGGGCGACGTGCGTGTGCTGATGCATCGCGCCGCCGACGGCCGGTTCATGTCTTTTTTCGGCGATCTCCACCCCTCGTTTGCCGGCAACGTGGTCAAGGCGATGGGCGGCGCCAAGCAGGGCTATCCGGTCCTGACGCAGTGCATGGCGAAACTGCCGTCGCCGCTGCGGAGCCCGGCCGAGATTCTGGACCAGGCCAATGCCGAGTGGCGCGCCAAGGTCGTGCGGGTCGACCGCCTGACGCCGACCATCGTTGAAGTCGTCGTCGAGGCGCGTGCAGCGGCGCGCAATTTCGAGCCTGGCCAGTTCTATCGCCTGCAGAACTACGAGGCGCGGTCCAGGCGCATCGACGGCACGTTGCTCACGATGGAGGGGCTCGCGCTCACCGGCGCGTGGGTCGACAAGGACAGGGGTCTACTGTCGCTGATCACACTCGAAATGGGTGGCTCGTCGGATCTCTGTGCTCTGCTCGAGCCGGGTGAGCCGGTCATCGTCATGGGTCCGACGGGCACTCCGACCGAGATCGAGTCTGGTGAGACGGTGATCCTGGCTGGCGGCGGCCTCGGCAATGCCGTCCTGTTTTCGATCGGGCAGGCATTCCGCAAAGCTGGCAGCCGCGTGCTGTACTTCGCCGGCTACAAGAAGCCATCCGACCGCTACAAGGTCGAGGAGATCGAGGCGGCCGCCGATATCGTCGTGTGGGCATGCGACGAGGCGCCGGGTTTTGCCGCCACCCGACCGCAGGACAGAAGCGTCGTCGCCAATATCGTCGAAGCGATGCGCCGCTACGCCTCCGGCGAGCTCGGCGACCAGCCGATTCCCTTCGCTGCGGCCGACCGTGTCATCGCCATCGGATCCGACGGCATGATGAATGCCGTGCGGCTGGCGCGGCATGGCGTGCTGAAGCCGTACCTGAAGCCCGATCACCTCGCGCTGGGCTCGATCAACTCGCCGATGCAATGCATGATGAAGGAAATCTGCGCCCAGTGCCTGCAGCTCCACAGGGATCCGGTGACCGGCAAGGAGTCGGTCGTGTTCTCCTGCTTCAATCAAGACCAGGAACTCGACCGCGTCGATTTTGGCTGCCTCGGTCAGCGCCTGCGCCAGAACGGTGCGCAGGAGAAGATCGGAGCGCTGTGGATCGACCGGTCGCTCAAAAGACTGGGCATGCGATCTGGCTGAGACACCCGGAGCGCGGTCGGCCTTGCGGCGGCCCTCTTCGGCCGGCAGAGTCCTCTCGTCGATTGCCGCAAAGACGTAGGAGGTTGCTCCGATGACGACAGTCCTTCGCGTGCCGAGGATCCGCAGGCTGGCCGAGGCCAACCGTGTCGAGTTTGGGCCGTTGGCATTCTACCATCCGCTGGTCGCCGACGGTGACACGCCGGTTCGTACTGGCATCCAGACCTCGGCACCTGGCTACGTCGCCCCGCTCCACTGGCATCCTTACGTCGAGTTGCTGTTTATCATCGAGGGCGAAGCCGAAGTCTGGCTACAAGGTGGTGAAGCCGAGCCGGCCCACCTTGTCGCCGGAGACTGCGTGGCGCTGCCGGCCGACATCCCGCACGGTTTCCGCACCGTCGGTGACAAACCGATGCGTCTGCTTGGCATCCATGCCAATCCCGACCGGGTCGTGCACTACCTCGACCGCAGGACCGACGCATCGGGCTATCCGGTGCTCGACAGCGACCTGCGGCCGGTGGCTCCGGCTTGAACGGGTCAGGGCGTCCGCACGAAGCGAAACAGTACCTTGTCCTGGCTGTAGTAGCGCAGCTGGTCGACGATCTTTGGGAAGTAGGCACTGCCTACCGTCACCGGCATGAACGCGTCGAGATCGAGCGGTCGCACCGCCACGGTGAAGCCTGCTTGGAAGAAGGCCCTCGAAACGTCCTCCAGAGAGTGGTCGTAGATCGGGATCGACGAGGTTTCAGCTATCAACATGCGCCAGCGTGGCCACACGGCGCTGTCGACGTGGCAGCCCATGGCCGCGACGTAGGCGCCACCCGGCCGGAGTGCCGCTTTGATGTCCCGCGCATGGGCGGCGACGTCGCGCAGCAGGTAGATGACCTCATGGCTGAACGCGAAGTCGAAGCGGCGACCGAGGGCAGCGGCGTTGTCGGCTACCTTGTAGTCGATCGGGCGCTGGCCTTTCAGTAACTCGGCGCGAGCCACCGATTCGCGGGCGATGTCGATGCCGACTGCATTCTTGAAGGGATGACGATCGAACAGCATACGCAGGAAGCCGCCTTGATTGCAGCCGTAGTCGAGGATCGTCGACTCGTGCAGGCCGTGCGGCACTGAAACGTCGATCATCCGTCGCCAGATGGGCGCGTGCGCCGCGCCCATCGCTTCTTCTTCAGCGGGACTGCGGTTCCAGGTCGCGATTGTCGAGGGGTGCTGCATCGCTTCCTCCGGGCGGCGGAAGCTTACCACGCCTGGCTCGCCACGGAATGACCAGCAGCGGTCCGGCGATCAGCCCACCGAACGCGATCATACCGCCGGCGACGGCAACGAACACGCCCGGCAGTCCCCAGCCAAGGACTTCGATGGTTACCCAGCCACCGACCGTGGCGATGATGAGCCGAACCATGCTGGCGACAAAGGGCGCCGTCATGCGGCCGGCGCCTTGGCTTGCAAAGGACAGCGTCATGCCCAGCCCAAAGAAGCAGTAGAAGGGAGCCACGCGGGTGATGTAGGCGACGGTGGCCTCGATCACCTTTGGATCACTGGTGAACAAGCGCGCCCAGCTTTCGGGCACCAATGCCAGGATCCAGCCGCAGAGGCCCAAGGCGGCGGCAGCGATCAGGCTGCCGATCCAGGCGGCCCGCACCGCGCGCCGCCATTCGTTGGCGCCGGCGGCCACGCCGACCAGGGTCGTGAGGCCGGAGCCGATGCCGAACGCCAACGGCACCAGCATGAACTCCAGCCGCACGCCGATGCCGTAGCCGGCCAGTGCAGCGACGCCGAAGCGACCGACCAGGCCGGTCACCAACATCGCCGTCAAGTTTGCGGTAAAGGCCGAGACAGAAGCAATCAGGCCGACTCGCAGAATCTCCCAGAACAATCGGCCCTGCAGCCCGACGCCGAACAGCGCCGGCACGAAACCGAGCTTGCCCTGCCACAGTGCCCGCGCCTGCAACCCGGCCGAGACTGCCGAGGTGAGCAGCGATGAGACAGCCGGCCCGGCCATGCCCAGCCCAGGCCAGCCGCCGACGCCGAAGGCCAAGACGTAGGATAGAGGCACCTGAGCGATCGAGGAGATCAACATGTAGCGGCCGGGCGTTGCCGCATCGCCGCCGCCGCGCAACAGAGCCGACAGGAAGAAATTGGCCCAGATGACGACGGCGCCACCGAACAGGACGTGGCTGTAGGTCAGGGCATGGTCGAGCGCGCGGCCTTCGCCGCCGAGCAGCCGATAGAGATCGACCGCCACGGTCCAGGCGAGAAGCGTGAAGAGCAGGGCAAGACCTGCGCCCAGCACCAGCGTGTGCAAGACGAGGGCGCGGGCGTCATCCTTTCTTCCACCGCCAAGCGCGCGCGCCATGGCAGCGGCGACGCCGCCGCCCATACCGCCGGCAGCCATCATCGTCATCATCATCATGAACGGGAATACCAGCGCGAAGCCGGCCAACGCCTCCGTGCCGAGCCGACCGAAAATATAGGTCTCGGCGATGGCCACGAAGGTCTGCGCCACCATGACGGCCGTCGTCGGCGCCGCGAGCTTCCACAAGCTAGTGCCGATCGGCGCGGTCAGCAGGGGATGAGACATGGCGCTCCCAGTTCAGTGCATATACACGCTAACAGAACGGCTGCCACCCCGCACCTGACAAAAGCCCGGCCTCGCATTAGCTTTTGGTCATGTCCAAGCAAGAGCGGCCGCTAGCCAAGCCCACCATCCAGGTCGAGAACGACCGGGTCATCGTCACCGAATGGCGTTTCCCGCCCGGCAGCCACACCGGCTGGCATCGCCACAATCACGACTACGTGGTGGTGCCCATCACCTCCGGCGAGCTGCATATCTTCGACGGCAAGACGACCGTGCCGGCGCCCCTGCGCGCCGGTGTTTCCTACGCCCGCCAGGTCGGCGTCGAGCATGATGTCATCAATCCGAATGCCTTCGAGTTTGTCTTTGTCGAGATCGAGTTGAAGGCCTGACGGGGACGCGCGGCAGCTGCGCATGCTGCCTGCATTGACTTGGGCCGCGCCAAGCCTCATATGGAGGCCGCCAGCGGTCCGGCCCGCCTCCCCAAGGCCTTGCGTGACCGCTCCCGAGCCTCCGGAAGTCTGAGGCTAAGCCACGGAAACTAAATGAGTTTTGAGAGTTTGGGGCTGAGCGCCCCAGTTTTGCAGGCAGTCGCCGCCAAGGGCTACACCGAGCCCACGCCGATCCAGGAAAAAGCCATCCCCATCGTCCTGATGGGTCGTGATGTCCTTGGATGCGCCCAGACAGGTACCGGCAAGACCGCCTCCTTCGTCCTGCCGATGATCGACATCCTGGCGCAGGGCCGCGCCAAGATGCGCATGCCGCGGTCCTTGATTCTCGAGCCGACGCGTGAGCTGGCGGCTCAGGTGGCGGAGAATTTCGAGATCTACGGTCAGAACAACAAGCTCAGCATGGCGCTGCTGATCGGTGGCGTGAGCTTCGAAGATCAGGAGCGTGCCTTGGAGCGCGGCGTCGACGTGCTGATCGCCACCCCGGGCCGTCTGCTCGACCATTTCGAGCGCGGCAAAGTGTTGCTGAACGATGTCAAGGTGCTGGTGATCGACGAGGCCGACCGCATGCTCGACATGGGATTCATCCCGGATGTCGAGCGCATCGTCGGGCTGCTGCCGCCTCTGCGGCAGACGCTGTTCTTCTCGGCCACCATGCCGCCGGAGATCAGGCGGCTGGCCGACCGCTTCCTCAGCAATCCCAAGGAAGTGAGTGTGACGCCACCCGCGTCGACTGCCAAGAACATCGTGCAAGGTCTGACCGTCGTGCCGGAGGCGGACAAGCGCGAAGCATTGCGTCGGTTGATCCGCGACCAAGACGTCAAGAACGCCATTGTCTTTTGCAACCGCAAGCGCGATGTCGCCGTCCTACAGGGCTCGTTGAAGAAGCACGGCTTCAATGCTGGCGCATTGCATGGCGACATGAGCCAGCCGGCGCGCATGGAAACGCTCGAGCGTTTCAAGCAGGGTGACA
>Ga0194132_10012300_pt1 | contig 10709 bp, 4 predicted proteins | sample TA2KigOf80mmetaG_FD_148612 | JGI IMG/M metagenome (GOLD analysis project Ga0194132, IMG submission 148612) | Freshwater microbial communities from Lake Tanganyika, Tanzania - TA2015054 Kigoma Offshore 80m | ecosystem: Environmental > Aquatic > Freshwater > Lake | place: Tanzania: Lake Tanganyika... | reverse complement strand
GGGGGGGGGGGAGGGGTCCGGGGGCGGGTCAGGGAGATAGGCCTGTGGGGATCTCAGGATACGGGCGATGCATCGTGGGCAGAGTTCGTCCACGACATCCGCTCGATGTTGCGATCCACAAACGGGGCATGAAGGGAGGCTGTTCACTGACCGATCACTTGGAGCAGGTAGTCCACTTCCAGATCAATATTGGAGGGGTGGACGACGGTTGCGGCGACTTCATTTCGGATGAGGTCGAAGTAGGGTTGGCGGAAGCGGCAGACCGCCATGGCGACGGCTCTGGGGGTCATGGAGAGCGTTGGAGCGATCTCTTCGTAGGCGCCTGGTTTTGCTTCATTGGAGAGGAACTGTTTGAGGGTATTGAACTGGGCTTGATGGGTGGGCGTTGTGAATTCGGATTTGAGCTGTTGGAGCGCGTTATTGAGGACTGTGAGTGCCCAGCGGTGGTCGAAGAGCTTATCGGGTGCGAGGGATTCGGAGAGTTCTGAGTTGTAGCGGTGCTCGGCATCCTGCTGATCGAGGGAGATGGGGACGAGCCCACCGCCGCGTTTGGCAGTGTTTGCTTTGTCAGCGACATCGCAGAGGAAGTTTTTCATGGAAGTGAGCAGGAAAGTGCGGAACCGGCCTTTATCGCGGGCGACGGCGCGCAGGGAATTGAGCTTGAGCAAACGGGCGAAGAACTCCTGTGTGATGTCCTGAGCATCGTGGGGAGGCCGGCCTTGCCGTCGCACGAAGGAGTAGAGGGGATACCAATAGGTGCGGCAGAGGGTGTTGAGGGCGATGGCGCAATCAGGCGACTGAGAGTCAGCTGCATTCAGGATGAGGCTCCAGTGAGTGGTTCTGAAGCTGGCACCTGCTGCGGTGTTGAACTCAGGCTGGGGTTCGCGGGGGTCCATCTTGGGTGGTTGGGTAGCAGGAGAACCCCGCAGGCGCAAGCTGCCGGGCGGCCTGGCCGATCCGACCGATCCGACCGATCACTCCAGCCAGTGGCTAAGCCACTTCTCCGCCTCCGCGAGCTGAAGCCCTTTTCGCTGGTGGTAGTCAGCCAGCTGATCTCGCCCGATCCTGCCCACTGCGAAGTATTTCGCCTGGGGGTGCCCAAAATACAGCCCGCTCACACTGCTGCCGGGGTGCATCGCGCAGCTTTCGGTCAGCGTGATCCCGGTCCTGTTTTCGACTCCCAGGAGTCTCCACAAGACCCTCTTCTCGCTGTGGTCCGGACAGGCCGGATAACCCGCAGCAGGCCGGATCCCCCGATAACTCTCATCGATCATTTGCTCGATCGTGAGCTTCTCGGTTTCTCCGTAGCCCCACTCCCTCCGAACTCTCGCGTGCAGCCATTCCGCAAATGCCTCAGCCAGCCTGTCCGCCAGCGCCTCAGCCATGATCGCCTGATAATCGTCGTGCCCGGCCTTGTAATGATCCACCAGACCCTTCAATCCAAATCCGGAACTCACCGCAAAACCACCCAGGTAATCCGCAATGGCAGGCCGTCCCGCCTCGGCCCGAGGTGCAACAAAGTCCGCCAGACAGAAGTTCTTCTCCCCAGAGGCCTTCTCCATCTGCTGCCTCAGAAAACAAAACCGCTCCACAACCTCCTTTCGGTCTTCATTCCTGTAAACCTCAACGTCGTCCCCAACTCTGTTCGCAGGGAAAATTCCATAAACACCCTTGAAATCCAGGGGTGATGCCTTTCTCCACGATGTCAGCATCGCTTGCGCATCACGGAACAGCTCCCTCGCCTGCATGCCATGCTTCTCATGATCAAGAATGGCCGGGTAGCGACCCCGCAGCTCCCACGTGTGAAAGAACGGTGACCAATCAATAAACGGAATCAGGTCATCCAACGTGACCAACGCCTTCGCCATCCCGGCTTCCACCGTCACTGGCTGCGATGACACCACGGTCACTCCAATACGCTTCGGAACCGTCACTTCCGAGAAGTCCAGCCGGGGGGATCTCTCCCTCGACTGCTCCAGACTCAGGAGCTTCGCCTTCGGTGCAGCATGCAGCTGTCGAAGTCTCTCGTATTCCGCAATGATCTCTCCGGCCAGCCTGCTTCGTTGCTCGGGATCCAATAACTGGCTCGCAACAGGAACCGCACGGCTTGCATCCAGCACATGCACAACGGGTTTTTTGTAGCCAGGCGCAATCTTCACCGCCGTGTGCGCCTTGCTGGTCGTGGCTCCTCCGATCAGGAGCGGGACATCAAACCCCTGTCGCTGCATCTCCCGGGCGACGTGTGACATCTCATCCAGGGACGGAGTGATCAGCCCGCTCAAACCGATGATGTCCACCGACTCCTTGCGAGCGGTCTCCAGGATTTTTTCGCACGAGACCATCACCCCAAGGTCGATCACCTCGTAGTTGTTGCACCCCAGAACCACTCCCACGATGTTCTTGCCGATGTCGTGGACATCCCCCTTCACGGTCGCAAGCAGGATCTTTCCCTGAGAGCGGGTGACTTTTCCCTCCGCAGCCAGCGCTGCCTTCTCCGCCTCCATGAAAGGGGTGAGGTGAGCCACAGCTTTCTTCATCACACGGGCCGATTTCACCACCTGCGGCAAAAACATTTTGCCCGCTCCAAAGAGATCGCCGACGGTGTTCATCCCCGCCATCAATGGACCCTCGATCACTGCCAGGGGCCGGCCATATTTCAGGCGGGCTTCCTCGGCATCCTGCTCGATGTAATCCGTGATTCCCTTCACGAGCGAATGCGAGAGCCGGTCTTCCACCGGCAACTTGCGCCATTCGGCCGACAGCTTGTCAATGGCCGCCTTGCCTCCCTGGTCCTTCAGGCCTTCTCCGTAGCTGACCAATCTCTCCGTGGCATCCGGACGACGGTTGAGGATCACATCCTCGACACGTTCCTTGAGCTCCGCGGGTATCTCCTCGTAAACCTCCAGCATTCCAGCGTTGACGATTCCCATGTCCAGGCCTGCCCGGATGGCGTGAAACAGAAACACGCTGTGCATGGCTTCGCGAACATGATTGTTGCCGCGGAAACTGAATGAAATGTTCGATACTCCTCCGCTCACTTTCGCTAGAGGAAGATTGGCTTTGATCCAGGCGGTGGCCCGGATGAAGTCCATGGCGTAGGAGTTGTGCTCCTCGATTCCCGTCGCCACGGTGAGGATGTTGGGATCGAAAATGATGTCCTGCGGGGGGAAGTCCGCCTTTTGGGTCAAGAGATCGTAGCTCCGTTTGCAGATCTCTATCCGGCGTTCGTAGGTGTCCGCCTGCCCGCGTTCGTCAAAAGCCATGACCACCACAGCCGCGCCATAGCGTCGGACGGCCCTCGCTTGATCCAGAAACCTCTCTTCGCCCTCCTTCAGGGAGATGGAGTTTACAATGCCTTTGCCCTGGATGCAGCGCAGGCCCGCCTCGATGACCGACCATTTTGAGGAGTCGATCATGATCGGCACACGTGCGATATCGGGTTCAGCCGCGATCAGGTTCAGAAACCGGGTCATCGCAGCGGCCCCATCCAGCATGCCCTCATCCATGTTCACATCGATGATCTGGGCTCCGTTCTCAACCTGTTGTTTGGCGATGGCCAGGGCTTCGTCGTAGGCACCTGCGAGAATGAGTTTCGCAAACTTGGGTGAGCCGGTGACGTTGGTGCGTTCACCGATGTTCACGAAGTTCGTTTGTGGACTCACCGTGAAGGCGCTCATGCCGGAGAGGCGCAGGTGGGGTTCCGGCCTGGCGACCTCACGGGGAGGAAAGTCCCTGACTGCCCGGGCGATCTCGCGGATGTGGTCGGGCGTGGTCCCGCAACATCCGCCGATGATATTCAGCCAGCCAGCCTCAGCCCAGGGTCGGATCTTGGGCGCAAGGGTTTCCGGGGTTTCCGGGAAGCCTGTGGGTGACAACGGATCAGGCAACCCTGCATTCGGATACGCACAGATGAACGACGGTGAGATCCGGGACGCTTCCTCCACATGCGCACGCATGTCTTCAGGGCCCAATGCACAATTGAATCCCACTGTGAGAGGGCGCACGTGCAGGATGGAGTTGATGAACGCCTCCGCGGTCTGCCCACTCAATGTCCTGCCAGCCTTGTCAGTGATCGTGCCCGAGACCATGACCGGAACACGTCCACCCAGTTCCGCGAAAACCTCCTCGATGGCTACCAGCGCCGCCTTCGCGTTCAGCGTGTCGAAAATCGTTTCAACCAGAAGAAGATCCGAGCCTCCCTCAAGCAGCGCCCGCGTCTGTTCACGGTACACCTGCCTCAGTTGCTCGAAGGTGGATGGACGGAATCCGGGGTCATTCACATCCACGACAACCGAGATGCTGACGGGCTGTGGTCCCAGGGCTCCGGCGACAAACCGGGGCCTGCCGGTGCGGGACTCAACCTCGTCAGCAGCCTGGCGGGCGAGCTTCGCCCCCTCCAGATTCATCTCCCAACAGATGTCGCGCAGGGTAGGATCCTCGATCACTCGTTGGAAATAGCTCGCATCCTTCCTCCCCTCACCGTGGCTCGGAAACAGAAAGTCCTGTTGCGCTACGGGCGTCGAACCAAACGTGTTCGTTTCGATGATGTCCGACCCCGCCTCCAAATAGGCCAGATGGATGCTCTTGATCACATCGGGGCGCGTCAGCTGGAGGAGCTCGTTGTTTCCTTTAAGCTCCTTGCCTTTCCAATCCCGGAAACGATCGCCCCGGAACTCCATCTCGCCCAGCTTGTATCGCTGGATCATGGTGCCCATGGCGCCGTCCAGAATGGCGATCCTGCTTCGAAGCAAACGCTCCAGCTCTAATCCGCGCTGACTTATTTTTCCCATGGTTCAGTTAAGGTCCTTAGAGTTCATCGACCAGACTCGCCGGCCATTGACCGGCCCATTCCAAACCCGCAGAACCGGCCCTAATTCACATCACGATCTCAAATATGTCAAATCATCAAATCAGGATGCGAAGATATATTGTCCCCTAAAGTTTCCGGCTTCGCGCTTCCAAGGTGGGGAGGGGTTCTGCTAAAGCCCTGCCCGGCGGCAGGGTTGAGTCGTGGGCTTGATCTCCGTGTTTCATATGGCTGAGGACATCAAAATTGGATTTTTAGGTGCGGGCAAGATGGCGAGCGCTTTGGCGAAAGGATTCCTCAAGGCGGGAATCGTGAAGCCGTCGGGGTTAGCGGCGAGCGACGTCTATGCGTCGGCCCGTGAGCTCTTTCACAAGGAGACCGGTGGGGCGGCGCTTGCCTCCAACCGTGAGGTCCTGAAGGCGAGCGACGTTCTTGTGCTGGCTGTGAAGCCTCAGCAAGTGGGTGAGGTTCTGGCCGAGATCAAGGCGGGTTTCAAACCCAGGCATCTTCTGATTTCGATCGCTGCCGGGATTTCGGTGAAGGCATTGGAGAAAGGCCTGCCCGCTCGTGCACGAGTCGTGCGGGTCATGCCGAATACTCCTGCGCTGGTGGGGGCTGGGGCGACGGGCTTCTCCCTGGGATCGCATGCCACGGCGGAAGACGGAAAACTGGCGACCCGCTTATTCCAGTCTGTGGGGGTTGCGTTCCAAGTAAAGGAACCGCTCTTAGATGCGGTGACGGGCTTGAGTGGGAGCGGACCCGCCTACGGCTTTCTGATGATCGAGGCTCTGAGTGATGGGGGAGTCGCGGCTGGTTTGCCCCGCGACATTGCGACCCGGCTTGCCGCTCAGACGCTGCTGGGGAGCGCGCGGATGGTGTTGGAGACGGGAATGCATCCGGGAGCCCTGAAGGACATGGTGACGAGTCCTGCGGGCACCACGATCGAAGCCCTGCACCATCTTGAGGAGGGTGGAGTCAGGGCGGCGTTGATATCCGCCGTTCGAGCCGCTGCTGAGCGGGCCAAGGAGCTGGGAGAATCCTAACCCTCGAACAGGATGCAACCCACCGGCCCTTCAGAACGTCAGGCGAAGATCCTCTGGTTCTCCGTCACCGCGCTGGCCGTCGGCGTGATGCTCACCTTGGTGGCCTTGCTTGCCTGGGGGCTGGGTTGGGTGGCGAACCGGCTTTCCAGCGTGCTGCTTCCGCTGGCGATAGCAGGCGTCCTGGCTTTCATCCTCGACCCTTTGGTGGATTTCTTCGAGCCCCGGCTTAAATCGCGATTGAAATCCATCTGGCTTGTTTTCGCGCTGGCAGTCCTTGTTGCAGGCGGGATGACCGCTGCGATCCTCCCCAGACTCATTTCTGAAGTGCAGTCCTTCACCGCTCAGGTGCCTTCGTACGTCACCAAGGTGCGGGAGCGAGTGGATGGGTTCCTGAAGGCGCCCCCTGCCTGGTTGCCTTCCGGCTGGGGGCTGAAGCCGCTCCCTCCGGCCACCGACTTGCCCAAAGCCGGGGCCGAACCGCAGGCCTCGCCCGCTGATTCCGCAACGCCCGCGCCTGTGCCGCAACCGGCTTCGGCGTCGTCAGAAACCGGCCTGTTCCAATTCGGCTCGGACATCAGTGGAAACGTTTTTAGTTGGACCGCAAGAGCTGTTCCCAAAGTGGGCTCATGGTTGATTGACCAGTTGTCCAAGGCGGTGTCGGTGGCCGGCTTTCTCGCCGGCCTCGCCCTGGTTCCGGTGTACCTTTTCTACTTCCTGCTCGAGAAGCGTGGGATCCAGCAAAGATGGCACCAGTTCCTGCCGGTTCGGGAATCGCAAACAAAGGACGAGATCGTTTTCGTCCTGAGTTCAATCAACGACTGCCTCGTGGTGTTCTTCCGCGGTCAGGTGTTGGTGGCGATGTGCGTGGGGGCGCTTCTCGCCACGGGCTTCAGCTTGATCGGCCTCAACTACGCTCTTCTCCTGGGTGTGATGGCGGGAGTTCTTGGGATCATCCCCTATCTCGGAGTCGCCCTCAGCCTCGTTCCCGCCCTTGCGATCGCCATCGCCCAGTTCGGGGATCCATGGCGTCCTGCCGCCGTTCTTGGCATCTTCGCCATCGTTCAAATGCTGGAGGGACTTGTGATCTCTCCGAAAATCATCGGCGACCGCGTCGGCTTGCACCCGCTGACTGTGATCATCGCGGTGATGATCGGAACAACCTTGCTGGGCGGCATCCTGGGTGGAGTTCTGGCCATCCCGCTGACCGCTGCCTTCCGAAGCATCATGTTTCGCTACGTCTGGCGTAAACAGCACGAGGCGGCCGCTCAAAACACTCCCATTCAAGCTTGAGGCACGTGTTCCGATCTTCCCGTCAGAATGCAGCATGAACGAGAGTCGTTTCCGAGGCGGCCGCGCACCGGTTCCCTGACTGGGCTGACCGGTGTCCAAGGTTGCGCCCTCACCTTCACTCGCTGGCTGTCCCTTTGGCTGCTTGCGGTGGTCGCTCCGGCTGCTCCACTCGACTGGCAGAGCGGTCCGGGGTTCCGTCGTGCCGCCGTGTCGCCCGGGCTGACGGATCGAACCGGCTTCCTCAGCCTGGATCCGGCAACGACCGGCGTGCTCTTCACAAATCATCTCTCGGAATTTAACGCGGCTCAGAACCGGGTGTTTGAGAGCGGTTCCGGCGTGGCTCTCGCCGACGTTGATGGGGATGGCTGGTGCGACATCTACTTCTGCCGGCTGGAAGGCCGCAACGCGCTCTATCGCAATCTTGGCAACTGGAAGTTTGAAGACATTACCGAGCGGGCTGGCGTGGGGTGTCCGGACCAGTACTCCACGGGCGCTGTGCTGGCTGATATTGAGGGCGACGGGGATTTTGATTTGTTGGTGAACTCGATTGGAGGCGGGACGCGATGTTTTCTGAATGACGGCAAGGCGCGTTTCAACGAGGTCCTCAACAGCCGCCTGGTGCGCCGGTTCGCGAGCATGTCGATGGCTCTCGCGGATGTCGATGGCGACACCGACCTGGACCTCTACGTCGTCAACTACTCAACGACCTCCTACCGCGATAACCCACCCGGTCTCAAGGTGGAGGCGCGCATGGAGAATGGAAAAGTAGTGGTCACTCCCCCCGACCGGTTCATTCCGATCGCTCCGCGGGGAGGTGCCGTGGAGGTCATAGAGATGGGCGAACGCGATTTCTTTTACATCAACGACGGCCGTGGCTCCTATCTGCCGGTGTCCTGGACCAACGGCACTTTCCTGAAAGCGGATGGTGCTCGCTACACGGCTCCACCCCGGGGATGGGGGCTGGCAGTCATCTTCCGGGATCTCAACCGTGATCGGCTTCCGGATCTGTATGTCTGCAATGACTTCTTTTATTTCGCCGATGACATCTGGTTCAACGTCAATGGCCACCAGTTCCGCGAGGTGCCCGCCTCCACAATCGCCCATGTGAGCCTGTCCTCCATGGCGATTGATGTCGCAGACATCAATCGCGATGGCTTCGACGACTTTTTTGTGGCCGACATGGTGAGTCGCAAACATGCCTGGCGCCATCGACAGCGGCCCGATCTGATGGGCGGACGTCTGAAGCTTCCCATCGCAGATCCAGCCTTCCGACAGGAAGCGCCCCATAACACGCTGTTCTTGAATCGGGGGGATGACACCTGGTCGGAGATCGCGCAGTTGAGCCGGGTGCATGCGACCGAATGGACGTGGAATGCTGCGTTTCTGGATGTGGATCTGGACGGCTGGGAGGATCTGCTGATCGCCAACGGGAACGATCACGATGTGCAGGATGCGGATATCCTCCACGCGTTATCGCTTGTGCGCGAGGAGATCACCCCTGAGAGCCGGTTGCGGAACCTCAGCAAGTTTCCAAAGCTGAAGACTCCCAACCTTGCCTTTCAGAACGATCGAGCTCTCGGATTCCCCGACAAGAGCAGGGAATGGGGCTTCGACCTCGACGGGATCACCCACGGCCTCGCCCTGGGTGACCTCGACAACGATGGAGACCTGGACGTGGTTCTCAACAATCTCCACTCGGCGGCTTCATTGTTGCGCAATGAGTCGTCGCAGCCGCGTGTGGCGGTTCGGCTCAAGGGCGCAGGCATGAACCGCCATGGAATCGGTGCGCGGATCACGCTTGAAGGAGGTCCGGTCACTCAGAGTCAGGAAGTAATGCTGGGCGGACGGTACTTATCCAGCGACGAGCCCCTGCGGGCCTTCGCTGCCGCTGCGACCGGGGGTTCCTCCACTTCTGCCATGACACTTCGGATCCAGTGGCGAAGCGGTAAGGACTCTGTGCTGTCGGATGTGAAACCAAACTTCATCTATGAGATCAGCGAGCCTGAAACGTCTGCTCCTCCCAGATCAGAACCTGCCGGTGCGGAGCCGTTGTTCCGGTTTGCAGATGTCAGCCGAAGCGTTGGATACCTGCATGTCGATCAGGAATACAACGACTTCACCCGTCAGCCGTTGCTGTCTCATTCGCTGAGCCAGCGTGGTCCTGGGTTGATGTGGAGCGATCTTGACGGGGATGGATGGGAGGACCTTTCGTTGGGTTCCGGGCGTGGCGGAGTGATGGGTGTCTTCAAGAACATGGCAGGGCGGGCCTTCACAAACATCACATCCGGAAAAGCGCCTTTCACTCTTTGGGATCAGATGAGCCTGGTTTCGGCGCCCGGAACGAATGAGCAGCCCGTGATCCTCGCCTCTGTCATGAGTTACGATGAGAACACTGCTGCCGCCCAGGTTGTGCAGATTCTTGATGCTACCGGACGGCCGGTTGGATCCGCCGGGCCTGCCTGGGACGCTGCTGCGGGTCCGTTGGCCCTGGCGGATGTCGATGCCGATGGAGATCTGGATCTGTTCGTGGGTGGACGTGTGATTCCTGGGCGCCATCCTGAGCCCGCATCCTCCCGACTATACCGTCGCACAGGATCCGAATGGCAGGAGGACGCTCAAGCAACGGAGCTTTTCAAGAAGGTTGGAATGGTCTCGGGAGCGGTGTTTACGGATCTGGACGGCGATGGATTCCCTGAGCTCGCTCTGGCATGCGAGTGGGGTCCGATTCGGGTGTTTGGCGGGTTTCATGCAACCCCTGCGGAGCGGACCGCTTCACTCGGGTTGGATCGCACCCACGGCTGGTGGAATGGGATTGAGACTGGAGACTTCGACAGCGACGGCAAAATGGACCTCGTCGCTTCAAATTGGGGCCGCAACCATCGCCTTGCTGTGCACGTGCCGCCGGGCATCGAGGCTCGCTATGGGGATTGGATGGGGGCGGGGACGGTGGGCGCTCTTGAAGCTTACGTCGGTGATGATCCGGAGGGATTGGTGCCGTGGCGTGACTGGCAGCTGGTCTCCCGGGAGATGCCATGGGTGCGCGAACGGTTTCCCAGTTACCGAGCCTTCGGGCTTGGGTTGCTCAAGGACATCCTCGGCGAGAGAGCCTCTCAAGCCGGACGTGTGGAAGCGCAGGTGTTGGACAGTTTGTTGTTTCTAAACCAAGGACAGTTACGCCCCGTACCCTTGCCGATCGAAGCCCAGTTTTCACCCGCTTTCGGAATATGTGCTGCTGATTTCGACGCCGATGGCTGGGTGGACTTGTTTTTCAGTCAGAACTTTTTTGGTGTGACGCTGGAAACCTCGCGCAGTGACGCCGGAAGAGGATTGTTCCTCCGGGGGGAGGGGGACGGACGTTTCAAGGGTGGGTTGAACCCAACACCCATTCTGGGAGAGCAACGTGGAGCTGCGGTCTGTGATTTCGACAAGGATGGGAGGATGGATATTGCAGTCGCCCAGAACAGCGGACCTGCTGTGCTGCTTCAGAATCGGAACCCGGGAAAAGCGCTTCGAGTAAAGCTGACGGGGCCTCGTGGAAATCCGACTGGCATCGGAGCCCGGGTGCGTGG
>Ga0194132_10012298_pt1 | contig 10710 bp, 13 predicted proteins | sample TA2KigOf80mmetaG_FD_148612 | JGI IMG/M metagenome (GOLD analysis project Ga0194132, IMG submission 148612) | Freshwater microbial communities from Lake Tanganyika, Tanzania - TA2015054 Kigoma Offshore 80m | ecosystem: Environmental > Aquatic > Freshwater > Lake | place: Tanzania: Lake... | reverse complement strand
AGCGCGCTGGCCAAGATGGTGGCGCCGGTCGGAACCTCGACGGAGCGCTGGGCTTGGACGATACGGACCTTGAAACTCATGGGGCAAGGGCGAGAATTTGTTTGATCCCCAAACAATCTCCGTCTATCACTCCGGCCATGAGTCGTCCACCGGCCAAACAGCGGCCTGCGCCGCTCGATCGGGGATTGCTACCGTCGCTGCTGGGCTACGTGCTGCGGCGCGCCCAGTCGGCGGTGTTCGACGACTTTGCCGCGACGTTTGCCGCCGCGGGCGAGGCAACGACCCCGGGCGAGTTCGGCCTTCTGGTGCTGGTCGACCGCAATGCCGGCCTCAGCCAGATGACGCTGGCCCGCGCGCTGGGCATCGACCGCTCGACTCTGGTACCGATCCTCGACCGCTTGCAAGGCCGCGGACTCCTGGTCCGCCGCCGTTCGCCGACCGACGGGCGTACCCACGCGCTGGCGCTGACGCCGCAGGGCGCAAAGGCTCTGGCACGCTATGCCCGTCTGGTCCGCCGCCACGAGCAGCGTATCGCCGCGCGTCTTTCGGCGGCCGAAATCCGCACCTTGATCGATCTTCTCGAGCGAGTGCACAGGGGCGCGCGTTCGCGGTAACCCTCAGGCATCGAAGGCCGCAATGACATCAGCCCATCCCGACTTCCAGCACGTGACCAAGGACCTGCCGCACGATTCGGAGATCCTTAAGGCCCTGACCAGCGATGTGCCCGAAGCGGTGCGCACGCTGAATGGCCAGCTGCTCGATATCGATTCGGCGCGCGGCTATGCGCGCTTCCGCTTCGAGATCGTCCCGGCGTTCTGCCATTCCCAGGGCAGGATCTGCCAAGGCGGCTTCCTCACCGGCATGGTCGACACGGCGATGGCCAACGCCGCAATCGTCAAGGGCCGGCTCGCCGTCGCCGTGCCGACCTTGGAGTTGAAGATCAGCTTCTTCGAGGCGATGGGACCGGGCCTCGTCTACGCCGAGGGGCGCGTACTGCGCTGGGGCGGCTCGGTCGGCTTCCTCGATGGCGACATCAAGGACGAAAAGGGCCGGTTGATCGTGCACGCCACCTCGACGGTCAAGATCGTCCGACCGAAGGTCAAGCCTTAGCCCGCAGCCGGCGGCGCTCCCTTCAGGCGGGCGATTTCTTCCTCCAAGTCTCTGATGCGCTGTGCGAGCTGGTCGACCGCCGGCGCCACCTCGGCTTCACTGTAGCGCGCCACGATGTGCTGCTGGCAATTGACGTCCCATGCCTCCAGCGTGAAGACGATGGCGCGCTCGGGCCGCGCCCGGTAGCGCGGCTCGACCAGACGCTCCATCAGCTCGAGCTCGCCTTCGACCACGCGGGCGCGGCCCCATAGCTTCACGCGTTGTTTGGTGGCGAAATGCAGGATGAAGATATGGGCGCGGTCGTTCTCCTTGAGATGGCCGAGCGAAATGTACTGTCGATTGCCGGCGAAGTCGGCGAAAGCCAGCGTGTTGCTGCCGATGGTCTTGAGGAAGCCCGGCGGCCCGCCGCGATGCTGGATGTAGGGGCGTCCGTCGGCACTCGCTGTGGCAAAGAAGAACGTGTCGACGACACTCAGGAACTGCCGCAGATCGTCAGTGATCTCGGTCTTCCACGCTCGATCCTCGAACAAGGTCCGCGACCCCAGACGTGCCTGCTCCGCCTTGACCGCGGCCGAGAACATCACGTCTTCGGGGTCGGTCATCGCTATTCCAGCTTCCTGCCGAGCTGGCCTGCCACTTCCTGGATGAACTGCCAGGCGACGCGGCCAGAGCGGGCGCCTCGCGTGACCGACCATTCGACCGCCTGCTTGCGCAGCGTCTCGCTCGATACGTCGAGCCCGTAGTGCCGGGCATAGCCCTCGATCATGGCGAAGAACGTGTCCTGATCGGCGTTGTGGAAGCCCAGCCACAGGCCGAACCGGTCGCTCAGCGATACCTTCTCCTCGACCGTCTCCGACGGGTTGATTGCCGTCGACCGCTCGTTCTCGATCATGTCGCGCGGCATCAGATGGCGGCGGTTGGAAGTGGCGTAGAACACGACATTGTCGGGCCGGCCCTCGATGCCGCCTTCCAGCACCGCCTTCAGCGACTTGTAGGCGGCGTCCTGGCCGTCGAAAGAAAGGTCGTCGCAGAACACCACGAAGCGGCGTGCCGAGGAGCGCACCATCGACAACAGCGACGGCAGCGAGGGAATGTCCTCGCGATGAATCTCGATAAGTGCCAGCGGACCGGGTGGTCCGCCAAGCTCGCGGTTCACATGGGCGTGCACCGCCTTGACGATCGAGCTCTTGCCGGCACCGCGCGAGCCCCAGAGCAGTGCGTTGTTGGCGGGCAGACCCCGGGCGAAGCGCCGCGTGTTCTCGAGCAAGGTCTCCTTCTGGCGGTCGACCCCCTTCAGCAGCTCAAGCGCCACGCGGTTGACCTTGGGGATGGCCTCCAGGCGGTGGCCGGCGGCGTGCCAGACATAGGCCTCGGTGGCGGCGAGGTCGGCGCCGGCCGGGGCAGGTGGGGCCAGGCGGTCGAGGGCTGCGGCAATGCGTGAAAGCGTGACTTTAAGGTCTTGATCCATCGGGACGGGCGGCGCGAAGGGGGGCGACCATACGCTTCCGCCCTTGCATTGCAAAGCGGGGCGGGGTCGCTATAGTCCGCGCGCTTTTCGAAGGCCGAGATACGATCGGAGCGGCAGATGTTCATTTCCCAGGCCTGGGCGCAGTCGGGCGGCGCGGGTAGCGGCGATTTCCTCGTCCAGCTCTTCCCGCTGATCCTTATTTTCGTCGTCTTCTACTTCCTGCTGATCCGGCCGCAGCAAGCCAAGGTCAGGGCGCAGCGCGAGATGCTGGCCGGCGTCAAACGCGGCGACCGCGTAGTCACCGGCGGCGGCATCATCGGCCTGGTCACCAAGGTGATCTCCGACAACGAGGTGCAGGTCGAGCTGGCCGAGGGCGTGCGCGTGCGCATCATCAAGCAGACCATCACCGACATCGTCGCCCGCGGCGAATCGGTGCGTGGCGCCAAGGACGGCGAGGAGGACGACAAGCCCCTGCTGCCGCCGCCGCCGCCCGCGCCGGAGCGCAAGAGCCTGCTCGGCAGCCTGTTCGGCGGCGGTGGCAAGAAGCCGTCGTGAGCCGGACCTAAGTCGGCACCATGCTCAACGTCCAGCGCTGGCAAACCCTCGTCATCGTCGGCTTCACGGCGCTCGCCGTGCTGTTCGCGCTGCCCAACGTCCTGCCGAACGCGCTGCTGTCGCATCTGCCGAGCTGGTACCAGCAGAGCCGCGTCAATCTCGGTCTCGATCTGCGCGGCGGCGCGCATTTCCTGCTCGAGGCCGACCTGCGCGCAGTCTTGAACGAGCGGCTGACCAATCTCAGCGACTCGGTGCGCGCCGAGCTGCGCAAGCAGCAGGTCGGCTTCAAGGACGTCACGGTCGAGGCCGGACGCGCCGTTGTCGTCGTGCTGCGTGAGGAAGCACAGCGCGCCAAGGCATTGGAGGCGATCCGGTCGATCGATTCGTCGCTCGCCGTGTCAGGTACGGGCGACACCATCCGGCTCGCCTATTCGGAGCAGGATCTGTTCCGCCGCAAGAAAGAGGTGATCGACCAGTCGATCGAGATCTTGCGCCGCCGCGTCGACGAGACCGGCACGATCGAGCCGACCATCGTGCGCCAGGGCGACGACCGCATCCTGCTGCAGGTGCCGGGCATCAAGGACACCACCGACCTCAAGCGCAAGATCAACCAGACCGCCAAGCTCACCTTCCATCTGGTCAACGAGGATGTCGCCCTGACCGGCCAGAACGTGCCGACCAATCTACCGCCGACGACGACGCTCGTCCCGACGCGCGAAGGCATGCAGCAACTGCGCGCCACCAATCTCAAGGCCTGGGAGGATATCCAGGCGGCCAACCCGCGGCTCGCGCCCGAGCAGATCTGCCGACGCTACCAGCCGCAGTGCCTGCCGGTGCTGAAACGGGTCATCGTCGGCGGCGAGGATCTCGACGACGCCAAGGCGACCTTCGAGCAGCAGCAGGGCGGTCGACCGATCATCAGCTTCACCTTCAATTCCGCCGGCGGCCGCGCCTTCTGCGCCGCGACCCGCGCCAACGTCGGCAAGCGGCTCGCCATCCAGCTCGACAACGAGATCATCAGCGCACCCGTGGTGCAGAGTGCGATCTGCGGCGGCAGCGGCATCATCACCGGCAGCTTCACCACCCAGCAGACCCAGGAGCAGGCGCTGTTGCTACGCTCCGGCGCGCTGCCCGCCACGCTCACCATCATCGAGGAACGCACGGTCGGTGCCGATCTCGGCGCCGACGCCATCCGCGACGGCACCGTCGCGGCGATCGTCGGCACCCTGTTGGTGGCGTTGTTCATGTTCGTCGCCTATGGGCCATTGTTCGGCGGTTTCGCCAACCTCGCCATGCTGGTGAACCTGCTGCTGGTGTTCGCCGGCATGTCGGTCCTGGGGGCCTCGCTCACGCTGCCCGGCATCGCCGGACTGGTGCTGACGGTCGGCATGGCGGTCGATTCCAACGTGCTGATCTACGAACGTGTGCGCGAGGAAAAGGCGTTGGGCCGCTCGGCCTTCAGCTCGCTCGCCACCGGCTATGAGCGGGCCATGTCGGCGATCATCGACGCCAACCTCACGACCCTGATCGCCGGCGTGCTGCTGTTCGGCTTCGGTTCGGGACCGATCCGCGGTTTCGCCACGACGCTGTCGCTCGGCCTGGTCACCTCGATGTTCAGCTCGACCATCTTCACCCGCATGCTGCTCGCCCTGTGGGTGCGCTGGCGGCGGCCCACCGAACTCGTGATCTGAGGCAACCCGATCATGTGGAAGCCGGTTCGCCTGTTCACCTTCAAGCGCAAGTTCGATTTCCTCGGGCCGCGCCGGACGGCGCTCATCCTGTCGACGCTGGTCAACATCATCGCGTTGGCTGGTGTTTTCACGATCGGCCTGAATTTCGGCATCGACTTCAAGGGCGGCATCGCCATCCAGGCGAAGGCGAAGCAGGGCGTGGCCAATCTCGAGCAGTTGCGCTCGACCATCGGCGCGTTGGGCGTCGGTGAGGTCTCGCTGCAGGAGTTCGGCGATCCCAGCACCGCCCTGATCCGCGTCCAGCGTCAGGACGGCGGCGCCCAGTGCGTCGCGGGTGCGCAGCGGGTGATGCTGAAGCGCGCCGGTCCAGGTTGGCAGGTCAAGCCGGGGCCCGCCGGCACGGGCGACGTGGAACTCACCGCGCCGAGCGCACTCGATGCCGGCAACTGGCGCGACGCGGTGAGCCGCGTCGGCCTCACGGTGCAGGAGCGCCAGCTGCCGCGCGGCACGGTCAACACCGCCCGGATCGACATGTCGCCCGAGCAGCGCGCCGAATGGTGCCAACAGGTGGCGATCAAGCTGGTCGAGGATGCGATCGGCGGTGGCTACGAACTGCGCGGCACGGAATCGGTCGGCCCCAAGATCGGCGAAGAGCTGATGCAGAGCGGCATCCTCGCGGTGATCGCCACCATGGCGGCCATCGCGATCTATGTCTGGTTCCGCTTCGAATGGCAGTTCGCGGTCGGCGCCCTGATCGCCATGCTGCACGACGTGATCTCGACGCTTGGCGTGTTCGTCGTGCTGCAGCTCGACTTCAGCCTGACGGCGCTCGCCGCCGTGCTGACCATCGCCGGTTATTCGATCAACGACACGGTGGTCATCTTCGACCGCGTCCGCGAGAACATGCGCCGCTACAAGAAGCTCAGCCTGGTCGATCTCTTGAACCAGAGCATCAACGAGACGCTGTCGCGCACCCTCATGACCTCGGGCACGGTGTTCGTCGCGGTGGTCGCGCTGGTCCTGTTCGGTGGGCCGGTGCTCTATAGTTTCTCGGTCGCCATGCTGTGGGGCGTGATCGTCGGCACCTACTCGTCGATCTGGGTCGCCTGCGCCGGCCTGGTGTACCTCAACCTGCGGCCCGAGCAGCTCCGGCCCGACGACGACAAGGCCGAGAAGGCCAAGGCGTGAAGCCGCCGTCGCCGGGATCGACCTCGACGGAGCTGGGCGACAAGACGCTTCCCTCGCCGGACCCCGCGCGGGTCCAGCTCATCCGGAGCTACGGCCCGGGCCACTTCGTGATCGGCGAGCGGCGATGGCAGTCGCCGGTGTTGGTGACGCCGACCGTCACCGCGGCGTGGAGCGTCGAGCGTGCCGACGAGATCGCGCTCGACAACCTCGCCTTGCTGACGGAGATGCCGACGCCGACCGAGCTGCTCGTCGTGGGCTGCGGTCCGCGGGCCGTCTTCCTGCCGCCGACCCTGCGCGCGATGCTCAAGGCGGCAGGCCTTGCCCTCGAGATCGTCGACACCGGCTCGGCCTGCCGCATCTACAACGTGCTGCTGGCCGAAGGCCGGCGAGTGGCGGCGGCACTGATCCCCTTATAGGATGGTCCGGTGGTGTCGCTTCCGCCGGGTGCAACAGCCGCCGCCGCCGCCGCCGCTGCTGCCGGGTCGGGGCTCGCGTTGGCGCGGTGGCCGCGATGACCGACGGCAGCGACGTCCCGAGCGACCTATGGCGACGGGCTGCCGATCTTGCGATCGACTACCGCCGGCGGCTCGACGGCCGGCCTCAGCGGGCCGAACAGGACTTTGCCGCGGCCGCGTCGGCATGGTCGATGCCGACGCCGGAGCAGGGCAGCGCACCTGACGCCGTCATCGCCGAACTGGCGCGGCTCGCCGAGCCCGGGTTGCAGGCGTCGGCCGGCCGCCGCTTCTACGGCTGGGTTATCGGCTCCTCCCATCCTGTCGGCGTCGCGGCGGACTGGCTGACGGCAAGCTGGGGACAGAATGCCGGGAACCATGTCGCGTCGCCGGCTGCGGCTGCGGCCGAGGCGATTGCCGAGAAGTGGCTGCTGGACATCCTGCGTCTGCCGGCCGCCGCCTCCATTGGCTTCGTCACCGGTGCCACCGTCGCGAACTTCGTCGGCCTTGCAGCGGCGCGCGGCGAGGTGCTGCGTCGCGTCGGATGGGACGTCGAGCGTGACGGCCTGTTCGGGGCACCGCCGGTCATCGTCCTGATCGGCGAGGAGGCGCATGCGACGGTCTTCTCGGCGCTGCAGTTCCTGGGTTTCGGTCACGACCGACCGATCCGAGTGGCGTCGGATGCACAGGGTCGCCTGTTGCCGGCGGCCCTCGAGCGCGCGCTCGCGGCGCATCGCGGCCCGTCGATCGTCGTCACGCAAGCCGGCCACATCAATACCGGCGCTTTCGATCCCCATGCGATCGTGGTGCCGATGGCCAAGGCCGCCGGGGCTTGGGTTCATGTCGATGGCGCATTCGGCCTATGGGCGCGCGCTTCCGCAGCCCAAGCCGACTTGGCCGAAGGTGTCGACCAGGCCGATTCATGGGCGACCGACGGCCACAAATGGCTGCAGACGCCGTACGATTGCGGCTACGCCATCGTGCGCGACTCCGAGGCGCATCGGCGCGCCATGGTGATCGCTGCGAGCTACCTGCCCGCGACGGCCTCCGGGGAACGCGACCCCTCCCATTTCGTGCCCGAGCTGTCGCGCCGAGCACGCGGCTTCGCGACCTGGGCGATGCTGCGGCATCTGGGGCGCCGTGGCGTGGGCGAGATGGTCGATCGCCATTGCCGGCTGGCGCGTCGCCTTGCCGAGAGGGTGGCGCGGGAGGCCGGCATCGCGGTGCTGAACGATGTCGTGCTCAATCAGGTGATCGTGCGAATGGGCGACGACGATTCACGGACCGCCGCGACCATTGCGCGGCTGCAGGCGGATGGTGTGGCTTTTGCCGGTGGCGCGCGATGGCGCGGCAAAGCGGTGATGCGGGTCTCGGTCAGCGGCTGGGCAACGACGGAGGAGGATATCGATCGTACGGCCGACGCCATCGTCGCCGCATGGCGCGCCGTAAGGCGATGAAGGTCCCGAAGAAGCCTCCCGTCCGCTCACCGCCCGCCGGCTCGGTAAACGAAACGCTCGCGCTCGTTCCGGTGTAGGGTACGGCAATGTCCACCGAGGCTTACCTCGCCTTTGTGCTCGCCTGCGCGATCCTGATCGCAATTCCCGGGGCCAACGTCGCCTTGATCGTAGCCAACAGCGTTGCCCACGGCGCGCGCTACGGGCTCCTCACCGTGGCCGGCACGTCGAGCGCCGTGGTCGTGCATCTCGTCTTGACCGTGCTCGGCGCTGCTGCGGTGCTGAGTTTCCTGGCCGCAGCTTTCGACTGGTTGCGCTGGCTGGGCGTGGCCTATCTCGTGTGGCTGGGTATCGCGGCCTGGCGCGCGCCCGCGGTCGATCTGGCTCGCGTCGGCCCGCAAGCCCGCTCGGTGCGGCTGATCTTCGGCCGCGGTTTCCTGGTCGGGCTCACCAATCCCAAGACGCTGCTGTTCTATGGCGCCTTCTTCCCGCAGTTCATCGTGCCCGGCCCCGACGCGGCGCGGCAGCTCCTGCTGTTGGCCGTGACGTTCCTGGCGGTGGCGGTGGCGCTCGACTCGGCTTGGGCCCTGCTGGCCGGCCGGCTGCGCACACTGCTGGCGCGTCATGTCCGCTTGCGTCAACGCCTGACTGGCGGCCTGCTGGTCGGGGCGGGCGTGGGGCTCGCGTTGGCGCGGCGACCATGAAAGCGAAAGCCCCGCCGTCGCCGGCGGGGCTTCCTCCAAGCAGGGCCGCGCCTGCTTAGTTGCGGTTCAAGATGTAGAGCACGACCGCGATGGCGACCAGGCCGACCAGGCCCTGTCCGCCGAGGCCCTTGATGAAGGCCACGATGTTGCCGGCGATGTCGGTGCCGAGGAACGGCGTGGCATTGCCGAACAGGAGCTGCAGGATGATGCCCAGCGCCAACAGGGCGATGCCGATGTCGGTGAGGCGCAGGATCACCGTCTTGCCGCGATCGAACCATTCCATGTCCATCTCCTTTGTCGTTCTTCTTTGTCGAGGGGTAGTCGTCGATGGGGGTTATTTGCGGTTGAACAGGTAGAGAATGATGGCGATCGCCACCAAGCCCACGACGCCGTTGCTGCCCAGCGCCGTCAGGAGCTTGAGCAGGTTGCCGACGACATCGCCGCCCAGGAAAGGCACGGCGGTGCCGAACAGCATTTGCAGCACGATGGCCAACGCCACCAGCAAGAGGCCAAGTTCCGTGATCTTGAGGATCCACGCCTTGGCCTTGTCGAACATTTCCATCACTTGTTGATCCTCCGTTGCAGCGGGATCGGAGGGTCCCGCTTCACTCAATCGTCGACGATTGAACGCGGAAGCATGCGCGACTACGCGAGGGGGACACGCGGGCCTGCTCGAGGCCGAGGCAGATGCCCACTCGGATATTGTAATATTATTGCCTCTCATCCGCAAGATATAGGGGCAATGCAAATATCGACACGCCAGATATGCGAAAATCGACCGGCAAAGAAAAACGGGGCCCACCGGGCCCCGTTTCCATCAGAACTGGCGAGCTCGATCAGACCGGCATGTTCTGCTGCGCCACCATGCAATAAAGCATGCCGATCGAGAACATGGTGTTGAACCGGCTGGCATAGAGGGCGGGCTTGGCCGCCGCCGCCTTCTGCTCGGCCGTGGCCTCGACCAGCCCCAGAATCTTCTGCTGATTCGGCCAGATGATGAACCACACGTTGAAGGCCATGATCAGGGCCATCCACATGCCGATGCCGATCATCACAAAGCCCTTCTGCAGCGTCAGCGCCGAAACGATGTAGCCCAGCATCCAGGCCAGAAGCAGGCCGGTGACAACCGTGGCGAGCGCGGCGTAGCGGAAATAGAACAGGACGTTGGGCGCGATGTACTTGGTGATGGCGGTGCGGCTCTCGACCGGCTGGATGGTCGGCATGGTCGGCACCTGCACGAAGTTGAGGTACCAGAGCAAGCCGATCCACAAGACGCCGCTGATGACATGGAGCCAACGCATCGCGAACGTCGCCCAGTTCATGTCGATGCGGGTCATCTGGCCGGTCAGTAGACCGACGACGATGACGATGGCGATGATCAGCACGACCCCGGCGGTGACGGTGCGGCCAGGTGATGTGAAGATGGCACCCATGTCAGGTATTTCCCTTATCTTGTTGAGGGGGGTTGGAGAATCCCCGGACACCGCATTGTAAGCTCGTCCCGCCCTGCGTTCAACGGTCGCACGTTATGCTTTTCCCCGGATGACCTCGTCCTACCTCGCTCCTGCAGCATCGCAGGCATACACGCTCGATCTCGTGCGCCGCGCCGATCGCGACCGCTTTCTCGGTGCGCTTTTTGCGCCCGAGCCGGCGCGACGTGGACTGCTGGCGCTGCTGGCGCTGGATCACGAGCTTGGCCGCACGCGCTCTGTGACGCGCGAGCCTTTGCTGGCGCGCATGCGGCTGCAGTGGTGGCGCGAAGCTGCCCAGCAGGCGGCGGGCGGTGACCAACCGAGGGCGCAGCCGATTGCCGAATCGCTCAGCGAAACCGCGCGGCGGCATCGGCTCACGGCCGAGCAGTTGGTGGCGCTGGTCGACGCCCACGAGGACGAGGTCGACGGTCCGCTCGACGTGCAGCGTGCCGGCTATGCGCTGGCCGATCTCGAGCTTGCGGTGCTGGGCGTCGACGACGCGGCAAGCCGGCGCGCTGCGCGCGCTATCGCGACGGCCTGGCTGATGGGCGACGGCAGCGAGCGCGACACGCTGCTCGCCGAGGCACGCGGCCTGCGCGGCCGCATCGATCGCGCA
>Ga0194132_10012297_pt1 | contig 10710 bp, 12 predicted proteins | sample TA2KigOf80mmetaG_FD_148612 | JGI IMG/M metagenome (GOLD analysis project Ga0194132, IMG submission 148612) | Freshwater microbial communities from Lake Tanganyika, Tanzania - TA2015054 Kigoma Offshore 80m | ecosystem: Environmental > Aquatic > Freshwater > Lake | place: Tanzania: Lake... | reverse complement strand
GGACCGGCCTCCTCTATGACGGCGCCGCGCTCGACGCCGCTTGGGATCTGGTCAAGGGCTGGACGGCCGAGGAGCGGCGCGCGCTTCACGTCGAGGTCCCGCGCCGCGCGCTCCACACCCCGTTCCGCTCCGGCACCGTCGCAGATCTCGCCCGCGAGGTGCTCGATATCGCGTTCGCCGGCCTCAAGGCCCGCGGCCAGCGCGACCGCTACGGCGAGGATGAGCGACACTTCCTTGATGCGCTGTTCTCAATTCTCGAGTACGGCCGCACCCCGGCCGAGGAGCAGATCGAGGCCTACTACGGGCGCTGGCAGGAAAGCGTCGATCCGCTGTTCACCGAGAAGGCATACTAAAGTCCGTTCGCTCGGCCGCCATCACCGGGCGGGGTCCGGCGGCGGCACCGGGCCATCGCGTGGTTCGCGCCACAGGACGGCGCCGCCCCGCACGACGCAGGTGATGTCGCGGAGCGCGGCGAGATCGCGCAGCGGGTCGCGGCGCAGGATGACGAGATCGGCGGGACGCCCGGCCGCGATCGTCCCGACCTCGAGGCGCAGCGCTCGCGCGCTGCCGCCGGTGGCGGCCGTGATCACCTCCATCGGACTGAGGCCGAGCGCCGCCAGATTGGCGAGCTCGCGATGGAGCATGATGCCGCCGAACTGCATGTCGGTGCCCGCCAACAGCACGCCGCCGAGCGCGCGGAAGCGCCGCATCCACTCCATGCGCTCCTCGTTCGCCACGCGCCAACACGCCTTGTCCGCCGCCGTCCAGCTCCCTTGCAGTAGCCGGATGAAGTCGCCGAAGGACCCGCGTTCCTTGGCTCCGAACAGGGTCGTGAAGTCGTTATCGGCCTCCAGTTCCGCGACGCCCTCCCCAGCCTGGAACTGGGTGATGACCTGCATACCGCAGTAGCGGACGCCGCGCGCGACCATGGTGTCCAGGATCGCCTGCGTCGCCGACCAATCGATCGTCGCCCACGCGCGACCCGAGAGCGCCAAACGCTCTGCGATGCTGTCGTAGCGCAGGAGTCGCTCGGTGGGGTAGTCGCGGCTGACGAAGACGCGGGCACTGTTGTGCAGCTCATCGATGCCGAGATCGGCGGCTTCCTTGCCATCCACGGCCCAGGTCTGTCCGACGACGGAGCGCCCGTGCGCGTGCGCCACCGCGATCACGGCCCGCAGCACCGGCGCAGTGACGCGCTGAGTGACGATGAGCGCATCGACCCCCGCCTCGATGATGAGGCGTTCGGCGGTGGCCGCCGCCTCGGCCGGCGTCCGCACCGCGACGCTCCATTCGGGATAGGCCGGCGGCGGCTGATCGATCATCGGGCCGCACGAGAGGATCCGCGGCCCGACGATGTCGCCCCGCGCGATGCGCTCCCGCAGCGCGCTGACCGTCGCCAGGTCGAGCCCGGCGAAGCGGATCGTGGTGATTCCGTTCTTCACGTAGGCCCGCATGTCGGCGGGGTAGGCGGCGTGGGTGTGGGCCTCGATCAGGCCCGGGATCAGGGTCTTGCCGGAAAGCTGCCAGCGGCGGATGGCCGCGCCGTCGAACTGCCCGGTGCGCGGCCCGGCGTAGCGGATGCGATCACCCGCGAGCAGCACCATGGCGTCGCGGACCACCGGCCCACCGGTGCCATCGATCAGGTCTGCGCCCTCGAGCAGCATGCCGTTCATCATCTCGGGTCTCTGGCAAGGATGTGTTCGCGTCGCCCTCTGCGTGGCAGAGTAGCAGCGCGGGGACGGCCGAGACACGGCGCGCGCAGGGGTGGACATGGTCGAGAATCCGGTGCCCTGGCCGAATGGGCCCCGCTGCGCCGTCGGGTTCTCGCGGGACGTCGATGCCGACAGCGTCCTGCATCTCGCGCACCCCGACGACGCCGACACCCGCGTGACGACCATGACCGACCTGCGCTTCGGTCCCGAGGTTGCGATCGCGCGCATCTGCGGCCTGTTCGAGAGCTATGACATCCGGCAGACGTTCTTCGTCCCCGCCTGGTGCATCGAGGAGCACCCAAAAGCGATCGCGCGCATGGTCGAGGGCGGGCATGAGATCGGCCACCACGGCTATATGCACGAGCGGCCCAACACCTTCACCGCAGAGCGCGAGCGCTACTGGACGGAGCTCTCCTCTGCCATCATCGAGCGGGCGTGTGGCCGGCGGCCGCGCGGCCACCGCGCGCCGTGGGCGGCCTACTCGAAGTACACGACCACGATTCTCGCCGATCTCGGCTTCCTCTATGACAGCTCGCTGATGGGCGAGGACGTGCCCTACGTGCTGCGGGACCGCGGCGGGCGCGAGCTGATCGAGCTGCCGCTCCAGGCGGCCATGGACGATTGGTCGCACTACGTCCAGAACGTCGATCTCGACTACATGATGGCGATCGAGGCGCCGGAGCGGGCGAAGGAGGCATTCCTCGCCGAGTTCGAGGCGGCGTGGACGTATCGCACGTTCTGGCAGGGCACCTGACACTGCTTCGTCTCGGGGCGCCTCCCGCGACTCGATGCGATCGCGACGATGATCGAGCACATCCTGGCCAAGGGCGAGGTGTGGATCGCGCCGCTCGAGGAGATCGCCGCCCACGTCCGGCAGGTCGCGGCCGCCGGCACCTACACACCGTCGGTGCAGACGCTGCCGATCAGGGACGGCCGGATCACCGACATCCCCGACCCGTACGCCGGGCGTTAGTCGGTCGCGCTCAGCCCTGGGTGCCGCCGACGGTGAGCGCCTCGAGGCGGATGGTCGGGAGACCCACTCCGACCGGTACGCCCTGACCGTTCTTGCCGCAGGTGCCAACCCCTGAGTCGAGCCGCAAGTCGTTGCCGACCGCCGACACCCGGGTCAGCGCATCGGGGCCATTGCCGATCAGGGTGGCGCCCTTGACCGGGCGGCCGATCTTGCCGTCCTCGATGCGGTAGGCCTCGGTGCAGCTGAACACGAACTTGCCCGAGGTGATGTCGACCTGGCCGCCGCCGAAGTTCACGGCGTAGAGGCCGCGCTGAACCCCCGCCACGATGTCGGCCGGCGGAACATCTCCCGCGAGCATGAACGTGTTGGTCATGCGTGGCATGGGAGAGTGCGCGTAGGACTGCCGCCGGCCGTTGCCGGTCGGAGACATGCCCATCAGCCGAGCATTGAGGCGATCTTGCAGGTAGCCGACAAGCACGCCGTCCTCGATCAACACGGTGCGCGAGGTCGGCATGCCCTCGTCATCGACGGTGAGCGAGCCGCGGCGTTCGGCGATGGTGCCGTCATCGATCACGGTGACGCCGGCGGCGGCGACCCGCTTGCCCAACAGGCCGGCGAAGGCCGAGGTCTTCTTGCGGTTGAAGTCGCCCTCGAGGCCGTGCCCGATCGCCTCATGCAGCAGGATGCCGGGCCAACCCGGGCCCAGCACCACCGTCATCTCGCCGGCCGGCGCGGGCTCCGATTCGAGGTTGACGAGCGCCTGGCGCAGCGCCTCGTCGACCTGCGCCTGCCACGCCCCCGCGCGAACGAAATCGGTGTAGAGGGTGCGCCCGCCGACACCGTGCGAGCCGCTTTCCTGGCGCGCGCCATCGCCGGCGACGATCGCCACGTTGAGCCGCACCAGCGGCCGCACATCGCTTACCGGCGCCGCGTCGGGGCGGCGGATATGCACGACCTGCCACTCGCCGAGAAGGGATGCGGACACCTGGCGAACGCGCGGGTCCTTGGCGCGGGCGTAGGCATCGATTTCGGCCAGGAGCGCCACCTTGGCGGCGAAGGGCATGGCATCGAGCGGATTATCGGGGCGGTAGAGCGCCGCGTTGGTACCGCGCGGCGGCAGCGCCAGCGTCCCAGTGTAGCCCTCGCGGACGGCGCGGACGGCCGCAGCGGCGCGCCCGAGTGCCATCTCGCTCACCTCCGAGGCATGGGCATAGCCCGTCGACTCGCCCGCAACCGCGCGCAATCCGAGGCCACGGCTAACGTCGAAACTGGCGCTCTTCAGCCGGCCATCGTCGAAGCTGAAGCTCTCGGACTGGCGGTACTCGAGGTAAAGCTCGCCATCGTCCATCCCGCGCAGCGCCTCGCCGAGGAGGCGGTCGGCGCGGGCATCGTCGAGTCCCGCCTGCCCCAGCAGGAGTTCAGCCGCTTCACTGCACTCGATCATGGCTTCTCTCGTGACACTATCCATGACAGACATCTCGTGACACTATCCATGACAGACATATGGCGCTCGGGACCCGGTTGCCAGCCGAATCCGCGTGCCGTGACGCCGCTGTCAAGGCGGCCGCGCGGGCGCTCGCGATCAGTTGAATGTTGCCTCACCAAGTGGTAGGTGACTGCCGGGGGCGGCCCGGTGGGCCGGCCGCGACGCGTTGGCTTGGCAGCGAGGCGAGACGCATGGCAGCGAGGAAGGCCGGCTTGGCGGCCGTGGCACTGCTGGGGGGCCTGGGGTTCGGACAACCGGGGTGGGCGGCGCAGCCAGAGCCGTGGCAGTTCGGCTTCCAGGAAGCCGCCACGCCGATCATGGAGCGCGTGACCAGCTTCCACGATCTCTTGCTTGTCATCATCACGCTGATCTCGCTGTTCGTGCTGGCCCTCCTCGGCTACATCATCTTCCGCTTCAACGCGCGCAGCAACCCGACGCCTTCGCGCACCGCCCACAGCACCTTGCTCGAGGTGGTGTGGACGGTGATCCCCATCATCATCCTGATCGCCATCGCGATCCCCTCGTTCAAGCTGCTCTACTACTCCGATCGCGCCGTCGATGCCGAGATGACGCTCAAGGCGATCGGGCACCAGTGGTACTGGAGCTATGAGTACCCCGACCACGACGGGCTCACCTTCGATGCGATCATGAAGGAGGAGGCGGACCTGGCCGCGGACGAGCCGCGCCTTCTCGCCACCGACAACCGCGTCGTGGTGCCGGTCGGCACCACGATCCGGGTGCTGGTCACGGCCGATGACGTGATTCACGCCTGGTCGGTGCCGGCGTTCGGGGTCAAGGTGGATGCGGTGCCGGGCAAGGTCAACGAGATCTGGATCCACGTGGACCGCGAGGGCGTCTACTACGGGCAGTGCTCGGAGCTCTGCGGCGTCAACCACGCCTTCATGCCTATTGCCGTCGAGGCGGTATCGAAGGCGCGCTTCGCGGCCTGGATCGAGGAAGCCAAGCTGGCCTTCGGCTCACGCGGCACGCCGCGACACACGGCGCACCTCGCCGGGGTCGTCGAGTAGTCGCGCACGGATTGCATAGAGGGACGCCACGATGACCAGCACTGCGCACACCGGAGAGGCACACGCGCACGCCCACCCGACGGGCTGGCGGCGCTACCTCTACTCGACCAACCACAAAGACATCGGGACGATGTACATCGCCTTCGCGATGGTCTTCGGTGTCGTTGGCGGCGCCCTGTCGATCATCATGCGCCTCGAGCTGATGGAACCGGGCGACCAGGTTCTCGGCGGCGACCATCAGTTGTTCAACGTGCTGGTCAGCGCCCATGGCCTGATCATGGTCTTCTTCCTGATCATGCCGGCGTTCATCGGTGGCTTCGGCAACTGGTTCGTCCCGCTGATGATCGGCGCGCCCGACATGGCGTTCCCGCGCCTGAACAACATCAGCTTCTGGGTGCTGATCCCCTCGGCGATCCTGATGGCGGGCGCGCTGTTCGTGGGTGATGGCCCGGGCGTGGGGTGGACGGTCTACGCGCCGCTCTCGACCTCGGGCCACCCCGGCGCCGCGGTCGACATGGTGATCCTGGCGCTCCATCTCGCCGGCGTGTCCTCGATCCTCGGCTCGATCAATTTCATCACCACGATCTTCAATATGCGCGCGCCGGGCATGACGCTGCACCGCATGCCTCTGTTCGTGTGGGCGATCCTGGTGACGACATTCCTCTTGCTGTTGTCGCTGCCGGTGCTCGCCGGTGCGATCACGATGCTGCTCACTGACCGCAACTTCGGGACCGCGTTCTTCAACGCGGCCGCCGGGGGCGACCCGGTGCTCTATCAGCACCTGTTCTGGTTCTTTGGCCACCCCGAGGTCTATATCCTCATCCTGCCGGCGTTCGGCGTAATCAGCCAAGTCATCCCGACGTTCTCCAAGAAGCCGATCTTCGGCTACCTCGGCATGGTCTACGCGATGGTTGGCATCGGCGTGATCGGCTTCGTGGTATGGGCACATCACATGTACACCGTCGGCATGTCCGTCGACGCCCGGGCCTACTTCGTCGCCGCCACGATGGTCATCGCGGTGCCGACCGGCATCAAGATCTTCAGCTGGATCGCCACCATGTGGGGGGGCTCGATCGAGTTCCGCACCCCGATGCTGTTCGCCATCGGGCTGATCTTCCTGTTCACGGTCGGCGGCGTCACCGGCGTCGTGCTGGCCAACGCCGGTGTCGATTACGTGATGCACGACACCTATTACGTCGTCGCGCACTTCCACTATGTGCTCAGCCTCGGCGCCGTCTTCGGCATCTTCGCAGCGTTCTACTATTGGTTCGGTAAGATGTCCGGGCGGCAGTACAACGAGACGCTCGGCAAGCTGCACTTCTGGCTGACCTTCGTCGGCGTGAATCTCACGTTCTTCCCGATGCATTTCCTCGGTCTCGCCGGGATGCCGCGACGTATCGCGGACTACCCCGATGCCTTCGCCGGCTGGAACATGGTGGCCTCGATCGGCTCCTATATCTCGGCCTCGGGGGCCATTCTGTTCATCTACATCGTGCTCGACACCCTGTTCCGCGGGCGCAAGTGCGAGGCCAACCCGTGGGGCGCCGGCGCGACCACGCTGGAGTGGACCGTGCCCTCGCCGGCCCCCTTCCACACCCACGAGGTCTTGCCGCGCGTCAGTGGCGGCGGCCATTGAGAGGGCGCGATTGGTTGATCTGAGTCTCACGGCCGGGCGGGAGATTCCGGCCGAGCTGCCCGTCGCCGGAGCGCGCGATTTCTGGCTGCTGCTCAAGCCGCGGGTGATGTCGCTCGTGGTGTTCACGGGCCTGGTCGGCCTCCTGCTGGCGCCGGGCACGATGCACCCGGTGCTGGCCCTGACCGCGCTCCTCTGCATCGCGCTCGGTGCGGGGGCAGCCGGCGCAATCAACATGTGGTATGACGCCGACATCGACGCGCGGATGCGGCGCACGCGGGCACGGCCGATCCCCGCGGGACGAATGACGCGCGGCGATGCGCTCGCCTTTGGTAGCGTGCTTGCGGTGGCGGCGGTGCTGATGATGGGGTTGTTCGTCAACCTGCTCGCCGCTGGGCTCCTCGCGGCGACCATCGGCTTCTACGTGTTCATCTACACCATGTGGCTCAAGCGCCGCACGCCCCAGAACATCGTGATCGGCGGCGCCGCCGGCGCGTTGCCGCCACTGATCGGCTGGGCCGCCGCGAGTGGCGAGATCGGCGTGCTGCCGGTGATCCTGTTCGCCATCATCTTCTTCTGGACCCCGCCGCACTTCTGGGCGTTGGCGCTCGATCGGGCGAAGGAGTACGCTGCTGCCGGCGTGCCGATGCTCCCCGTGGTCGCCGGCCTCGCGGCCACCCGCCGCCAGATCGCCCTCTACAGCCTGATCTACGTGCCGCTTACGCTGGCGCCATGGGCAGGCGGCTACAGCGGGCCGCTCTATGGCGGGCTGGTGGCGCTGCTCGGTCTCGGTTTCCTCCTGCTCGCGGGCATGGTGTGGCGCGGAACCTCGGCCGTGGCGCCGCGCCGCCTATTCGGTTACTCGATCCTGCATCTGTTCCTGGTGTTCGCAGCGCTGCTCGCAGACCGCGCCGCGACGGCCGGCGCGGCGTGGCCGGCCGGCGTCGGCTGACGGGCATTGCGTGGCATGCCCGTTAGCGACATGCACCGCAGGCGGCGCGGCCGCAACCTCGCGCTCGCCGGCGTGCTGCTCGCGTTCGTCGTGCTGTTCTTCGTCGTCACGCTGGTCAAGCTGAAGGGGCCGTGATGCCTCGGCGCACGCGAGCGAACGTCAGGACCGGGGTCATCCTCGCCGCGGTCGCGCTGTCCATGGTGGGCGCGGCGTTTGCCGCTGTGCCGCTCTATCGGCTGTTCTGCCAGGTCACCGGCTACGGCGGCACGCCGCAGCGGGCCGAGGCCGCGCCGACCGAGGTGCTCGACCGCCGCGTGACGGTGCGCTTCAACGCCGACGTCGCCGCCGACTTGCCGTGGGGCTTCCGGGCGGCGCAGGGGCCGATCGCGCTCCGCGTCGGTGAGGAGGCGCTGGCCTACTACGAGGCGACCAACGAGTCCGATGAAACGATCATCGGCCAAGCCACGTTCAACGTCACGCCCGACAAGGTCGGCCTCTACTTCAACAAGATCGAGTGCTTCTGCTTCACCGAGCAGACGCTCAAGCCGGGCGAGACCGCGCGCATGGCGGTGAGCTTCTTCGTCGATCCGGCCATCGCCGCGGACGTCAACCTCGACGATGTCGGTACGATCACGTTGTCCTATACCTTCTTCCGCGTGCCCGGGGAGGAGCCGCTCGGCAATGCGGCAGCTTCCGCCGCGCCGCAAGAGCCGGGGAGCTGAGACGATGGCTGAGGCGCACGCCCACGGATCCGATCACCCGTACCACATGGTCGAGCCGAGCCCGTGGCCCGCGCTCGGCGCGGTGGCGGCCGGCGCATCGGCGATCGGCGCGATCCTGTTCATGCACGATGTCACCGTCTGGGTGATGCTCATCGGCTTCGCGCTGGTGCTCTACACGATGTTCGTGTGGTGGCGCGATGTCGTGCGCGAGGCGCACACCAACTTCCACACCGCGGCGGTCCAGGTCGGGTTGCGCTACGGCATGGCGCTGTTCATCGCCTCGGAGGTGATGTTCTTCGTCGCCTGGTTCTGGGCCTACTTCAACTCGAGCCTGTTCCCGGCCGAGGCGATCGGCGGCACGTGGCCGCCCGAGGGCGTGCTGACCTTTGACCCCTGGGGCCTGCCGTTCCTCAACACGCTGATCCTGCTCGCCTCGGGCACGACCGTGACCTGGGCCCACCACGCGCTGCGCGAGGGCAACCGCAACGGCCTGATCGCCGGGCTGTGGCTCACGGTCATCCTTGGGCTGTGCTTCACCGGCATCCAGGCCTACGAGTACGCTCACGCCGCGTTCGGCTTCCGCGAGGGCATCTACGGCTCGACCTTCTTCATGGCGACCGGCTTCCACGGGTTCCACGTCATCGTCGGCACGGCGTTCCTGATCGTGAACCTGATCCGCGCTTATCGCGGCCACTTCACGGCCGGACAGCACTTCGGCTTCGAGGCGGCGGCGTGGTATTGGCACTTCGTCGACGTCGTCTGGATCTTCCTGTTCTGCTCGATCTATTGGTGGGGCGCCGGCGTACCGGCGGTCCACTAGGCGGCCGGTTGACCGGGGAGGCCTACGGACCGATCTCGCCGTTCCGGGCCGGGCTGGCGTGCCGCTGCCCGCGTTGCGGTCGGGGCAAGCTGTTCGACGGCTTCCTTGCCGTGGCGCCCGCCTGCACCGAATGCGGCCTCGACCTCGGCAAGCAGGACAGCGGCGATGGGCCCGCGGTCTTCATCGTGCTCATCCTCGGCTTCATCATCGTTGCGGCGGCGCTCATCCTCGAGATGGCGCTGGCGCCCCCCCTTTGGCTGCACCTGGTCCTGTGGATTCCGGTGACGCTGGGCGGCTCGCTCCTCCTGTTGCGACCGTTCAAGGGCGTGCTCCTGGCGCTGCAGTTCCATCACGGGGCAGGCCAAGACCGTAGCACCGGGTGAGCCAGCGGGCGCCACGCCCGTGGCTTGGGACCGCGCTCCCGGTGCTCGCCGTGTTTCTGGTCCTGATCGGCCTCGGCACTTGGCAAGTGCAGCGGCTGCGGTGGAAGACGGCGCTCATCGCGCACATGGAGGAGGGCCTGGTGGCGGCGCCGGTCGCGCTGCCGACCGAGGATTTGGCCGGCCTCGACTACCGGCGCGTCGAGGTGAGCGGCACCTTCCTGCATCAGCACGAACTGCACCTCCTGGCGCGTGCGGTCGGCGGCCGCCCGGGCCGGCACATCGTCACCCCGTTGCGCCGGACTGATGGTCCGATCGTCCTGATCGATCGCGGCTGGGTGCCGGAGGATCGGGCGGATCCGGCGACACGTATCGCCGGCCAGATTGGCGGCATCGTGACCGTCGAGGGGATCGCGCGCCGACCGGCGGCAGGCGGCTATTTCATGCCCGATAACGATCCGGCCCGCAACCGCTGGTACTGGATCGACCTCGCGGCGGCCGAGCGCACGCTGCGGCTCCCGCTTCAACCGGTTGTCGTCGAGGCCGGACCTGCCCCGAACCCCGGGGGTTACCCCGTCGGGGGCCAGACGATCATCGCCCGCGACAACCCGCACCTCGGCTACGCGCTCACGTGGTACGGGCTTGCCGCGGCGCTGGCCGTCATTTACGTCGTTTGGCAGCGGCGCCGGCCGGCGCCCGGGGGAGCGGCCGATGGCAGCCTACGCTGAACTGGAAGCGCGTTTTCGTACGATCTCCAACCTCGGCGGCGCCATCGGTGTGTTGCAGTGGGACAGCGCGACGATGATGCCCCCGGGCGGGGCCGCGGCGCGCGCCGAGCAGGTGGCGACGCTCGAACGGCTGCGCCACGAGCTGACGACGGCTCCAGCCCTCGCCGACCTGGTGGCGGCGGCCCGCGATGAGGTCGGCCTCGATTCTTGGCAGCGGCGCAACCTGACGCTGATCGATCGTGCGGTCACCCGGGCCGCCGCGCTGCCCACGGCGCT
>Ga0194132_10012296_pt1 | contig 10710 bp, 6 predicted proteins | sample TA2KigOf80mmetaG_FD_148612 | JGI IMG/M metagenome (GOLD analysis project Ga0194132, IMG submission 148612) | Freshwater microbial communities from Lake Tanganyika, Tanzania - TA2015054 Kigoma Offshore 80m | ecosystem: Environmental > Aquatic > Freshwater > Lake | place: Tanzania: Lake Tanganyika... | reverse complement strand
GCCGCGCCACGGTCGCGCCCGGTTCCAGCGGCGGGCGCGCGACGGTGCCCCCGGCGCGCGCCGCGGAGCGCCGCGAGAACAGAGCGCGGTCCACTTCCCATTGCACGCGCAGCGGCTCGGCCAGATCGGGGAACCGCTGCTGGTACTCGCTCAGCGCCGGGCGCTCGCCGCGCTCCTCGCGAAGCACGACTTCGTTGCAGATCAGTTCGAGCACCGCGTTCGGGCTATCGACGAACGTCGGGTGCGCCGCGAGCAGTTCCTCGACGAGCGGGCGCTCGCCGTGGTCCCACTCGCGCTCTTGGCGCGCGAGCACGTCGGCGACGGCGACCGCGGCGACCGAGGGCGACAGGTCCCATTCCCCCGTGTGGTCGACGGTGCGGTCACTGTTCATCGGCGTCCTCCAAGCCCAGTTCGACGGCCGCGGCGCGGGTGGCGCGCGACAGCCGCTGCCGCAACGCTACGGCGGTTTCGCCCACGATTGCGGCGATCGCATCCCACGTGCGCCCGGCCTGTCGGTGTTCGAGCAGCGCGCGATCCGCGGGCGCGAGCGCGCGAAGTACGGCGGCGAGCAGGTCGCGCGCGGCGACCACGCGCGCCGGGTCTTCGAGCGAGTCGCCGGAAGGGTCTTCCCCGCTCTCGAAGAGCCGCATCCGCGGGTGGCTGCGCGGCTTGCCCGCTTCGCGCCGCGCCAGCGCCGCGACCTTGTTCCGAACGATGGTGACGATGAGCCGTTCGAGGTCGCTGTGCCCGTCGAGGTCGTACTCGCCTGCGGCGACGCGAATGAGGAAGCTGCCGAGAACCGATTGGCACAGGTCGTCACTGTCGGCGACCGCGTGCCGCGGGCCGTGCGCCGAGCGGCGGCGGATCGCGCGGCGGATGAACGGCTCGTAGGTGCCAACGAACTCGCGCACCGCGCCCTCGTCGCCGGTGCGCAGGCGCGCGAGCAGCTCGGGGAATGGTGTGGGCGTCGGCATTGGGGAACGGGAGAATCGGGTGGACCGGGCGGCGCGAACGGAGTAACATTCTGTCACTCGCATGAGCCTAACGCTCGGCCCGCGGACCTTCAACGCCGAACCCGCGATTCGGACATTTCCGGCGCTTCGTGTCACACCCGAGCCGGGCGCGCAATGAAGTAGTATCGCCCGCTCGCCACCCACCGAGGACCTGCCCATGTCCCGCACCCACCGCGCGTTTACGCTCATCGAGTTGCTGGTGGTCATCGCGATCATCGCGGTGCTGATCGGGTTGCTGCTGCCGGCCGTGCAAAAGGTGCGTGAGGCCGCGGCGCGCATCAAGTGCGCCAACAACATGAAACAGATGGGCGTGGCTCTACTGCACCACGCCGACGCCCGCGGTGGCCATTACCCGCAAGGCACCATGGGTAACGTGCGGTTCTCGTATTCGTACCCCTATGAGTGGCCGACGCACCGCGTACACATGCTCCCGTACTTGGAACAGACCCCGCTCTATGACGTACTCGGAGGCCCGCGGTTCGACCGCCAAAACCCGTGGGTCGATGGGGGCGCGAGTTGGCCGAGTGACGTTAAACTGACCAAACCGGAACTGTTTCGGTGCCCGAGCGATGCAGGTCTTGATCGCGTTGACACATTGAATGGCTCCAACCACTTCGCTCAGTTCACGAACTACGTCGGCGTGTACTCGGGCTACAACGACGGTGAGTGCGTTGCGGATTCCGACAAACTCACACGTGCCGTGTTCCGGTTCGGCGGCTTCGGGACGCGCGTGAAGCTGACCGACATCGACGACGGAATCAGCAACACTATCGCCATGACCGAAACGCTACGGCCAATGGCTGGGGGCAACACGACACACGCTTCGGTGCTCGTACAGACGGCGCGAGCGGGATCGGCGTTCTTCTACATGACGAACACCCCGAACTCGCCGGCCCCGGACGTGTTGCACGCGCCGGCGGCCATGTGTCAGGTCACCCGCCCGGAACTGAACCGCCCGTGCGTGCCGTATGGAAACGGCAGTAACGACCACGCCAGCGCGCGCAGCGCGCACCGCGGCGGCGTGTACACCGTGTTCTGCGACGGCAGCGTGAAGTTCGTATCGGACTCGATCTCACTCGCGACATGGCGCGGCCTCGGCACCATCGCCGGCAAGGAAGTTCTGGGGGACTACTAACATGCGAACCGCGTTCCGCGCCGCGCTGCTGCTCGGCGCGCTGGCCCTGTGCGGGTGCGGCGGGTCCGGGCAGATCGAACTGACCGGCGAGGTCACGCTCGACGACAAGCCCATCGAGGCCGGGGCGATTCTGCTCACGCCGACCGACGCGAAGGGCACCGCGACCGGCGGCGAGATCAAGGGCGGCAAGTACGCGCTCACGGGCAAGCAGGCCCCGCGCCCCGGCACGTACAAGGTGTCCATCAGCGCCAACAAGAAGAGCGGACAGAAGGTGCAGAAGGCGATGGGCAAGCCCGGCGAGCTCGACGACGAACTGGTCGAGGCCGTTGCCGCCCGGTTCAACACGAAAACCGAACTGACGGTCGAAGTGAAGTCCGGTGTCCCGCCCGCGAACTTCAAGGTGTCGGCGAAGTGAATCCGCCGCGGCGCGGGCGGCGTAATGTAATATCGGTGTGGGTGCGGCGCAGATACAATCGGGCGGGGTCGGTCCCGCGCGCCCGGTCGCACTCGCTACGGGTACACTCATGTCACGGTTCGGATTGCTCGCACTCGCCTTGATCGTTCACCCGCCCCTCGCGCCCGCGCAAGACCCGGACGTTCCGCTGTTGCCCGCGGACCGCACCCCGCACCTCGTGGTCGCCCACCCCGGCCCGCACGCGCCGGTCACGGCCCTCGTGTTCGCCCCCAACGGCGAAACGCTGTACGTCGCCGGCTTCGACAAGCAGGTCCGGCGCTACGCGCTCGTGAAGGGCAAGTGGACGGCCGCGGGCGCGTACCGCGTGCCCATCGGCCCCGGCAACGCCGGCGTGGTGAACGCGCTGGCGCTTTCCCCGGACGGGCGCTGGCTCGCCGCCGCCGGGCGCGCGCCCCTGCGCGGCGAAACCAGCGGCGGCGGCACGGATCGCGTCAGCACCGACCTGAGCCAGATTCCCGCTCTGCTCCGCCGCGACTGCGGCGTCGTGTACCTGTTCGATACGACGAAGGCGGACAGCGGGCGCGTCGTGCGCGGTCAGGAATCGGAAGTGCGCGCGCTCGCGTTCGCGAACCCCGCGCCGGCGGGCCCGAACGTACTCGTCACCGCCGGCATCGAGTGGGACGCGAAGGGCACCGCGACCGGCACTGTGCGCGCGTTCCGCGTGACCGACGCCGACGCCCGCGCGCTCGGCGCGCACGCCGGCCTGCCGGCTACGGTGATCCCGCCGGGCCTCGCGGCGTGGGCCTCCGGCGCGAAGGGGCTGCGCGTCGCGGTCGCGTGGGACGCGGCCGACAACAAGCCCGGTTCGCTGCTACTGTGGGACGACCCCGCGCCCGGCGAACCCAACAGCAAGCGCGTCGCCGACGCGGTCCTAAACGGCCCGCTGACGGTGCGCGTCGAGAAGGGCACGGTCACGCGCCTCGTTTCCGGCGGCTACAGCCTCGACAAGCGCGGCGGTGTGTTGATCGCGCGCGACGCGGCCGGCGCAGAAACGGGCGTCACCCTGCTCCCTACCGGCGCGGACGAGGCCGCGCTCCCGATCCGCGCAGCGGCGCTCGATCTGAAAGGCACCGGCCCCGCGACCGCCGTTCTCGCGCGCGTCCTCGTGCCCGACGCCCCCGCGCGTCACGAGTTGCGGCTCCACACCGACAAGTGGAGCAAGCCCGCCGTGCTGAACGGGCTGAGCGAGGCCCGGTTGAACGTGCTGGCCGCGTCGCCGGACGGTCGGTTCGTCGCCGTCGCCGGGTTCGCCGATAATCGCGTTGAAGTGTACGAGGCCGAGGCGCTCGCGAAGGGCGAGGCTAAACCGGTCGTGCTCGACGGCGGCGCGCCCGGCTTTTCCCGCGTCCGCTTCCTCACCGGCGACCGCCTTTGGCTCGGCGCTGGCACCGATACCATCGAGAAGGGCGGCGTGGTACTCGACCTCACCAAGGAGGCACGCAGCGCGCGTCCCAACGGGGCGAGCACGAAGCCCGACGATCCCGCGAACGCGGCCGTTCCGACGCTCGTTGCCCTCAAGGGCGAGAGTCGCGCGCGCCGCGTCACGGTACCAGTAGGCGGCGCGGAGCGCGCTATCGACCTGCCCGCGGGCGAAACGATTACCGCCGCGGCACTGCTCCCCGGCGAACCGGCGCTCCTCGCGGTCGCGCACATCGACGACCGCGGTCAGAGCGTCCGAGTCACCCTCTTCGACCCGATTACGAAGACCGCGCTGATGCGGCTCGCGGGGCCGACGCTCCCGGTGCGCGCGCTCGCGTTCAGCGGTTCGCGCCCGCTGCTGGCCGGGGCCGGCGACGACGGCACTGCGTTCGTCTGGGCGGTGCGAAACGCGGCGCGTCCGCTGCCGACCGTCGAGGGGCTATTTCTCGTCGAGCGCGCCGGCAAGGTGGTCGTTGCCACAACCGGGGCCGGGCCGCTCGCGCGCGGCGACGTGATCGAGTCCGTGGCCGACGCGAAGGGTCTACAGCGCGCGGTGAAGACGCCGCTCGATTTCGTCCTGACGGTCCGCGAACTGAAGATCGGCGCGGAGGCGCAGGTGAAGGTGGCGAACAAGGCCGCGCCGGTCGCGGTGAAGGTCGGCACCGGCACCGCGTTCCGGTACCCGCTTTTCGCGGCGTGGGTCGATCCCGCGCCGAACAAGGGCGGCACGCACGACTGGGTGGCGTGGACCCCGAGCGGCCCCTACGACGCCAACGGCCCCACCGCAGAGGCCCGCATCGGCTGGCAGACCTCGACCGGCGACCCCGCGCGCCCGGTCGAACTCGCCACCGCGAATGAGTATCGCAAACTGTACTACAAGCGCGATTTCATCAAGCTGCTGCTCGAAACCGGCGACTATCGCGCCGCGCTCGACCTCGTTCCGCCGCCCGCGGACCCGGTGCTGACTATTCGCCTCGGCACGGTCACACAGGACGTCGACGGCGTACCGATGTTACGCACGCCGATGGCCGGCGCGACCGTGGAGCTGGCGGATCCGGACGCGGTCCTCCACCCGGAGCGCCTGCGCTACGAGTGGCAACTGACCGCCCCCGGCGGTGCGACTGAGTGGGCCGGCGGGCGGTTCGCCGCGCGCGGTGCCGCGCTCGACCTGAGCGCCGTGCGCTGGGCGCGCGGCGCGTACCAGCTCCACGCGCGGGTGTTCGTGGACGGCAACCCGAACCCGGTCGCGGAGGTCGCGCGCCCGTTCGCGTTCGTGCCGCCCGCGCCCGCCATCGCGCTCCTCATCGACAAAGCCGCGCCACGAGGCGAGGTCACGACCGAGAACGAGGAGGTCGAGGTGGGCGTGGTGGTGGACGCGAAGGCCAACCCGGACGGCGCGAACGTGATGCTGAGCTGGACCGGGTCCGACAAGCCGGTCGCGCTCGCCCGCAACGCCGACGGCACCTTCGCCCCCGCGAAAGTGAAGCTCCGCGCCGGCTCCGCCACGACCATCATGGCGACGGCCACGAACGCCGGCGCGGGCGCGCGTCCCGACCTCGAATCGCGCGGCGCGGAAGCCCTCGTGCGGCGGCTCGCGCCGAAGGAAGTGCCGCCGCCCACGGTGCAACTGTTCGTCCTCACGCCGTTCGACAACCGCCTCACGACCGACGCGCTCCACGTCGTCAGCACGCCGACCGTGCTGGTACAGGCGCGCGTGACCGCGACGAACGACCTCGAGGCGTTCGAGTGGGAAATCGGGGACGCGAAGGCGGTCGCCGAGAAGCTAGACGCCGCGACGAAAACCGAGGTGCGCGAGGTCGCGCTGCCGCAAGACGGTAAGTCACTCACGATCCGCGTGCGGGCGCGCTACGCCAACAGCGCGTTCGCGCCGGCCGCGGTCGAGGTGCGCTTCGACGGGTTGCCGGAAGTCAGCGTGAACCCGCCGCCCGCGGTCGTCACGTCGCCGGAACTGATGCTCTCCGGCGGGCTCCGCGTGCTGAGCAAGCGGGCGTTCACGGTGCGCGTGCTGGTGAAGTCGCGCGCGAGCGGGCGCGTGCGCGAGTTCGACCCGACGCCGGACGACGCGCTGACGAAGTGGGACGCGGGCCTGACGCTGTTCCCCGGCGTGAACGAACTCGGGTACGTCGTGTACTACGACGACGGCCGCAAGGAACTGCGCCGTGCGGAGCTTGTGGAAGTGCGCTATGTTCGCGCGCCGGTCGTGGTTGGGGCGTCGGCGCTCGACATCGGGGCCGGGAACGTGGGGCCGGCGAGCCTCGCGGTACTCGCGCCGGCCGACGTACCGCCCAGCGAACTGTGGGCGAGCGGGACGCGCGCCGACGCGCGCGTGATGCCGCGCCCGTTCAAGCTGTTCGGGGCTGCGGTGTGGGTCGTGCGCGCCGGCGCGGTCGGCGCGCGCACCGGCGCGGACCGGCTCGAACCCGTGCCGGTGATCGTCCGCAACGCCGACGGCGACAGCGCCGCGGCCCGCGTCGCGGTGGTCGGCAAGGTCGACGCGAAGGCCGCGCCGCCGACGCTGCGTCTCACCCACACCGGCGGGCTGATCGCACCGGACCAGTCGATCAACACCGGCGAGCCGACGTTCCGTATCGACTGGGAAGCGCACTCGGACACGCGCCCCGGTGGGGTGGAGGTGTGGCACGCCGGCGCGGGCGGGCGCGCGGAACTGGTCGCCAGCGCGAACGTGACCGAGGGCGGCGCGCCCGGCCGGTTCACGCGCGCCGGCCGCGCCGACGTGCGCCTGCGCCCCGGCGCGGAGAACCGCGTGCGTGTCGTGGTCACGACCGTGAGCGGCACCGCCGAAACCGCGTTCCTCGTGAACTACACGCCGCCCCCGGTGCGCGTCGTGATCGACTCCATCAAGGAACCGGGCGGGCGCGCCGCAAACCTGTCGAAACCCGTGGTCGCGTCGCCGTTCGTGGAGGTCGAGGGGCGCGTGGTTTTCGCGTTCGCTGACGACCCGCTCGCGGCCGCCGACAACCTCGAAGCGGTGTTCCACGCCAACGGGGTCGCGCACGCTCCGGTGCTTGTTTCGCGCCGCACCGCGCCCGCCGCGCGCGAGCGCGCCTTTACGGGCCGCGTGCACCTGAACGCCCTCGATCCCGATCCGACGAAGCCGGGCGAAACCGCCCTCCGGGTCGAACTGCGCGCCGCCGGTTTGCCGATGGCGCTGCCGCAGTGCGCGCGGCCCGTACTGACCGTGACCAGCACGACCCCGTTGCGCAAGCGCCGGCTACACGTCATCGTGCTCGGCATCGAGGTGCCGCAGGCGAAGCGCGGCGAGTTGGTGCGGCGCGTGGTGCGCGCCGCCGGCGGCACGGTCCCGGCCGACGACCCGCAGTTCACGCAAGGCCCGTTCACTCGCCCGGGGTTCGACTCGGCGTACCTGTACACGCCCAGCCTCAGCTCCACGAACAGCGGGCACCTGAACGCCCTCCTGAGCGCGGTACAGGCCGACATCCGCGATCGCGCGCGGCGGCCCGGCGAGGACTACGTGAACGACGTGATCCTCATCTATTACGAGGGCGCGGACTGGATCGACGAGCGCGGCTGGTTCCTCTACAGCGCCGCGACCAAGTACGCGCCGCGCGCCGCGAACCGCTCGAACAAGGCCATCCGCCTCGACACGCTGCCGCACGTGCCCGGCGTGCCGCTGCTCATCGCCAACGTGGAAAGCGCCGCGACCGGCGCGCACCTCGGTACCGACCTCGCGCACCTGCGCTACGCTTGGTCCGACGCCACGGCACTCGACCAGTTGCTCGCGCAGTACGCGGAGGCGATCCGCCGCGAGCGCACGCTGAACGGGGTGGCGGCGCGTGTCGCCGGCGCGCTCGAACTGCTCCCCGCGAAGCCGGCCTCGTTCCCGACCGAAGCGCCCAGCGCCCTCGGCGGGCTGGCGTTCGGTGTCCCCGACAAGAAGCCGTAGGTGCTTCCGCATACAACGGCCCGTACTCATCCCCGCACGCGGAGCCGTCATGTCACGTTCGGTCGTCGCGCTCATTTTCCTGCACGCACTCGTCGCGCCCGCGGGCGCGCAAGACGCGCGCGTCCCGGTCCTCAAACTCGCCACGCCGGTGTCGCCGCCCAACTGGGCGCTGCTCCAGCGCGAGGTGTTGCGCACCAGTTCCGAGGCGTGCCGCGCGTTCTATGACAAGTACTTCGACGAGCGCGGCTGGCTCTTGTGTGTCGAGCGCTGGGGCGGCGACGACGGCCCGGACGACGCCATCGAGAATTGCAACGACTGGCCCCTGCTGCACGCGCTCGGCGGCTCGGACGAGGTGCGCAAACTGTACCTCAAGGCGTGGGAGGGGCACCTGCGCCAGTACACGCTGGCGAAGACCAAGGACGTGCCGTTCGCGCGCGACGGCATGTACTACAAAGAGTTCCCGGTGATGTTCGACTGGCTCCACCACGCGGAGGGGCTGACGGTCTTCCAGATGCAAGGGCTGTCGCACCCGCGCGACGACAAGTTCGTCGCCCGCGCGCGCCGGTTCGCCGGGTTCTACCTGAACGAAGACGCGGGCGCGCCGAACTACGACCCGAAGCACAAGATCATCAAGAGCCTCTTCAACGGGAGTCGCGGGCCGCTGCTCCGCAAGGCCACCGCGCTCGACTGGGCCGGCGACCCCATCGAGATTAAGAACCGCTTCGTGCTCGGCCACGGCGAGACCAGCTACGACGAGATGCTCGCGCACTTCAAGGACTACACCGACATCGTCGGCGACCACCCGCAGAACCTGTCGGCCACGGCGCTGGCCCTGACCGCGTTCGCGGCCACCGGCGAGACCAAGTACAAGGACTGGGCGCTGGAGTACGCCGGCGCGTGGCGTCAGCGCACCCTCGACAACGGCGGCGTGATCCCCACGAATGTCGGCTTGGACGGGAAGATCGGCTCGGCCACGGTGGGGAAGTGGTACGGCGGTACCTACGGCTGGGGCTTCAGCGTCGAAGTGCCGCAAACGAAGCAACTCGCGCACCGCAACACGCACTACCTCGGCCTCACCGGGTTCGGCGTCGCGTACCTGTTCACCGGAGACGACCGCTGGATCGACCCGTGGCGCAAGATGATCGACCACATCAACGGGCAAGCCAAGAAGGGGCCGACCGGCGCGCCGACGTACCCGCACATGCACGGCGACAAGGGGTGGTACGACTTCAAGGAGGCGAAGTACGCGCACGGCGCGGAGGAAATCTGGTACTGGTCGATGGCGGACGCCGACCGCGCCCGACTGCCGAACGGCGGGTGGCTCGCGTACCTCGAAGGGAAGAACCCGAACTACCCCGAACAGTGCTTCCGCGCCGACCTCGACGCCATTCGCAAGCGCGCGGCGGGAATGCGCGCCGACAAGACGACGCCCGACACGCGCCTCGCCGACGACCCGATGAGGTTCAACCCGGCGATGGTGGCGAACCTCGTGCGCCTCGCCACCGGTGGGCTGCACCACGGGAACCGCACGCTCGTGATGCACAGCCGCGTGCGCTACTTCGACCCCGCGGCGCGGCGACCCGGCCTCCCGCCCGACGTGGCCGCGCTCGTGGAGGGCATGACCGCCGACGCAACCGTTCTGAACCTCGTGAATGTCAGCCCGCTGCACGCGCGACGGGTGGTCGTTCAAGCGGGCGCGTACGGCGAACACCGCTTCACGACCGCGACCGCGGACGGCACTAACGTCGCGGTGAACGGCGCGCGGCTCGAAGTGGTGCTGGAACCGGGCGCGGGCGCGCGCCTCGTGTTGGGCACGAAGCGCTACGCCAACCCGCCGTCGCTCGCGCTCCCGTGGTAAGTGCTCCGTAGCCGGCCTCACTGTGGTCGGCTACAGAACTCGGGCTCAGCTCACTTCCACGAGGTACTCCAACCGCTGCTGGCGCGTGTCGTACACGACGTACTCGTCGTCGTCGAACTCGGTACCGCGCACGCCGTGGCAACTGTGGAACCCGTCCGGCGGCTTCGACAGGCCCCACGTGATCTTGCGGTAGTCCTTTTGCTTGCCGAGCGCCACGCTCGCGACCGCGACGAACCGCGTCTTCCGCCGGCCGGGGTGGGCGTACCCGGCCGAGGTGCAGATGGCGTCGCCGAAGTAGATGCCGTTACCGAGCCACCCGGCGTCGGTGCGCGTGACGCCCAGCGAGACCACCAGCTTCGGCATCAGCAGCCCGCGCGACAGGATGCCCACCCAGTTCCGAACCGACGAGCCGTGAAACAGGTGCCGCGTGTTGCCGACCGTGCCGTTGAACGCTTCGACCTCCGAGCGGCGCGCCACCTTCCACACGTTGCGAACGGTGTGGCGCGTGCCGCGCCGTACCACCGAACCTTCGACGAACTTCTTCATCTCCGCGAACTTCGCGGCGTCAACGGGGTCGATGGCGCAGTTCAGCGCTTGGTACTTGCGCTCGATCTCCGGGTTCAGCAGGACGTTGCTGTCGCCGTTCACCGAGAGCATGTCGCGCATCAGTTGTAGCGTTTCTTGCTTGGCGTTGAGCTTCGCCGCGGTGTCGAGGACGGCTTCCTCCGCGGCCTCGCGCGAGCGCCCGAAGCGGTGCGGGATGACCAGACTCGTTGCGCAATAGGTGTTGGTTCAGTCGCACTTCGGCCAGACGATCCTGTGTGGTCGTTACCCGTACATCCGGTTGTGGAGTCCGGCGACGTT
>Ga0194132_10012292_pt1 | contig 10712 bp, 11 predicted proteins | sample TA2KigOf80mmetaG_FD_148612 | JGI IMG/M metagenome (GOLD analysis project Ga0194132, IMG submission 148612) | Freshwater microbial communities from Lake Tanganyika, Tanzania - TA2015054 Kigoma Offshore 80m | ecosystem: Environmental > Aquatic > Freshwater > Lake | place: Tanzania: Lake... | reverse complement strand
GTTGAAGAGGTCGGTCTCCAGGAAGATCTGGCCGTCGGTGATCGAGATCACGTTGGTCGGGATATAGGCCGAGACGTCGCCGGCCTGCGTCTCGATGAACGGCAGCGCCGTCAGCGAGCCGCCGCCGTTCGCCTCGTTGAGGCGCGCCGCGCGCTCGAGCAAACGGCTGTGGAGGTAGAAGACGTCGCCGGGGTACGCCTCGCGGCCGGGCGGGCGCCGCAGGAGCAGCGCCATCTCGCGGTACGCCCAGGCGTGCTTGGAGAGGTCGTCATAGACGCAGAGGGCGTCCTTGACGGCTGCCCCGCCGAGCTGGACGCCGTTCTCCATGATCTCCTCGCCCATGGCGCAGCCGGCATAGGGGGCGAGGTACTGGAGCGGCGCAGGGTCCTCGGCCCCGGCCACGACCACGATGGTGTGCTCCATTGCGCCGTACTTCTCCAGCGTCGCGACCGTCTGGGCCACGGTGGAGAGCTTCTGGCCGATGGCGACGTAGATGCAGACCAGGCCCTGGCCGCGCTGGTTGATGATCGTGTCGAGGGCGATCGCCGTCTTGCCGGTCTGGCGGTCGCCGATGATCAGCTCGCGCTGGCCACGGCCGATCGGGATGAGCGCGTCGATGGCCTTGATACCGGTCTGGACCGGAGTGTCGACCGACTGGCGCACGATGACGCCGGGCGCGATCCGCTCCACCGGCCGGGACCGGGTGGTGACGATGGGACCCTTGTCGTCGAGTGGGCGACCCAGTGGGTCCACCACGCGGCCGAGCAGCGCCTGGCCGACCGGCACCTCCACGACGCGGCCCGTCGTCTTGACGGTGTCGCCCTCCTTGATGTGGGACGCCTCGCCGAGGATGACTGCGCCGACGGTCTCCTCCTCGAGGTTGAGCGCCATGCCCATCACCCCGCCCGGGAACTCGAGCAGCTCGGACGAGAGCGCATCGGACAGGCCGTAGATCTGGGCGATCCCGTCACCCACCTCGACCACGGTGCCAACGCTGCGCGTTTCGGTCGCCTCGTCGAACTGGTCGATGGCGGACTTGATGATGCTGACGATCTCGTCTGAGCGAATGGCCATGTCTGCTCCGATCGGTACTGCACTGCCGCGGCCGGTGATGTCGCCCGGGAGCGGCGCAACGGGGTTCTCTGGGGTCAACGGCTGCGCGCGAGCAGGTCCTCCCGCAGCCGTTCGAGCCGGCCGCGAACGCTGGCATCGATGAGCCGGTCGCCGATGCGGACCGTGAGGCCTCCGATCAGGCCCGGGTCGACGCGGGTCGAGAGGTCGACCTCCGCGCCTGCGAGCCGGGCGACCTTCGCGCGAAGCGCGGTGTCCTCGGCCGGCGTGAGCGGGGCCGCGCTCGTGACGACCGCGGGCACGATCCCCCGCCGGCGGTTGTGGAGGGACCGGTACTCGGCGGCGACCCGCGGCAGGATGTCGAGCTTCTCGCGCTGTGCCAGGAGCCGCACGAGGTTGTGCACCTGGGGCAGCACTCGCCCGGTCAGCGCCCGGTCGATGACGGCCTGACGGCTTGCGAACGGGATGCTGCGGCTGGTGACCATCCGTGCGACGTTGACGTCGCCGAGCACATCTGCCGCGAGCGTGAGGTCTTCCCGCCATCGGTCGGGCGTCGAATCACGGCCGGCGATCTCGAAGGCTGCCTCGGCATACCGTCGCGCCGCCGACCCACCGCGCGCCATCAGTCGCGCGACTCCACGTTGCGGGCATCGGCGAGGAATTCCTCGACGAGGCGACGCTGCCGGTCCTCGGTCATCGAGCTGCCGATCACCTTGCCGGCGGCCGCAAGGGCGAGGTCAGCGACCTCGCCGCGCAGCTCCGCCATCGCGCGCAGCTTCTCAGCTTCGATCTCATCGGACGCTCGCTGGCGCAGCCGCTCGAGCTCTTCACGCGTGGCTGCGAGGTCGGCGTCACGGGTCTCCTGGGCCACGCGCTGGGCGCGGGTGAGGATGTCATTCGCCTCGCGGCGCGCTTCGGCCAGGGCGGCGATGTGCTCCTGCTGCGCGCTGTCGCGGTCGCGGCGCGCCTGTTCCGCATCACGGAGCCCCTCCTCGATGCGGACCCGGCGCGCGTTCAGCATGCGCGAAACGGGCTTGAGAGCGAGGGTCCAGAGGATGAAGAGGAAGAGCAGGCAGTTGAGCGACGAGACGATGATCCAGAAGAAGTTGATCTGGAGTCCCGCGGCCCCGCCACCCGCTTCGGTCGCGAACACGAGCCCCACGCCCTCAAGGCCCGCGGCGACGACGAGCAATTCCATGTCCAGTTCTCCGGCGCCGCGCTGCTACCCGCCGATGAAGATCGCCAGCACGCCCACGACGATCGCGAGCACACCGAGGCCCTCGGCGAACGCAGCTCCCAGCAGCCAGGTCGCGCGAACGGACGCGGCAGCATCAGGATTGCGGCCGATCGCCTCTGTGGCGAGGCCGGTCATGATGCCGAGGCCGATGCCGGGCCCGATGACGCCCAGGGCCGCCAGACCTGCTCCGATGTTCTCCATGTGCGCGTCTCCTCCTATTCGACTCTGGCGCATGCCGCCAGGGCTTCGCGAACGATCGTTGCCGCGGGCCCGACACCCGCAGTTCGCGGGGTCGTCAGTGGCCGGCTGGCGCCGCAGCCATCTGCGCGCGGCTGCCCTCCGGCCCGGTGCCGTGCTCGGGAGCGGCATGCTCCTCCGCGTCGTGGCTCTCGACGGCGATCAAGGTGTACATGAGGGTCAGGACGCTGAAGATCAGCGCCTGGACGAAGTTGAGGAGCAACTCCAGGCTGATCATGCCGATGGGGACCAGCGCAATGGTGAGCGCGGTGATCACACCGAGGGCAAGCTCGCCCCCGAAGATATTGCCAAAGAGTCGCATCGCCAGCGTGACCGGCTTCACGAACTCCAGGAAGAACTCGATGATTCCGACATAGAAGTCGATGAAGCCCTGGCCGACGCCCTTCCGGAAGCCGGAAAAGACGAAGAACTTGCCGAGGTATCGCCGGAGCCCGAGCCGCCGGATGCCCTGCGACTGGAAGTAGAAGAACGCCACCAGCGCGAGCCCGATCGTCACGTTGACGTCGCTGGTGGGCGCCCGGAGCTCGACGATCTTCCCGAAGATCGGCACCAGGCCGCTCCAGTTCGAGAAGAGGATGAACAGGAAGAAGCCGGCGAAGATCGGCACGTGGGCGCGGGCGCCCGGCCCACCGAGCGACGTGGCGAAGTTCTCCAGGCCTTCGAACGCAGCCTCGAATGCGTTCTGCAGCCCAGTCGGCACGATTCGAAGGCCCCTGGTGGCCGCGAACGCGAGGCCAAGCACGACCAGCATCACCAGCCACGTCGTGAAGATGGTCGACGTGATACTCGGATGAACGAACAGGATCGCGCCCGGATCGGGTCGGCTCTCGGGTGAGAGGTCGAGGACGACGTGGGGCGCCGGCAGTTCGAGGTTGGCGCTGATCAGATCGCCGATCCCGGACACGGGCTCGCCCGGCTGGCCCGCGGGATAGGGCGGGACCAGCACGAACGCGAGCGCGTCGAGGATGACGACGCCAACGATCAGCGAGAGCCAGAAGCGACGCCCCCGGCCGGGCTTTGTTGCCGAGACGGGCGGCTCGACCGCGTCCTCCAGGTTGGCCAGATCATCGGACGTCGGCGAACGCCCGTGGTCGCTTGACACGCTCACTCCAGGTAGCACGCGGGGCTGAGCCGCGCCGCCAAGATCAATCGCGCTTGAGGAATCTCGTGATCAGCCGGTAGACCAACCGTGCGCCCGCGGCAAGGCCGAGGAGCAATCCGATCACGACGAAGACGGGCAGACTGCCCACCTGCCTGTCGATCCAGTACCCGAGCAGGCTTCCTCCGAGTGTCGTCACAAAGAGGATCAACCCGATCTCGGAGAAGAGGGCGAGGTAGGCGCCGCCCCTCCCGGGCTCGATCACGGGCAACCTGACAAGGCCACCGGAGTATAGCAGTGCGGCGGGCGCACCGAGCGGTTCGCGATCCCGACGATCCGCCGCCCCGCGTCACTCACCGTCGACCGGCGCCGCCTGGCGCGGCGTCGGCGCCGGAGTCGAAGTCGGCTCGACCGGCGAGCCCGCCTGAGCCCGCGCCCTGCGCGAGAGCGCGACCAGCACGAGCCCGGCCATGACCACGAACAGGCCGAACGCGACGAGCTGGGCGCCACCGGACAGGACGAACGAGAGCAGGGCGAGGCCGATGCAGAGCCCGTAGATCAACAGCACCGTCTGCGTCTGCGAGAGGCCCACATCGAGCAGGCGGTGATGGATGTGGCCCCGGTCCGGTACGAACGGGGAGCGCTTGCGGGCGACGCGCCGGACGATGATCCAGAACGTGTCGATGATCGGTACGGCAAGGACCAGCATCGCCACGGCCACCTTGGCCACACCCATGATCGAGAGCAGCGCGAGCGTGTATCCCACGAACATGACGCCGCTTGTGCCCACGAAGATCGATGCCGGATGGAAGTTCCAGCGGAGGAAGCCGAGGAGCGCGCCGGCCAGAGCGAAGCACAGGACCGCAACGTACGGCGCGCCCGAGGCGGCGGTCAGGCTGATGACCCCCAGCGTCAGTGCCGCGATCACACCGATGCCCGACGAGAGCCCATCGAGACCATCGATGAAGTTGATGCTGTTGATCATTCCGACGATCCACAAGATCGTGATCGCGGCCGCGATGGCGCCGCCGAGCCCGTCGAAGCGGATCAGGCCCGGGCCGAAGGGATTGGCGATGAAGTCGACCGTCACGCCGAGACCCACGGCGACCGAAGCCAGTGCCACCTGGCCGGCTAGCTGCCAGCGGGCGCGAAGCTGGAAGGCGTCATCCAGGGCACCGATGACGGCCGCAAGGACTCCACCCGCCAGGAGGGCGATCAGCTCCGGGCTGTCGACCCTGGGCGATGGCACGATCCGAAAGCGCTCGTTGATCAGGGTCAGGATGATGGCGACCGGAACGAAGGCCAGCACGATGGCGATGCCGCCACCGCGCGGGATCGGTCGGACGTTGACCCGCCGCGGATCGGGATGGTCGATCGCTTCGAACCTCGTCGCGAGCTGGTTGACCAGCGGCGTGACCAGGAACGAGATCAGCGCGGCCGACGTCAACGCGACCCCCATCATGGGCAGGGCGTCGCCGGCTGCGAAGATGAACCTCATGCGTGAGGCGGTGCTCCGGTCACGCCGCCGTCGCGGGTCCGGCGCACGGGTGGGGCCGTCGCGCTCACTGCGGGCGGATCGGTCCGCTCACTCTGGCAGGCCCGGCACCGGGAAGCGCGAACAGATCTCCCGGACTTCGGCCGCCAGGCGCGCCTGCTCGGCCGGCTCGTCTCGCGTCTGGAGCGCTGTGACGATCATCCGCCCGATCTCGGCGACTTCGTCCGGCCCGAACCCGCGGGTGGTGATCGCCGGCGTGCCGATCCGGATCCCCGAACCCACGGCGGGCGGATTGGGGTCGAACGGGATCGTGTTCTTGTTCACCGTGACCCCGATCTCGTCCAGGATCCGCTCCGCCTCGCGGCCGGTGACCCCGAGCGGCGTCACGTCCACCAGCATCAGGTGGTTGTCGGTGCCGCCGGTGATCAGCCGCGCGCCCTCGGCAGCAAGGGTTTCGGCCAGCCGACGCGCGTTCTCGATCGTCTGGGCCTGGTCGGCCCGGAACTGATCCGTGCTCGCGAGCCGGAGCGCGACCGCTTTGGCCGCGACGATGTGCATCAGGGGACCGCCCTGAAGTCCCGGGAACACGGCGCGGTCGATCGCGGCCGCAAGGGTCGTCTTCACCTGCGGGAAGCGGCTCCGGTCGATGCCGTCCGGCAGGTCGCGCCGGCTGAAGATCAGGCCGCCGCGCGGACCTCGGAGCGTCTTGTGGGTCGTGGTGGTGACGATGTCGGCGTGTGGGAACGGGCTCGGGTGGAGACCCGCCGCGACGAGGCCCGCGATGTGGGCCATGTCCGCGAACAGCAGCGCGTCCACGGAGTGGGCGATGGCCGCCAGCCGTTCGAAGTCGATGATCCGCGGGTAGGCCGTCGCGCCGGTCACGATGAGCTTGGGCCGCACCTCGCGCGCCTGGCGCTCGATCGCGTCGTAGTCGAAGCGCTCCGTCGCCTGGTCGACGCCGTAGGCATGGACGTCGTACAGCCGGCCCGAGAAGTTGAGGCCCATGCCGTGGGTGAGATGCCCGCCGTGCGACAGGTTGAGGCCCATCACGGGGTCGCCCGCGTCGAGCACCGCGAAGTAGGCCGCGAAGTTGGCCTGCGCGCCCGCGTGGGGCTGCACGTTGACGTGCTCGGCGCCCGGGAACAGGGCGAGCGCCCGCTCCTGGGCGAGCCGCTCCACCACGTCCACGTACTCGCAGCCGCCGTAGTAGCGCTTGCCCGGCAGGCCCTCAGCGTACTTGTTGGTGAGCCACGAGCCCTGCGCTTCCATCACCGCCGCGAATGTGTAGTTCTCGCTCGCGATCAGCTCGATCTTCCAGCGCTGGCGTTCCCGCTCCCCGACCATGGCCGCCCACAGCTCTGGATCGACCTCGGCCAGCGAGGCCCAGCCGAGACCCGTGGCACCGGCGACCGTCATCCCACGCTCCATCCCATGTCCTGCTTCAACGCGGCCCACGACGCTGCCACCGCTTGCGCCCGATCCATCGTCCCACAACGCGTCACGGCGTGTCCCCCGAGGGTCCGGCCCGGGGCCCGGTTGTCACCTCGCGCGATCGATGTCGTGCGCCAGACCGGCCTCATCGAGCGCGCCGGCCAGGCGGGCGAGGTCCAGGACGCCGGCGCGCAGGATCCGCGGGCGCTCCCCGGAGCAGTCCACCACGGTCGAGGCAAGAGGCCCGCGCGCCGGGCCGCCGTCGAGGATGATCGCAACTGCCTCGCCGAGCTGCTGGAGGATTGCAGGTGCCGTCTCGGCGGCCGGCCGTCCCGCGAGGTTGGCCGACGTCGTGGGAAGCGGTCCCACGGCCGCCGCGAGGGCGCGGGGCGCAGGATGATCGGGCACGCGCAACCCGATCGTCGGCGCGCCGCCGGTGAGCTCTGGCGGGAGGCTCGCATCCGAGCGCTGGCGGAGGACGAGCGTCAGGCCGCCGGGCCAGCCGATCTCGGCAAGCAGCCTGGCGGCAGGCGTGAAGACGCCGACGTCGGCGGCCTGCTCAGCGTCGGCGAGCAGCAGGATGATCGCCTTCTCCGCCGGCCTGCCCTTGGCAGCGAACAGCCGGTCGATTGCGCCCGGAGCGTGGAGATCGACCGCGACGCCATACACGGTGTCGGTCGGCAGCGCCACCACCTCGCCGCGGCGAAGCGCCTCGAGGGCGACCGCGCGGCCGGCGTCGTCGTCGCGAACGATGCGCGTCATCGGGCGCTCAGGGCAACGGTTCGAGCGTCCTCCGGCTCGGCCGACCCATGGGCGCTGGCCGCGCCCAGCACGAGGTCCTCGATCACCTGCGCGGCGCCTTCGTCGGCCAACGGCGGCGCGATCCGCCGGGCCGCGGCGCGTACAGCGTCGGGCGCGTGGGGCATCGCAATCGGATGTCCGACCGCGGCCAGCATCTCCAGGTCGCTCCAGTTGTCGCCGATGGCTGCAACCTGGCCGAGCGGAATTCCCGATCGGCGCGCGAGCCACGCGACCGCGTTGCCCTTGGAAACGCGCGGGTGGAGGAACTCGATGAACCGGGAGTTGCTGGTCGTGACCATGGCGCGACCAGTGAAGGCATCGCGTGCCTCGGCCAGGAGCTCGGGCGCGAGCGGCTCTCCGCCGACCATCACCTTGGTGACCGGCCGGCGCGCCACCGCCCGGAGATCCGGGACGAGTCGGGGCCGCACGCCGAGCAGACGGCCATAGAAGGGCGCTCGAGAGTCGTCCGTGCGCATGATCAGGCGGTCGAGATGGTTCAGGTGTGCGCGGAGTCCGTGCGCCGCCGCCCAGGTGAGAACGTCTCCGGCCGCCTCTGGCGGCAGTTTGGCGTGGAACAGCAGCCGCCCGTGGCGGGGACGGATCACGGCGCCATGGTGGGCGATCAGGGGCGCGGCGACGTCGAGGGCGTCCACCAGTGGACGCGCGCTGGCGGCCATGCGGCCGGTGACGAGCGCCACGAGCACGCCGCGGGCGATCGCGAGGTGCACGGCAGCGGTCGTTCGGAACGGCACAACCGGATCTTCGGGCCCGGCGACCAGCGTTCCGTCGATGTCGAGCGCGAGGAGCCGGATGGGCCAGGCGGGGTCCATGCGTCAGGCGGCCGGCCGTTCGAGGCGCACGACCCGGGGGCGGCCGGTGAGATCCGGCTCCACTCGGGCTGGCCATCCGGGCAGGGACGCGGCGATCGCCGCGAGGGCCGCATCGGACTGGTCGGCGCCGATTTCCAGCAACGCGAGCCCGCCGGGCGCAAGCGCCTCCGGGAGGCGGGCGAGGAGCGCGCGCACGACATCGAGGCCGTCGAGGCCCCCGTCCAGCGCCAGCCCCGGCTCGAATGACGCCGCGACGGGGAGTTCGGGGAGCGTCTCCGTGGGGATATACGGCAGGTTGGCGAGGACGAGATCGAAGGGTCCGGGGATGACGGGCGGCAGCAGATCCGCCTCAACGAAGCGCATCACGTCCGCAACGCCATGGCCGACGGCGTTCTCGCGCGCCAGCTCGAGGGCGTCCGGCGATACATCCGTGGCGAACAGCCGGACGTCGGCGGACGCTCCGCTCTTTCGCAGCGCAACGGCCACTGAGACGGCAATCGCGCCGCTTCCCGTGCCCACGTCGGCGACCGAAAGCGGTCGGGTCCCCGTCGGGCGGGGCGCGCTCGTGAGGCGGCCGACAATGTCGTCCAGCGCCAGGTCGACCAGCAGCTCGGTCTCGGGGCGCGGGATCAGCGCGCGGTCGTCGACCGCGAATGCGAGGCCGTGGAACTCCTTGATGCCGCGGATGTAGGCGACCGGCTCGCCCGCGGCCCGGCGGGCCAGGGCGGCTTCGTAGCGCGCCGCGGCCCCGGCTCCGACCGGAGCCGTCGGATGCGCCACGATGGCCGTCCGGTCGATCCCGATCTCGTTGGCCAGCAGCAGTTCGGCGTCCAATCGCGCGGATTCGGATCCGGCGGCGCGAAGCTGCTCCGCGCCCCGGCGGAGCAGTTCCTCAACGGTGGCCATCTGCCCTCGGTCCCTCGCTACCCGTGGCCGGTGCGGCACGCGGCCGGCACCGCATCAGCCGGCCGAGGCATCGCCGTCGACCAGCGTCCGCAGCCGCTCCGCCTGGTCTGTCGTGATCAACGCGTCGATCAGCCGATCCAGGTCGCCCTGCATGACGCCGGCCAGGTTGTGCAGGTCGAGGCCGATGCGATGGTCGGTCACCCGGTCCTGCGGAAAGTTGTAGGTCCGGATCTTCTCGGCCCGCTCGCCTCCGCCCACTATGGATCGTCGCGCCGCTGAGCCCTCGGTGCGCTGACGCTCAAGCTCCATCTCGTACAGGCGGGACCGCAGGACCGCAAGCGCCTTCGCCCTGTTCTTGTGCTGGCTCTTCTCGTCCTGGATCTCCACCACGAGCCCGGTCGGGAGGTGGGTGATCCGGACGGCGGAGTCGGTGGTATTGACCGATTGGCCGCCGGGTCCCGAGGAGCGCTTCACGTCGATCCGGAGATCCTTCTCCTCGTCGATGTCCACCTCGACTTCGTCGGCCTCCGGCATGACGATCACCGTCGCGGTGGAGGTGTGCAGGCGGCCGCTGGATTCGGTCGCGGGCACGCGCTGGACGCGGTGCACACCACCCTCGAACTTGAGTCGGCTGTAGGCGCCTTCGCCGTTGATCTGGATGATGGCTTCCTTGACCCCGCCGATGCCGGTCTCGTTGAGGCTCAGCACCTCGGGCCTGAGGCGATGGTTGTCGGCGTAGCGCAGGTACATCCGCATCAGCTCGGCCGCGAACAGGGCCGCCTCATCACCGCCGGCGCCCGCTCGGATCTCGATGATGACGTTGCGGTCGTCGTTGGGGTCGCGCGGGATCAGCAGGACCTTGAGCTCCTCGATGAGGCGCGCCTCGTACGCCCCGAGCCGCTCGGTCTCCTCGCGCGCCATCGCGCGCAATTCCTCGTCGGTCTCCGCGTCGCGCATCTCGCGCGCGCCCGCCAGCTCGGACCGGGTCGCCTGGAGGCGGCGGAACGCGGCGACGACGGGTTCCAGCCGGGCGAGTTCGCGGCCCAGTCGCCGAAGGGCGTCAGGATCGCTGGAGACCTCAGGCCGGGCGAGTTCGGCGTGCAGCGCGTCGTACTGGTTCGCGACCTCGACGAGCTTCGCGTCGATGCCCCGGGGCGGCCGGTCGCCATCGGTCATGACGCGGCGGCGGGCGGCTCCGCTGGCTCGGGCACGGACGGCCCTTCGCGGCGGACGCTGGCCGCTTCAACGGCTTCGAGCGGCACGCGAGCGAGCACGCCGGCGTCCTCCGGGAGCGACTCACCGTCGGCCCGAAGCGCCTCCTCCATGGCGACGATCGCGACCTCGACCATGTCGTCCGTCGGCTGCTTGGTCGTGATCATCTGGACCCAGATGCCGGGCAGGAAGAGCGCCTTCACGATGGGGTTGCCGCGGTTTCGCGCACCGAACCGCAGGATCTCGTAGCCCACTGCGGCGATGACCGGGATGAGCAGGATCCGGCTCGCGACCATCACCACGGGCTCCTGGCGACCGATCAGTGAGAACGCAAGGATGGAGAGGATGATGACCACGACCAGGAACTCGGTT
>Ga0194132_10012289_pt1 | contig 10713 bp, 10 predicted proteins | sample TA2KigOf80mmetaG_FD_148612 | JGI IMG/M metagenome (GOLD analysis project Ga0194132, IMG submission 148612) | Freshwater microbial communities from Lake Tanganyika, Tanzania - TA2015054 Kigoma Offshore 80m | ecosystem: Environmental > Aquatic > Freshwater > Lake | place: Tanzania: Lake... | reverse complement strand
GACGCTGTTGGTGACACGACTGAGGAGCACGCCAAGGAATCGCAGAAGATTGCTGATTGAGATGACACCGGTGATTGCAGTGCTTGCAGTAATGACAATGACGATCTTCTTGGGATCACTTCGTTACACAGATTCCGCCGATATGGGCACACCCTTCGGTTGGACTGACGGATTCACATGGACTGAATCCAACAGGCTCAAGTTCCTACTAGAAGTCATTGTTCTTCCCGTCGCAATAATTGGGATTCTGTCCGCGGCTCAATTGGCCTACCGGCAACTGCTCACGCGGACACAGAGAGATCGCTAGCTCATCAGTTTTCTGTTTAGGTCAAGCAATTAAGGGTTTGCGCCCCGCGTTTTCACTGAGGCTGGAGTTCCGCAACGAATCGTCGGTGGAGCTCTGAAGCATCTATGCCTAGCGCCACTGACAGGCGGCTCGGGTCTCCGACAATCCGAGGTGATGTCGACTGACCGGATTGTATGCGTGCGGCGACCTTCTCATAGGTGGATACCCCTAGAAGGAGTCGGGTGACGTCTCGAATCGATGTCGCCATACCACTGCAGACGTTGTAGATGCCATGTGCCGCTTCAATCTCGGTAACTTGAAGTAACACATCGGCGACAACCTTCGGTGAAAGGAAGTCGCGTTCGTCATCTGAGCATGCGAGAGTACGTGTCGCGTCCGCTGCAAGCTGCGTTATGGCGTGACCGAGCGTGCCTGGTGGCTGAATTGAATTCAACACACTGAACACCCTCGCGATCACCAAGCGTTCGGGGAAGTCGTTGAAAGCTTCAGTCACCAACTCCTCCCCCAAGAGCTTCTGAAGCGCATAATGACCGCGCGGCAGAACAGGGGAATTCTCCGACAAGCGTTCGAGGTTCGTTGGGAGTTCGTACACATGAGAAGTCGACACATATACGAACTTCTCTGCACGACTTCGTGAAACGGCACGCGCGAGATTCCGAGTGCCGAGGACGTTGACTCGGTGAGAACGCTGGAGATCGGCCTTCACCCGAGGTTCCCCGACGATGCCCGCCAGGTGAATAACGGCTACTCCGTCAAGGTCAAGTTTCAGTCGGTCGGGCACCTCGTCAAGCCGTAACGACAGTTCACCAACCCGACCCACGAGTTGACGTCCAATCGTGCCGGAGGTGCCAGTCGCAACGACATTCATATCAACCTTGTGGCAATCACATCCGCCTACGCAGACCATAAATTTTTCGGAGACCCGACAACGATGCACGAAGCTCTTGCCACGAGACGCTGCTCGCCCCCCCACGCCTCTCGGAGAAGATGATTGGTACCTCTTCAACGGAGAATCCGCCTCGCTTGACGATCAGCGCTTGCTCGGCAAGGAAGATGAAACTGCTGCTGACAGGTTGGTGGTCCAGTAGATGAGTTACCGAAGCCCTGCTGTAACGACGCAACCCGTTGGTGATATCTCTGATTCGAACTGAGAGCAGTTGCGGAATCACCCAGTTGAGAATTCGTGACTGGACAAGTCGACTCCTCGGCCAGCCGATGATTTTACTTGCGGGCAGATATCGACTGCCGATTATGAGGTCCGTACGTTCCGGATTGTTGAGGACAGCCACGATGTCGGTTGCACGATGGGAGCCGTCGGCGTCGCACTCCAGGAACCACTCGGCACATGGATAGGTAACGACCGCGTGCTCGAGGCCGCGACGTACGGCAGCTCCACGCCCGCTCTTTTGGCTGGAGTGGAGAAATTCAACACGTAGCGATCTCTTGGAGGCTGCGGCAACGCAGAGACGCTCGGTCTCGAGTGCCACCTCAAGTGGCGAGTCGTCGACCACAACGACCGCGAGGCCTTGTTCCCGATACGAAGACGCCAGTTCATCGATGAGCAGTGGCAAGGTCTCCGACTCGTTGAAAGCAGGAATCACGATGACACGTGAGTGCAATTGTTGGTTCGTCGTCATGTCATGTCGAGGATGTTCGAATCAGCGAGCACTCGAAGCCTTGTGAAGCGATTGAGCAAGGTGCTCGGTCTGCTCGTCAGTGAAGTGATGATGGCAACCGACCATGAAACTATGAGTCGAAACATGATCAGCTTGGACGAATTCACGAGGGTTGATGTCGCTGTCGAGCAACCTTCGTATCGATGGTTGAGCGGTGAAGTTGCCTGTGAGTATTGGCCTTGTTTCTACCCCGACCGACTCTAAGTACCGTAGCGCTGCTTGCGCCGCATGTGGGTTCGGGGCCGTGACTGGCAACAGCATCCATGAATTACTCCGCGGATCGTCTCTCAGCGTTTCGGCACCAAGTAATCGAAGCTTCGTGCTATCGAGCGCTTCGGCGACGCGGGCAGCAATCACCCGTCGTCGGTCGATGTACGAATCGATTCGTCCTATCTGACCTATACCCAACGCTGCTTGGATCTCCATGGGTCGAATGTTGTAGCCGGCCGACGCGAATAAGAACCGCGAGTTGATGTCGTTGGAAGTACCGGACCAAGAACTCGCATCACTCCGGTCGCGCGACCAACCATGGGATCGGATTGAGCGGAGATCGTCGGCAAATGCCGAGTCGTCGGTAGCTACGCCGCCGCCCTCCATCGTGGTGATGTGATGGGAGAAATAGAACGAGAACGACGAGGCAAGAGACCCCAGCCCTGCGTGGCGGCCGCGTTTCCAGCTGCCAAGAGCCTCGCACACGTCAGAAATCAGTACGAGTGAGTGTCGAGCACAGAATTCACTCAAAGTCTTGGGATCAACGGCTCGACCCAGTGGGTGAATGGGGAAGATGGCTCGCACAGAATCTCCGTGCTCCCTCACCGCTCGGCCGGCTGCGTCGAGGTCGATCATGATTGTCTCAGGATCGATGTCGACAAATACCGGACGAAGTCCGAGTTGAAGTACGGGCCATACCGTGGTCGGCCACGCAATGGCTGGGACGAGCACGCCGTCTCCAGGTCGGAGGTGGGGCTCAGAGCGCGACGGGCGGATTAGTGCCTCAATGATGGCGAGGTTCGCCGAAGAGCCAGAGTTAACCATCACAAAGTGTCGAGCACCGAGATACTCCGCCATCGTTGCCTCGAACATCTTCACTCGCGCCCCCATAGTGAGTGCATTGGAATGCAGAACGTCCGTGACCGCCTGGATGTCCTCTGGCTCGAGACCGCTGGATGCGAGCGGAACCTTTATCGTCATGGTGAGCGGGCGTTCTAGGAAGCCAGAGCCTCAGTTTAGGCAACCGATCGGACGTCAGGTGTTGAGACGATCAAGTGAGGTGTGCAGCAACCAACCCAGGTAGGTGTAGACCTGGCGTTGCGCCGCAACCGGATCTTCGTGCTGATCGTCGTCCTCTTCGTCAGTCTCGAGGTCGTCGTGGTCGCCCTCGCTCACGTCGAGCAACGTTCCGAGCACCAGCCGCATCGCGTTGATCGCCCGCACGAACCGTTCGAGTTCGCTGGTCGTGAACACCCGGTCGGGTGCGAGCAGCGCGACTGCATCGTCGATCGCAGCGAGGTGCGAATCGGCAATGTCACCGTGCGTGAGACGTCGATACTCATCGTTGAGTCGCTCGTCGCCGTGGTACGCCGACGGAAACAACCGCTTCATGTGCGCAGCAAGATCGCTCGGGGTAGCAGCCTTCGCCTCCTGCACCTCGCCGCGCAGTTCGCCGAGCAAATGCACCACCACTTTTCTGGAGTGGTCGTCGATCGCGAGGCGTAGTCCGCCGTCAACTTGCTCGAACGTCACGCATCAACCTGCTCGAACGTCACGCGTCATCCCGCTGCATCGTGGCCCACAGGCCGTGTTCGTGCAGTCGTTGCACGTCAACCTCGGCGCGCTCGCGGGTGCCGTTCGATACGACGGCACGACCCTTTTCGTGCACGTCCATCATCAACGCGGTCGCCTTCTCGAGGTTGTAGCCGAACAACTTCTGGAATACCCACGTGACGTACGACATGAGATTGATCGGGTCGTTCCACACGATCACCACCCACGGGCGATCGATGTCCACCGAGACATCACGGGCGATGTCGGTGGTCGTCGACATACTTCCATTGTGCCGACGTATTTCGGTCGGGGTGCCGCGCTCCTAGCCTTCAGGCGCGTGGTGCTCGGCAAGCCGCTCGTTCCGTCACGATTGACGAGCGCGTTCTCCCATGTCGGTTCGCGACCGGCGCGCACGCTCGTCGGCGCTTACGTCGCGCTCACCAAACCACGCATCATCGAGTTGCTGCTCATCACCACCGTGCCGACGATGGTGTTGGCGAACGGCGGATGGCCCGAGACGTGGCTCGTCGTGTGGACGGTCGTCGGCGGCACGCTCGCCGCGGGTGGTGCGAACGCCATCAACATGTACATCGATCGCGACATCGACCAGGTGATGGAGCGCACGCGCAACCGACCACTCGTGACCGGCCGAATCAGCCCACGTCACGCTCTGGTTTTTGCGATCACCCTCGAAGTGGTCGCTTTTGCGGTGCTGGCGTGGTCGGCGAACGTGCTCGCCGGCACGCTCGCGATTGCGGCGACATTGTTCTATGTCTTCATCTATTCCTTGTGGCTGAAGCGCACCTCGCGCCAGAACATCGTCGTCGGTGGCGCCGCGGGAGCCGCACCCGTGCTCGTTGGCTGGGCGGCGGTCACCAACGGGCTGTCGTGGTCGGCCGTCGTGCTCTTCCTCGTCATCTTCTTGTGGACCCCGCCGCACTTCTGGGCGCTCGCAATCCGCCACGTGGACGACTATCGCGCCGCGGCAGTGCCGATGTTGCCGGTCGTTGAGACACCGGCGCGCACCGTGCGCACGATGGGGTGGTACTCCATCGGGGTCGCGCTCGCGTCGCTCGGTCTCATTCCGCTGAACGACATGGGTGTCGTTTACATCACGTCGGCGGCGGTACTCGGCGTGGCGTTCGCGGGCCTCACGTTCGGTCTCGGTCACGCTCCCACCGCGAAGGCGGCGATGCGCGTGTTCACCTTTTCGATTTCTTACATCACCCTGCTGTTTCTCGCGGTCATGCTCGACGTGCTCGTGCGCTAGTTCGATAAGTTTTGGTTCACGCACCGTGTGCGTGGACTGGTGAGACCTCGGTCGAAACGGGCAATTTGAGTAGCCTTGCCCTGATGACGGCGGCGGTGGAATCACCTTCAACGAGCGGGGCTGGCGAGTCGTTCGTGCCCGCGCCATTGGCCGCCTTTGGTCGTTGGTTGACCGCCGCCGACCACGTGCGCATCGGCGCATCGTTCGCCGTCGGTGCCTTCGTGTGGGTGGTCGTTGCCGGTGCGATCGGCGCGGTGCTCGGCCTCGAACGGCTCGACGCAGGCGCGGCGCTCGTCAATGCCGACGCCCTCACACAACTGTTCTCGCTGCACCGCTTCGCCCTCGTATTTGGTGTCGTCGCACCGCTAATGCTCGGGCTCGCCGTTCTGACGGTGCCCGCCCAACTGCACGCCTCGAACGTTTCCCTGCCACGGCTCGCCGCATTCGGATGGTGGGCGTGGCTCGCCGGCAGCCTCACCGTGTTCGTTTCGTATCTCGGCAACGGCGGACCAGGCGGGGGAGACGAGGGCTATGTCGAGACGTATCTGCTCGGTCTCGGTCTCGTCATCGTCGGTCTCGTCGCAGTCGCCGTGTCGGTGGCGACGACGGTGCTCACTCGGCGCAACGGCCAGCGCCTTGCAGACATCCCCGTCGGCGCATTCGCCGCACTCATCGCCTCGCTTGGCGTGACGCTCACATTGCCCGTCGCGCTCGGCACGATCGCCTACCTCTGGGTGGATTTCGTGAATGCGCGCGTCGCGTTCGGCGGTGCCGATTTGCTCGACTCGTGGCTTGGTTGGTCGGTGCGCGAGCCGCAAACACTCGTCCTTGCGGCCTTTGCTCTCGGGGTGTTGGCCGATGCTGCCGTGCGCACCGCGAAGGGCCGCCAACCGTTGCGCGGGGTCGTGCTCGTCGGCGTCGGCATCGCCGCGGTGGTCGTGTTCAGTTCGGTCACCCAGCAGGCGCACGTGTTCGCCGTCGGCACGACGCCGTTTGCAACCTTGCAGTCGTTCGTGCCGTACGCGCTGTTCAACCTGCTGCCACTGTTGTCGCCGCTGATCGTCATCCTGCTGGCGCTGCTCGCGTTGAAGGCCGGCACACCGAGCCTCTCGGCGGCGCTCGTCGCCTCGCTCTTGGGCGTCGGCATGATCTTCACCGGCCTCGTTGGTTCGGCGGCGATGCACCTCGACGCGCTCGGGCTCGTCGGCACCGTCTTTGCCGAGGCGGCCCTCGTGTACGTCGTGTACGGCGCGGTGCTTGCCGCCATCGGTGGCGTCACGCTGCACATCGGTTCGCTCACCGGTCGCGCGCTGCCCGACACGCGGGTCTTGCTCTTGTCGCTGCTCGGCTTCGTCGCCACCGTGCTCGCCTCGCTGCCGCACTACATCGCCGGCTTCCTCGATCAACCCGCCAATGTGGCGACCGGTTACGACGACTCTGGTCTCGTCGGTGTCGCCAACGTCGCCGTCGCGCTCGGCCACGCGTTGATGGTGCTCGTCGTGTTGGCGTTCGCCGCGCTCGTCGTGAAGTCGCGCAGTGGCGCAGCAACGACGGATCGTTACGCAACCGAACCCGCATCATGAGCGTGCCCGTTCTTTCTGCCGGCCCCGCTCGCCGCACGAGCACCGTGTTCGTCGCGACCGCTTTCGCCGCCGCCGCCGCAGCGTCGTTGATGGGCGGCATGCTCGCCCTGTGGCTCGACTTCCGCGCCAACGCCCCGACGCGAATTGCGGGCGACGGTGTATCCGTCATCAAAGACTGGCTGAAGAAGGACATCACAATCCCGGAAGTCGCCGCCACCACCATGTTGTTCACCTTCGTCATCGTGTGCGTGATGGCGCAGTGGGCGGTGTACGCGGGGCGCCGCGGCGACAAGTCGCACACCGCGCTGGCGTTGGCCGTCGCGATGTTCAGCGGTCTCGCCCTGCTCAACGTGCAGGTGGCGCTCTGGATGCAGATGGACATCGTCTTGCGCGACGACGCCTACCAGACGATGTTCTACACCGTCACCGGGATGATGTTCGCGATCATCGCGAGTGCCGTCGTCTACTCGCTCGTCGTGATGTTCCGCGTGCTCGCCGGTCGCATCAGCGACCACGATGTGCTCGCCGCCCACGCCCTCCATTGGTACGCCACCTTCGGCATCTTTACTGCCGTGTGGTTCGTCGTGTACGTGCAGAAGTAGCGCCATGTTCAAGGTCGGCTCCAAACTCTTCCTCGGGCTCACCGGGTTCGCGGCCGTCAATCTCGTCGCTTATGTCATCTTCGTCGAGCGACTCGCCATCGGCGGTGTGGCGCTCAGCATCGTGTTTGCTGCGCTCGTCGGTTTGACCGCCGCAATCTTCTTGATCAACGAGGGCGATAGCGAAGTACAGCCGCGCGATGCATCTCTCACGCGTGCATCGATGTGGCCGCTCGTCACCGCGGTCGGTTTGGTGTTGTTCGTGCTCGGTCTCGTGGTGGCGCAGGTCTATTTCATCTTCGGCATCGTGGTGGTACTCGCCGCACTCGCCGAGTGGATGGTGCAGGCGTGGAGCGAGTCGGCATCCGACGACGTCGCGCACAACGAGTCGGCGCGACGCCGGTTGTTGCATCCGATCGAGTTCCCGGCCATCGCCACACTCGGTCTCGGCGTCGTCATCTTCTCGTTCTCGCGCATCATGCTGGCGATTTCCAAGAGTGCCGGAGCGGTCGCCTTCGTCGTTGCGGCGTCGCTGGTGTTGCTCGTGGGTTCGTTGTTCGCCCTGCGTCCGGCGCTGAAGCCAGCGCTCGTTGGTGGTATCTGCGTGATTGGTGCCGTCGGCATCATCGCTGGTGGCGTCGCTGGTACCGGAGCGGGGCTGCGCGCCGAACTCGTCGAAGCCGCCGAAGAGGGCCACTACACACACCGCGTGTGTGGGCCGGAGAAATCGAAGTACTTCGACAAGAAGGCGATGAAGACTCTGTCGTTGCGCAGCAACGTAGCCGCGGTCATCGAGTTGCGTGGCGGCAAGCTCACCGCCGAGGTCTACGGCTTCAGCAGAGCGCAAGACACGATCAGCGTGCCGCGCGCCAACCCGGTCACCTTCATCTTCCGTAATTTCGATGATGCCGAACGGCGTATGGTCGCCTCGCTCGGTACGGCGAGGGCGGCCTCCGTGCCGGGTGACGACGAAGACGAGTCGCATTCCGACAAATCCGCCAAGCATGAGACCTGTACGCAGTTGATTCCGCAAGGTGCCGAGCAGGGCTTGACCATTACCTACAACAAACCCTCAATTGCACAAGAAGAGCCCTTCACGCTCAGCGTGCCAGGAGTAGACGGCCAGTCGATCGAGGTGTTGGTGCCGTGAATCACGAGGGAACGAAGGAGATGGTGAAGGGAGGTGGCTTTAGCGTCATCCGCGTGATGTCCCGCCGAGTGTTTACGCGCGCCACCGGCGCAGTCGCGGCGCTCTTTGTGCTCGGGTCGTGCGCGACGGACGCACCACAAGACACATGGCAGCCCAAGGGCCCGAACGCCGAGATGATCGACGACCTGCAGCAACCGATTTTCGCCGTCGCCGGAATCATCGGCATCATCGTCTTTGCGGCGATCGTCTACGTGACTTGGCATTACAAAGACCGCGGTCAGCCGATTCCCGAGCAGACGCACGGCAAACCGGCGCTCGAGATCACCCTCACGGTGATTCCCGCGCTCATTCTCGCCGTTGTCGGTGTGTTCACCGTGCGTGCCATCTTCGACTTGGCTCGCACCGACGCCACCGAACTCGTCATCAACGTCACCGGTCAGCAGTGGTGGTGGGAGTACGACTACCCGGTGCAGAACGAATGGGGCATCACGCAGCCGATCATCACCTCGGGTCAGCTCGTCATGCCGGCGGGCACCAAGGTGTTGTTGCGCGAGACCAGTCGTGACGTGATCCACTCGTATTGGATTCCGGCGCTCAACGGCAAGCGCGATGCGGTGCCGGGTCGCATCCACACGCTGCGTCTCGAAGCCGACGAGCCGGGCATCTACGCCGGGCAATGCACCGAGTTCTGTGGTCTCTCGCACGCGAACATGCGCATGGAAGCCGTTGCGCTGTCAAAGGATGATTTCGCGAAGTGGGTTGCCAACCAGCAGGCCGCGTACAAGACACCCGCCGAAGGCACCCTTGCCAAAGAAGGCGAATCGGTCTTCCTCAATCAATGCGTGCGTTGCCACCAGGTGTCGGGTCTGAAGCGCCCCGACGGCACGCTCGCCATCGCCGCACCCGATGAGAATGTCTGGTCGGGCGCCGCACCGAACCTCAGCAAGTTGATGACCCGCAACACCTTCGCCGGCGCGATGTTCGACCTCTTGCGTGACGACTGCCGCGACGATGTGTGGAAGGCCGAGAGCGCCGAGTTCGGTGCAAAGTATCTCGCAGGCGTCAGCGAAACGTGTCTCAACGTCAGCGATATTCGTGCCTGGCTGCGCAATGCACCAGCCGCAAAACCGATGTACGCCAACCCCGCGCTACTCGCCGAAACCAACGGCAAATACCGCGGCATGCCGAACCTCGGCTTGAGCGAATCCGACATCGACAAACTTGTTGCATATCTACTGACACTGAAATAGGAGGAAGAGATGGCCATCATTGAACGCCACGCGCCGGGCACCACCGTCGTGCCGGCCCTCACCCCCGCGCCGCCCGCCATCACGCCGACGCGTACGTTCGGCGCGTTGCGCCGCCCGGTCACCACCACTGGTTGGAAGTCGTGGCTCTTCACCGTCGACCACAAGAAGCTCGGCCTCATGTACGGCGCGACTGCGTTGTTCTTTTTCATCGTTGGTGGTCTCGAGGCAGTGCTCATCCGTTTGCAGCTCGCGGCACCCGAGGGCAAAGTATTGAACGCCGACCTTTACAACCAGATGTTCACGATGCATGCAACGACGATGGTCTTCCTCTTCGTCATGCCGATGGCCGCAGGGTTCGCCAACTACTTCCTGCCGCTGCAAATCGGCGCCCGTGACGTTGCATTCCCGCGTATCAACGCCTTCGGCTTCTGGTGCTTGCTCGCCGGCGGAATCGTCGTCAACCTCGCCTGGTTCCTCGGGGGAGCCGCCGACGGTGGCTGGTTCATGTACGCGCCGAACTCCGGCCCCGTCTTCTCGCCGAGCCGTGGCGTCGACTTCTGGGTGTTTGGTTTGCAGATTGCCGGCATCGCATCACTCTCTGGTTCGATCAACCTCATTGTCACCGTCCTCAACATGCGCGCACCAGGGATGACCCTCATGAAGATGCCGGCATTCACCTGGATGATCACCGTCGTGCAGTTCCTCCTGTTATTTGCGATCCCCGTCATCACCGTCGCGCTCTTCCTGCTCGGCTTCCAGCGCATGTTCGGAGCGCAATTCTTCAACGTTGCTGCAGGTGCCGACCCGCTGCTCTGGCAGCACTTGTTCTGGATCTTCGGACACCCAGAGGTATACATCCTGATTCTTCCGTCATTCGGCATCGTTTCCGAGGTCTTGCCGGTATTCAGCCGCAAGCCGCTGTTTGGTTATCCGTTCGTCGTCTTCTCTGGTGCCGCAATCGGGTTCGTCGGTTGGGGTGTCTGGGCGCACCACATGTTCGCCTCTGGTCTCGGCCCGGTATCGGTGGCCGTCTTCTCCGTCGCCACGATGGCGATCGCGGTGCCGACCGGCGTGAAGATCATCAACTGGACCCTCACCATGTGGGGCGGCAAGT
>Ga0194132_10012287_pt1 | contig 10715 bp, 9 predicted proteins | sample TA2KigOf80mmetaG_FD_148612 | JGI IMG/M metagenome (GOLD analysis project Ga0194132, IMG submission 148612) | Freshwater microbial communities from Lake Tanganyika, Tanzania - TA2015054 Kigoma Offshore 80m | ecosystem: Environmental > Aquatic > Freshwater > Lake | place: Tanzania: Lake Tanganyika... | reverse complement strand
TGGTACAGCGCGCGGGCGGAGGGATCCTTCGCGATCGCGTCGACGACCGGCAGGTCGTAGCAGAGCGTCTTGCCGGAGGCGGTCGGCGTGACGACGACCGTGTGGCGTCCCGCATGCGTGGCGCCCAGCGCCGCCGCCTGGTGGCTGTAGAGCGCCTCGATGCCGCGCCGCCGCAGCGCGCCGACGATCCGTGAGTCCAGCCACGCCGGGAACGGCGCGTAGCGCGGCCCGCGCGCGGGCTCGACCTCCCAGCGGGCGACGTCCTCCATGAACGCGGGGTCGCGCGCGAACCCGTCGAGGATCTGCTCGAGGCTGGTGCGCCCCGGGAACCGAACGGACGTTCGCATGGCCTTGGACCATATGGAACACGCGTTCGAACGTCAAGGGCGCCCCATGCAAGGCGTGTCTAGGCTTTGGCCGTGCCCGGACCGATCGCCGTGGATCAGAAGGCAATCGCCGAGCGTCTGATCGGCGCGATGCTCGAGAGGCGGTCGCCCCCGCGCGACCAGGTTCGCTACGAGCTTGCATGGCGGGGTTCGGCGGTGACGATCGTGGCGCGTCGGGCGCCATGGCATCCGCAAGACAGGGAGTGGTCCTCGCAGCCCATCGCGCGGCTCGTGCACTCGACATCGGGCTGGACGCTCGACTGGATGCGGGCATCAGGGCGCTGGGAGCGCTGCAACCGCGACTGGCCACCGGCTCCGCTCCCGCGGCTATTGGACGAAGTCGACCGCGATCCCCATGGTTGCTTCTGGGGGTAGCGATGCGCCGATCGCTACCGCGTGATGACGCCGCGTGGGTCGGCGGCAAGGAATTCCTCGAGCGGGAGCCCCTGGCAGCCGACGAGCAGCGGGCGCGCACTCGGGTGCTCCTTTCGGAACGCAGCGACGCCGGGCAGTCCGTCCTTCCGGCGCCCGCTGCTGACCTCGATTGCGGCGAGCGAGTGCCCGGAGCGCACCACGAAGTCCACCTCGCGGCCGCGATCCCGCCAATAGAGCACGTCCTGCGGACTGGTCGATCCACCGAGGAGATGCGATCCCACCGCGGTTTCGACGAGCCGTCCCCAGACCTCGGGCGTGCGGCGCGCTTCCTTGAACGGAACGCGGAGCATGGCGCTCACGAGCCCGGTGTTCAGCGCGAGGAGCTTGGGGCTCGATCCGCGCTGGCGGATGCGCGAGCCCGAGTACTTCTCAAGCCCGGTCGCGACGCCGGCGCCGGCAAGGAGCTCGAGGTAGTGCGCGAGCGTGACGGTGTTGCCGGCATCCTGGAGCTGGCCGACCAGCTTCGTGTACGCGACCACCTGTGCGGAGTATTCACAGGCCAGCCGGAATAGCTGCCGGAGAAGCGCCGGCTTGTCGACGCGGCTCAGGAGCAGGACGTCTCGCGAGAGAGTCGTCTCGACGAGCGAGTCCAGTACGTACGAGCGCCAGCGCGCCTCGTCGCCCACAAGCGCCGCGGCGCCGGGATAGCCGCCGAAATAGACGAACCGGTCGAGGTCCCACCCGAACGCAGCGCGCATCTCCGCGTAAGACCAGTGGCCAAGCCGGAGCAGCTCGAACCGGCCGGCGAGGCTGTCCGCGAGGCCGCGCTGCATGAGAAGCGGGGCGGACCCCAGCAGGATCACGCGCAGCGGGACCCGCTGCGCGGAGTCCTCGTCCCAGAGGCGCTTCACCGTCTCAGACCAGCCTGTGACCTTCTGGATCTCGTCGAGCACCAGGACCGCGCCCTTTCGTCCGTTCTCCTTGGCGCGGATCCGGCCGACCTCCCACTGTTGGGCGAGCCACGACGGATTGCGGAGGGCAGGGTCGTCCGCCGAGACCATGTGTGACGGAAGGCGGGCCGCGGCAACGACCTGCCGCACGAGCGTCGTCTTCCCGACTTGGCGCGGTCCGCCGACGGCCTGGATGTGGCGGCGAGTCTCGCCGAGGCGCCCGAGCAGCACGGCGAAGGCGCCCCGGCGGTACTCCGAATTACTCACGATCGCTCGTAAGTTTACTCAGGACACTGAGTAAATAGCAAGAGGCTTGCTAGACCGCTTGGCCCTTCTTGCGTTGGCCGGCGAGCCGGTCGCGGTCCTGCTTGGACAGCAGGCGCTTGCGGATCCGGAACGTCTTGGGGGTGACCTCGAGCAGCTCGTCCTCGGCGAGGAACTCGATCGCGTCGTCCAGCGAAAGGTCGCGCGTCCCGTCGAGCTTCACCGCGATGTCGGAGGTGCTCGAGCGGATGTTGGTGAGGTGCTTGGTCTTCACGACGTTCACCTCGAGGTCGCGGTCGCGGATGTGCTGCCCCACGACCATGCCCTCGTAGACCTCCGTGCCGGGGCCGATGAAGAACGTGCCCCGGTCCTGCACGGCGTTCAGGCCGTAGTTGTTCGCCGTGCCGTCCTCCCACGCGATGAGGGAGCCGAACTGGCGGCCGGCGATCGCGCCGGCGTGCGGCGCGTACTCGGCGAAGAGCGTGTTCATCACGCCCGTGCCGCGCGTGGCCGTGAGGAACGCCTGGCGGAAGCCCAGCAAGCCGCGCGTCGGGATCTTCCAGACGCCGTGGGCGGAGCCGTCCTCGTGGTACTTGAGGTCGATGAGGGTCCCGCGCCGCGTGCCGGCGAGCTCGACGACCGCGCCGAGCGCCTCCTGCGAGACCTCGACCTCGAGCTGCTCGTAGGGCTCGAGCCGCTCGCCGTTCTCCGTGTGCTCGATCACCTCGGGGCGGGAGACCTGGAGCTCGTAGCCCTCGCGGCGCAGGTTCTCGATCAGGATCGCGAGGTGCAGCTCGCCGCGGCCGCTCACGATGAGGGTGTCGGGGGAGTCGGTTTCGGCCACCCGCAGCGCGACGTCGCGCTCCAGCTCGCTGAAGAGCCGGTCGCGCAGCTTGCGGCTGGTGACGTGCGTGCCCTCGCGCCCGGCGAAGGGGCTCGTGTTTACGGCGAAGGTCATCCGCAGCGTCGGCTCCTCGACCTTGATCGGCGGGAGCGCCTCGGGGGCGGCGGCGTCGGCGATCGTGTCGCCGATCCCGGCGTCGGCGACCCCGGCGAGGGCGAGCACGTCGCCGGCGCCGATCTCGTCCACCTCCTCGCGGGCGAGGCCCTGGAAGGTGTAGAGGGCGGTGATCTTCGAGGTCGCGACGGACCCGTCGTGCCCGATCCGCGCGACGCTCATGCCCTTGCGGAGCGTGCCGCGCTGGAGCCGGCCGATCGCGATCTTGCCCTTGTAGTCGTCGTAGACGGTCGTCGTGACGAGCATCTGCGCCGCACCCTCGCGGTCGGCGACCGGCGGCGGGATGCGCTCGACGATCGCCTCGAACAGCGGCTCCAGGCTCGGGCCCAGGTGGCGGTGGTCGAGGCCGGCCGACCCGGTGAGCGCGTTCGTGTACACCGTTACGAACTCGGCCTGCTGCTCGGTGGCGCCGAGGTCGAGGAACAGGTCGAACGTCTCGTTGAGCACGTGGTTGGGCCGGGCCTGCGGCCGGTCGATCTTGTTCACGACGACGATCGCGCGGTGGCCGCGCTGGAGCGCATGGCGGAGCACGAACTTCGTCTGCGGCATGGGGCCGTCGACTGCGTCGACCAGCAGCAGCACGCCGTCGACCATGCCCATCACGCGCTCGACCTCGCCGCCGAAGTCGGCGTGGCCCGGCGTGTCGACGATGTTGATCTTGATGCCGCCGTAGGTGATCGCCGTGTTCTTCGCCATGATCGTGATGCCCCGTTCGCGCTCGAGCGCGTTCGAGTCCATCACGCGCTCGGCGACCTGCTGGTTGTCGCGGAAGATGTGGCTCTGCCGCAGCATCGCGTCGACCAAGGTGGTCTTTCCGTGGTCGACGTGGGCGATGATCGCCACGTTGCGGATGTGCGCGGCATTTGCGACGGGAGAAACGTGCGCTTTCACGTAGGCGTGCTCACCAATCCCGGCTATTCTGCCGACGATGCTCGTGGTCGGGTACAAGGCCTCCGCCGAACAGTTCGCGCCACGCAAGCTCGTCGAGCTCGCGGTCATGGCGGAGAGCGCCGGCTTCCAAAGCGTAATGGTCAGCGATCACCTTCAGCCGTGGAAGCACACCGACGGGCACGCGCCGTTCTCGCTCGCGTGGCTGGCCGCGGTCGGCGAGCGCACCAAGACCGCGAAGCTGGGCACGAGCGTGCTGACGCCCACGTTCCGCTACCACCCGGCAGTGGTGGCGCAGGCGTTCGGCACCCTGGGCTGCCTGTATCCCGGACGGATGATCCTGGGCGTCGGCACCGGCGAGTCGATGAACGAATCCCCGGTCGGGATCGCGTGGCCCGACTCGAAGGAGCGCTTCGCGCGGCTGCGCGAGTCGATCGAGCTGATGCGCCGGCTCTGGCGTGAGGAGCGGGTCACGTTCGAGGGCGAGTACTTCAAGACCAGGGACGCCACGATCTACGACCGGCCGGAGGGCGGGGTGCCGATCTACGTCGCCGCGGCGGGCGAGAGCGCGGCCCGCCTCGCCGGCCGACTCGGCGACGGCTTCATCTGCACGAGCGGCAAGGGCCGCGCGCTCTACGCCGACACGCTGCTGCCGGCGGTGGCGGACGGCGCTGCCAAGGCAAAGCGCGACCCGGCGGCGATCGAGCGGATGATCGAACTCAAGGTGTCCTTCGACCCGGACGCGCGGCGCGCGCTCGAGGACACGCGGCACTGGGCCGCCCTCGCCCTGCCCGCCGAGGACAAGGTCGGCGTGGAGGACCCGCGCGAGATGGAGCGCCGCGCGAACCTGCTCCCGGCCGAGAAGGCCGCGAGCCGGTGGATCGTCTCGAGCGATCCGGACGAGCACGTGGAGCGGATCGGCGAGTACGTCGGCTTCGGCTTCACGCACCTCGTGCTGCACATGCCCGGCCTCGACCAGGCTCGGGCGATCGACCTTTACGGCAAGGAGATCCTGCCGCGGCTGCGGCGGCGCTTTGGCTGAGTGCCGACCGTCGTGCGCGTGCTCGCGGACGCGGACGCGGTCGCCGCCGAGGCTGCCGCCATCGTCGCCTCCACGATCGGCGCTCGGCCGTCCACTCGCCTCGTGCTCGCGGGCGGCACCACGCCGCTCGCGGCGTACCGGCTTCTCGCGCCGCAGCGGCTCCCCTGGGGGCGCGTGACCGTCCTCTTCGGCGACGAGTACTGCGCGCCCACCGCGAACGCGAACTACATGCTCGCCAGCGAGGCGCTCCTGTCGGCGGTGCACCCCGCGTCGGTGCACCGGATCCCGGGGGAGCTCGGGGCCGAGGAAGCCGCCGCGCGCTACGAGCCGGTGGTCGCGGCGGGACCGCTCGACCTCGTGCTCCTGGGCGTGGGTGAGGACGGCCACACCGCCTCGCTCTTCCCCGGCAACCCAGCGCTCGATGCGACCACGCTCGTCGCGCCCGTCCACGGCTCGCCCAAGCCGCCCGCCGACCGCGTCACGCTCACGCTGCGCGCCCTCGCCGGCGCCGGACGCATCGTGGTCCTCGGCACCGGGGCGGCGAAGGCCGACGCGCTCGCTCGCGCGTCGGCGCTTCCGGTGGGGCGGGTGGCCGCCGAGTGGCTGCTCGATCCCGCGGCCGCCTCGCTCCTGACCGCTTGAGGGCGCGCCGCGCCGCGGGGATCCTGCCCGACCTCTCGCCGCTCCGCGAGTCGGACTCGTACCGCGCGATGTTCCTGGGACAGGTCTCCAGCCAGCTCGGGACCCAGCTCCGCCAGGTGGCGCTGCCCTACCAGATCTACCTGCTCACGCAGTCGTCGTTCCAGGTCGGGCTGATCGGGCTGTTCCAGCTCGTGCCCATCCTGCTCGTCACGCTCGCCGGCGGCGTGCTCGCCGACCGGTACGACCGCCGCCGCCTGCTCCTCATCACGCAGTCGAGCGCGCTCGTCATCGGCGCGATCATCGCGCTGCTCACCCAGGTCGGGGCGATCACGGTGGGGATCCTGTACGCGCTGACCGCGGTCTCGGCCGCCTTCGGCGCGATCGACCATCCCGTGCGCGGCTCGCTCATGCCGACGCTCGTCCCGCGGCGGATGCTCGCCGCGGCGGTCACCCTCAACTACTCGCTGTTCCAGATCGGCGCCATCGCCGGGCCCGCCATCGCCGGCGTCGCGATCGCGGCGTTCGGCATCTCGAGCGCGTACTGGCTGTCATGCCTCGGGCTCGCCGGCTCGATCGCCGGGATCCTCGGCGTGACGGCGCCGCCGCAGGCGCGCGCCGCGAGGACGACCGCGCTCGTCGCGGTCTCGGAAGGGCTCCGCTACGTCTGGGGAAGCGCGGTCCTGCGCTCGGCGCTCGCGATCGACGTGCTGGCACTGGCCTTCGCGTCCCCGCTGGCGCTGCTCCCGTACTACGCGGACCGCGTGTACGGGGTCGGCCCGGAGGGCGTCGGCCTGCTGTTCGCGGCCCCGGCGGCGGGATCGCTGCTCGCCGTGCTCACGTCGGGATGGGTGTCGCGCATCCGTCGCCAGGGTTACGCCGTGGTCGTCGCGGTGGTCGCCTGGGGCCTCGGCATCGCCGCCTTCGGCCTCGCCACGGCGTTCCCCGCGGGCCTCGCGCTCCTCGCGTTCGCCTTCGGCGCCGACAGCGTGAGCGCGATCATCCGCAACACGGTCCTGCAGAGCGTGGTGCGCGACGAGATGCGCGGCCGCCTCACCTCGATCTACAGCCTCGCGGTGAACAGTGGCCCTCTGATGGGGCAGGTCCGCGCTGGTGGAGTCGGCACCCTCGTGTCGCCCGAGTTCGCGATGGTGAGCGGCGGGCTGGCCGCGGTCGCATCCGCGGCGGCGTTCGCGCTGTGGTCGCCGCTCGGAGGGTACGTGGTGGATCCCGCCGCGCGCGCGGAGGAGCGCCCGCCGGCCTAGTCGGGCAGCCGCCCGAACACGATGCGCGACACTCCGAGCAGCGCGATGCCGCCGGCGATCGCCCAGGAGATCGACGAGACGATCGGCGCGGCGAAGTCGGTGCCCGACCACACCGCGTGCAGGAACGTGACGACGAACATCGGATAGGAGAGCCGGTGGATCCAGCGCCAAACCTTCAGGTTCATCCGGTCGCGCAGCAAGCTCGTGAGACCGATGAGCACGACGAGATCGAGCGAGATCGTGCCGAGCCCGATCGCGAGCTGGCCGTACTCGGTCTGGAACGGCACGAACAGGTCGTCGATCCCGATGCGGGCCGTCTTGTCGAGCAAGAGCGCCACGACGTGCGCCGCGCCGAGCGGCAACCAGATCAGCGACATGAAGTCGTGCAGGGCGCGGAGCGCGCGGTTGGTGGCGAGCACGTCCAGCAGCGAGGTGCGGAGCGCGATCCCGGAGAGCACCGCGAGGCAGAGCGCGAAGTAGGACGCCAGCCCGGTTGCCCGGGCCGCGATCCAGGTGAGCATCTCGGGTGGGACGCCGAGGATCACGAGACGTGCGTGATGGTGATCCGGGGCAGCGCCGTCGTCTGGACCGCCGGCGCGAGGTTGAACACGGGCCCCGGGGAGGACGAGGGGAGCCGCAGCGCCGGACGGTTCAGGAGCGAAGGGATCGGCGTGGGTGCCGCGCTCGGCGCGGCCTCGACGACGACGGCGCCGGGCACCGGGGGCTTCAGCGGCGCGTTCGGGTTCTTCACGTGGGTCGCGGCGTAGCCCCAGCCGCCGAAGAGCACGAGCAGGCTCGCCACCACGGCAGCCACCCGCAGCGCGAAGGCGGACATTTAGTGCGGCGGCCGAAGGCCGGCCACCTACCCGGCCTTCAGGAAGGGGATCCGGTCGAACGTGGTGGAGAACACCTCGCGCGACGGCACCTTCAGGTGGTCATCCAGGATCGTTTGGTACACGGAGCGGAAGTCGACCCCGTAGGAGAGGTTGCCGTCGGTGCCGATCCGACCGAGGTTCGGCGCCTCCCCGTACAGGCCGCCCTTCACGGGGTCGCCGATGAGGAACACCGGGGACGCGGTGCCGTGGTCGGTGCCGGCGCTGGCGTTCTCGCGCGGGCGCCGGCCGAACTCCGACCAGGTGGCCACGAGCACCCGGTCGCTCATCCCGTAGGCGGCCAGATCCTGGTGGAACGCGGCGACCGCCTTGTCGAGGTAGCCGAGCAGCAGGTCCTGCCGGTTCGCCTGCGTGAAGTGCGTGTCGAAGCCTCCGAGCGTCATGTGCAGCACCTTGACCCCGGTGCCGGTGACGATCAGCTGCGCCGCGAGCGAGAACGCCGCGGCCAGCTTGTTCTTGGACGAGAACACCAGGCGCTCGCTGTCCGAATAGTTGGCCTTGGGCACGTACTTCGCGTTGGATGTGCGCAGCTGGGCGAGCGTGTCCCGTGCCGAGCGCATCGAAGTGTCGAAGAGCGCGCCGTAGATGCCGGGCGTGCGCGTGTAGAGCGCGCCCATGACGTCCTCGACGGCGGCGGTCCCCTGGAACTTGAAGGTCTCCTTGTCGTCGATGACGGTGATCTGCGCGTCGAGGTCGCGAAACATGCCGGGGATCGAGTCGTTGCCGCAGGCCGTGCCCACCAGGGGGTGCCCGGCGGAGTCGTAGTTCTTGGCCACGACCTTCCCGAGCCAGCCGTCGAGCTCACGGCGCGTGGGATCACCCGTCTCCCACACCCGGATCGAGTCGAAGTGCGAGAAGGACGGCTCGGGGTACCCGATGCCCTGCACCACGGCGACCTTGCCGGCGTCGTACAGCTTCTTGATCCCGGCGAGGTTCTCGTTGAGGCCCCACTCCTTCGTCAGCGGCAGCGCCTTGGCGGCGACGGCGCCGAGCGATGGCCGGAGGTCGCGGAAGCGGGCGTCCCCGAGCGGGATCACCGTGCCGAGCCCGTCGTTGCCGCCGGCGAGCTGCACCATGACGATGACCTTGTCGTTGGTGACGCCGGCCGAGCGCTGCGCGTGGACGGCGCGCGCGAGGACGTCCGGCACGGCGGCGTACCCCGACGCGGCGGCCTGCTCGCCGACGCCGAAGAGCAGGCCCCTGCGCGAGAACTCCCTCCGGCTGAGGCGGTTGATCCCCTCCATCCTCATGCGCCGCCTCCGGCTCGACGCTCCGTCGTCGTGGCCAAGCCGCTCCTCCCTCTCGCCTCGTTCACTTGAGCTGGAACTCCGGGGAGGCCGCGAGGATCATCCGCCGCGTCAGGTCGTCGTTCGCGGCGTTCAGGATCTCGGTCGTCGAGGGCGACAGGGTGTTCTCGAGGTGGCGTGCGATGAAGTCCCTCACGGTGCTGCGCGGTCCCGGCTGCTGGAGCGTCGCGGGATTGATGGTGGCGAAGGTCTGGACGACGAAGTTCACCCGCTGCAGCACGCTCGCGCTCGAGATCCACGCACCGTTGGTCGGCCAGCCGCCCACCTCCGGCATGTCGAACAGCCCCATGCCCAGCGGCGTGCCGGCGACCGCGAGCCGCGGCGCCAGCGTGGCCGTGGGGATCTCCATCGCCCGCGCGAACGCCACGAGGAACTCGATCGGGGATCGCACCAGGGAGCGGTAGTACTGCGGCGCGCTGAACTCGGGGCTGTTCAGGACATCCCGCATGAGCGTCTTCACGTCGTAGCGCGACTTGCGGAACGGTTCGGCGATGCGCTTCACCAGGTCGTCAGGCGGATCGGGGGTCACGAACTCCCGCAGGACCTTCTTCGTCAGGTGCGGCGCGACGTTGTCGTTCGCGAGGATCTGATCGATCGCGCCCCGGGTGTCCCAGAGCTTGAAGTCGCCGCCGAGGAACGAGTAGGCCGGGCCGACGAACGCGCGGGTGCGCTCGAAGATGCCCACCTTGCCGGTATCCGGCAGGGGCTTCTGCGCCGGCGGCCGTCCGGAGGTGCGCATGACGCTGTCGATGCGGTCCTGCACGAGCTGCGGCGTGAGCGGCTCGCGCCAGCCCGCGAACGCCTTCGCGCCGTTGCGGACGTCGTTCTCGGTGAACGTGCCCGCGCCCATCGTGAAGAGCTCCATGACCTCGCGCGAGTAGTTCTCGTTCGGCGCGCGGCCCGTGCTCTGGTGGAGGTCGAGGTAGCGGAGCATCGCCGGGTCGATCGTCACCTGCATGAGGAAGTCGTGCAGGTTCCCCAGCGACTGCCGGCGCCAGGTCAGGTTCTGCCAGTACAGGTAGGGGAATTGCATCCCGACCTTGCGGTAGTCGCTTGTGAAGTGTCCGTGCCAGAACAGCGTCATCCGCTCCGCGAACGGGGTCGGGCTGTCGAGCATCCACGACAGCCACCACACGCGCATGTCGTTCAGCCGGAGCGGTGCGGCATTCGACGCCTGATCCGCCCCCGCGAGGGGCGGCGGCTCCGCCGCCGGCGTCTCGATGAGCTGATCGACCGTGCGCGCGTACCCGTCGCGCAGCGCCGACTCGAGCTGCGCGCCGGTGGGCGCGAAGGTGGTGCGGCGCAGGAGATGGCCCATCCGAGCCTCGGGCCGATCGAGCGGCGCGACCCAGTCCTGCGTGGTGACGGTTCCCTGCGGGACCGCGTCTCCGCCACGGAGCGTGAGGATCCGGGCCGCGGCCAGGCCAGCGGCGGTCGCGCCGGCGCTCGACAGCACGTCCCGTCGCCGGAGCGGCAGGCCGCGACCCCGGGATGACGGTGGCCCGCTCTTCACGCACACAAACTATCCGAGTGTGCAAGGCCCTGGAAAGGGCGTCTGGTGCGCGGCGCGTGTGGTGTGCTTGTATACACCCATGCGACGCCGCCGCCTGCTCGCGCTCCTCGCCGGTGGGGCCGCCGCAGCCGTCGCGTGCACCGAGGCGGTCCCCGACCAGCCCCCCCCGGCGGCG
>Ga0194132_10012284_pt1 | contig 10718 bp, 11 predicted proteins | sample TA2KigOf80mmetaG_FD_148612 | JGI IMG/M metagenome (GOLD analysis project Ga0194132, IMG submission 148612) | Freshwater microbial communities from Lake Tanganyika, Tanzania - TA2015054 Kigoma Offshore 80m | ecosystem: Environmental > Aquatic > Freshwater > Lake | place: Tanzania: Lake... | reverse complement strand
TGATTGATTTGGATCTGCCAATGCTTGGCGTCTCCGGCTTCGCCGGCGTGTTTAAGGATGACCCAACGCTACGGGAAATTTGCACTGAGATCTATCGTGAGCGGGATGCCGATCCGAATCGATGATTGCCTTTGATTCCGATGTCTTGTCAGAGATTTATTTAGGACATCCGGAACTCTCGCAGCGCGCCGCAGCGATTCCCATCCAGCAGCAGGCAATTCCCGTAGTCGTCGTTGAGGAGATTTTTCGCGGTCGGCTTAACGCAATTCGCCGGGCCGAGTCGAAGAGGTCGAAGACTACCTTGGTGCGAGCATACGAACTGCTTGGAATCACATTCAATGTTTTTCGTCGCGCAGTTATTCTGCCATACTCACCCGAAGCCGAAGCTCGTTACATAGACTGGCGTGCTCAACGGATCCGTTGCGGCGCGCACGATCTGCGTATCGCGGCCATCTGCGTGGCATTTTCTGCGAAGTTGGCAACACGCAATCGCCGCGATTTTGAAAAAGTGCCAGGATTAGAGTTCGAGGTCTGGCCATAGTCGTCAGCGGAATGATTTTGAGCATGCCCCACTACGACCGGCCACTACCTCCAGTGAACGCGGAAGGCACCACACCCTCCGTCCTCACTGTCGGCCAGCTAACGTTTCTGGTCAAAGACCTCCTGGAGGCCGCGCTTCCCACTGTCTGGGTGAGCGGCGAGATTTCCAACCTTTCGCGGCCGCAATCCGGGCACTATTACTTCACACTCAAGGACGCAGACGCCCAGATCCGGGCGGTGGTGTGGAGGACCACGGCGCAGTGGCTGCGGCTCGACTTGCACGATGGGATGGACGTGGTCTGCGAAGGGGGCTTGGAGGTCTACCCACCGCGCGGCACCTATCAACTTGTCGTCCGGCAGATGCACTTGAAGGGGATCGGTGCTTTGGAGCTGCGGCTGCGGCAACTGCATGCGAAGCTCAAGGCCGAAGGACTATTCGATGCAGGCCGGAAGCGGCCACTGCCGATGTTTCCCAGGCAGATTGCGTTTGTCACCAGCCCCAGCGGGGCCGCTGTCCGAGATTTTCTCGAATCACTGCGCCACCGCTGGCATGGTGTCTGCGTGCTGGTGGTACCCGTCCGCGTCCAGGGTCCTGGCGCCGCCGAGGAGATCGCGGCGGCCATCCAACAAGTGAACCGGCTGCGGGAGCCGATCGACACGCTCGTGGTCGGCCGGGGCGGCGGCAGCCTGGAAGACTTGTGGGCGTTTAACGAGGAAGTGGTCGTCCGCGCGATCCACGCCTCGCGCATTCCGGTCGTCTCCGCCGTGGGGCATGAGATTGACGTCACGCTCTCGGATCTGGTGGCGGACGTGCGCGCCCTGACGCCGACCGATGCGGCTCAGCGCGTCGTGCCCTCGCTGGTGGATGTCACGGCCGCGTTGCAGGAAGTCTCGCGAAGGCTTCAGCACGCTCTGCGCACACGCTGCACGGCATCGCGCGCGCGTTTGGAAACCATCGCCACCCGCCGCCCACTGCGTCGCCCGTTCGATCTGGTGCACGACCTGGCCCGCCGCGTGGACGAACTGGACGCCCGCTTGCGCCGTGCACCTCGGCAGGAGTTGCAACTGCACGGCCAACGGCTAAAATCCTTGGCAGCCCATTTGGAGTCGCTCAGCCCCCTGGCCGTGCTGGCGCGAGGCTACAGCGTCACGACTCGAGCTGGGGACGGCTCGATCGTGCGAGATGGCGCCGATCTAAACAAGGACGAACAGATCGTCAGTCGATTTTACCAAGGCAAGGCGGTTAGTCGCGTCGAGAAGGTGTCACCATAGTGCAGCACCTTTGTCATTGAGTTCTTGTTCTGTATCATCCCTGAGATAATGACGATCGTGACGGACACCGCGCATCAGCCCACAGAAGAACGGTCGAACTTCGAGCAGGCCCTGGCCGCGCTCGAGAAAGTCGTCCACGAACTAGAGGAAGGGCAGCTTGGTTTGGACCAGGCAGTGGGCTGCTACGAGACTGGGGTCAAGCTGCTCAAACAGTGCCACGCCTTGTTGGACCAGGCAGAGCGGCGGATTGAGCTCTTGACGGGCGTGGATGCCCAGGGACAGCCCGTGGTCGAGCCGTTTGACGAGCAAGTGGCGTCATCGCTGGAGGAGAAGTCCAGAAACCGAGCCAAGCGGCGCACCGCGGGCCGACGTGTGCCGGAGTCACCGCCCCCCGATGCCGACATGGACGAACCGGGCAGCCTCTTCTAAAATGAAAAGTTTGGGTTCCCAGGCAATTTGTGATTTAGGGACACGGGCTGGAAGCCCATGTTCCTGTCCGGCTCAGTTGCGGGATACGGGTTATGCCTACTACATTAAGCGATCATCTATGGCTCCCGCGGTGATGCCCTCGTTTGCAGAACTCGCCCTTCCGATGCGTCAGGAAATCGACCAGGCGCTGGAGCAGGCGATCGACTGTTCAGAAGACGTTCCTACCCGGCTGATGGAGGCCATTCGGTACAGCCTATTGGGCTCTGGCAAGCGCTTGCGGCCGATGCTGGTGTTATTGGCGGCGGAGTCGTGCGGTTGTACTTCTGCGAAGGCGCTGCCGGCGGCCTGTGCCGTGGAGATGGTCCATGCATATTCGCTGGTCCACGATGATCTGCCGGCCATGGACGACGACGATCTGCGGCGCGGGAGGCCGACGTGCCACAAGGTGTTTGGAGAAGCCCTGGCGATCCTGGCGGGAGACGCGCTGTTGACTCGGGCGTTTGGACTGTTGGCAACCGACGTCAAGCCGCCCGCGGTTGCCGCCGCGTGTTGCGCTGCCCTGGCCGAGGCCGCCGGCGCGGCCGGCATGGTCGGCGGGCAGGTGGACGATCTTCAGCAGGAGCGACAGCCCCCCAACGGCGGCAGCGAACGACAACTGACGTTGCTCAAGTCGATTCACAGCCGCAAAACCGCGGCCATGCTTGGGATCTCCTTAAAGCTCGGCGGACTGGTCGCGGGGGCCACAACGGAGCAGTTCGCCGCGCTAGCGCATTTTGGCCGACCGCTCGGTTTGGCCTTTCAAATCGTGGACGATCTACTGGACGTCGGCGGAGCGGAATCCGTTACGGGCAAACGGGTCGGCAAAGACCACGGCCGCGGCAAACTGACGTTCCCGGGTTTGTTGGGGGTGGAGGCCAGCCGGGCTTCCGCGGTGGAATTGATCGACGAAGCGTGCCGAGCACTGCAACCGCTCGGTTCACGTGCGGCCGGTCTCGAATCTTTGGCCCGTTACGTTTTGGAGCGCGACCGCTGATGGACCATTTGCTCTCCAAGATCGAATCGCCGCGCGATCTGGTCGGCATGTCCAATGCCGAGTTGGCGGCTTTGGCGGAAGAGATGCGGGAAGCGCTTTGCAATCTCGTCAGCCAGCGTTCCGCCCATTTTTCGTCGAACCTGGGCGTAATCGAACTCTGTTTGGCATTGCATTCCACCTTCGATTTCAGCCGCGACCGGCTCATCTGGGACACAGGACACCAGATCTATCCGCACAAGATGATCACCGGGCGGTACCACGAGTTTGGCACGATCCGGACGAAAAGCGGCCTGATGGGATATCCCAACCCGCAGGAAAGCCCGTACGACCTGTTCATGACGGGCCACGCCGGATGCAGCGTCTCCACGGCGCTCGGACTGCGGTGTGGCGACGATTTGCTCCGTCCGGCGGAAGGTCGGCACAGCGTCGCGGTGATCGGTGACGGAGCGTTTGTCTCCGGCATTGTATTTGAGGCGATGAACAACGCCGGCGGGCTGAAGCGAAAACTGCTGGTGGTGCTTAACGACAACAAAATGTCGATCTGCCCGCGCACCGGCGGCCTGGCGGACATGTTCGACCGGATGCGGACGACGAAGTTCTACGGAGGACTGAAGAGCGAGATCGTCCACCTGCTCGATAAGGTGCCGCTGGTCGGAGAGCCCGTCGAGCGGGTCCTGAACAATTTCAAGGAAGCCGTGAAGGCGGGCTTGCACGGCGGCATGCTCTTTGAGGAACTCGGGATCCGTTACATCGGTCCGATCGATGGGCACGACATTCGCCAATTGCGGAAATATCTGGCCAAGGTGAAGAAACTGAAAGGGCCGGTGCTGCTGCACGTGGTCACGGAAAAAGGGCATGGTTTTCGGCCTGCCGCGGAAGACCCGGTCTATTTTCACACCCCCGCGCCATTTGTGCGGACCAACGGTCAGGTGGTGCCGCTGGGGACCGGGGGCTCATCCAAGGCCTATACCAACGTTGCCAGCGAGGCCGTCGAAGAGATGATGGCCCAAAACGAGCGCGTCGTGGTGATGACGGCCGCCATGTGCCAGGGGACCAAGCTGGAAAAAGTGCGGAAGCGGTTTCCTGACCGCTTCTTTGATACCGGCATTTGCGAAGAGCACTCCGTGGCGTTTGCCGCCGGGCTGGCCAAAGCCGGGATGCGGCCGATCGTGGACATCTACAGCACGTTCTTGCAGCGGGCCTACGACCAGATTTTCCAGGAAGTGACGTTGCAGGATCTGCCGGTCACGTTCCTCCTGGACCGAGCGGGTGTGACCGGCCCCGATGGTCCCACGCACCACGGCATGTTCGACCTGGGTTACATGCGGATGTTTCCCAACATGGTCGTCATGGCGCCGGGAGATGCGGAAGACTTGCGGCAGATGCTGGCCTGGGCACTTACGCACAACGGCCCGACCTCGATCCGTTTCCCCAAGGCGAATGCAGAAGGGATCGAAGGCGCGCGTGAACCGATAAGCCTGGGACGCGCGGAAGTCCTGAAAACAGGCCGCGCCGGCACGATTATCGCATGTGGCACCCTGTTGACCGAATGCCTCAAAGCGACGCAGATGCTGTCCAACAAAGGTCTTGATTTCGCCGTCATTAATGCCCGGTTTGTCAAGCCGCTCGATGCGGAAACACTGCTGCGGGCCATTTCGCAAACCCCGGTTGTGGTGACGGTCGAGGAAGCAACCCTCATGGGTGGCTTCGGCAGCGCGTTGCTGGAAATGTGCGGCGAAGCGGGGGTATCCGCAGCGCATGTCCATCGTCTAGGCGTACCGGACCGTTTTGTCGAACATGCAGACCGCGGCGAATTGCTGTCGATCCTGGGGCTTGACGCGGCCGGCGTTGCGCGGACGTGCCGCCGACTGACAACGACTGTGAGTCTTCATCAAGATGCCGTGTAGACCATGTAGAGGACGCGTTGCTTTGTCTGGATGACGGACCTGAGCGTGGCAATGAACTCAAGCATTCGGCGGCGCGTCGCTCTCTTTAGTGATGCCCAGCGCCCCAAAGTCCGCAAGGAACTGCTAAAACTGCTCCCCGCGCTGCGAGCGCACGCCGACGTCATCGAAATCGATCTGCAGCAGAACCGCCAGCTAGCAGACATCGACGCTGACCTTGCTATTGTGCTCGGGGGCGATGGCTCCATTCTGCGGGCCGTCGGTCAAATGGGTTACCAGCAGATTCCTATCGTGGGCGTCAATCTCGGCAAACTGGGTTTCCTGGCGGACTTGTCCCCTGCGGAATTACTGGCTGTCTTCCCTGGAATCTGCCAGCAGGCGTATCCCGTGGTCGAGCATCTCGTCCTCCAGTGCCGCGTGTTGCGCGAGGGAGCGGAAATCCACAACGGTTTAGCGCTCAACGAGGTTTCGGTCCTGGCCGGCGCGCGATTTGCCATGTTGGAGATCGATCTTTACGTTGACGAAAAATGGGTGACGACCTATAGTGGCGACGGCTTGATCGTCAGTAGCCCTGTTGGTTCAACGGCCCACAGTCTCTCGGCCGGCGGACCGATCCTGCGAAAGGACTTGCGGGCCGTGGTGATCTCTCCGATCAGCGCCCACACGTTGACGATTCGTCCCGTGGTGGACTCCGCGGATCGCCTGTATGAAATGCGCGTGCCGCGGCCCAACCCTGGCACGTCGCTGGTGATGGACGGACAGTTGATCTGCGGGCTTTCCGCCGCGGACCGAGTGTTGGTGCAGCGTGCGGAACCGGCGTTTCAGACGATCGAAGTGCCGGGGCACGACTACTATCGCACGCTGAGAGAAAAGTTAGGTTGGGGAGGTCAACTCCCTCGGATCGATGAACCGGGTGCCGAACCAGCGGACCCCAAATAGCCGGCACGCGCCGAGGCAGAAGATGGAATAGGATTGTCGGGCGAGGGCGTAGCGCGGCGACGGCACACGGAGCCCCCGCATTTTTTCGCGGCGAGCCGTGGGCGTAAGCCCGTGGAGGCGTCTCGGAGGGTGAAATTACCGGGGCTTCGCCTCGCCGGAAGCTCGGCTTCAGTCCCGGCCATCCAAAAAATGACACGCACGGAATGTGCCTACAACCATTGAAAGGATTCGAATCATGGATTTCTTACGCCGGCCATGCTGGCCGCTGCTGATCGTTTTGGGCGTGGTTGGCCTGCCTCTGTCTGCATCTTCCGCCGAGACCGTCAAGCCAGACTCGCCAACAGCCAAAAGGTATGAGCTGCGCTACAAGTTCAAGCCCGGCGAAACCCACCGCACCAAGGTGCTCCACCAAGCCACGATTCGCACGACAATCGACGGCACCAGCCAGACGGCGGCTACGGTCAGCACGTCGATCAAGGCCTGGAAAATCGAGGACATCGACTCCGACGGCCGCATTCATTTCGTCCATTCCGTTGAGCACGTCAAGATGCGCAACGAAGTCACCGGGCGGGAAGACGCCCATTACGACAGCCGAATCGATGCTTCGCCTCCCAGCGGCTTTGAAGACGTGGCCAAACGCGTGGGTGTGCCGCTGACCCGGGTGACGATTGACGACCGCGGCACGATCCTGAAGCGGGCGGAACTGGCCGCGCCCGGGCCGGGCCAGGGGACGCAGCTGACGCTCCCACTGCCCAAGGAGTCGGTGGCCGTGGGGGAGACCTGGACGTTTCCCAACGACATGCGGGTCCGACTGCGAAGCGGCGAAATCAAGAACATCAAGTCGCAGCAAAAGTTCACGCTGCAGTCCGTGGATGGGGACATTGCCGATATTAAAGTTGAGACGCAGATTCTCACTCCGGTTCGCGATCCCGAGATTGAGGCCCAGATCATCGAGCAGGAGACCAATGGCACCATTCGTTTTGACATCGCGGCCGGCCGTCTGCTGCGGCAGCAGATCGACCTGGATCGGAGCGTAGTGGGCTATCCCAACGCCAAGAGCAGTATGCACTACCGCACCCGGTTTACCGAGGAACTGCTAAAAAGCGACGAGCGGACGGCGGAGCGCGAGAAATCGCCACGGCCGAAAAAGTAAAGCGTCCTTGCTCTGGTGCTTTTCAAATCTCAGCAACTCGTCGCGCCAGAATGGCCCGGGCGCCATGCGCCGTCGGCGTCAGCAACAGCGTGGCTTGTTCATCTCCCTGCGGTCGAAGCTCCCGCCGCACCGCGGCCGGGTCGTGGCGGAGGTTTCGCAGCTTGATCTCCAGGTTTCCGATGCGGCGCTCGCGTACGATGCCCCTCAAGCGCTTCATGTCCAGCGGCAGCACTTCAACCACTTCGAACGCCTGCAGCAGCCCGTGTTGCTGGGCTTCGTCCGAAGTGAGATAAGCGACGCCGGCCGCCAAGGCTTGCAGTCTGCACTCGGCAGCCAGGTGACCGGTCAGTCCGGCCGCGAGCACGGCCGGTTCGGGCTCGAAGACGAATCTCCCGACCGCATCAGCTAGGATCATGGGGACTCCTGGCCGGCCCACGGTCGATTCGGGCGGCCGGCCATCTCGATGCACGGCCGTAGCGCGGCATTGGCTGTGCAGCGATGCTGTGTTGCCGAACCAGAGCACCTGTTGCCGGCATTGCCGGTCGCGGCTGATCCACTCCCGTTCGCAGCGCGCCTCCCAAGACTGCGGCAAGACGGCCGCAGGAGCCAACTTGACTACCGCCGTTTGGTTGACACTCAAGAACTGCTCGATGGCTTCATCCGCTGGCGAGCCCGCAGCCAGGCGGCTGGTGCGGGAGCCTTGCACGCGCCGGTCGGGATCGAGATGCCAGGCGTCAAAGTCGGCGAGTGAGGCTTCCTCAGCCCTGCCGCAGTGGACGGCCTCCTGAAATCCTGCGGCGCGCAGATTCGCTTTCGCCAACAAGGCTGCGACCGGATCACTGTCCACACCTGATGCCTGGTTCCGCTCGGCCAGGGCCAGCAGGTCTCCCCCGAGGCCGCAGCAGAGGTCCGCAACCTGCTGGCGCAGCCCGAGTCGATCCGCCTTATAGCGCGCCACCCAGGCGTCGGTCGCCTGTTCCAGGCCCTTGCGTGTAAAGAACATTTTCTCGGCGGCGGGAAACTTGGCCGCGGCGCGGCGGCGCAATGCAACCAGATCGAGTACCAAAGCGGCACGGTCCGCGGACAATTGGTTGCGCAGCCGCTTTGCCTGACGGTGCAGCGGGGCCGAATCCATCGCGGATTCCTGAAGGATGGCCGCGGCCTCTTCGCCGATCAGCCAGTGATAATCTTCAATGAACGGAATGGTCATGGTGGATTTTGAACGGTGGCCGGTGATCTGTGGTCAGATTATACGGTTTTGCCGGCTTGTGACGCGGTGGCAGAAGCAGCCGTGACGGAGATGCGCAACGTGACGCTTGATTCCTTTGGGCAAACTGCGCCCAACGGTCGGCGGGAACGCCAACCAAGGTGCCTGGGCGTGCCGATAAAAAAAGATGACCCGCAGCCGGTCCGCGTTTTCAGGCAGGACTCGACCATGTTTCAGCGTTTTCGCAAATTAATCTTCGTTGGCGCCATCGGCAGTTCAGTGGCGGTGCCCTACATTGTTGCCACGGGCAAAGGCCTGGACTCGGTGCGGCAGTTCTTTTCCGGCAGCGGCCAGCCGGCGTCTCCCACGACGACTTTCGACGATCCCGCCACACTGACGCAGGGACCATCCTCGCTCGACCCGCTGGTGCAATCACTGATCAACGGGACGTCGAACCAGATCAAGGAGATTGCCCCGCCGCACGAACTCACCGACGTTTTTCGATTTGACATCACCATCGACTGGATCCTCCAACAGTGGCCCAGTGTGTCGATGGTCAGCAGCGACCTGGAGCTGCAGGGCTATCGGGTGCCGTTGGTTACCGGCATCAATGAGGATGACGTGGCCGGCAGCCTGACGTACTACTTCAGCAGCGATCGAACGCTGAAAAAGATCACCTTCGACGGCGTCACGGGGAATGCAGACCGGCTGATTCGAGAAGTGGCCGGTCCCAACAGGATGACGCGGGCGTCCAGCGATAACCCTGGCGTGTTCCTTTTCCAGCGCAGCATGTTTGGCAAAGCCCAAAGCGAATTGAAAGTCCGCCCGGCGGAGATGCTGAGCCAAGCCAACGCCAACCGCCGGTTCCAGGTTTCGATGGTCCTGTACCCTCAGTCAAAGGGCTGGTTTTAGTCCCGCGGATCGCATTTTGCCGGGCAATTGGGTAAGTTGCACGGCATGCACGATCACGACTGGCAAACTCTGCCGATCGAAATGGTAAGTCCTGGCAACAGGCGTGCCGCGCTAGACCTGCTTTTGCAGGATCTGGACGCCATTTCGCGGCAGTGTGAGATTCAGCGGCTGCTGGTCCTGCTGCAGTCCCAAACTCCCGAACAAGCGGTGCTCTTGGGAGTGATCCAGGGGAGCGAAGTGCGGGGAGTCTCCTTGGTTCATCTCCACCCTGGACACGTGGCAACGATCTGGCCGCCCAGCGTACGGTGGACGGACGACGAGTTGGGGGAGCGGCTTGCCGTGGCGGCCGCTGATTTAGCCAGACATCGAGGGGCGGCATTCGCGCAGGCTCAACTGGCCGTCGATGAAGTTCGAGAAAAAACCTGGTTGGAGAAAGCCAACCTTTGCCATGTGGCAGACATTGAGTGCCTATTGTGGCTGCCGCTGCCGAGCGACAGGAGCGAGGACGTACCGATCCCCTCTAATCTCAGCTTGGAGCGCTATGTCCATCCGGCACAGCGAGGGCGGCTTGAGCCATTGCTGGCTCAAACCTGGATCGACACGCTCGATTGCACGGCACTGGAGGGAATGCGTAACGCAGCGGACGCCTTGGATAACTATCTCGCTGCGGGAGATTCCGGGGCCGAGCATTGGTATTTTCTTCGCGGCGGTGGTCAGGATGCCGGTTGCCTCCTGCTGGCGGAGCATCGGGAGACTGATGAGATGGAACTGGTCTATATGGGTCTGGCGCCGCCGTGGCGGGGCCAGGGTCTGGGGCACGTTCTGACGCGGTGCGCTCAGAAGTTGACGCGCCGCGCCGACAGAGCCTGTCTGACCACTGCGGTGGATACAGCTAACTTGCTGGCGCGGGCCGTGTACCAGGCGGCGGGACTGGTTGCCTGCGAGCGGCGGCAAGTATTGCTGCTGCGTTTCGTCTAGTGAACGATTGTTTCGTTGCCGGTGCGCTTGCGCGATTTTCTCAAAAAGGCAACGCATCGGCCGAATGTCAATGGGCGGCAAAAACAATTTCAGCCATGCGTTGGCGTGGATGGATCGCATCGAGTCGAGGGAGTTCGTTTTCTGGTCCAGACAGTTTTTCCACGCTTGGACGCAACCGACGCGAAGATTTACCGCCCGCATAACCGTGGTGCGCTGTCGAATTTTCCAATCATTCGAGCGACGATTTCGCAGCGGCAAAATTTTTTTCACAAACTTCGCGCGGGTGGTTTGACAGCACTGCCTGCATGCGTACAATCGGCGTCTTGTTTCAGCGGCAGCGTTGAAACCATT
>Ga0194132_10012282_pt1 | contig 10720 bp, 6 predicted proteins | sample TA2KigOf80mmetaG_FD_148612 | JGI IMG/M metagenome (GOLD analysis project Ga0194132, IMG submission 148612) | Freshwater microbial communities from Lake Tanganyika, Tanzania - TA2015054 Kigoma Offshore 80m | ecosystem: Environmental > Aquatic > Freshwater > Lake | place: Tanzania: Lake Tanganyika... | reverse complement strand
GAGACAAGCGCACAGCTCAGTTCGGGATTGTCCGACACCGTGAGTTTGACGCCGGAGATACCCTGAAGCCCTTTGCGGAGCCGTTCCGCCATGTAACGGTCACGCGCTTCGATGGCCTCGCGGGTCAGATGGTTGTGGAAGTCCATGGAAGCGTCCATCGCCATCCGTGCCGGGTAGTGCGACGAGCCGCGCAGTTCGTATTGCGCCGCCGTGCCGGCGATTTCCTTGAAAAACGTTTCGGTGGGCGGCTGGCCGTACATGTTCAACCCTTTGACCGGCGCAATGCTCAAGATCGGCTCGATCCGGTCCATCATATCCTTACGCACATAGAAAAAGCCGGTATACATCGAGGACATCATCCATTTGTGGAACGGACCGGCGTACATGTCGCAACTCAGGTCGTGCATATCGAGCTTCATCATCCCCGGAGGCTGGGCACCGTCTACAATGGTCAAAATCCCTTTGGCGCGAGCCATCTCGCAGATGGCTTTTACCGGCATCACCAAGCCGTCCGTATAGTTGACATGGCAAAAACTGATGAGTTTGGTCTTGGGTGTGATGGCGGCCTCAAAGGCTTTGAGCAGGTCGTCCGGGCTTGCAGGCGGATGAAATTTCGGATCGGCAAGATCGATGATTTTGACATCCAGCCCGTCCCGCGAGGCGCGCTGAAGCACCGGATGCGTCCCGCCTACATGGTCGTGGTTGGTATACAGAATCTGATCGCCCGGTTTGAGGGCGGGGCCGTAGGTTCCGGCAATCATGCCGTCGGTCGTATTGTTCATAAACGCCACTTCTTCCGACGTGGCGCCGATAAAATCGGCCAGCTTCTGACGGAGGCGCTTGCGAAAATCCGCGTTGTAGGTATCTGTCGTATAGCCTTTGTAATCCGCGTCGATGCCTTCGAGTGACTTGATCTGTGCCATGTGTACATAGCGAGGCGACAGCCCACGCGTGCCGGTGTTCATATACGTCATGCCCGGACGTGTCAGAAACTGTCCGGCGACGGCTTCCCACGCTTTCTCGTCGCTGGACCCGGGCGCTTTGGGCAGGCTGGAAAGGTCCGGCATGGCTGCCTCTGCTTTGGCAACGGCCCCGGGCTCGCCGGGTTTGCACCCGGTAAGCGTCGCACCTACCGTCGCCGCCGCGCCGATCACGCCCAGAAAAGCGCGCCGACTGAGCCTGCGTAATGCTTCCGGATCTTCGATAGTCGGATCAAAATTCAGTTCGGAACCGGTACGATCGTACATGGGAACCTCGATGAAAAGGATGGAAAGGAAGGACAAAAGACGTCGTTTGCCGGAAAACTCCGGAGACGTTTTTTCATCCTGAGGACGCCAAACACGATGTAAAGCGGAAGATGAAAAAAATTACCGGATAATTCTTTTCTAGGTCAAGAAATATCTTAAAGTAAGTTTAAAAGGCAAAGACGCTTTCCTGCGTCTTGCCTAGATACGCTCGCTGAAACAGGTTTTGATGGGCGTTTATTGAAGCCTCCCCCGCAGCCTTCCGAAGGCAGCTTTACGCCTTCCACCTGCGGGGAGTATGCTTGCCAGTAGTACCGCAAGCTATCTTCGTCAGTAAGGAGTAGGCGCTCTTGCGGCCGTTCTGCCGCAAGATATGTGGATGGATTGGAGGTTGCTCGTTTACCCCGCAGCTTGCTGCAAGGTATGCACTCGCTGTTCTGTTCAAAGGTTTTCGTTTGCCAATCCCGAATCCAAAATCCCCAAGGGGCCTTCCCACATGAAACGGTCTCTTTTCGAAGACGATTCCCAACACCCGGATCGGTCGCTCGCCTCCTCGCACACCGCCGAGGCGATTCGTAAGCGTCTAAGCGACGGTCCTTCCCAAAGCTATCTGCGCGATTTTATCTATGGCGCAATGGATGGCACGGTGACCACCTTTGCCGTAGTTTCCGGCGTGGCTGGCGCGGGGCTATCCAACGGTATCGTCATCATACTCGGATTGACCAACCTGATGGCGGATGGTTTTAGCATGGCGGTCGGCAATTATCTGGGGACTAAGGCGGAAGCCGGTCAGCGGGACCGGGCCAGAGACGAGGAACGGCGGCATATCGAACTGCTGCCTGACGGCGAACGCGAGGAAATCCGGCAGATTCTCGCCCGTAAAGGGTTTACCGGCCAAGACCTCGAACAGGCAGTAAACGTCATTACGGGTGACATCTCCCGCTGGATAGACATGATGGTTCAGGAGGAGCTTGGCCTGTCTCTTACCACGCCGTCACCTACAAAAGCGGCACTAGCGACGTTTGGGGAGTTTATTCTGATCGGTCTTATTCCTCTTTTTCCTTTTCTGGTTCAGTGGGTTTTGCCCGGTTCGTTCTCCACCCCCTTCCTATGGAGCAGTCTGAGCACGCTGGTCGCCTATTTTTGTATCGGCGCGGCCAAAAGCCGATACACGGCACAGCGATGGTATCGCGCTGGCATCGAAACCTTGCTGATAGGCGTCGTTGCCGCCGGGCTGGCCTACGGTGTCGGGCTGTTGCTCAAAAATATCACCCCTTAGACACCCGTCCTCGAAAACAATGAAAATCACTAGGGTCTGCTGGAAGATCGACGATCTTATTTGCCGTCTTTCTTGGCCATGTCGATACGCTCCACCATCTGGTCCAGAAAGGGTTTAAGCAGATCCATGACGGCTTTTTTGTGCGCGACAGGGTCAATTTTATAGACCAATAGCCCATCGTTTACTCGCTCTTGTTCCTTGATCCATGACTCGTCAGGGTTTTTCCAGACGTGTCCACCCCAGAACTTTCCTCCTACTGCCCCGGAAGAGTGAAAGTTGAAGGAAGGTTGCCCACCGTATTGAGGTACGTCGATCAGGCGCAGACTGGGGTTAAAGGATACCGAAGCACTGGCCACATCAAAAATTTCGGTCCCTTTCGCCTTAGATTCGGTAAAATCCACCACTGCCACTATCGAAGTCGTGAGTTTGCCCTCTTTACCGCCTAATTCTATGGCCAGGTCGGTATAGCCTTTGTAGGCCGGCCCTGGATCGCGTCCCAGATTGGCACCGTTTACACCGATGGCATGGGCGGCCAACCGTTCGTCTACCTTGTTGGGGTCTTTTATAACCACCACACCGCCCGATGCGATGCTGGCGTCATCGTTTTTCTTGGCATATTTGGCGTATATCTTGGATGCTTTGAGCGCTTCCAGATCATGCACCGTCGGTGTATACCCTTTGGCTTAGAGTTGTTGTTTGAAGTACGCATAGGCTTCATCCGAGATGGCTTGCGCCTGATCGGGCGTCATATCCTGCTCCGCCCGCATCGCCACGCCGACCCGGTTGAGTTTGAGGTTACTCCCCGCTGTAGCACCGGCCACCCGGGTGGTCATAAAGGTGATATTAAACTGACTGACCACGGTGTCGTTGGATGCCTCTTTGAACTTTTTGGTGTTCCCCCAGCCGGTTCCATTGTTCAACTGGCTTTTGATCTCGATCTGCGCGGTGGCATTGGTTCCCATCCACATCGTCAATGCCATAATGGAAAAACCTTTACCGGTCATCCGACTCTCCTTGAGACAGGTGAGGTGTTTAACACTATCCTTGAATCCCGGCCATCAAACGAGACCCAGGAAATAGGAATGGCGGACAGTTTCCGACTAAACAAAACATCATGGGGTTTATTATCAAGACAGTGGCTTCAATATCTGCAATTTGCTCCTAAGATCGCAAGAACTTTTGGCGGTTTTATACCTCGAGCGTTGACTGAGTAGGGGTTATGCCGTGTACACCGGCATCCTGCAAGGCGACGGGTGACTGAAGCTCCACGTGGGCGTCGCGGTGGAGTTCGTCTATGGTCCGGCAACCGGCGGTGGCCATGCCGGATTTGATCATCTGCGCGATCAACGGCAATTTGTCGTATACCGACCCAGCGTAGGGCACCTGCCCCACGATGCCTTCCTCGAAAAACAATTCGGACGACTGCGCGTAACGACGGGCGTTGTGGGCTTTTTTACTGCCTTCCATCCAGTATTCTTTTACAAGTTCGCCGTGGACGTTGCGCATGACCTCCCCTTGGCTTTCGGCAAACCGGGCAAGGAGGTTGCCCATCATAAGCGTGTCGGCGCCGAGCGCCAACGCCATGATCATGTCCGCCGGACCGCGAAGTCCGCCGTCGGCGATCAGCGGTAGATAGACACCGGTATCCTGCGCCATCCTGTCGCGCGCTTCCGCCACCTCCAGAATCGCCGTCGCCTGTCCGCGTCCCGTGCCCTTTACCTGCTGTGTCGTACAACCGGATCCGATTCCCATGCCGATCTTGACGGCATCGGCGCCGGCTTCCGCCAGATACCGAAACCCCTCCGCCGTGACGATATTGCCCGCGATCACCGGTGTGTCAAAATGCGACTTGGCCCACGCGATCGTCTCCTGTTGATACTCGGTAAATCCGTCCGAGGCGTCGATCACGATCACGTCCGCATGATGCTCGACCAGCGCCTGAAGCCGTTCCCGGTCTTCCGGATGTGTCGAAATCGCAGCACCGACACGCAGTCGCTTTCCCGAATCTATCGTCGCATGAGGATGTCGTATGTGTTTGTCCAGGTCTTTTTTGAAAACGACCGACAGCAAGGTCCCTTCCGACGAGACGATGGGTAGAAATCCGCGTCCGTACTTGATCATGAGTTGGTTGGCGGTTTTAAGATCGTCTATATCCACCCCAACCTGAATATCGGTTTTCATTCGGTCCGCCACCCGGTACTCGCGGTCGTAGCGAACGTCAAAATCCTTGTCGGTTATGATTCCGACCAGCTTACCGTGAAACAACCCGGTGTCGGTGACGGGAAAAGTAGAGTACCCGTTTGCGTCCATCATTTTGACCACATCCCCGATAAGCCGGTCCGGAGACAGGGTGACTATGTCGGTCTGGAATCCGGCCTTGAAACGTTTGACACGGTCCACGCCGGTGCACTGCGCTTCGATGGTCTGGCTGACCGGAAACACGCCCATACCGCCAAGCTGGGCCATGGCGACCGCCATCTCCACGCTGGTGACCGCCTGCATGGCGGCACTCGTAAACGGCGTGCGCAACTTCATATAGTCGCCTTTGTGACGACAGAGCCGTGTTTCGAGCGAGACGTGTTGCGGAGTACCGTCCGCCCGTGTACATCGGGGAAGCAGACGGTACTCCTTCAAGCTGTGTGAAACGGTCGAAAGCACCCGCGCCATAAACGACCTCCTTTCTATGTTTACCGCTCCAGGGCGGCTACACCGGGCAGCATACGTCCTTCGAGCAGTTCGAGCGATGCGCCGCCGCCGGTGGATACATGGCTCATCCGATCCTGAAGACCAAGCGATGCGACCGCCGCTGCCGTATCCCCGCCGCCGATGATCGACACCGCGCCCCGATCCGTCGCCGCGGCGAGCGCAGCGGCTACCATTGCCGTGCCGACCGCAAAAGCTTCCCTTTCGAAGACGCCCATCGGTCCGTTCCACAGTATCGTCCCGGCGCTGGTGATGGCCCGTGTAAACAGCGTCTGCGTTTCAGGTCCGATATCCAACCCCATCCATCCGGAGGGAATTCGTTTTACCGTCTGCACGGATGCCGACACATCGAGGCTTTTGGCAATGATATGGTCTATCGGCAGCAAAAAGGCCCGACCAACGGTCTTCGCTCGCTCCATCACTCCACCCGCAAACTCGATGTGTTCGCTGTCCAAAAGCGAAGCGCCGATTTCCTCGCCTTGGCTTTTGAGAAAGGTATAGGCCATGCCTCCCCCGATGATCAGCGTATCGGCCAATTCGACAAAACGCTCGGTAACGGCGATTTTGTCGGCCACCTTTGCGCCACCGAGAATCGTCACCAACGGTCGTTTCGGATGGGTGAGCGCGCCCCGCAGATAGTCGAGTTCCTTTTGCATCAGAAACCCCGCCGCACGGACCGTCAAAAACCGCGTCACCCCTTCGGTGGAGGCGTGCGCTCGATGCGAAGTTCCAAAGGCATCATTTACATATATATCGCCAAGCGCGGCAAGACGACGGGCAAAATCAGGATCGTTTTTTTCTTCTTCCGGATAAAACCGTATGTTTTCCAGCATGAGACATTCGCCGTCCTTGAGATCGGCCGCCTGACGGGTCGCGATCTCGCCGATACAGTCGGGGGCTGTCTGCACCGGTCTGCCGAGCAACTCCGATAACCGCTCGGCGACCGGTTTGAGCCGAAGCGACTCCGAAATGCCTTTGGGACGGCCCAAATGAGAGATCAGAATGACGCGCCCTCCGTGATCGAGCAGATGGCGAAGCGTTGGGAGAATGGCCCGAATCCGCGTGTCGTCGGTAATGCGCCCATCGGTGTCGAGCGGGACGTTCAGATCGACGCGCATCAGCGCGCGTTTGCTCCGGACGTCGATATCGGCAAGGCTGAGAAGAGACATGACGAGAAACCTTTCTTCTGATCCGGTTTATCCGGTTACGGCGGTACGACCTGAAGCGTCGGGATCATCTCGGTAAACAGGGTAACCATACGCTGAAGCGGAATGGGTAAGTAGTGCATTTTCAAAAACACCAGCCCAAGTTCGCGATAAAGGCGATGACCGGAGATGCGCGAGAAATGGAGCGTTCCGGCTTCCACCTCGCGGACGATGGACTGATAGGGGATAATGGTGATCCCCAGCCCGATTTCCACCAACGGCTTGATGATTTCGACGTTCTCCATCTCCATGATAATATCGGGAGCCAGCGACTGTTCTTCGAAAAACCGGTCGATCACCTTGCGGGTATTGGAGCCGCGTTCAAAAAGGATAAGCGGGGCAGAGGCCAGATCGCGGGGTGTGATATGTCTTTTTTCCCGTAGCGGATGCGATGGCCCGGTGACGACCATCATCTCTTCACGGAAAACCGATCTGACCTGTAAGTCCTGCGACTCAACGGGTAGGGACAGCACGCCTACGTCGATTTCGTTGTTGCGGATTTTCTGGATGGTCGGTTCGGTCGTACCTGTGGTGACGGTAAGCTGTACATGCGGATAACGAGTTTTGTATTCCTTGAGAATTTGCGGAAGGAGATAGGTACAGACCGACATACCGCCGCCCACGCGCAGGCTACCCCGGTGGCTCTGTTTGTTTTGGGCCACCTCCAGCGCCGCCTCTTCCATGTCACGGAAGATCCGGTGACAGTGTTTGAGCAGTGTCTTGCCTGCTTCGGTAAGAAATACCCGTCGGCCCGACCGCATAAAGACCTGAACGCCGAGTTCTTCTTCGAGCAGGGTAATCTGACGACTGACTGCCGACTGTGATACGTGCAGACGCCGTCCGGCGCGGGTAAAGCTACCCGCATCGGTGATGGCTTTGAACATTTCAAGCTGGCGAAGATCCATAGGATCAAGGGTGAAGTGTGAAGGGTGAAAAGCCCCTGATAAGGGATTGCAGAGCCGGCCCATGCCCTGTCGATTAGCCGCGCGAACGATGTCGGCTACATCGGTGATCCAAGTGCCCGAAGCCGATCACAAATCCATTACTTTTTTAGATGGACAGGATGAAATAATTCTATTCTGATTATCCATTTTCGGCTTTACTTAGGGCATCGATTCGCGTATACTTGGGGATACCAACCGGGTTTGGCGCAGAGTTGCAGGAAACGAGTTTACATACAGTTAGGCATCTCGTCTTCCGTATCCTCTCCTAAACAAAAAATGTGGCGAACCGTAAAAACGCAACGCTTTTTCCGGTTTGTCGATACGTGTCGCAGTCGCGTTAAGCGGCTGGGAAATTTTGTCATTTTTCCCGACCGATTTCGAAACGAGAAACCGTTGACGGAATTTTCGGTGTACCCTGCGAGGGATGTTATGAAAAAGCGTATGCAATATCAGGGGTTGTACGATCCTTCTCTGGACCGCGATGCGTGCGGGGTGGGGGTGGTGGCAAATCTGACCGGACAGAAAACCCATGACATTATCCGAAATGCGATCCGGGTGCTGATCAATTTGGAGCACCGAGGCGCGTGTGGCTGCGATCCGGAAACGGGAGACGGCGCGGGGCTTCTCTTTCAGATGCCGCACGAGTTTTTTGCTCGTCAGTGCGAATACGAAGGTATCACCCTGCCGCGCCCTGGTACCTATGGCGTTGGAATGGTCTTTCTGCCCCGCGCCACCGAACAGCACCGGCTTTGCGAACGGCTTGTAGAAAAGGCCGTGTGGGACGAAGACCAGGTGTTTCTCGGATGGCGTGACGTGCCGGTGGACTACTCACAGATCGGCCGGGTGGCGCATGAAGTGTCGCCGTTGATTCGCCAGTTTTTTGTCGCACGCGGCGAAAAAATCCACACCGAAACCGAATTCGAACGCAAGCTCTATGTGATCCGAAAGGTTATCGAACACGGCGTCGATACCCATCCCAGTCTCGAAGATCGCGACGATTTCTATATCTCCAGCCTGTCGAGCAAGACCATCGTGTACAAGGGTCTGCTCATGGCTGATCAACTCGATGCCTTCTATCGCGACCTGTCGGACGAGTCGATCGTAAGCGCCCTTGCCCTCGTCCACTCCCGCTACAGCACCAACACACTCGGCTCCTGGCGGCTGGCGCACCCGTACCGGATGATCTGTCACAACGGCGAAATCAACACCGTGCGTGGCAACCAAAATTGGATACGCGCGCGCGAGGGGCTTTTTTCCTCGTCGCTTTTTGGCGATGACATGGCCAAACTCAGCCCGATCATCCGCGAAGGCTCCAGCGACACGGCGTGTTTCGACAATGCGCTCGAACTGCTTTACGCCACAGGGCGCTCGCTACCTCATGCCATGATGATGATGATCCCCGAAGCATGGGAAAACCATGAGTCGATGTCCCCGGAGAAAAAGGCGTTTTACGAATACCACTCCTGTCTGATGGAACCGTGGGATGGCCCGGCCTTGATCGCCGCCTGCGACGGAGACCGCATCTGTACGACGCTCGACCGCAACGGTCTGCGCCCATTCCGTTACCTGGTGACCAAAGATCGTTTTGTTGTGGGCGCATCTGAAATCGGTGTACTCGATATCCCCGAAGAACGGATTCTATACAAGGGACGGCTTCAACCAGGTCGTCTGTTTCTGATCGATACCGTACAAGGGCGTATCGTAGACGACGAAGAGATCAAACAGCAAATATCCAGCCGCAAACCTTACGGGCAGTGGCTTGCCGAAAACCGGACAGCCCTCGACGATCTTTCCGCTCCGCCGGTCGTCCCCGGTGTCGATCTCGACACGCTGCAAGACCGTCAGCGTGCTTTCGGGTATACGGACGAAGAACTCAAAATCCTTATCGGCCCTATGGCCGCAGAAGGCGAAGAACCCGTCGGTTCCATGGGTAACGATACACCGGTGTCCGTTCTTTCGAACAAACCTCAACTGCTTTTTCATTATTTCAAACAGTTGTTTGCCCAGGTGACCAATCCACCGCTTGACGCGATCCGTGAGGAACTGGTCACCTCGCTCGAAAGTTTTGCCGGCTCCGAGCAGGACTTGTTTGACGAAACCCCCGAACACTGCCGACAGCTTCGTCTCCGCATACCGGTGCTCTCCAACGCGCAAATCGCGAGCGTCAAGATGCTGGACCACCCCGGTCTCAAAACCGTGACCCTACCAGCGGTATTTTCGAAGACGGCTCCGGTGGGTGCGCTGGAACAGGCATTGGAGACACTCTGCATTCAGGCCGCCGATGCGATCCGAACGCAGAACGCCACACTGCTCGTACTGTCCGACCGGGGTGTAGACGCAAACCATATTGCTATTCCTAGTCTGCTGGCCGTCGCCTCGGTCCATCATCATCTGATCCGCGAAGGCTTGCGCACACGCTCCGGGTTGATCGTAGAATCGGGCGAACCGCGCGAGGTGATGCACTGCTGTCTGTTGATCGGTTACGGCGCCGCGGCGGTCAACCCGTATCTGATGCTCGAAACCGCCGAATGGATGCGGATAGACGGACTGCTCAAGAAAAATGTCTCCGCCGAAAAGGTGGAAAAAAATCTGCTCAAAGCGTTGTCAAAGGGCGTGCTCAAGACGATGTCCAAGATGGGCATCTCCACGGTGCAGGCGTATCGAGGTGCGCAGATTTTCGAAGCCATCGGTCTCCGGAAGACCGTGATCGACCGGTATTTTACATGGACGGCCTCGCGGATCGAGGGTATCGGACTGGAGGAGATCGAACGCGAATACCGGACGCACCACCACCACGGATATCCGGAGCGACCTGTGGCCGCAGACCACACACTCGACGTGGGCGGGTATTATCAGTGGCGCAAGGACGGTGAGTACCACCTGTTCAACCCACAAACCATTGCTTTGCTCCAGATTTCGACACGCACCAACGATTCGGCGAAATTCCGCGAATACACCGATCTTATCGACAAACAGACCCGGCAACTCGGCACGCTACGCAGTCTGTTTGAGTTTAAACAGGCACAGCCTTCGGTTCCGATCGAAGAGGTGGAGTCGGCGGAGGAGATCGTCAAGCGTTTTGCCACCGGAGCCATGTCGTACGGCTCGATCAGCCGTGAGGCGCACGAGACGCTCGCCATCGCCATGAACCGGATCGGTGGACGCAGCAACTCCGGCGAAGGCGGCGAAGACCCCGAACGTTATTATCGGGATGCAAACGGAGACTGGCGCAACAGCGCGATCAAGCAGGTGGCATCCGGGCGTTTTGGCGTCACCAGCAACTATCTGGTCAACGCCAGCGATCTTCAGATCAAGATGGCGCAAGGAGCCAAACCCGGCGAAGGC